>Ga0209169_10000058_pt1 | contig 62455 bp, 59 predicted proteins | sample HubBroMetageWRM4_FD_188346 | JGI IMG/M metagenome (GOLD analysis project Ga0209169, IMG submission 188346) | Warmed soil microbial communities from the Hubbard Brook experimental Forest, New Hampshire - Hubbard Brook CCASE Soil Metagenome WRM 4... | ecosystem: Environmental > Terrestrial > Soil...
CCATGAAACATCCAGCGCACGAACTGTGGCGTGAAGATTTCCGTAAAAATGGTGCCGGCAATCATCACCGTCGACATGACAGTGATCACAATGGAAAAGGTCTTTTGCGCGTCCGTTTCGCGCTTCTCGGCGAGGAACCGCGTATAGATCGAGATGAATGTAATGGAAGCCGCGCCGCCGGCCACGATGTAATTGAGCCAATCGGGCAAAGTGAAGGCGGCGACATAGGCGTCGGTCTGCGGTCCGGCGCCGAAAGCGTAGGCGATATATGCCTCGCGGATGTAGCCGATGACCCGCGAGAGCATCACCGCCGACATCAGCAGCAGCGTGGCCGAGAAAGCCGTGTGCTGGTGCGAGGGGCGGAAGAACCGCAGAAGTCTGGTCATGGGCCGCAGATTTGCGCCAGTAAACACTGAGCTTTCGTTACTGCGCGCAAAATGTGAATTTCCTTCAAAGCCTACCAGAGGCTTGCGCCATCAACTTACTTTATCCTCGGAATCAGCGCGCCGGTTCCTTCATTGACACTGGCACCGACGGCATTGACCCTCAGTTTGGCGGGAAGCTCTGCGGCTGAAATCCTCGCCGCAGAGCGTAGTACTCGTTGATGGGGCGGTCGTCGCTGAGAGCGGGCGTAGCGGGAGACGCCGCAAGCAGTTGATCGATGGACAGTTCGTTCTGCAGCAGCTTCGCAAATCGGCCTTCAGCATCCGGAGTGCGGTCCCACTCCACCAAATCGGCGGCGGCGGCGGCGGGAAGCCGCTGCTCCAACTCACGTGCGGAGCGATTGGGCAGAGGCCGGTCGCTGGCCAGAAAATGAAATCCCCAGTCCCCTCCAAAAGCGAACACCCGGACATAGGGGAACGATCGGCGCAGCGCAAGCGCCACGGCCGCTTTGGTGGGCGCATCGCCAAGCGGCAGCCATTGTTGCAGAATGCCTCCCGGACGAAGCCGCTGCCGAAGGACGGTATAGAAATCCTCGGAATACAGCAAGCTGGAACCGGCGGCCTCCACCGGTGGCGGCGGATCGATAGTGATCACGTCATATTGCTGAGGCGTGCGTTCCAGATAGCGGCGGCCATCGTCGATTACCACATGGGACAGAGGAGAATCCAGAACTGCTTGGGCGTCGCTGTGGAAATAGCCGAACAGACGCGGCACGCTGGGAACCAACTCCACTACCGTGGCTGGAATTCCCCAGGAGTGCAACGAGCGGAACGTTGTCCCCATGCCAAAGCAAATTGCCAGGGCATTTTGTGGAGGGCGATCGAGGAAAACCAACGGGAGGTGAGCCATCATTTTTGTGATCGGCGACAGTGAGGTCATGCCATAGCCGTTCACCAGCAGCAACTTGTTCATGCCGGTTCCGGTTGCGATCACCGTCGCTGTCGAATCGCGCAGCACTCTGCTGCTTTTCCCGTACTGATGTTCGTAATCCCGGCTCGCCAGAAAGAGCCCCAAGGCCAGGGGTAGCAATAAATAGGACGCGGCGCGCTCAGCGAAACCAGGTGCAGAACCAGAGGGCCCGATCGGCCGGAGGCCGGGGAGGCCGATACCAAAGATGAGCCAGGGCAGAGAGAGCAACACCAGTGCCCAGCGCTCGCTGATCCACGGCAGAAGCAAGAAGCCGGCCAGCAACGGACCAAGGATGCAGCCCAGAACGTTCACCGCGTACGCCTTTCCTGCCTTGGCAGGATTGCCCCCAGCCCAGCGGTCGACCAGCATCGGCGTTAGAAATCCGAGCAGGCCGGTGAAGGGTGCAATGCCCAGCAGTAGCCGCAGCGCTGCGTTGAGGTTAACTTTGGGGCTCGCCGCCACCAGCGGCAGCAACGCGAAGAACGCCAGCAGCGTCCAGAGCAAGGCGCTTTCCCTGCCGTGCCGAAAGCTCCATTTTCGGTAGATGCGCGATCCAATGAAGGTCGCGGTCAGATAGATCGCCAGAATCGATGCGAAGGCGTAGACCACGGTTCCCAGGTAGGGTGTGAATTCACGGACCCATACGACTTCCATGCCCATGCTGGTCAGACCTGTGGCGAATAGCAGCGTTAGAAGAGATCCTCCGCTGGTCGCGCTTACGGCTTGTTCACTTGACGCTCGCAGGACCTCTGCAGTCTCCTTCTTTTGGATATTCGATCCCACCACCTTCGATTTCGCCAGCGCCAGAACCGCGATCAAGCAGTTGCAAGCCGCGCCAACCTTCAGAGTGCCGTGAAATCCCAGCAGCTCGATCAAGAATAACGGGAGAGCCGTTCCGGCCACCGCACCCGCCACGTTTGCCATATACAAAAAGCTGAACGACCGCGAAGATTCGCGGGGAAGCATTCGCTCGATTGCCAGCATTGCGACAGGAATGGTTGCTCCCATCAGCCCGCACCATGGAATCAGGGTGAGAGCGACCCAGATGGCGGAGACCACGTAATACTCCGCGGAGGAAGTTGAGCCCAGCCGTTCCAGAATGCTGTGTCCCAGTCGAAGTTCGTAGGGAACGAGGATTCCCGAGGCTCCAATCAGTAACTCAATCGCAGCGTAAAGGCGCAGGGGTGGAAAGGTAATCCTTTCTCCGTAGCGGCGTGTCCACGCTCCGCTAGCCCACGAACCCAACCCCAGTCCGGCCATGAAAACCGACAGCACGATCGAGACCATGGCGGTGGTGACCCCGAATTGCGCCATGGACAACCGTAGCCAGACCAATTCGTACAGGACGCTGCAGGAGCCTGAGATGAAGAAGAAGATGAAAAACCAAATCATGAAAGCGCTCTTTAGTTTTCGTCCACTTGGCGACTCGATTTCAGCCTCGCGGAGTAGGCATCTAAACACACGCGCGCTGGACCCGGCAAGGCCTTTCTGGGCAGATGACTTCGCGCGGTAATCATCTGCGGATAAAACACTTGCCGGTTGATGTTGGATTGAGCCGCGTTTGATGCGGAGTGCATTGCCGCCGAAGGCCTTTGACGGCAAAGTGGCTTCGGGTGCGGGCGTTCGATCCTCAAGCCCTCTCACCCGAGGAACGAAGTATGGCGAGTCGTTTTCTCGCAAGCCCTGGTTCTCAGACCATGACGGAATTTTGTGAGCAAGTCAACCCGCGCGTGCTGCTGGAGATGAGGCGAGCACAGCCTTTTCCGGAAATGCGCCGAATACAGGAAAGCTGGATCGCAGCTCATGAAAAGCGCGCGCTGCTGTGGCTGGCCGTGCGCACGCCGCAGTGGATCGGTCCCGATCATCTCACCGGACTGGGGTTGGCGGCACAAATCGGAGCGGGCGCGTGTTACGCGCTGGCTGCGTGGAACCGGTACGCACTCTTAGGAGTGATTGCCTGCCTGGCGTTGAACTGGATAGGAGATTCACTCGATGGAACCCTGGCCCGGGTGCGGCAACAATTGCGTCCGCGCTACGGCTTTTATGTGGACCACATGGTCGATAGCATCGGCGCCCTGGCGCTGATGGGCGGCCTGGCTTTGTCGGGATACATTCTCCCCTGGATCGCAATCGGCTTGCTGATTGTGTTCCTCATGCTTTCGATTCAGTCCTATCTGGCGACCCATGCTCTGGGAGAATTTCGACTGTCGTTCTGGCGCTTTGGTCCAACCGAACTACGCATCCTGCTGGCGGTGGGCAACCTGGTGCTGTTGTGGAAGCCCCGAGTGCATTTTCTCGGCGGAGATTACCGACTCTTCGACTTGGGAGGCGCGATCGGTCTGGCCGGAATGGCGCTGATGGTCTTCATCTTCACGGCGCAGAACACTGTACGTCTGTATCGCGAGGAAAGGATCGCGAAGTGATAACCCAGGTTGAAGACAACCCAAGGGGGAGCTTCCGCGTCCTTTTCGGGAGACAGTTGCTCGGCAGCCCCTCAAGCAACCTAGGCGCGCGACGCGGAACGACCTTACGTTGGTTGAAGTTCAACCTCGTCGGCGGACTCGGTGTCGCGGTGCAGCTGGCTGGGTTGCTCGCGTTGAAGAGCGGACTTCATCTCAACTATCTGCTGGCGACTGCGCTGGCGGTTGAAATGGCGGTGGTACACAACTTCCTCTGGCATGAGCGTTTCACATGGGCAGACCGGGTTCAGCCGTCGTGGCAAGGATCGCTGCCGCGGTTATTGCGTTTCAATCTAGCCACCGGCGGTGTTTCGATCGCCGGCAATCTGGCGCTGATGAAGCTGATGGTCAGCCTGGGCCACGTGCACTACCTGATCGCGAACGGCATAGCAGTTGCACTGTGCTCGCTGTTAAATTTCCTGGTAAGTGAGGAGTGGGTCTTTGAGTGGGTCTCTGAGGTTAACGCAAAGGGTGAGGCAAAGAACCAGCAGAGGACCCTTGCTGTGCCGCCCAAATGACTCCATACTCGAACCATGCTGGGGCGGAGCGCAAGCGTGAGATGCGTGTTCGTGTTTGCGCTGGCTGCATTGTGGGTACCATCGTCTCCCGCGCAGACAATCTCCTCGCCGTCCTCGTCGGAGCACCCTGCAGCCGCTCAAAAGCTTACGGTAACGGTCACTGACGAAAACGGAGTGGCCGTCGCCTCCGCTCGCGTCCAGTTGCAAGCGCCGCCGCCCTCCATCCCACTGCGCTGCCAAACCGATTTCGCCGGACGTTGTGAATTCCCCGACGTGCCCTCGGGAGCTTATGACCTGCGCGTCGAGAAGTCTGGCTTCTATGCTGTCGTTCAGCCCGATGTGCGACTCGGCATCACCGCCAATGTGGACGTGACTGTTCGCCATCAGCAAGGGGCGCACGAGGTGGTGGACGTGGTGGAATCTCCTCCAGCCATCGACCCGGCGCAAATCCCCGCCAAGGAGGAACTAACAGGGGATGAGATCGTCGATATTCCCTACCCGGGGCCGCACGACTATCGCAACTCTCTGACTTTCATGCCCGGGGTTACGCCCGATGCCTATGGCCAGGCTCACATAGCGGGCGCCGAGACCTACCAGACCCAGCTCTTGCTGGACGGTTTCAACGTGACCCAGCCGACGAATGGCGCGCTGGTGGTGCAGACCAGCGTCGATTCATTTCGCTCCATAGCCGTCACCCCGAGCCGCGAACCAGCCGAGTTTGGCAAAGGTTCCGGCGGCGTGATGGCTTTGAACACGCGCATGGGCAACGATCACTTCCGCTTCCTCGCGACCGACTTTATTCCGTCGCCTCAGGACGTCAAAGGGATCTCGCTCGGCAACTGGACGCCCATCTATACAATGTCCGGCCCGATTCTCAAGGGGAAGATGTGGTTTTTCGATGCGCTCGACGGCGAGTACGACAACTACATCACCAAGCAACTGCCCTCCGGTTCCGATGCCGACAAGGTCTGGCGCATCGACAACCTGCTTAAACTGCAATCCAACCTGACCACGCGCAACATCGTGACCGCGAGTTTCCTCTCGGATTATTTTCACGATCCCAACGCCGGAATGTGGGCTCTGATGCCTCAGCCGACCACCCCCAGCGAGGTCGAAACTGCCTACCTCGGCTCAATCAAAGATCAATACTATTTCCCTGGTGGCGCGCTGCTGGAAACCGGATTCGGCGGCGACCAGTACAGCCTGACACTAACTCCGCATGGAGATGCCGGGTACATCGAGACCGTGCTGGCCAGTGGCGGAAACTACTACCTTCACGAGGACGCTTCGGCCCGCAGAGAGCAAGTCCTGGCGAACCTTTACCTGCCGCCGCATCAGGGGCATGGTCGCCACGATATCAAGTTCGGCGCAGACCTCGACCGGCTGAACTATGACGCACAGTTCCTGCGTCAGCCAATCTCGTTTGTGCAGTCCGGTCCGCCGCAGACCTGTCCCATCGATGCGAATGGCCTTCCGGTCGTCCCGCAACCAACTTGCGCGCGCTATTCCGTGTTCTCTGGAGGCAACTACTCCACAATCTACAACGCCGAAGCCAGCGCCTACGCGGAGGATCGCTGGCTGATTACCAATCGTCTGCTCATCGAGCCGGGAGTGCGCTTCGATTGGGACGAAATAGTTCGCACGCCGCTCTTCTCCCCGCGTCTGGCTGGCACCTATGTTTTCGACGACGAAAGCAATACCAAGCTCTCGGCAGGTATTGGGATCATCTACGACGCAACCAGTCTCGGACTGATCCATCAAGCCTTCGAAGGACAGAGGATCGATTACGTTTTCGATTCGAACGGGTGCCCGCAGCAGGCGAACAGCGAGAGCGTCGCGTGCACCGGTCTGCCGCCGGGGACACTCGAGCCCGCGCCAATCCCCTTGCCGACCGGCTTTGTAGTCAACCGCAGCACGCTGGACGCCCCACGTTATCTGAACTGGAGTATCGGACTAGAGAAGAAACTCCCGCAGGCCATCTTTCTGAAAATCGAGTTCATCCAGAAGCGAGGTGTGCGCGGTTTTGCCTACAACACCCCCAACGGCGCGATCGATGGAAACTTCTTCCTCGAGAACCAGCGCGACGACCGCTACGATGCCGTCACCATCAGCCTGCGCCACCGCTTCCGCCAGCACTACGAGATCTTCGGCGCCTACACCCGCTCCCGCGCTCGCACCAACCAGGTATTCGATTTCAGTCTGGATAACCCCGTGCTCAGCCAGCAACTACCCGGCCCCTATCCATGGGATACGCCCAATCGCTTCGTGGGATACGGTGTGGTGCCGTTCTTCAAGCTGCCCCTCGTCCACAAAGTCGACCTGGTCTATTCCGCCGAAGCGCGCACAGGTCTGCCTGTCAACGCGACCCTGGAGACAGGAGCGATCTATCCCCCCGACCCTCCGGGAACTTTTCGTCTACCTACGTACTACACCGTGAATCTGGAGTTTGAAAAACGCATCCATTTTTTCGGACGCTATTGGCAGGTACGCGCCGGCTTCGACAACGTCACCAACCACGCAGACGCCAACTTGTCCAACGGCATTATTAATCCCCCCACAGAACCGGTCCCGATTTTCGTGGACGGCAACGGCCGCGCCCTCGACGGCCGCATTCGCTACCTGGGCAAACAATGATTCCTCAAATCTTCAGCACAACCTTGCCGTAATTCTTCCCCTCTTGCAGCAGCTTGTAGCCTTCCACGGCGCGGTCGAGCGGGAATACTTGGCCGATTACTGGCGTCAGCTTGCGCTGTGCGATCCATTCCGAGAGTTGCTTCCAGGCAGGCTCCATGACTTCGCGCTTCTGGGAAAGGTAAGTCAGCCACAAGCCCTGAAGGCTTGCGGATTTTGCATAGAGCGCCCGCACATCGAGCTGTGGAGGCTTGCCGGTCGCGGTGCCGTACTGGATGACGCGTCCGAAGTCGCGCAGGCTGCGCAGGCTTTTCGCGGTGTGCTCGCCGCCGAGCATTTCGAAAACGGCGTCCACTCCCTCGCCATGTGTGAGGTTCTTCACCACTTCTTCGTAATCGTGCTGCTTGTAGTTGATGCCATGCTGCAGGCCGAGTTCTCGCACGCGCCCAAGCTTCTCGTCGGACGACGACGTCCCGTACATTTCAACGCCCAGAATGTGCCCGATCTGCACTGCCGCCGTGCCCACTCCTCCGGCAACGGCGTGAATCAGCACACGATGGGTGCGGCCCGCTGGCGGCGGCTCGGTCATGCCCGCCTGCCAGTAGGCCAGATAAGCAGTGAAGTAGTTGACGGGGAAAGCGGCGGCTTGCTCGGCGGTCCAGTGTTCGGGAACTGGCCACAGCATATTCGAGTAGGCGCCGACTCTCTCCGCGAAGGCTCCCCACTGGATGTAGCCCAAGACGCGGCGTCCACTGCTCTCTTCGACTCCGGAGAATTCGCGTCCGGCGATCAGTGGCGGCCCAGGTGTTCCGGGATAACCACCCTGCGTTGTCATGAAGTCCGCAAAGTTAAGGCCTCCGGCAGCCACGCGGACCAGCGTCTGTCCCGGCTTCAGCGTAGGTTCGGCGGCGTCTTGAATCGAGAGTGAGTTCGGGCCGGACAGGCTGGTAATCATCAGGGCTTTCATGCCGAGAAGTCTAGCAGCACCTGCCGGCACTGATTCCGATTCGCGAAACGACGACTCGCGAATCGACTACTCCGCAATCCCAACCAGACCGTACCTCCGGGTTTTCCCGTCGGGGAGCAGAAACTCGTAGGTTCCGTACACGTCGTAGGTGTGGACGTCTTTCACCTTCAAGGGCAGGCTTTTGGCTTTGTAATCCCCGGGCGCAAGAAGCGATCTTTCGAGGTCCAAGCCTTGCAGTTCGCATTTTTTCCCGTCAAGGGTGGCCTTGAGCCTGATGTACCCGCCTCCGTTCACCCGTGCCGAGCTGACGTGGACGTTAATCGTATAGTCAGCCGGGTTCGGGTTTGTGCCCGCCCACGCCAACGTGCAGAACATCAGCACCAGAGCGAGTGCTGTCTTCTTCATAGGTGTCCTCATTTCCGTTCTTCGCCTCACTGACTACAAAGTCAGCTCACGCGCACAAGTTGCGTGGCGCCCCTTCAGATGACAATACTTTACTTAGCTACACAATTAACGGCGGCGGGATTACGCTGTGTCTGGCAACACAATACTCGCGCGTTTGGCTTGCTTCCCTGCTTTCATGACAGCCGGGTTTAGCAGGATGATTTTGCGTGCTGCGCACTTGGAGCGGGTTGGACAGCTCTGGAGCAAGAACGAGGGTGGACCCTCATGAGCTGCAAGTCCGGCAAAACCGGATCCTCGCTCAGAGAGGCCACCCTTCCCGGATATATCGGCGCCGCGTCGCGCTACAGCACCGCGTTACTGGACGACTCTACAGAACAACGACAATGGCGATCTGAACGCCGGGGTGCAGCAAATCAAACAGGAAATACTCTCCATCGATGTAATCGATGTAGCAACTATCGGTGTAGGCCCAACCCACAGGCCAGGCTTCCACGAGCTGAAAGCTGTAGCCACCGTACTGAAATTGCGGCTGGCCTTGCACAATCACCGACTTTGCACTAAAGCTGTGGCTGCGGCCAAAGTGAGCTTTGAACTTATCGTCCGGGATGCGGGCGCTCTTCCCGGCTGGCGCGGCCTGTCCCGCCTGCTCCTTTTGCATTTGTTTTTCATCTTGCTTGTCCGGTTTTGACGATGGTTTGGAATCGTCCTGGTGAGCAGGCTTTGCTTCACCCGGTTTTGGTTGAGGCTTGGGTTCCTCCTGACGCGGGGGTTTGTCTTCCTGCTGCGGCTTGTCGTCCTGCGCATAGACAAGCGCCGACCCGCCTACCAGCGCGGAGAGAATCAGTAGATTCAAGAACCTGAAAGCTCGCATAAAGTCCTCCAAGCAATCCCTGATGGCTGAATGGGCTGACGACCTGCCTATTTGCTCAGTGCGGATTGTCAGCTTGAGATGCCGAAGCCCCAAAATCCAGACACGGGACGAGGGTGTAAATGCGGGCCGGAAAGACTGTAGAGGCTGGCCTCCGACGCCGTAAGCGGCGGTCTGGTAGTGATGCAGTTTCACAATTACCCAACAACTGTCATCCTGAAACTGTCGTCCTGAGCGGAGCCGTTTTTCAGGCGTAGCGAAGGGTCTCCCGCTAAACTGGCCCAGCGCGTAAGCTAACTGCACCGCCACCCGCGGTCTCTGATTTTTCCCGGTTATTTGTGCTCCGGTATATACTCTTGGCGTTGGTTTACTGAGGTCTTCCCGGCCACGCCTCCATGGGCCGGGGCGGGGCGCACATTCATTCCCCTAATTCTTGCGCCCCCATGCTGATTTGCCGATTCCCGCCTGGGGCGGCGAGGAAATGGCACCGGTGCATCGCGCCAGATCTCCAGCGTGCTGCATCCGGGGGAGGTCATAACTGTGGATTTGATTCTTGTACGTCTTCTTTTTGTCATCGTAGTTTCGGCTACTTGTTTCATCATTGCTCCTTTCGGATTGCCGCGGAACCTCGACGCCGGAGTCGGCGCCCTGGTTGGCGCGGGGATAGTTCTGTTCGAATGGAAGCTGCGCGGAGTGAGCCTGAAACGGCTGATCGGCGCGGCCATCGGGAGCATCCTCGGCATCTGCGGGGCTTACCTGTTTGCGCTGGTGATTCGCAGCAGTGTGCCTGCCGGCGGCACCCAGAGCTTTCTTCAAATCCTGGTCATGCTGCTGATGGCATACGTGGGCCTGATTGTGGGTGCGAGCAAAGGCGACCTGCTGAACCTGGCAGCGCTGGGCGGAGTGTTTGGTGGCGAAAAGCAAGGCAAGAAGAGCTACAAGATCCTCGACACCAGCGTCATCATCGACGGCCGCATCGCCGACATTGCCGAGACCGGCTTCCTCGACGGCATCATCGTTACTCCGCAGTTCGTGTTGCGCGAACTGCAACTCGTGGCCGATTCGGCCGACTCGCTGAAGCGCAACCGCGGCCGCCGCGGCCTCGACGTTCTGCAACGCCTGCAGAAAATGGCCACGTTATCGATCCAGATTGTCGAAGATGATTTTCCCGCCGTCCGCGAAGTCGATCTGAAGCTGATCGAACTCGCCAAGGTCTACGAGGGCAAAATCATCACCAACGACTTCAACCTGAACAAAGTGGCGCAGCTTCAGGGCGTCGAGGTGCTGAACATCAATGAGCTCGCGAACTCGCTCAAGCCCATCGTGCTGCCTGGCGAGATCATGAAGGTGTTTATCCTGAAAGAAGGCAAGGAATACAACCAGGGCGTCGCCTATCTCGACGATGGCACCATGGTCGTCGTGGACAATGCACGGAAGATGATCGGCAAAACGATCGACGTCTCGGTCACCTCGGTGCTGCAAACCACGGCGGGAAAAATGATCTTCGGCAAGTGGGATGAGCGCGCCTTTGCTCGTACTGGCACGTCGCCCCAGCCCGTGGTCGCGGTACTCCCAACTGCGGCAGGACCCGCGGCGGTGGTCCCAAGTGCGCTGATCGAGACCAAGCCTCAGCCTTAGGCGGCTCGGGAAGGGCACGACTTCAGTCGTGCCATAGTGGGAAATCGCTCGCGGCTTCAGCCACTGAGGTGAGCTCTCCCAGCCAGATCACGCTCACCGCATTTGAACTCCCCGACACGCGCTCGTATACTGGCAGCCCGCTATGAAGGTCGTCGTCATCATTCCGGCTGCAGGGCTTGGAACCCGCATGGCGCCCATGCCGGTGGGCGCTACGGGCAATCAGAAAAAAACTCCGCTCTCGAAACAGTTCACTGAGCTCGGCGGCACGCCAATTCTCATTCACACCCTGCGCAAGTTCGCCGCCGTCGACGCCGTCAGCGAGATTTGGATTGCTCTGCGGGAAAGTGAGATCGCAGGCTTTCAGGCGCAGTTGGAGAGCGGAGCGAAAGACATTCTGAAGAAGAAAGTCGAACTCGTCGTCGGTGGAGAACACCGTCAGCAGTCGGTAGAGAACGCTCTGAACGCGGTTACAGCGGCAGCCGATGATATCGTTCTCGTGCATGATGCTGTGCGCCCGTTTGTAACTCGTGAAATCATTCGGGAAGTGATCGATGCGTCAGAGAAATACGGCGCCGCGATTGCCGCTCTTCCCGCCATCGACACGGTGAAGCAAGTAGAGCGAACGGCGGAGGGTGCGCTGATCAAAGCGACGATTCCGCGCGCCGGCATCGTGATGGCGCAGACGCCGCAAGGGTTTCGCTACGGAGTCATCAAGAAGGCGTTCGACGAAGCCTCAGCCGACGGCTTCCTCGGCACCGACGAAGCCTCGCTCGTGGAAAGATCAGGCCATGAAGTGGCTGTCGTAATGGGCTCCCCGCGCAATATCAAGATTACGGCCCCAGCCGACATGGACCTGGCGGAGTTCTACTTAGGGAAATGAGCCACGAATTCACACGGATTTACGCGGATCGAAGCCACGGCAAGCTCCGCGAAGATCCGCGAAAATTCGCGGCCAAGGTTTCCGCATGAGAATTGGCTACGGATTTGATTCGCACGAATTTCGCAAGGGGATTCCGCTGAAGATTGGCGGCATCACGCTGGCGCATGACAAGGGGTTGGGTGGGCACTCCGATGGGGATGTTCTGCTGCACGCCATCACCGACGCGCTTCTCGGCGCTGTGGCCGCGCCCGATATTGGAACGCTGTTTCCTCCCTCTGACGCGAAGTGGAAAGGCGCGGACTCAGTCGTTTTCCTGCGCGAGGCGCTGAACCGCGTGCACGACGCGGGATTCGGTGTGGCTAACATCGACGCCAGCCTGATTCTCGCTGCTCCTAAGATTGGGCCGCACGCCTCGGCGATTCGCCTCCGCGTGGCGCAACTGCTGGGAGTGCGCGCTGATTGTGTCGGGTTGAAGGCCAAGACTCCGGAGGGGCTCAATCTGGAGAACGCCGCAGTCGCGCACGTGGTTGTCCTGCTCGAGAAGCGGAGTCCGAGGGTGAGGAAGAAAACGTGGCGGGCGACTAAGCCCCGTTGAGCTACTGACTCCTCGTTTCCGCGGCTTTGACCAGGGCGCGGAAGATGGCGCGAGAAGGTTCGTCTTCATTCACGGAGCGCTCGGGATGCCACTGCACCGCTAACACGAAGTGGTCCGCGGAGATTCCTTCCAACGCTTCGACGATGCCGTCGTCGGGGCAGCGGGCTGCGACGCGCAGGCCGTCGCCGATCACTTCGGCCGACTGGTGGTGCGAGGAGTTCACAGGAATCGCGAGTTTGTCACGTCCGCCTAAGATTTCCGCCAGCTTGGAATCGCTCTCAATTTCGGCCGTGTGCGCGACTGCGACGGTCCGTCCCGCTTCGTGGTTGACCTTGCTGCGTAAATCTTCCGGAAGGAAATCCGGGATGTGCTGTATCAGCGATCCTCTGCGGTAGACGTTCAAGCTCTGCAAGCCGTAGCAGATGCCGAGAACCGGCTTGCGCTGCTGGTAGGCGTTCTGCAGCAGAATTTGGTCGACGGCGTCGCGGCCCGGGTCGGCGCCCGCAGTGTGGGGCGAGCGCGGGACGCCAAACTTCGAGGGATCGACGTCGGCCTTGCTGCCAGGCAGGAGCACTCCGTCGCAGCGCTCCAGTATTTTCATGACTTCGAACTTCTCGACCTCGGCCGCAGTCTGTGCGAGCGCAATGCGAACGGGTTCGCCTCCCGCTTGCTCGACGGCGCGCTCATATTGCGGGATCGCACGCTCGGAATATTCACGGTCGATCGAGTGTGGCATGGGGATCGCGATCCGGGGTGGCGTGTTAGTCGGCAATCAGCCCATCCTCTCGATTGCGGCCAGGGTTTTCGATTGGCGGTAGTGGCGGATCTCCATGGTGAGCGCGAGAACGAAGATGATACATCCGGCGACCGCGGCCGCGGGAAGTGCAATTTCGCGGTAGGCCACGGTCATGTTGGGATGAACGCCGCGCACGGCTGACACGCTGACGATTCCGATGATGCCGAGCAGCAGGCTGACGGCGAACGAGAGGAGCGTCCCGATGAAAGTCAGCAGCAGAACTCGCACCGGAATCGCATACCAGCGGGGTGGGCGCGGTGACATGCTTTTAGGCTACCACCATCCGAGGGCCGCGATCTGGATCAAAAAAAACACAGATCGATGATGGATAAAATCCTTAGAATCAGGGGCTTGCGAGATTTTGATCTGGCTTGAATCTGGCTAAAATATTGCAAGTAAACGGCTTACCTGCAAAATATTCTATTCAAAGAACTTACCTGGGATAAGTGCCTTCAAATCAGCCACCGGGGTCGCAAAATATTGGATTCAGGTGGGTTAGCTCATTGCTATTCAGTTATCAAAGAACCGATGCGTGTAGACATAGGATCGCTCTTCTTGAAGTCCAGGTCAAGGGAATTAAGCGGCGTGAAATGCGCGCTGTCCCTCCGGGACTGGTTCCGAGTTTCTCTGCCTACCCCCGGACTTCCGTCCGGGGCTATTACATGCCGCCCCTGTCGGGGCTGGAGTCTGGTGAGTCTGGGCTGCGTCTTCTCCCCGAAGTTCGATTCTCCATCGTGCCGTCCCTCCGGGGCTGGTTCCGAGTTTCTCTGCCTACCCCCGGACTTCCGTCCGGGGCTATTACATGCCGCCCCTGTCGGGGCTCGAGTCTGGTGAGTCTGTGCTGCATCTTCTCCCGAGCGTCGATTCTCGCGGCGCAAGGGCGAAGTCAATAACGAAATCAAGAGCAAGAGCAACGTCAAGGGCAGCGGGCGGGGGCGCCCGCTCTACGCGTGTAGTGTATAAAATAGTAATTATGTCGCAGGCAGCGCCAGCAATTACGCGGAGCCCCGCGGATGTGGTTCGGATGACGCCGGTTTCGCAGGCGGCGAATGGCGTGTGCTATGCCGTGGCGGGCGAGACTTCCATCGGTTCGTTTGATCTGGAGCGGATGATTGCTGCCGTGCCGGGCAAGATTGCTTCGGCGCTGAAGCGCAAGGCTTATTACTTTGTTCCGCTGACGGTTAGCCAGGGGGAAGAGATTTTGATTGCGGATCGCTATGATGTGGCGCTCAGCGACAACGCGGTTTGCCATCGCAACCTGAATCTGGGCGATTCGCAGTGTGTCTTCATCTCGACGCGGCTGATGGATGACAAGTTTTCCGTGGCTTTTGAGTTCTACATCAACGTGGGCCATGCGCTGGTGGAGATTGCGGGAGTTTCAGAAGAATTCAGCCAGCTGGCGTGGAAGCAGGTGGAAGCCGGTACGCGCGGCGAAACCTCACTGGACGCCTTCGAAACGCGGAAGCTGGCGACGGCCGGGGGTCCGGATGCGGAGCGCTTCAAGAATGAATACTTCGAGGCTACGTTTGCCGATACGATCTCGATCTATCTGCTTTCCTTGTATCTGGATGTCGATTACCACGATCTGCGGGAGCGGGACTATCCGCTGCTGGCGCCTTCGGCGCTGGCCGAGCGGTTGAGGAAAGTGGCGGAGCTATTTCCGGCGAATGCGGGGTTCGAGTTTGCGGTTTTGTATAAGCGCCGGGCATAAAAGCTCTTTGCCACGGATTTGCGCGGATTCACACGGATTGAGCTCTTCTTTTAAGTCTCTTTGGGATTGAAAACTTGAGTGAAATTTCCGTTTCTTTGACGCTGCCGGGAGTTGGCTGACAAGAGCGTCCGCCCCGCACGATCAAGACCTAAATCCTACTTGTTGCCGATCACGAAATTGACTGTGCTGGGCTGATTGGGAGTGACCGTGACCGATTTTTCCCAGGTCTTCGGTTCAGTGAAGATCGGCCGTTGCACGGTGTGTTCGGTTAGCACGTCGTAGGCCTGTTCCTTGCCCGCCAGTCCCCAACCCTCATGCCAGGCGACAATCTGATAATTGCCGGGGGGCACGCTGGTGAATTCGAAGTGGCCGCTCTCATCGGTAACGGCGTAATAGGGATGGGACACGACCATCATTTCGGCGTTCATCCAGACGTGGCCGCCGTTGCAGTGAAGATTGATCAAGCCGGGCGTTGACATGGTGCGCGAGACGGGCTGATTGGGAAACGGGAAGGGGAGATTGAAGCTGGCCGCCCCGTCCATATGAATGGTGTGCAGCGTGGCGTCGGAGCTTTGCATCTGCAGTGGCGAGTTCTGGGGCACGAGAAGAATGTGCGGGACGTAGCGACAGCGCTTCTGATCCAGGTGCCGCCTCTGTTCGGGCAGTTCCATCGCTTTTCCTGCGGAAATGTTCTTGAGGTAGACGATGGTGTTGGCCACGCCGCCCTCCGACCCGATGATCAGGCGCTCGAGGGTGACGTTTTTCTTTCCGTCCGGGTCGCAGATCTGGGGATCTTTGGTAACCGGGAAGTCAAGCTCGCGCGGCACCGGTCCCGACCATTTAATGGTTCCGGAGATGGTTCCGCCGTCGTTGACGGAAATGACTCTGTAGTCGCCCTGGCCAGAGGCAAAGGTCGCGACCGCAAAAATGAAGGTCAGCAAAGAAAGACAGGAAATTGGAATACGCATACACAACCCTTGATAGCCCAACCCGTTAAACGCAGGCGAATGCGCCTTTGTCAGGGATCGCGAGCTGAAATTAGGTCGATCTACTTGCTCTCCGCGCCCAACGGCTTGCTCCCAACTTGCGGGACAGCGCTGACAGGTCCCCGAATCGACGGGGCAGCGATCGTGTTTGCGGCCGTGCGTGGTTCCAAACAGGGAGGACCGGTAAACGGGACCGGTTCGTGTGATTGGAATCAACAATAATAGGTAACGCTAATCTGCCTCGCAGGTCGAGATTACCAAGGTCACGGACCTTACAAGGAAGCGGAGTCCGACCCGGATTTGAACGCAGGATCGTCTGCGCGATCTCCCGCATTCGAAGTGTTGCAGATGTATCGCAAGGCATTTGTTGTGTGATTAAATGCGGCCATGCCCGTAACGGTCCGATCGTTCGCGAAGATTAATCTTGGATTGCGCATTGGCGCTCGACGGGAGGATGGGTTTCATGAACTGCTGACGGTTTACCAGACGATCGGGTTGCATGACGTGATCCGGGTGAGTGTGGGGCGAGGGGGTGGGGTTGAAATTCGGTGCACTGATCCGAGAGTTCCAAAGGATGCAACGAATACGTGTTATCGCATGGTCGAGAAAGCCATGCAGGCCTTGGACGCCAGGGGGCGGGTCGTCGTCGACATTGAGAAACAGTTGCCAGTGCAGGGGGGGCTGGGTGGAGCTTCGGCGAATGCCGTGGCGGCGCTGCTGGCGCTGGAGCGGGCGCTGAAGAAGGCTTTGCCAGCGGTCGAGCGGCTGCGGATCGCGGCGGAGGTGGGTTCGGACCTGCCGCTGTTTCTGATGGGTGGGACGGTTCTGGGTGTAGGTCGCGGGGAGCAGGTGTACCCGCTGGAGGATTTGCGGGCGATGGCGTGCGTGGTGGTGACTCCGGAGGTGGGAGTATCGACGCCGGATGCGTTCGCTCGATGGGATCGAGGGATGGGAGCGGGGCGAGTGGTGGAGGCAGGCCTTGCTGCGCTTGGCCGGACAGCTGAGGCGGCTGTCCCCACACGGGCAAAATTGACGATGCCGATACCATCCGATAGAATGGTTGAGCTTGGCCGTGGGCTGTCGGCGTGGCTGAGCGCAAGTTACTCCGGTGCTCCTCGTCAGATTTTCAGGAGGGGCCGGGCCGAGAATCCGCTTCTCGAGCTTGTCCGGGCCGGGATCAAGAACGACTTTGAACAAGTCGTCTTTCCTGAGTATCCCGAGCTGAGTGAAGGTAAGTGTGCGCTGGAACGCGCGGGGGCGAAATACGCGTCCCTGTCGGGTTCCGGGTCAACGCTGTACGGGTTGTTCGCCTCGAAAGAGGCGGCGCGTGCTGCGGTGATTGGGCTCCGTAGGCAGGGATTTGCTGCGCAGGCGACTGTGACGCTGACGCGGGCGGCTTACTGGCGGCGGGTTTTTGCGGGGTGAGGGTTGTGCGCGGGTGGCGTCAGTGGCGGTAGCGCTCGCCTTCGGCTTCGCTTTGACGGGCGAATGCGCCCGTCGCCGCATGGCTTGTGCCACATGGCTCGTGCCACATGGTCCGGCGACTTGCTCGGCTGACATGGTCTGGGAAAGTTTTGATTGTTGATTTCTGATTGTTGATTGACAATTACAATGTTGATTGATCCCGGTTTCAATCAACAGTCAACAATCCAAAATCAACAATGGCTTTTACTGGGCCGTCGACTAATGGTAGGTCAAGTGCCTTTGGAGCACTTTGTCTAGGTTCGAATCCTAGCGGCCCAGCCAGAAAACAGTTCTCAGTTTTTGGTTCTCAGTTCTCAGTTAGAGCTGGAGCCTGGGCTGAGGACGGGGACTGAGAACTTCTTATGGCTACTTTGGTGACGCCGACCGAAAAGGCAGAGAAGACGGAAAAGAACACTCCACCCACGCCCGAGGAAAAACCGGATCGCAAGCAGCGTCCGCGAGTGGATGAGAAGTTCAAGATCTTCAGCGGAACCGCGAACGAGCCGCTGGCCGACGAGGTTTGCCAGTTCCTGGGGATGCAGCGCGGGCAGGCTCAGGTGACGCGCTTCGCGGATGGCGAAGCGTATGTGCAAATTCAAGAGAACGTTCGGGGCGGTGATGTATTCATCATGCAGCCCACGTGCAGGGTGGTGCACGCCGACGGCAGAAGCACGAGCGTGGATGAACACTTGATGGAATTGCTGTTGATGATCGATGCGCTGAAGCGCGCGTCGGCACGGCGGATTACGGCAGTGATGCCTTATTTCGGCTATGCGCGGCAGGATCGCAAAGACAAGCCGCGCAGCCCAATCTCCTCGAAGCTGGTGGCGGATTTGCTTACCACTGCGGGAGCGCACCGGGCGCTGATTGTCGATTTGCATACGCCGCAGTTGCAGGGATTTTTCAATATTCCGGTGGATCACCTGTTCGCTTCGCCGGTGCTGGTGGATCACTTCCGGAAGCTGAACCTGCCGAATCTGACGGTGGTTTCACCGGACGCGGGCGGCGTGGAGCGGGCGCGATTTTTTGCGAAGAAGGTGGATGCGGCGCTGGCCATCGTCGACAAACGGCGGGTGGAAATGAACGTGGCCGAAGTGATGCATGTGATCGGCGACGTGCACGGGCGGACCTGCTTGATCATTGACGACTTGATTGACACGGCGGGCACGCTGGTGAAAACCGCTACGGCCTTGAAGGAGAACGGCGCGACCGAAGTGTATGCCTGTTCTTCGCATGCGGTGCTGTCGGGTCCGGCGGTGGAGAACATTGCGAAATCGGTGATCCGGGAAGTGGTGGTTACGAATACTATCCCGCTGACCGAAGAGGCTAAGCGAGAGCCGAAGATTCGGGTGCTTTCGATTGCGGGATTGATTGGGCGGGCGATTCAGGCCAATCACGAAGAGACTTCGGTTAGTAAGTTGTTTGTTTAGGAAATGAAATCATAGCGGCCGCAAACAGCAGGTTCCTCACCGCGCCTTCGGCCCGGTTCGGAATGACAGTTGTTTGGGATGGGAATTGAAATTATGGCAACTACATTGGAGCAGAACATTCTGGAAGCACAACCGCGGGAAGCGGGGACCAAGAATCATGCGCGGCGGGTGCGGCGCGAAGGCAAGATTCCTGCAGTAGTTTATGGCGCGAGCAAGGATGCCGTGCCGGTGAGCGTGGATCCGCGGCATGTGTTGCGCATTTTGCGCTCTGACAGCGGCCACAATACGATTTTCGATCTGGCGCTGCATGGCGGCGAGCGCACCAAGGCGATGATCGTGGATTGGCAATATGAGCCGATCAAAGGTCATCTGCTCCACATTGATCTGAAACGCATCGCCATGGACAAGGCTTTGCGGGTCAACGTGCCCATCGTGCTGCAGGGTGTGCCGCTGGGTGTGAAGACCGAAGGCGGGATTCTTGAACAGATCCTGCGCGAAGTGGAGATCGAGTGCCTGCCGGCGGATATCCCGAGCCACATTGATGTAGATGTCAGTGAGCTTACGTTCGGCAAGGTGCTGCGGGTGTCGGATTTGCCGCATAACGAGAAGCTGAAGTTTCTCTCGGATGCGAACCAGCCCGTTGCCCATGTGACCAGCGTGAAGGAAGAAGTTGTGGCGACGCCGGAAGCGGTGGCGGCGGAAGCTGGAGCGGTGCCGGCCGAGCCCGAAGTCATCAAGAAGGGTAAGGCGGAGACCGAGGAAGAGGGCGAGGCGGGCGCGGCTGAAAAGCCCGAGAAGGCTGAGAAGAAGGCTGAGAAAAAGGAGAAGAAGTAGCGTCGTGGTCGCGGGGCTCGCTTTGCTCGCTGGAGGGGCGAATGCGCCCGTCCCCACATGGTTCTTCTCGGTGTTTGGGATGGTGGCGTGAAACTGATTGTTGGGCTCGGCAATCCTGGTGTTGAGTATCAGTTCACGCCGCATAATGTTGGGTTTCTGGCGGTGGACCGGATTGCCAGCGAGCGTGCGGTTGAGATAAGGAACCGGCAGTGCCGGGCGCTGACGGCGCGGATACAGGTTGGGGATGAGGCCGTGCTGCTGGCCAAGCCTGAGACCTTTATGAATCTGAGCGGCCTGTCGGTCCGGGAGTTGGTGACGGAATACGAAGTTAAGCCGGAAACGGACCTGATTGTGATTCAGGACGAACTGGATTTTCCGCTGGGCACGTTGCGGATTCATACGCGGCGAAGTTCAGCGGGGCATAACGGGATCGAGTCGATCATCGGAGCGCTGGGCACGCAGGATTTTTTGCGCATCCGGATTGGCGTGGCCCCGGAACGCAAAGTGGAAGACGGCGAACGGTATTTGCTGGCGCCGTTTCGCAAGGCTGAGCTGGCGGTGGTGGACGGGATGCTCGACACGGCCGCAGAGGCGGTGATGGCGATTCTGACCGACGGCGCTGCGGCGGCTATGAACCGGTTTAACCGGAAAGACAGCGATCAGTGACCAGTGGTCAGTGGTCAGAATTTGCAAGGCAAGTGCCGAAAATGGTGTTCGCAGTAGCGGTGTCACTGGTCACTGACCACTGATCGCTGGCCACTGCTCAAGATTTGGAGATGCACATGAATCGTACTTATGAGCTGATGTTTATTGTCCGGCCGGATATGGCGGATGAAGATCTCGAGAAGCTGATTTCGAACCTGGAGTCGACGGTGACTGCCGCTGCGGGTTCGATCAAGAGCGTGGACCGCATGGGCAAGCGCCGTCTGGCGTATGTCGTGCGCAAGTTCCGCGAAGGCATCTACATTTTGCTGACGATCGAAGGGGCGGGTTCAGTGGTCCATGAACTGGAGCGCCGGCTGCGCGTCACAGAGCCCGTGATCAAGTTCCTCACGGTGCGCATCGATGAAGAGCAGAAGCGCCTGGAGAAGATCAAGAAGCTCCGCGACGCGAAGAAGAAGGTAAGCGCGCAGCCCGCGGTTGTGGCGGAGGAAGCGCCGGCTGTGCCAGCGGCGGAGACGCCGGCAACGGCATAAGAACAGTGGCCAGTGATCAGTGATCAGTGGCCAGTTCTTGTCCCCTCGTTCGAAAAGATTTGACTGGCCACTGGTCACTGACCACTGGCCACTGATTAAGGAGCGTTATGACTGACGAGACTAAAGCACCAAGCGAGCGTCCGGAGCGGCCTGCCGGGGATGGACCGCGCGAGTTCCGGCCTTCGGGAGACCGTCCGCGTTTCGGCGGCGGGGGCCGTTCCGGGCCCGGCGGTCCGCCGCGTGAAGGTGGACGGAAGTTTTTCCGGCGCAAGAAAGTTTGCAAGTTCTGCACTGAGAAGATCGCCGACATCAACTACAAAGATTACCGGCTGCTCGGGCAGTTCGTGGCCGAAAGCGGCAAGATCGTGCCCCGGCGGTTGACCGGCGTGTGCTCGCCGCACCAGCACCGGTTGGCCGCGGCTATCAAGCAGGCCCGGAACATTGCTTTGCTGCCGTTCGCTGGGCGGGCATCGTAGGGAACGACATAAAAGCCTTGTCATTCCGAGCGGTGCGAGGAATCTTGGTTTCTGCTCGTGACGGAACGAACCAAGATCCCTCGCTACGCTCGGGATGACAAGCAATCAAGATATCGGAGTCATATCATGGAAGTCATTCTCAAAGAAGACGTAACCAAGCTGGGATCGCGCGGCGACGTGGTGAAGGTTGCCGAAGGATATGGGCGCAACTATCTTCTGCCACACAAGCTGGCCATTGAGGCCACGGCGGGGAACAAAGCCGTCATCGTGCAGATGAAGGCCGCGTCGGTGCGGCGCTCGGCCAAGGAGAAGTCGCAGGCTGAAGAACTGGCCAAACAATTTGAAGGACTGTCGGCTACGTTCCAGAAGCGGGCGGGCGAGCACGATCAGTTGTTCGGCTCGGTCACTTCCGGCGACATTGCCGAGGCTATCGTGAAAAAGGGGATCAACCTGGACCGCAAGCAGATTCAGCTCCACGACCCGCTGAAGACCCTGGGCGAGTTCACCGTGCCGGTGAAGCTGCACAAGGACGTGACCGCGCATTTGAAGGTTGTGATCGAGAAGGAAGCGGTCGCAGAGTAAGTTTCAGTCATTCGGTGAGCCGGAACTCCGCGTGCAGCGCGGCGCGGGAGTCTTCGCCTACCCATACGTCGAACTGTTCAGGTTCGACGACCCATTTCTTTTCGGTCGGACTCCAGAATTGCAGCTCGTTTGTTCCCAGTAAGAAGTGCACGGTGCGTTTTCCACCCGGCTCCAAGGGGACGCGATCGAATCCCTTCAACTGGCGAACTGGGCGAGAAGCGCTGCCCGCGCGCTGGTGAATGTAAAGCTGGACCACGGCATCGCCTGTGCGGCCGCCAGTATTGGTCACGTCGACTGAAACCTCGATGGTGCCTCCAGTTCGCGCGGTTGGAGCTACTTTCAGATTGTCGAACGAGAAACTCGTATAACTCAGTCCATAGCCGAAGGGATAGAGCGGAGTGCTGGGAATATCCCAGTAGCGCGATTTGAAATCGGGAGAAGTCTCCGGGTTCTGCGTGAGGTTATGGTTGTAATAGATGGGGGCTTGCCCGGTGTCGCGCGGCCAGCTTACGGGCAAGTGGCCGGAGGGATTGGCGTCACCGAAGAGTATGTCGGCGATTCCGTTGCCGCCCTGGCTGCCTGGGTACCAGGCTTCGAGAATGGCCGGGATATGTTCCGCGGCCCACGAAATATCGAGTGGGCGACCATTTACCAGCACAAGGACGACAGGCTTGCCGGCGGCGGAAACCGATTCCAGCAATTCTTCCTGGCCGTTCGAAAGCTTCAGGGAAGATCGCGAAGCGTACTCGCCGCTCATCAGGTCGATCTCGCCCAGAACCAGGACGGCCACATCGCTTTGCCGGGCGAGAGCTACGGCTTCTGCGATGGATTGCTGCGTTTCTTGAGCGGTCTGGACGGGTTGCTCCTTCATCAGCGCGGTCATCGGAATGCCTTCAAAGGGCGAAGGGATGTCGCGCCTGAGGTTCGGCCCGTGCGAATACGCGATCCGCACGGCGGAGCCGGCCTTTTCCTGGATACCCTGCAGAATGCTGATGGTTGGACCCGGTTTTGTCAGCGCTCCCCACATGGAGAGAAGGTCGGCTTGGGCGTCGGCGAGCGGGCCGATCACGGCTATGGAATGGATGGTTTTGCCAGTCTTATCAAGAGGGAGCAGACTGCCTTGGTTGCGAAGCAGCACGACCGAACGTTGGGCGGCGCGGCGCGCTAGTTGCTGGTGCGCCGGATCGTTGAGGGTGGGCTGGAGCCGAGATTCGTCGGCGTAGGGGCGCTCGAATAATCCCATGCGAATCTTGGTTTCGAGAATCGGCCGCACGGCGTCGTCGATCTGCTGCATGGAGATGCGTCCCTGCTGCAATTCGATGGGCAGATACTTAAGGTAGGTGCCGCTGGCCATGTCCATGTTCAATCCGGCGGTGAAGGCCTTGTGGGCGGCGTCCTGGGGATCGCGAGCGTAGCCGTGTATCCGCAGGCTGCGGACGGCGAAGGCGTCGCTTACGACAAATCCCTGAAAATTCCACGCGTCGCGCAGCACGTCCTGAAGGAGCCAGGGGTTACCGGTGGCCGGCACATCGTTGAGATCCATATAAGCGCTCATGAGGCTTCCGGAGCCGGCGTCGATGGCGGCTTTGAAAGGAGGCAAATAGGTGTTCCACATTTGTTCTTCCGGGATGTAGGAGGAATCGTAGTCGCGTCCTCCATCGGCTGCGCCGTAGCCGGCGAAATGCTTGGCACAGGCCAGCACGCGATCAGGCGCGCCCAGCTGCTTGCCCTGAAATCCCAGGACCTGGGCGCGAGCCATGGCGGCTCCGAGATAAGGATCTTCGCCAGCGCCCTCGACCATGCGTCCCCAGCGGGCGTCGCGAGCGATATCGACCATGGGCGCGAAGGTCCACTGAATGCCTGCGGCTCGAGCCTCCTGCGCGGCCACGGCTTGCACATCCTCGACCATCTTCGTATCCCAGGACGAAGCCATGGCGATGGGCGCCGGGAAGATGGTGTGGTAGCCATGGACAACGTCAAGCCCAAAGAGCACCGGAATGTGCAGCCGGGATTGTTCGACGGCGATGTGCTGCAGGCGGTTGATTTCCTTGGGATCGGAAATCCAGAGTACGGAACCCGCGCCAACCTGCTTGATTACCTCTTCGATGGGCTGCTTCACGTTTTCTTTGAATTCGGCGGAATCCACTCCCGGAAGCTGCGATAGCTGCGCGACTTTTTCTTCGAGCGTCATCTGTTGCAGGAGGTTCCTGGCCTTGTCGCGAATCTGGGCCTCGGTGAGCGGAGCCCAGGGGGCGCTTGCTTGGGTGGGTTGTGCTTGCCCGGCGACTTGCACTGGCCGGCAGAGGAGAGTCGCCAGTGCGACCAGGGGGTACACCGAACAGCGCCCAGTGAGGTTCATTTCCTCATCCTGCTTTCGTGTGACTGCATTTTGACGCGATGGGAGTATACACTCGATGCGGCTTCGGGAAGCAGTGACGGCCGAGGGGGGGGCAGAGTGCCGGGCAGAGCTGCAAAGAGCTCGTCTGAGAGTTGTTATCGGAAAACGAAGTGGTTGCGTGGAGTCCTTTTTTGGGTGCCGTCCCTGAAGGGACTCGGTTCTCCGTGCATCCGCTTTCCCCGCACTTGCGTGCGGGCTGATGAATGGCGTCACTTTGCGACTGGGGCGCCGATTGACTTGCATCACTCACGGGGCATTTTCCTTGCCAAATCAGCATTCCTTGCGTGTTCCGCTGTTCTGTTTCCCGCTAAACCATTACGAAAGAAACACCTAGGCGGCATAAAATTCCGCAGCAGCCTATAATTTCTGCTCACGGTTCCACTGACTGACCGTCTATTCCTGTGCAAGCCCGGGTACGGCATCGACACCGGGCGGTAGAGGACACGAGACGAAACATGCCGGCCGAGGTTTTGGTAGTAACACTTGCGGTTGGTGAACGGGGCCACTCGAGCCAGAAGAGAGTGGAGAGAGTCAGCGGTTGCGTAGTCACTGGGAACCTTGTCAGTGAGAACCTGGACTCCACACGGGGCCGCATGGCTGGGCAAGAACGCCGCATCGACGATACGATCCTCATCCGCGAGGCGCAAAGCGGGAACCGCGCCGCCTTCGAGGAACTGGTGCGTCACTACGATCAGGCGGTCTTGCGGCTGGCGCTGCATCTGACCGGAACCGAGCAAGACGCGCAGGACGTCTATCAGGACGCCTTCCTCAAGGCTTACAAGAACATTGGAAGCTTTCGCTTCGAGTGCTCGTTTTATACATGGATTTACCGCATCGTGACCAATCTTTGCCTGGATCACCTGCGCAAGAAGAATGTGCGGAAGGAAGACGCGCCGGTGGCGAAGGACGCGTTCGGCGGGGAGTACGACCTGCTCGATCAGGTGCCGGACGTGCGGGCGGGAGCGAATCCGGAGCGCGATTTGATGCGGCGGCAGTTGGGCGCGCGGATCTCCGGCGCTCTGGAAAAGCTGACGCCGCGGGAGCGCATGGTGTTTGAGTTGAAGCATTACCACGGTCTGAAGCTGCGCACCGTGGGGGAGATTTTGCATACGACGGAAGAGACCGCCAAGAACACGCTCTTCCGGGCCACGCAGAAATTGCGCGGGGCCCTGGCGGATATGAGATAGCAAGGGCCGGGCTGCGCCCGGCGGACGGGCAAGAGTGCCCGTCCCCACACGAGCCGGGATGGCTCGAAGGGGGTTGATTATGAAATGCGAATGGGTTCGAGAAAATATCACGCTGCATGTTTATGGCGAGTTGGCCGATGACGCTCGTCATGAACTGGAGCAGCATGTGGCGCGCTGCGCCGACTGCGCCGCTGAACTGAAGGCTGAGCAGGAATTTCATGCTCTGCTATCGCAGGAGCGGGCGGAGGAGCCGACACCGAACCTGCTGGCGGCATCGCGAATGCGGCTGCAGGAAGGGCTGGAGACGGCCGAGCAGGGCCGCTTCTGGCATCGTCTCGCATTCGATCCGGCAAACTGGCTGCGGCAGGTAAGCTTTTCGCCGGCACTGGCTTCAGTGATTTTGATCCTCGGATTCGCCGGTGGAGTGGGGACTTCCTACCGAGCATTCAATCATCAACCTCAGGGTCCGGTCGCCATCGCGACGCCATCTCCCGCCGAAAGTTCGATCACGGGCATTCAGTCCATCACGCAGGAACCCGGCAGCAACAAGATCGACATCAAATACAACACGGTTTCCACACTGGAGACACAGGGTTCTATGAACGACCAGCGCATCCAGCAATTGCTGCTGTTTGCCGCCCGGAACAACTACAACTCCGGGGTACGCATGGATTCCGTGGATCTGCTGACCCAGAAGCCCGATGTTTCGCAAGTGCGGGATGCGCTGATCTATGCGCTGCAATACGACACGAATCCCGGAGTCCGGCTGAAGGCTCTGGATGGTCTGGGCAGCTTTGTGAAAGATGATGTGCGCGTCCGCGACGCGGTGCTGGAAGCGTTGGTGAACGATTCGAACCCGGGAGTGCGCACGGAAGCGATGCGCCTGATTGAGCCGGTGAAAGCCGATGGCAGCGTGCGCGGAGTGCTGATGACGCTGGCGGCCAAGGATCAAAGCCAGTACATCAAGTCGCAGGCCCGCACCATGCTGGCGCAGTTGCCGGAAATTGATTGAGGTTGGTTCGCGAGCAGGGGATCGCTCGGAGATGGGACAGTGGGAACAGAAGGTTAAGGTAATTCATTGAAGCATTCGCCACAATTCGTCAGATTGTTTTGCACGCTGGCTCTATTTTCGTTGCTGGCTCACGGGAGCAATAGCTGGAGCCAGGAATCGAACGGCACGCTAGCCGCCGCCAGAAACCTGCGGATCAAAGTAGACATGGGTTCGGTCATGGTACGCGGTGGATCGCGGCGGGACATCGCGTACACCGTTCATAGCCAGTCTTCTTCCGAGAGCGGCGCACGCCACCAGGGTGGGGGCTTCAAAATCACCTCTAGCGTTCGAGGCGATACGGCTTTTATCGAAGCCGAGTGGGAAGGCGGAAGGCCTCACCGATTCTCCGGCGAGTTCGTGATTGAGGTTCCACGCGACACTGCGCTGGTGAGGGTAGAAACTGGGGGAGGCGGCGTCGAGATCGACGGAATCGCGGGACGGGCCGAGATCGAGAGCGGAGGCGGGAAGATCCGGCTGGATGATATTGGCGGCGCAGTGGACGCTGAAACCGGAGGCGACTCGATCGAAGTTGGAACGGTAGGCGGAGATCTGAAGCTGCAGACGGGTGGCGGGAATATCTTAATCAAGTCGGTTAAAGGACAAATCCGCGCGCAGACTGGCGGAGGCAATGTGCTGGTGATGTCCGGAGATCAAGGTGCGGTGATCGAGGCGGGCGGCGGCAACGTGGAGATCAGGCATTGCATGGGCAGGGTCAAAGCGTCGACGGGTGGAGGCAGCATCAATTTGGGCGACATTGGCGGCCCAGCGGATATCGAGACCGGCGGTGGCAGCATTCGCCTGGCCTCGGCGAAAGGGCGCGTGGGCGCGAATGCCGGCGCGGGGGCTATCGAACTCTATGGCGTTCCTTCCGCCCGGGTGGAGACTGGCGCGGGCGGGATTACGGTCAAGTTCATCAACACAGGCGCGGAGCGTAGCGATTCCATGCTTGAGACCTCTGCGGGAGACATCACGGTTTACATTGCGGCGGATGTTGCTCTCTCTGTGCATGCCAGCGTGGACCTGGGCAATGGGCATCACATCACGTCCGATTTCCCTGATATCCACGTGGCAAGCGAAGGCAACCAGTGGGGTCCGAGGACGCTTAACGCCGACGGGAAGTTAAACGGAGGGGGTCCCGTTCTGAAGGTGCGGACGACGACCGGCGATATTTGCTTCAAGCGGGCAAATTAATAAGGAGGCGAGCCAGACGCGCCCTTCGGTCGCTTGCGCTCTCTCAGGGCAGGCTCCGTGGATGCGCGCGGCTCGCCTGGGTCCTTCGGCGACGATGAAACCGTCGCTTCAGGATGACAAGGCAGGGAAGCTCGGATCCTTCGGCGGGCGAAGGCGCCCGCCTCAGGATGACAATGCGGGAATATTCAGGAGGTTGGTCATGCGCAAACAAGTTTTGACAACTGTCGTGTTGCTGCCTTTCCTGCTCAACCTATCGCACGCCGCTCAAAGGTGGACGCTTGACTCCGAGCGCCCCCTGGGTATTCCCAGCGAAGAGTCTGGAACGAGCGCTTATCTCGGTGTGGACATCGCCGACATTACCTCCGACCGGCTCGGCGCACTGAAACTGAACGAAGAACACGGCGTGGAAGTGACCATGGTCGACCAGGATGCGCCCGCGGGCAAGGCCGGCATCAAGGAACACGATGTCATATTGACCATGAATGGAACGCCTATCGAAAGCAAGCCGCAATTGCAGCGGATGATCCATGAAACTCCGGCGGGACGCGTGGTTACATTTGGGTTGAGCCGCGATGGACAGCCGATGACGATCAAGGTGCAGCTAGGCGACCGGCGCAGCGAATTTGCCCGCATGGCTCCGAAGGGGGATAAGGACTTCCATTTCGAGATGCCCCAGATGCCCAACATGCCGGACCTTGACGTTCCGAACATGGGAGTCGTGGTGGTGCGTTCGTCGCTGCGCAGCGGCCTGATGGTGGAGAACTTGACGCCACAACTGGGCGAGTTTTTTGGCGCGAAGAACGGAAACGGAATCCTGGTCCGATCGGTGGAGAAGGGCAGCCGTGCTGATAAGGCCGGCCTGCGCGCCGGCGACGTGATTACTCGAGTCGGCGAGCAGGTGGTTCATGACACCAGCGACTTCACCCGCGCCTTGCGTGCCCACAGTGCCGGATCGGTTGGCGTGGGGGTGATCCGCGACAAGAAGGAACAGACTCTGACCCTCACGTTGCCCGAGCCCAAGGATTCCGGCAAGATGATCGAGGAAAGCCTGGAAGCGCCCGAACTGAATGCGGAAACGCAGACCGAGTTGAGTGAAGTGCAGAACGAGATTGCAAGACTCCGGCCACAGATCGAACTGGCACAGGAAGAAACCCGGAAGGCTTCGACGGAAATGCGCAAGGCTTTGTGTGATCAGCAGAAACAGCTGAGAGAACAGTCACAGAAGCTACGGCAGGAGCTGCGGCCCAAGGTGCGGGAAGAACTGGAGAAGAGCCGCGATAAACTGCGGCAGGAGATGGAACAGCTTCGCCGCCAGATGGCTGCTGACTCACTCGACATCTAGAAACCAGTGGTCAGTGGCCAGCAAATCATTCTGGGTTCGGCTTTACTGGCCACACTGCCCACTGATTTAGATTTAATAGCCCGTTGCGAACTGTCATCCCGAGCCGAAGCGAGGGATCCTGGTTCTTGCCGATGGCGGCCGTTGTCTCCAACCCAGGCAAACACCAGGATCCCTCGCTACGCTCGGGATGACAAGTGTTTTTAGTGGGAAGACAAGGCCGAGCTGCACAATTATTACTGGGCACTGATTACTGGCCACTGATCACTGGCCACTGATCACTGATTTAATATCCTGCCCCGTGGCCTCGCGCCAGAAGTGTGCCCATGCAGACCTTGTTCCGTCCTGCCTGCTTGGCGGCGTAGAGGCCGGAGTCTGCGGCTCTCACCAACTCATCACGGCTGGTTCCCTGCTCGGGGAAGGCGGCGGCTCCGGCACTGATGGTGACGGTCCGGGGCACACCAGGGAACAGCCAGCTTTCCACCATCTTCCGCAGTTTCTCTGCGATCTTCATAGCCTGCTTGGCGTTGGTTTGGGTCAGCAGAATCCCGAACTCCTCGCCTCCGTAGCGGCATACGACATCAATTTTCCGTACTTGCTGGTGGAACAACGAGGAGACCTGGCGCAACACCTCATCCCCCAGCACGTGCCCGAACTCGTCATTCAACCGCTTGAACTGATCGATATCCGCCATGATGACAGCCATGCCCGTGCCGTAGCGCCGGGCGCGTTCAATCTCTTCCATGATGCGCATTTCGAAAAAGCGCCGGTTGAAAATGCCAGTCAACCCGTCAAGGTAGGCAAGCTGTTTTACCCGCTCAACGTAATGGGCGTTCTGGATGGCAGTGGCGCAGATGTCGGCGACCGATTCCAGCGACTGCAGATCGCCGTCCCGGAACGCATCGGGCTGTGCGCTGTCCAGTGCCAGGACTCCCAGCGTCTGTCCGAACGAGACCAGCGGAATGCACATGCGCGAGGCTGACTCCGCGAAGAACTTCGTGTTGCTGGGCGCGCCGCAAAGATCGGTTTCCATTGCCGTCGTGCTGCTGGCCAGGATGCTGACCCAGGGCTCGGCGCTGGCCGGGAATCGTCCACCTTCCGGGATGCTCGGGGTGAGCGTTCCGTGATGGGCCCGTAGCACCAGGTCGTGATCCTCCCGCAGGAAGAGCGAGACGTGCGATACCCGGAACGCGCCCTGAATCAACTCACAAACTCTTGCCAGCAACTGTTCCAGGTCGAGAACCGCCGTGGTTTGCTGGGCGATGGCATTGATGGCCTGCAGTTGCCGCGTCCGCTGTTCTTCCAGCGAGTACAGGCGCGCGTTCTGCAAAGCGATCGATGCTTGGGTGGAGAAAAGAGTCAGCAGGTCGATGGTCTCCGAGTCGAAATGGCCCACGCGATCGCTTTGACAATCGAGCACGCCGACTACTTCGTCCCGCACCATCAAAGGGATGGCGACCTCGGAACGGGTGGACTTGGCACTGCACATGTAACGCGGGTCTTTGCTGACGTCGGGAGCGTAAACGGGCTGCTTCTTGAGCGCAGCCGCTCCAGATATTCCCTCGCCGAGAGGGATGCGAATCTTGTCCTGCCCTTCATCCCAGCCAATCTGCGAGCGGACGTACAACTCCTGCGACTGCTTGTCGAGCAGTACAATCGCCACATTCCGCAAATGAAAATAGTCGCGCGCGATCGCCAGGATGCGCTGCAGCACCTCGTCCAGATCGAAGGTGGAGAGCACAGCCTGGCCAGCATCGTACAGGACTGCGATTCTGTTCATACTTGTGGCCATATCGTAACGTGGCGGGGGCGATTATTAGAGGTTCCTAAAGTAACGTAGCAAAACAGGTGAGGGGGAATCTGGACCTTCATACAAAGGAGTCATCCCGAAACCGATGCACCTCAGCCGCTCGCGGGATCTCGTAAGCCTGAGATCCCCGAACACCGGGAAGGGCACTCGTAAGGTCCTTGCTGCTAACATTCCTTGGGAACCTCTGCATGCTTGAACTGACCACGCCGGTGCAGTACGTCAAGGGAATTGGCCCGCGGCTGGCGGAGATTCTTGCCACCAAGGGCATTGCCACGGTGGGCGATCTGCTCAATTATCTGCCGTTTCGCTACGAAGACAGACTCAACCCTCGCGGGATTGCGGAATTGCGCGCCGGCGAGATGGCTACCGTGATTGGCGAAGTCCGCAACTCGGGCCTGTTTCGCACCCGCAAGATGCCTATCTTCCAATTAACCGTGGGGCAGGGGCGATCGAAGCTGCGCTGCTTATGGTTCCATGGCAGCTACCTGCAGGATAAGTTCAAGCCCGGCCAATTGATCGCGCTCTATGGCAAGGTGGAGCAAGACCAGCGCAGCGGAGAGCTGCAGATCATCCAGCCGCAGTTTGAAATGCTGGGCGATGCCGGCGCAGATGGTGCGGATGACAAAGCGGCGTCGTCGCTCGAAGTGGGGCGCATCGTGCCCATCTACGAGTCGGCGGGCCAAGGCCGCGTGACGGCTCGTTGGTTTCGGCGAGTAATCCGGACCGCACTGGACGATCTGACTCCTGACCTCGCCGAAGCCATTCCGGCAGCCGTGCGCGAGCGTCTGGCGCTGGTTTCGCCGCGCGAGGCGCTGTGGAAGGTGCACTGGCCTGAGCCCGGGGAGAGCTTTGAGGACCTGCAATCGTCACGCACACCGGCACACGTGCGTCTGATCTTCGAAGAATTGTTTTTCATCGAGCTGGGGTTGGAGCTCAAGCGCCGACAGCAGAAGACGCAAACTGGAATTGCCTTTCGCCTGGACGACCGGGTGCGGCAGGCCATCAAGAAGATTCTGCCGTTTCATCCCACGGCGGCGCAAAAGCGGGTCTTGAAAGAGATCGCCGATGACATGCAAAAGCCTTATCCCATGCGGCGTTTGCTGCAGGGAGATGTGGGCTCGGGGAAAACCATCATTGGTTTTCAGGCGGCGATCATCGCCATCGAAAACGGTTGCCAGGTGGCGTTGATGGCGCCAACTGAGATTCTCGCGCAGCAGCACTATTTCTCTGCGCGGAGGATCCTGGAGAACGCCGGATATCGAATTGTCCTGCTGACCGGTTCGCTCGAGGCCGACCGCAAGCGCGAAATTCGCCGCCACATCGCCCAGGGGGACGCGCAGCTTGTGATCGGCACTCACGCGCTGCTGGAAGAGAAAGTTGAGTTCGCGAAGCCGGGTCTGGTGATCGTGGATGAACAGCACCGCTTCGGCGTTCTGCAGCGCTTGAAGTTGATGAAGAAGTCAGGCGAAGGCGGAGAACCCAGCGCCGCTGCGCTTGGCGGGACGGGCGAGAGCGCCCGTCCCCACACGGGCTCTGCTGAGCCTGACGTGCTGGTGATGACCGCAACGCCCATACCTCGTACTTTGGCTCTTACTCTTTATGGCGATCTCGATCTCAGCGTGCTCGATGAGCTTCCTCCGGGGCGCACGCCGATTGTCACGCGTCGAATTACTGACGATCGCTCGTCCGAGGTGTGGGACTTTGTCCGCAAGCAGGTCGCGAAGGGGCATCAGGCCTACGTGGTGTACCCCGTCATCGCCGAAAACGAAGAGACCGAACTGAAGGCAGCGATCAAGATGTATCGCGAGCTGAGCGGGAAAATTTTTGCCAATCTAAAGGTCGGGCTGCTGCATGGCCGGCTTGATTCCGAGTTGAAAGATCAAGTCATGCGCATGTTCCAGAAAGGCGAGCTGCAGATTCTGGTCGCGACCACGGTGATTGAGGTGGGCGTGGACGTGCCGAATGCAACCGTCATGGTGATCGAGCACGCAGAGCGCTTTGGTCTGGCCCAGCTTCACCAGCTACGCGGGCGCATCGGGCGCGGAGCCGCGAAGTCCTATTGCATCCTGATGACTGGCGGCAAAGTGACGGAGGAAGGCGAGCGCCGTCTCGATGCGATGGTGCGCACCAACGACGGTTTCCAGATCGCCGAACTCGATCTCGAACTGCGCGGGCCCGGAGAATTCTTCGGCACGCGGCAGGCCGGGATGCCGGGCTTTCGCGTGGCGAATCTGATTCGTGACCGGCAATTGCTGGAGCTGGCCAAGCGCGAAGCCGCTGCGGTAATGGCTGGTCCAGATTCCGAAGTCACGCAGGTAGAAATCAGCCGCGCCCTGGTTGCCTTGCGCACGCGCTGGCAGCATACCTACGGCCTGGTCGAGGTGGGCTAGAAGGATTGATGGAGTGAGGATTAACCCAGCGAGGATTGACCCAGCGAGGATTGACCCAGCGATGAACGTTCACCTGATCGACGGTACTTACGAATTATTCCGGTATTTTTTCGCCGTGCCCTCTGCTACGGACGCGGCGGGCCAGGAAATCGGGGCGGTGCGCGGAGTGTTGGGATCGGTCCTGTCGATGATCGAACGCGGCGCGACGCACCTTGGAGTCGCAACTGATCACGTTGTGGAGTCGTTTCGAAACGAGATGTACTCCGGATACAAGACGAGTGAGGGCGTCGCCTCCGAGTTGCTTTCCCAGTTTCCGATTCTTGAAGAAGGTCTGGAAGCGATGGGAGTCGTGGTGTGGCCGATGGTTTACTTTGAGGCGGATGATGCGCTCGCCTCCGCTGCCGCCAAGGCCGCCTTGGATGATCGCGTGAGCCAGGTCTTCATTTGTACTCCTGACAAAGACCTGGGCCAGAGCGTTGTGGGCACACGCATCGTGCAGCTCGACCGCCGGCGTGACCTGGTGCGCGACGAAGCGGGAGTCGTGGCTAAATTTGGCGTGCCGCCTAAATCGATTCCCGACTATCTGGCCGTGGTCGGCGACAGTGCAGACGGCTTTCCTGGCCTGCCGGGATGGGGACAGAAAGCGGCGGCTCAGACGTTTTCACAGTATCCGCATCTGGAAGACGTCCCCAAGGATTGGCGAGAGTGGCATCCTTCGATCCGCAAGGCCCGCCCACTTTCCGAATCGCTGTTTTCGGGATGGAAAGAAGCGCTGTTATTTCGCGCGCTCGCTACTCTCAGGCTCGACGTTCCGGTATTTGATACCGTCGATGATCTTCGCTGGCGCCAGCCGCGCGCGATCTTTGCACAATTCTGCGAGAGAATCAGGGCCACCGATTTAGTTCGGCGCGCCGCCGCAGTGGGGCTTGAAACCAAGACGAACTGATAGAATCGACAAAGATTAAAGATATCGACCGAGAAAAGATGGCCGGAACTTCTCAATTGATTCAGATCGAGCTTGCTCCGCCGCCGCGGATGCCCAAGCCGGACTGGCTGCGCGCGAAAGCTCCCGTCGGCGACAACTTTCACGAGCTCAAGAAACTCGCGCGTGGGTTAGGCCTGCACACGGTTTGCGAATCGGCTCAGTGCCCTAACATCGGCGAGTGCTGGAATCACAGGACCGCGACCTTCATGCTGTTGGGCGACATCTGCACCCGCCGTTGCGGGTTCTGCGCCGTGCCCAAGGGCCGTCCCGAGCCGATCGACTGGGACGAACCGCGTCGGGTGGCTGAGGCGGTGGCGACGCTGGGTTTAAAACATGCAGTCGTGACCAGCGTGAATCGTGATGATGACAACGTTGGCGGCGCCAGAGTTTTTGCCGAGACCATCCGCGAAATTCGTGAGCTCATTCCGGATTGCCGCGTCGAAGTGCTTATTCCCGATTTCCAGGGTTTGGAAGAGCCGCTAAAGATCGTGCTCGACGCCAAGCCCAACGTTCTCAACCACAACACCGAGACCGTTCCCCGCCTTTACCGCGCAGTTCGCTCTGGCGCCCGATACGAGCGCACACTTACTTTGCTCGAAAACGCCAAGAAGTTTTCCCCCGGCATGGTGACCAAGAGCGGCGTGATGGTCGGCCTGGGCGAATCCACCGACGAGTTGGTCGAAGTGTTTCGCGACCTCGGCGGCCGCGGCGTTGACATTCTCACCGTGGGCCAGTATCTGCGTCCATCGCGTGATCACCTGCCCATCGCCCGCTTCTACACGCCTGAGGAATTCCGTGAGTTGCGAAACGAAGCGTTGCGCTTCGGTTTCCGCCACGTCGAGTCCGGACCGCTGGTGCGCTCCAGCTATCATGCGCACGAGCAGGCCGAGTCCACCTCCGCTCCGCGGGTGGTGTCCTAGACGCGGCATGCTGAGCGCACTCCTGGTGCTGCTGGGCTTCTTCGCAGGTTTGCTCGGGGCCATGACCGGCATTGGCGGCGGCATTCTGCTTTCACCCATCCTCGCACTGCATTTTGGAATCCCCATTCGTGAGGCCATCGGCACGAGTCTGGTAGCCGTTATCACCACCTCGGCGGCGAGTTCCTCCGTGCACCTGCAGCGCCACACTACTGACATTCGGCTGGGGATGACACTGGAGCTGGCAACGTCTTTCGGCGCGGCCCTAATGGCTTATCTAGTGGGGTACTTCAATCGCAACGCGCTTGAGGGGATCTTTGCCGGGTTCCTGGTGTACAGCTCCGTCATCATTTTGGCGCGGGGCGGCAAAGTAAAGGATTCGGAAGATCTCCCGGCGACAAACAATGGGGAGACGGTGATTCCACCCTATGAGCCGCAGCGTTATCCGCTAGGCTTGGTCGCGTCCCTGTTCGCTGGCGGACTCTCTGGCTTGCTCGGCATCGGCGGCGGTCCCATTAAAGTTCCCGTGATGTACATCTTCATGAATGTTCCGCTGATGGTGGCCACAGCCACTTCGAATTTCATGATTGGAGTCACCGCCGCTGCCAGCGCCATCGTGTATTACCGCCGCGGCGACATTCTTGTGGAGATCGCCGCTCCGCTGGCGGTCGGCGTGTTCCTGGGGTCGCTGCTCGGGGCGCGCCTGGCTCCGCGCATGCGCACGAAATACGTCGTCTATCTTCTGGTCGCCATCATGCTCTATCTCGCCGGTCATCTTCTCGTGCACCTGCTCACGGGACGTGTCGCGTGAGCCAGCTCCGCGAACCCGCCTTCGATCGTGTCGTTGCACTGGTGTTGCGCGTGGGAGCATTCAGCTGTTTCTTCGTCATGCTGGCAGGATTGCTCGCCAGTCTTTTCATCCACGGGAGCATTCCCGGCGACATCGAACGCGCAGGTGTGTTGCTGATGCTGGCTACGCCGGTCGTACGCGTCGCAGTTGCGGGCGTTCTATTTCTGCGGGAGAAAGATTGGAAGTTCGGGGCGATCTCGTTTGGAGTACTCGCAATTTTGCTGCTGGGCGCGGTTTTCGGGATCGGCGAGCACTAAAGCGGAATTGGCCTCCCTGCGAAAATGTAAGAATGTCATCCCGAGCGCAGCGAGGGATCCTGGTGTTTGCCTGCGGCGGCAATGGGAGCGGCGCCGGCAGGAACCAGGATCCCTCGCTGCGCTTCGGGATGACAAGTCTCGGTTAGCGGGATGACAAGTCTCTGGGTTAACCGGATGACAAGTCTGCGGTGACGCTCTAAGCCGTCCTCAGAAAATGTGCAGTTTGATGCTGAGATACTTCTTGGGATTCTCCCGGATCGCTTTCACCAGGTTCCGGGACTCCTCCAGCATCTGGTTGGCATTGTTGTAGAGTGAGTCGTCTTTGAAGAGCTTGCCGGCCGTTCCCTGGCCCGCCTCGAGTTCGGTGGTCAGAGCCGCAAGCTTGGTCATCGTGGTGTCGATCTTCTTCGCCAGTTCCTCGTCCTTGAGCAATCTCCCCGCGGTCCCCTTGCCCGCATTAAGGTCTTCGCTCACTTTCTTCAGGTTGGCTACGGTGTCGTTGGCGTTGTTGTAGAGAGAGGGGTCTTTCAGGAATTTTCCGGCCGTGCCTTTGCCCTGTTGCAGGTCATCGACGACGCCATTCATTTTGTCGAGCGTCCCCAGGAATTTGGTGTACGCGTCGTTACTATTGATCAACTGGCCCAGGCTGCCTTGTCCCTTCGCAATCTCGTCGACAACAGTCTTGAGTTCTGCCACAGTTTGAGAGAAGCGGTCATACAACGTGGGATCGTAGATCAACTTGCCGAGCGAGCCCTTGCCACTTTCCGCAAAGGCCAGAATGCGGTCGGCGCGCTTGAGCAGAGCATCCATATTCTGCAGCGTGCTCTGGCTGGAGCGCACCACTTCGTTGAAATCGGGATGCACTCTTGTGGGAAGCATGTCGCCGTCCTGTGCCACCGGGCCAACGGCCTGCGAGCTGTCCATATCCATGAACGTTTCGCCCAACACGCCGGCTGTCTCGAGAGAAGTGCGGGTATCACGGCGCAGGTCGAAGCTGTACTTCGTGCTCACCTTCATGACGATTTCCACGGGGGTGAGCTGTTTGTCCCGGTCGCGGACAATGAGAATCTTTGAGACGTTGCCGATATCCACGCCACTGAGCCGCACCGGCGCACCGACACGCAGCCCTTCCGCGTTATCGAAGTACGACACCAGCGTGATTCGCTTGGAGAAGAGGCCGCCGGTTCCGGACATAAGAAACAGAAGCAGCCCCAACACCAGACTCGCGAAAATCACCGTGAGGCCGACGCGAAGTTCCGACCATTTGACCTGCTTCTGGCTCGGCAAGTGATTCCCTCAAACCGCAATCTGCATTTTCTTTGTAATGCTCCGGAGCAGCCCCAAACTGCCGCTGTCTCCTCGCAGCATCATAACAAACCGCATGATTAACAAACGGCATGATAACAAATTTGGAGCCGCTCCTAAGCCTGGGGCCGGCGAAGGGTCGGCAGCAGCAATAGGGCGAGCACATACGCCCCAACCCCGCAGGCCAGGGTTATGGTCAGGCCAAATTGGATCGCGATCACCATCGCCAGCACGGACCCCAACACACTCGCGGCGGCATTCATCGCCCAGGCCCACTCCACGGCATTCTCTGCGCCGGTCGCCTCGCCTGGAACCTCGAAAACGCCACGCCCCGCCAGGGCACGCAAGCCCGTAGGGAACGGCATTCCCATCACGAACCCGAGCGGTATCAGCAGCATGCCGCTGACCACCAGCCGGTAGCCAAAACCCAACCCCACCCAGGCGGGCAGGCCGCGAGGCAGAAAGAATAGGTCACAGACCAGCGCCAGGATCACCAGCGTAAGCGGCATCCAGGCCATTTCGGTGCGGGCCAGCCAGCGACGCGAAAGCAAGCTCCCGGCCCCGCTCGACAGCATCAACAAAAAGATGACGACGGTCAGCGCATAGGTCGGGTGTCCCAGAAAAAGCACGAAGCGCTGGATAAACGCTATTTCCACCAGGATGTAACCCAAACCTACCGCCACGAAATAGAGCAGTGGAAGCGGCGACTGGCGCCCTCCTCGGAGCGCAAGCGGCAAAATCAGAAAGCCCAGCACTGCGACCACCGAGATGACGAGAACAAGAATCAGCACCAGCACTCCCAGATTCACCTTCCAGTCAATTCCGTGCTTCAGCGCCTGCGGGCCCAGGATTTGTCCGGCCTTGAGCGTAAAGAAAAAAAACGGGGCGTTATCGCTGACTGGGGCCACATTGTAGGCATAGCTCTGCGCGAACCGGTAAGGATCATTGCTCGCGATCAACGCGGCAAAAGGATTCTGGCCAGCCTGCTGAGTTGCGGATTGGGATGGCAGATAAAGCGGAGCGAGTTCGTGATACTGGCCGAAGTGAGCCTGCAACGCAGATTCTTCCTCCGCGGTAAAAGCCGTTTTCTTGGCCAGCACCACTACTGGAATCCCGTCCTCATTGAGTTCTCCCTGCGAAGCGATGATAAAGTTGCGCGCCGGATTCGCGACCCCGAGACTATGCAACGCTTGCATCGCGACCGAGACCACGCGCAGCGCCTCCCGCGGCTGGCGGAACTCCCAGCGGGTGATGGCGACCATGCCGTCAGGTCTGAGATGTTCGAAATATTCCCGGAAGGCTTCCACCGTGTAGAGATTATTTTCGCTCAGCGCGAAAGCGCCGGCTGCGGTCGAAGCCCAGGTATCCACCAGCGTCATTTGCACCACGTCAAACTGCTGCGGCGTTGAGCGCAGGTAAGAGCGGCCGTCGGTCACATGAATGTGCACCTCGGGCCGCTCGTAAAGATGCATTGCGTAGTCAGCGTAGCGCCCACGCATGATGGTGTCGGCAATGATGGGATTGATTTCAATGCCGGTCACGCTGGGACTGCCGTTGGCCACCGCCCGCAGCACGTCCACTCCACCGCCCGGCCCGATAATCGCAAACTCCCCACGCGGACGCAGAACGTTGGCCAGCGCCGGCGGAGCTGACATGAGATTGCGCTCCCACAGCGAACCGTGCCAATGTGCCAGGTCACAATTCATGATGGCGGTGGAAGCGTCCGCGTCAATCACAATGGCTTTGCCCCGGCCCCAGCGATCCACTTCTACCCGAGACAGAGCGTTCCAGTGAGCAAATTCCACCCAGGCCGGATCGCGAAAAACCCCTTTGGCGTAAATCACATCGAACAACCGGTTCGAGTGATTGGCCGCGATCAGCGCCACGAACAGAATGACCAGACCACCTGCCAACCGGCGCGCCCGCGAGGATCCAGCCCATACCACGGCGGCCGCAGCCATCACCACAGCTGACACCAGAATCGTATTCGGCCCTCCGATCCAGTTGAGCAGCGGAACCACGGCCAGGCACGCCAGTGCTCCGCCACCTAAATCCGCTCCGTACAGCCGGGAGACGCGCCACGTCTCGCGCGCAAACACTACGGAGAACAGCAATCCAGTCAAAAAGAAAGGCAACGCCGACACCACGTAAAGCGCCGTCAAGTGCAGGAAATTTCTTCCCGTGACCATTAGCGCCACCGGGACATTCAGCACAACCGCTAGCGCAACCAGCACCACGATCGAGCTGTCCATGCACAAACGCGCCGCCAGCGCGCGCGTGCCGGTTTTGGCGAGGCGGTTCTTGAATAGATATGCAAAGACTCCGCCGGCCCCAAGCCCCAGCAGCGCAATCGAAATCGCGAGAAACGCGAAGTGATAAAAGAGCACCACAGAAAACAGTCTGGTAAGCGCCAGCTCCAGCAGCAATGCGGCAAAGCTGGTCATCCCCAGACCGACGAGAAGAGTACGTTCGGGAATTTCTGCTGAGGCACAAACCGGCGGGGCAGTTTGAATGGTCGCGGACATGAATATGGAATGCGCCAGTCTAGCAGAACGTCGAGTAGAGCCGCGCATGCATTACGAACTGAGCCATGTATTCATTACGACTGTCATCCCGAGCGAGGCGAGGGATCCTTGTGTTTGCCAGTGCGACGATATAGCTGGCGCGGGCACGAACCAAGATCCCTCGCTTCGCTCGGGATGACAGGCCCGGGGGTGGTTTGCGCTCAATACGAGACACGCTAACTTTCCAGAATAACCTGTGCGATGGCCTGCTCTGTAGTGTGCGAAAGTGACAGCGCGGCATTCTTCACGCCCAGCCCGGCGGCAATCTCACCCGCTTTTCCGTGAAACTTAATGGTAGGGCGTCCGCCCGGCAGGCGCACGACTTCGCAATCCCGCCAGCGCACGCCATGGCTCCAGCCAGTGCCCAGGGCCTTCATAGCCGCTTCTTTGGCGGCGAAGCGTGCGGCATAGCGCTCCACCCGGTTCGCCTTAGAATCGCAATAGCGGATTTCACCCGCCGTAAAAATCCGCTGCAGAAAGCGATCACCAAAACGTGCGATCGATTGCCCGATCCGCGGAACCTCCGCGATATCAATGCCTGTGCCCACGATCATATTTTCGACACCTTACAGCAAGCGGTCTCCACGATAAATCAGTTCGCCGTCTATCATGCGAGCTTCTGTGGTCAAGCTGTGCGGTTTGACGGGACCGCTCCCGTCAATATGCATCACCTCATGCCCGTGCGCGACCAGCCAATCCGAGACCAGCATGCGGTGGCAGCGGAAGTATACCCGCTCGGCACACATGTAGGCAGTGCGTGAGTTCGAGGCCAGCGCCACGACTTGGGCCATCGCATCGTTGAATTCCGGCGTCAGCATGTAGTCTGCATAATTCCGGAAGCTCGCATTACGTAACGCGATATTCAAAGAGTCTTCGCGACTTTTCTTGCGATAGCCGCCAAGAACTTTCATCCAGACATACTTGATTCCGACCGCGGGCAGGCTCTTCTCAAGGGACTCTCGATTAAATTGCGGCAGCCGCCGCGACATGGGGAAGGCGCGGATATCCACCAGCGTTTCAATCGCGTGCGCCTGAAGGGTCTCGATTAAATCCTCGAGCGAGCGGGTCGAATGTCCGACAGTGTAGAGGAGAGCCAATGCTCTTTCGATGCCAGCCGATCATGCAACGATGCGATTGAGAGCCGCGACCATTGCGGCATCCTGTTCCGGAAACACCGTTCGTAAGTCCAGCAGCACGCGGGCTTCCTCGACCCGGGCAACGATCGGAGGTTCCGCACCGCGCAAGCGCCCAGCCAGTTCGTCAGCGGTGAGCCCTTCGCAAGTCAGCGCGAGCACGCGTGTGGGCAGGGTTGACGACGGTGCCGCACCGCCGCCGACGATCGATTCACCATCCACGATCTCAACCTTCAACTTCGGTGCTGCAATCTGCGCCGCCAGTGTCTCAGCCCGCTTGCCGATCGCATCTTTCGAAAGCCGCATCATGCGCAGCGCGGGAACAGCATCGTGATCCCGGCGGACATAATCCAGGAGCGTCGCCTCCAGCGCAGCGTAGATCAGCTTATCCACGCGCAACGCCCGGAACAGCGAATTCGCTCGCATGCGTGTGATCAACTCCGAACTGCCGCTGATCAGCCCTGCCTGCGGACCTCCGAGCAGTTTGTCGCCGCTGTAGGTAACAATGTCGACGCCGCTGCCCAGGCTGTCAAGCACGCCCGGTTCGCCGCTGATGCCGACCGAACGCAGATCGAAAAGCGCGCCGCTGCCCAGGTCTTCCATCAGCGGAATACCGCGCTTGCGCGCCAGCGCCACCAGTTCCGCCGTAGAAGCCTGCTCCGTGAAGCCCATAATCTCAAAGTTCGAACGGTGTACTCGCAGCAAAAGCCGAGTCCGTTCGGTGATGGCGCTCTCGTAGTCAGCGGTGCGCGTGCGGTTGGTCGTGCCCACCTCACGCAGGATCGCACCCGATTTGGCCATCACTTCCGGAATCCGAAACGACCCGCCAATCTCCACCAATTCGCCGCGCGAGACAATTACTTCTCCACCCTCCGCGACGGTATTCAGCGCCAGCAGCACCGCAGCCGCATTATTGTTGACGACGATGGTAGCTATTTCCGTTTTTGTGGAGACAGCCGCTTCGGCTGTCCCGCGTGGGCGAAGCCCGGCGGCATTCGAAGGAGATCCCACTCCAAAAATGTCATCACTCAACAGCTTGCGAAACAAGCGGTCCACGTGCACATCCCGCTTGCCGCGAGTACCGGCGCCAACGTCAAACTCCAGGTTGGAATAGCTGGCCGCGGTCTCTCGAATATGCCTGATCGCTGCATCGCCCAGGGGGGCGCGGCCGAGGTTGGTGTGCAGAATCACGCCAGTGGCGTTAATCACTGACCGCAGAGAATGACTCAGCGCCTGGCGCAGTTGGTTCTCCACCGCTGCCGCCAGACCGGAGAGCGCAAGCTTCAGTCCAGCCTCGTCCAGCAGCCCCGATGTAATCTCCTGCCGCAGCCTGGTCAGCACGCCGCGCGCCGCGTCCACGACCGACTCATGGCCGTAGCTCGCCGCGAGTGAGCCAACCGCTGGATCGCGCATCACCTCATCCACGGAAGGCAGCTTGCGAAAAAGTTGCGATGACGCAGCAGTTTTCACTCGGAGATTATCCCACGAAGGGCAAACTGGGCGGAAAGGACTGCGCAGGGATGATTCAACCTGTCTCCCTATAGCGTGTGCAGGTAGGCCAGCAGATTCTGTATGTCTGGGGCGCTCATCACCTGGCCATAGCCGGGCATGTCGGGACGGCCGTTGCGAATAATGTCGCTGACGCGCTCGTCATTCGCGGGCAATCCACTCTTGGAAAGGTATTGATGCTGGAAAATGCCCTTCAACCCCGGACCTTTTTTCCCTTTTGTGGAGTCGGGCCGATGACAGCGGTCACAGTGGTCGTCATAGATCTTGCGCCCGGCGGCCTGTTGGGGGTTGAGGCCGAGTTCCGCGTCCGATTTGCGAAGCTCCACATCGCAGTTGACGAGCGCAGCCAGCCCAAGAGATGCAACCAGGGCGGCCGCAATCCTGCGCCGGATCTTCGTTAGGATCTTCGTCGGGATGTTCGTCGTGAGCCTCTGATCAAATTGCCGGCCGCTCACTTCGATCGCTCGCATCTTATCTCGATCTCGAACTCGATCTTTCGCGTCTCTATTACTCGCACTCGCGCCGGCACTCGATCCGCCGCTCATTTATGCCCAGTTTCCCACAGCCGCTGCAATCGCACTCGACTTACAATAATAGAGGAAAGCCGAAAGCCATGCCGGTCGCGGTAAAGCGGGTCTACGAGTCAGTGTCGCGCTCCGATGGAGCGCGCGTTCTCGTCGACCGCCTGTGGCCCCGCGGTCTTTCGAAAACTGAGATCGCCATGCATGAATGGCTGCGCGATCTTGCCCCCTCCGACGAATTGCGGAAATGGTTTCACGCCCAGCCGGAACAATGGCAGGTTTTTCGCAAACGTTACCTGAAGGAATTGACCCGTCCAGAAGCCGAAAAAGATTTGCAGACGCTTTATTCTCTAGCCCACAAGAGGAAACGCCTCACCCTCCTGTACGCTTCGAAGAACGAGAAGCGCAACAACGCAATCGTGCTCAAGGACTTGCTCGATGGGATGCGCAAGCCTCCGACTGGCACAGGCCCCGGCGCGCTGCGGACCATGGGCAAGCGGGATGCAGCTGTCCGGCGCCGCTAGCCGAAGTTCGACTTGTCATCCCGAGCAGCGTTTTGTGCGCCCTTGCTCGCTTCCCTATAGAATTTTCCACATGAGAGCCGTCTTTCAATGGAGCCTCGGCACGCGAACCCTGGAACTGGGCAAACGAACGCTGATCATGGGCATAGTCAACGTGACCCCTGACTCCTTTTCTGACGGCGGCCTTTATCTCGATCCCGAAAAAGCGACGGCGCACGCCCTGCAGTTGCTCGGCGAAGGGGCAGACATCATCGACGTTGGCGGAGAATCGACCCGCCCCGGCGCCAAAGTTGCCGTGAGCGCGGAAGAAGAGTTGCAACGCGTTCTGCCCGTCATCACCGCGTTCAAGAAGCAGCGCCCCGATGCGGTCATCTCGATCGACACATACAAAGCCAGCGTCGCCCGCGCCGCGGTCGCGGCCGGAGCCGACATCGTCAACGATATCAGCGCGCTGCGCTGGGACGCGCAAATGGCGAGGGCGATTGCAGAATTAAAATGTGGAGCTGTGCTGATGCACGCGCGCGGCCGTCCGGAAGAGTGGCGTACTTTGCCGCCGCCCGGCGACGTTGTTCTTCTGGTCAAGCGCGAACTCCGGGAGTGGGTGGAAGCGGCTGTCTTGGCCGGCGTTCGCAGGGAAAGGATCGCCATCGATCCCGGGTTTGGCTTCGGAAAAAACTTCGAGCAGAACTATCCGCTGCTGGCTCGCTTTCAGGACTTGCAGTCCCTGGGCTTTCCCCTGCTAGCTGGAACCTCGAGGAAATCATTCCTCGGCCGCACCCTGGCAAGCGATGGAAAAGACGCGCCTGCGGCCGATCGGCTCTACGGGAATCTCGCTGCGCAGACCGCGTTGATCCTCAAAGGCGCACACATCTTACGGACGCACGATGTACGAGCCGCAGTCGACGCCGCCCGCGTGGCTGACGCGATCCTCGAAGCGCGCTGACGAACCTCCACTTGCGGTCGTCTTCGACTCCTGCTGCGTAATTATTGCTTTGGCGCGGCCGCGGCCGGAGCGGCGGGGGCTGGTACGGCCGGCAATTCGGCGACCCGCATGACAGTGCATTCCACCTTTTTGCCGCTGGCATTCTTAACCTTACCCTTGTCGCCGTTAATCTCGTATTGCACGTCGCTGCCTACTACAAAATCGGTGGCTTTCAAGGACTCCTTCTCGACCGAGCGGCAGGTGTACTGCTTGCCCTCGGCAGCGAAAGAAAGGTCGTACTGCTGATTCTTATGGGTCTTCTTTTCAACTGTTCCGGTCGGCTGGAAATCTTTCAGCGTGGTCGTGCCCTCGAACTTCGGTCCCGCCGTTGCGGTAATTGCGGCCGCCAATACGAAAAGTGCAATCGTGTTTCCCCTGCGCATGTTTCCACCTCCCGCTTGATTGTACTTTGAGGAAAGCGGCATCCGCCAGAGTTTCCAGGTTACGTTTGTGCAAGGCCTCACCTGTGCCGGAGTGCAATGAGATAGCCTGCTTATTTCCCAGCGGCGATTAACTGTTTGATCTGCGCCACGGCAAGAGAGACCTTGGCTTCAGTAAACATCTTCCCCATTTCAATTGTCGCCTTGGTCTGATCGCCGTCGACTCCGCTGCCATCATCGCCCTTCGAGTTCACCAGCTTGCCCGCACGGATCCACTTGGGAGAGTTTCCATTCACCATTTTGTCAATATACAAAACCTCTGACACGTCATCCGTTCCGGCGTGCGAATCTTCGCGTATCCCGCGCTTCGACAGGTAGTCTTTCATCACGTCCTTCTCTTTGTAGTACAGATCCGAAATGTAGTACACGTGGATGCCCTTCGGTGCCCACTCCTTATTCATTTCGTCGGCAACTCTTGCCAACGTCGACTGACCTCCACCATGGTCCCCTGCCAGCACAACATTCTTGAACCCGGCCGAAATTGCGCTCAGCGCGACGTCGTGAGCGACTGCGCCAAAGGTTTCTTCGGAGATGTTCACGCTACCGCTAAATTGCATGTGCCCGGTCCTCTTCGCAGGGTCGATCACGCCCGGTGCGGTTCGCCCAAAGTCTCCGGTCGGCGCAAAGGGCATGGTCGGATAGACCAAAGCATTGCCGAGACGCTCGGCGATGAGCGGCGCGAGATAGTGAGCTACGAACATATGCTTGCCGAGCGCCATACCAGGTCCGTTTTGTTCGATGCTGCCCGCGTAGTAAATCGCTGTGGTCTTGCCTGCAGCAATCGCGTCGCGTACCTCGGTCCAGGTCATATCCTCAATCAGCAATGATTTGGTTTGCGCCATGAGCGCACCAGTGAGCACCAGGCCAAGCAAAATCGAAACGAAAATTCTCATGATCACCTCATATCGAATACGGTTCTAGAGTCTATTGGTTTTTTCCCGAAAACCATCCGCCGCCTGCGCCCCAATGACCTAGGTAACGCGCAGAAGCTTCATCGCCCGCTAATTTGAGCAGGACTATTGTACGATCGGGACAATATCGGAACGCCTCAAGTCTCTATGTCATCTCCTGCGAATCGCCCGCCCAACGCCGTACCTGCATCTGCATCTGCATCTGCGTCTGCACCCGCACCTGCTCGCTCTCCTTCTGCTCCTGCGCCAGTTCCTTCGGCTCCCATTCGCGCTGCGGCCGCCGCCGCGCCTGCCGCCGCACCCATCTCGACGCCGGAGCTACTGGCCTCGATGTTGAAAACTTCGGCGAAAGTGAGCGACCTGTTCTTCTCGCCGGGGCGTCCGCCGCTGGTGGAAATCAACGGAAAACTGGCGCCCGCCGGAACGCCACGTCCGCTTTCCAGCGAAGACACGCGGCGCATCGCGGCCGATTTAATCGGAAACAATCAGCACGCGACCGACAACCTGAAGCAACTTGGTTCCTGCGATGTCTCCTACAGCTTGCCGGGCGCCAACCGGTTTCGCGTCAACGTCTTCATGCAACGTGGTACCTGCGCGGTCGTGATGCGGGTCATTCCCGGCAAGCCGCCGGATTTCGAATCCCTCAACTTACCTGCCGAGTTGGCAAAGATCGTGGAACTGCGCAACGGGATCGTCCTCGTCACCGGACCGACCGGCTCCGGCAAGTCGTCGACCCTCGCCGCCATCATCGATCGCATCAATAAGGAGCAGTCCTACCACGTACTCACCATCGAGGATCCCATCGAATTCCTGCATCCTCACAAGAACTGCATTGTTCATCAACGCGAATTGCATGCCGACACGCCCAGCTTTGCTCTCGCTCTAAGGGCAGCTCTGCGGCAGGCCCCGAAAGTGATTCTGGTGGGCGAAATGCGTGACCGCGAAACCATTGAGATCGCAATGGAGGCCGCGGAAACCGGCCACCTTGTGCTTTCCACGTTGCATACCATCGACGCCTCGAAGACCGTGGAAAGAATCGCGGGAGTCTTCCCGATGGCGGAGCAGCATACCATCCGGAACCGTCTCGCCAAGAGCTTTCGCTACATCGTTTCGCAGAGACTCATTCCCCGCAAGGACGGAAGCGGACGCGTGGCCGCCATCGAAATCCTGAAATCTACGCTGCGCACTCGCGAGTACGTGGAAAAAGGTGAAGGGGAAGGCAAGACCTTGCTGGATGCGATGCGCGTCGGCGGCCAGGAAGGCATGCAGCACTTCGACGGCGAAATCGACCAGATGGTCCGCGAGGGAATCATCGACATGGATACCGGGCTCGCCTATGCTACAAATCCCGGCAATCTTCAATTGGAATTGGCCGACGTTGCTCGGGAACAGGCCGATCCGCTGCTTGAAACCAGCGGGACCTGACTTAGAACGCCTTCCCCGAATCCAGCAGAATCGTGACCGGCCCCTCGTTCACCAACTCCACCTGCATCATTTCCTGAAAGCGCCCAGTCTCGCAGCGTAGCCCGGCGGCGCGAATCTGTTCCACGAAGAGCTCGTAAAGCTGGCGCGCTTTTTCGGGAGGAGCCGCGTCGTCAAACGAAGGCCGCTTGCCCCGTCGTACGTCTCCGTACAACGTAAACTGCGAAACCGCCAGCACGCTCCCGCCAACATCTTTCACGCTGCGGTTCATTTTCCCCTCGCCATCTTCAAACACTCGCAAGCCGGCAATTTTTTCTGCCAGATACACTGCATCGGCGTCGCTATCGTCCCGGCCGACTCCGAGCAAGACCAGCAGCCCCAGGCCAATCTGGCCCGCGACCTCGCCGCTCGCCTCAACTTTAGCGCGGCTAACCCGCTGCACAACAGCACGCATAGAATTCTCAGGCTCGTCTTCTATGGCTTCCCGGCAAGCATCGATTCATGCGCCGCCACCGCTTGCCAGCGTCCGTCCCGATAAACATAAATATCAGTGAAGCGCACTCTCGCCAGAATCTTGCCCTGCGCATCCGCCGCCGTCGCCAATCCGCGGATGAAGCCGAAGTCCCCTTGAACCTGCGTGCGCATCTCCGTCAATTCATTGTGCACCGGTCGATGCTGGGCGGCTTTGGCCAGGGCTGTATTGCGATCCTGCAGCGCTCCGTCAGGTCCCGCGTCTTCAAACTCCGCGGCCAGCAAGCAACTCAATGCAGCGGAGTCGCGCTGCTCCAGCGCCTTCGCCCACATCTGCTCGTTTTGGACAAGCGCGCTCCCGTCTTTCGCCTGACCAGCCTGACACGGTGCCGCATAAGCCGCAGGGCACAACAGCAAAAGCCACACCCACGCACATTTCACAGTAGACTCCGATCAACCGAATGCGAACCGCCCATCATAACTTGCCTGCGGTTTGACCACGAGAACTTCCAACCGTTAGGATCAATTGTTCGATCCGGAATTGCCCAAGGGTTGCCCCGTGTCGCAATCCTCTTCCTTTACACTAATTCACCGGGGCAATTACACTACACGTTCGCCTATTTTCTGTGCGGTAGCACCTGCGAGGAACAAATCGCGGAGGGTCCGGGCGAAGGCCGGACGGGAGCGGAGACTGCGGTCCCTGGATCCCGGCATCGAATTTCAAATCAAATCGAGTTAAAGCGAGGAGAAACATGGCAGCCGTTGACGAGAAAGTAAAGCAGATTATCGTAGAGCAGTTGGGTGTGGACGAGGGCGAAGTCACCTCCAGCGCGTCCTTCGTGGACGACCTGGGCGCCGATTCACTGGACACCGTCGAACTCGTAATGGCTTTCGAAGAAGGTTTCGACATCGAAATCCCCGACGAGGACGCGGAAAAGATCCGCACCGTGCAGGACGCCATCGACTACATCGGCAAGCATTCGAAAGGCGGCAAGTAGTTTGGGACGCAGGGTCGTCGTTACCGGCATCGGCCTGATCTGCGGCGTGGGAAATACCACCGGAGAGGTGTGGCAGGCCGTGCTCGCCGGTAAGAGCGGCGTGGCTCGCATCACTCAGTTCGACTCCACCAATTTCGCCTGCCGGATCGCCGCAGAGGTCAAGAACTTCGATCCCCTCAACTTCATCGAGAAAAAAGAAGTAAAGAAGATGGGACGCTTTATCCACCTCGCCATCGCCGCCGCGGATGAAGCCTTCAAGATGTCAGCCCTGCAGATCACGCCGGAGAACGACGAACGCGTAGGCGTGCACATCGGATCCGGCATCGGCGGGTTCGACATCATCGAACGGGAACACACCGCGCTGTTCGAAGGCGGCCCGCGCAAGATTTCCCCGTTCTTTATTCCGGCGGCCATTATTAATCTTGCCGCCGGCCACGTTTCCATGCGGCTCGGCGCGAAAGGCCCGAATGAAGCCACGGCCACGGCCTGCACCACCAGCGCTCACTCCATCGGCGACTCTTTTCGCATCATCCAGCACAACGATGCGGATGTAATGATCGCCGGCGGCTCGGAAGCTGCCATCACCCCAATGGGCGTCGGCGGATTCGCCGCCATGCGCGCCCTCTCCACCCGCAACGACGATCCAGAAAAAGCCAGCCGCCCCTGGGATAAAGATCGCGACGGTTTTGTCATGGGTGAAGGCGCAGGAATTCTGGTGCTCGAGGAACTGGAGCACGCCAAAAGGCGTGGCGCACCCATCCTTGCCGAAGTGTCCGGTTATGGAATGTCGGGCGACGCCTACCACATGACGCAGCCGGCTCCCGAACACGAAGGCGGATTCCGCGTGATGCGCAACGCCACCCGCGACGCCGGCATCACCCCGGACAAAGTCGACTACGTCAACGCCCACGGCACGTCCACGCCCATCGGCGACACGCTTGAGGCGCACGCCATCCGCAACTTCTTCGGCGAGCACAAACTTCCTGTCAGCTCCACCAAATCCATGACCGGTCATTTGCTCGGCGGCGCCGGCGGCCTCGAAGCCGGCATCACCGTCCTTGCACTGCGCGATCAGATCCTGCCGCCCACCATCAACCTCGTCAGCCAGGACCCTGAAACCGCCGGCATGGATTTCGTTCCCAACCTGGCCCGCAAAGCCAAAGTCGAATACGCCATGTCGAACTCCTTCGGCTTCGGCGGCACCAACGGCGCTCTCCTGTTCCGGAGATGGTCAGAGTAGAAGGCAAGTTACGAATAGCTCGGGAAGGGCACGGCTTCAGCCGTGTCTCACAAAGCCGGATGCAGACGCGGGCTTTAGCCTCTGAGGTCCTTCCGCGCGGTGCAGTCCAATTCGCGACGCCCCGGCTATTTCGGGTGTGGAATTATCGACAAGATAACGTACTCATCCCCGCGAATCACAAAATAGAATCGCCAACTGCGATTTACCCGCGCTTGCCAAATATTGCTTGCGTCGTCGTATTTCTTCGCGCGTAAGGAAGGGTGCCCAAGCTGGTTGAGGAGAAATCCAAGTTGCTTGGCGAACGCCTTGCGCACTTCAGGGAGCAGAGCTGCGTAGTCCTTGTCAGCCCGCTCCGTGAAGCTGATTTTCACTTCCGCTTCCTCGGGTTCCTATTTCTTCGTCGCGCCCTGCTCTCAAGCGCAGAGATGGCTTCACTCGCGGATTCATAGGGCCCATGGGTGCGGCCTTGGGCAAGGTCCCCCATCCCTTCGGCCAGATGCCGGTCGATGACTGTTTTCGGCGTAAAGGTAATTTTGCCGTTTTCGAAGGATGCTTCCAGCAAATCCCCAATGTCCAGACGCACCCGCTTGCGGATGCTCTGGGGAATGACGACCTGGAATTTTGTTTTTACCGTGACCAGTTCCATGGCTGACCCTCTGTTAGACAGTTTAACAGTTGGACCATCCAACTGCAATGCGATTTCGAAACGTTGCCCTGGCTGCGTTCGAGGCCTCGGCCGCGAAAACCAGCGACCAGGGCATACCTCAGGCCCGATCCCTCGTCTGATTGACTTGCCGGTTTTCTCCACGTAAGATTCGCCACGAAATACTGAGGAGGCGGGATGCAACTACGCTTGGAGAGCCGCCCGGTCGGCGATGTCACGATCGTTCAGTGCCACGGACGCATTGTGGCCGGCAACGAAGTGTTCACCCTGCACGCCCTCGTGGGAGATTCCATTCAAAAGCACGGTGACGTCGTGCTGCAGTTTGACCATGTTGAGTTCGTCGACAGCAGCGGGTTAGGGGCCCTGGTGCGCCTGATGCAAGCGGCACGATCCAAGGGAGGAGACCTCAAACTCACCGGATTGCCGCCGAACGTCCGCAAGATGCTCGAGCTGACCAGCCTGCTCTCGCAATTTGAAACCTACGATTCAGTCGAAGAAGCCATTACTGCTGCCTACCTGGGCTCGCGCTATTCTCCCTCCAAAGCCGGCGACGCAAGGCCGCGCCTGCTATGCGTTTTCGAGTCCACCGACGTGTGCACGTTCCTCCGGGAAATCCTGTGCAGTGCCGGATATAACGCCATGACCACTCTGAGCATCAACGACGCCCGAATCCTGCTCAAGGCCACCAAGGCGAAACTGGTGATAGTTTCTGCGCGCATGCAGACCATCCATAGCAAACCCACGAGCAAGCTGCTCGAAGAAATCGATCCCACCGTCTCAGTCCTCATCTTGGACGAGAACTTTGCCACACAGGATCCCGGCGAGGCGGCGGCGAAACTCCTCAGCAGCGTGGGCAGCCGATTGTCCGCTTCCAACTAACGATCGAATCTTCCAGACCCGCTCTTCCCCGAACTCCGCTCAAACTTTTGTGCCACTCTGATGGCACCTTGGGGCGTTGACTCACACAACAGCGTTGGTTACCGTTAGTTACCGTTGAAACCGCACTGCTCCCCCCAAAAGTAATCTTGCATGGGTGTCGTCGAAAAAATCCCGACATTTTTAACCGTTGGCGTGCTCGTCATTATCTTTGTGTGCCTCAAGCGCCAGGCCCGTAGCGCTCGCCTGACCCTCTGGACCGTAGGATGGGCGCTGGTCTTCGCGCATTTCCTGGCGCAATTACTGGAACCAGATCATGGCCCAGTCAGCTCATTTTTGTTGGCCGTCGATACCGGCTCGCTGCAAGCGGCTGCGGTTAGTTTCCTCGTCTCGGTCTCCTTCGTAGTGGAAGACTACGCCAGGCGAACTCTCCTGCTGCTGGTTCTTGCGGTGCCTTCGGTAGCCTACGTAGCGTGCACCTGCTACAACGTCCATGCCCGCTGGCCCTATGTCTTGTGCCTGCTGGCTTGCTTCGGCGGAGCCGCATCCTTCTTCTTTCGCATAAGCCGCAAATTGTCTTTGTATCTGGTGGCGACAACTTTTCTGTGCTCGCTTGCCGGAGCGTGGGCGATTCGTGCCGCTCTTCGCGGTTCCTTTGACGAAGGCGCCATCGCACTCCTCGCAATCGGATTCGCTTTGACCGGCGTCTTCATTTGCCGGAACTACCGCCGGGCGTCGCCTGCCATGCTGACCATCGCAGGTGGATTCTTTTGCTGGGGAGCGGTGTTTCCTCTCGGTTTGCTCATCGATCGTCTCGCTCCCAACCTGATTATTCCCGGAGAGCTCTGGAACACTCCCAAGTTTTTCGTCGCTTTTGGAATGATTCTGGCCGTGGTGGAAGACAAGTCGGAATCGATCGCCGGCATGCAACACAAGGCAGCCCTGCTGAACCGCCAGTTGGAACGCTTCTCGGCGCTCACTTCCCGCCTGCTGGGCGGTGACCGGCCAGATGCTGTTTGCCCCGCCATCGCTTCGGCAATCACCGAAGTCAGCAACTTCAGCGTCGCCGTGATCCAACTCGAGGATGCCGAGCGCAACTTGAGACTAGCGGGCTCCAGCGGACTCTCGCCAACGTCATTGCTGGAACTGCAGGCTAAAACCCACGACCGGACGCTCGACCACATTAAGACTCTGTGTTCCGAGGCCCGGCTCATAGGGAAAAATTCCTACCTGCTGCCTCAGCAGGAAGCAATTCTCTTTCCCGATATTGCGAAACCAAGCCCGAAACCGAATGCGCACGGGGGGACCGGCGAAAAGAAGAGCCGCGAAGAACTGTTGATTCCCCTTTGTTCAGCCACAGGCGCCTACCTCGGATGCCTCCGATTGTCTGCTCCCCCCGATCCCAATGCCATCGATGTTCTCGAATTATCCCGCATCGAAATGCTCGCAGCCGACCTTGCGGTAGCTGTCGAACTGAAGGCCCTGCACACTCAGCTGGTCTGGTCCGAAAAGCTCGCTGCCCTCGGCCAACTGCTGGCCGGAGTCGCGCACGAACTCAACAACCCTCTCACCGTGATCATGGGATACAGCGAGCTGATATTGATAACGATAAGCGATGCCATCACGGGATCTCATACTCGGGATCAGCTCACCAAGGTTGTGAGCGAAGCCCGTCGCATGAAACGGATTACCGATAACCTGCTTCGGTTTTCCCGGCAAAGTACGCGCGACACCCACGCCGTACACCTCTCGCCCGTGGTCCATGAGGTGCTGGCTCTTCGCGAATACTACACTCGTACCCGCAGCGTTCGAGTTGTACTCGACATCGCGCCAGATTTTCCTCTGCTAGCCGTCAATGAGGATGAAATCAAACAGATTCTGCTGAACCTGTTCAACAACTCCAGCGACGCTCTGGAAGGCATGGCCGGCGCCAGGCAGATCAGCATTCGCGCCTACCAGAAAGGCCCTCGGGCGGTGATCGAAGTGCAAGATACCGGTCCGGGCTTTGGCAATCTGAGCCGCGCACTGGACCCGTTCTATACAACGAAACCTGTGGGCAAAGGAACCGGACTGGGTTTGAGCGTCTGTTACGGGATCGTCAAAGAACGCGGCGGAGATCTGAGAATAGAGAACGTGGAGCCCCACGGCGCGCTAGTAACCATTGAGTTACCAGTCGCCGACCCCTCGACACAGCCGTTTCTCGCCGCCGTGGCCCACGCCTGAGCGACTCAGGCCGCACTCCTGCCCGGCCGCACGCACCAGTCCACCTCGGGTCATGACCCTTTTGTACTTCTGGCCCCTGCCCCTTAGGGGTCTTTCCATGTCCTCCCAGGCACGCCACAATGAATCCTTCGTACTGGAACCTGGCCCCAGACATGGAAAAAGCCTTTGGCACTGCCCCGGCACGCACTTCCCCCACCAAAAAAGCAGCGGCTCGCGTTGCCCTCGTCGACCTCAAGGAATCTTCTCGCGGTCTGCTGCACGAGTGTTTCCGTCAATTCGGCATCGACACGGTGCTTGTCTCCTCCAGCGCCGCCGAGCGCTTGCGCCAGGAGAAATTTGAAGCCTGCGTGATCAGTCTCGGCTCCGGCGCCGAAGCGGTCATGGAAGCCGCTCGCACTTCTCCTTCTAACAGCCGGCTCGTGCTCTATGGTCTTGGCGGCAACGCGCAGGAAGCCATGCGCTATTCCAGGTTCGGCATTAACGCCATGTTCCACGAGCCTCTGGAGCGCCCCGCCGCGGTCAAGTTGGTCCGCGCCACTCACATGCTGGTGCTCCATGAATTCCGCCGCTACGCGCGCGTTCCCATCATGACCGAGGTCAACGTCTTCGGCCCTGATAAACAGCGTCTCAGCGCCTCCAGCCTCGAGATCAGTTCCGGCGGCATGTCCCTGAAGAGTTCCGAGGAGATGGCTTCCGGAACCAACGTAGAAATCTCATTTTCCCTGCTCACTCTGCCTAGCGTCACCGTCCGCGGAGTAGTGACCTGGCGCAAGAGCAAGACTTTCGGAGTCCGTTTCGACGCCGCCGACGACCGCCGCCACAAAGTAAAAAAGTGGATCGAAGCCTACCTGGAAAGCTAACAGGCCCAGATAGCCACCGTTGAATATGGGGACGGCCGCCTCGAGAGCCTGCCCCGAGCGAAGCCGAGGGGGCCAGCCGAGCGCAGCGAAGCGCACCCCACCACAACCTTCCCGTTACAATAAGTACCGTGACGGAAGCCACAATTCCCGAAGCCCCCTCCACTACTCCTGCCGCCCACCGCTTCTCCCTCCGCCAGCGCATCATCCTCCGCATCATCATCGCCGCTGGATACTCGTTCATCCGCCTGATCGGCCCCACCCTGCGCGTGTGTTTCTCCCGGGAGGAAGGCGCGCAGAGAACGCTGGACGAGCGGCCGCGAATCACTTCTTTCTGGCACGCCTCCATCATCCCCTCCACCTACATCTTCCGGAATTGCGGAGTCCGCGTGATGAGCAGCAACAGCTACGACGGAGAATACATGGGACGCATCATCCGCAAATTCGGATTCGTCGCCGTCAAAGGCTCCAGCAGCCGCAATGCCGTCCGCGCCCTGCTCGGCCTGCGCCGCGCCCTGCAGGAAGGCTGGACCGTGGCCTTCAGCCTCGACGGTCCCCGCGGCCCCCGCCAGAAAGTAAAGCCTGGCCCGGTAGCCCTGGCGCGCTCTTCCGGCGTCCCGTTGAGCATGTATCACATTGCCGTCGAGCGCGCCTGGGTCCTCAACACCTGGGACCGCCTCATCATTCCTAAGCCTTTTTCCCGCGTCCTGCTGCGCTACGGCAACCTCGTCCCAGTCCCGGCGGATGCTACCGACGAGGATCTTGAGCGCTATCAACAGCAACTGCAGGATTCCCTCGACCGTGTCCGCGAATTTGCCGAGGAGAACATAAAGAAAGTCGGTTCGCCAGAATTTCCTTATAATGTTTGACGCCCATGCTGGAGAGATGCACCGTGCTCGAGAGATGAACCGTGTGGGGACAGCCGCCTCGGCTGTCCCGCCGAGCGCAGCGAGGCGCATCTGCAACCTGTCGCAAACACTGATTTTTTGGGAATAGAACTAAAGGCCGGCGGCAAGAGCGGAGCGCCTTAACTAACTTTCTCCGGTTCCCTAACCATCGCGATCGGCATCGACGCTGCCATCTTCCCGCCAAAATACTTCGTCCGCGCCAGCATCAGCTTCTCGACGTCAACCCCGCTCAGCGGCTTCTGCCGCCCCAGCAGGTGCGTAACCAGCGCAATCTGCGCAAAGTGTTCCACGGTCTCCATCTTCATGTAGGCGTGCTCAATCGTATCCCCGTAAGTAACCACGCCATGATTCGACATCAAAATGGCGTCATAGTGCGGCACATAAGGCTCCAGCGTCTTTGCCAGTTCAGAGGTCCCCGGTGTCCCGTATCGCGCCAGTGGAATCCCTCCCAGCCCCATCACCACTTCACAAACCAGCGGTTCGGTCAGCGCCATCCCGGCAGCGGCAAATCCGGTCGCGGTCGGCGGATGCGCATGCACAATCGCCTGAATGTCGGGCCGCGTGCGGTACACCAGCAGGTGCATCCCAATCTCGCTGGTCACGTTCCGCCGCCCCGCAACTCGCTTGCCCTCCAGGTTCACAATCACCATGTCCCGGGATCGCATCGCCCCCTTGCTTACACACGTAGGCGTCACCAGGATCCGCTCATCATCCAGCCGGACCGACAGATTCCCGTCCATCGCCGCCACAAACCCGCGATCGTGCAGCATGCGGCCGTAGCGGACAATCTCTTCCCTGTGTTTGCGTTCAGCGGACATGGGAATACTCTTTCAGGGGAGTAACGAAAAAGCGGCAAAAGCTACAGCCCACGCATAGTACCGCACCGGGCTCGAACAGACAAACAAATTTTCTACTAGATTTGTAAAGAAAAACCATAAACACCGTGATTTACGCCAGAAATGTACATCCGAAGTTTACGTAGGAAGTCTGGTCCCAAGTCCGCCCCCAGAGTTCCTCCTATAATCTGACATCGTGTTGGTTTCTGATTTCCACTTCCACCTTCCCGACGATCTCATCGCCCAGGACCCTCTCGCTGCTCGCGACGGTTCCCGCCTCCTGCACCTGCAGCGCGCTAGCGGCCACCGTTCCGATCGCCAGTTCCGCGACTTCCCTGGACTGCTGCGCCCCGGTGACCTCGTCGTCTTCAACAATACCCGCGTCTTCCCCGCCCGGCTCTATGGCCGCCGCGAAGGCGTCAGCGCTCAGTCCCCCAGCCCGCACAATCGCGCAGCCCGCGATTTCCTTCAGGGGCGCATCGAGGTTCTCCTCACCCACCAGCTCTCCACCGATCCCAACGATTGGGAATGCCTGGTTCGCCCCAGCCGCAAAATCGGCGTCGGCGAGCGCCTGTTCTTTGGCGAGAAAGACGAATTGCAAGCTCAGGTCTTATCGCGCGCCGGGTTCGGTGAGCGCCGCATCCGCTTCGAACCCCGCTTGCAGACCCGCACTGATCAGAGCGGCGATGATCAGGGCGACGATAATCAGAGCGACGATTTCTTCGCCGCCCTCGATCGCATTGGCCACATCCCGCTTCCGCCCTACATCGCGCGCCCCGATTCTTCCAGCGATCGCGAGCGCTATCAAACCGTCTACGCCCAGCAGCGAGGATCGGTAGCCGCTCCCACCGCCGGCCTCCATTTCACTCAGGAAATTCTCGACCGCATCCGCCAGCGTGGCATCGAGACCGCGGAAATCACGCTTCACGTCGGCCTCGGAACCTTCCAGCCAGTTCGCGTCGATCAAGTCGAGGATCACAAACTCCATTCCGAACCGTATTCCATCTCCGCCGCCGCGGCCTCCGCCATCAACCGCGCTCTCCGCAATTCAAGTCGCATAATCGCCGTCGGAACCACAACCGTTCGAGCCCTCGAACATGCCGTCCGCGTCAGCGCAGGAACCATCGTCGCCGGCTCGGCCGCAGCCGACCTCTTCATCTACCCACACTTCGAATTCAAGGCAGTCAACGCGATGCTGACCAATTTTCACCTGCCACAATCCACGCTACTAATGCTGGTGAGCGCCTTCGGAGGACGCGAAAATGTCCTGGCAGCCTACAACCACGCAGTCTCCCAACGCTACCGCTTCTATTCCTACGGAGACTGCATGTTCATTGAATGATGGTGCCCTACCCCGTGCCCCTCTGTGCCCTCTGTGGTTAAGGTTTTTCGAACGCCGCCCAACCCCACCCGCGTTATACTCCTAAGGGAGCACCCCATGGCCACCGCAGTAAACCAAGTCCAAATAAAAGATTTCGTAGCGCAACTCCGCAAGTTCCCCGAAGCCGCATTCAACCAAACCGAGCAACTCCGCAGATTCCTGCAAGAGAACCCGCTAAACCCCGATTCTCTAGCCCCTTATCTAACCTGGGACCGCCAACACTACACCCGCAACCTGATCGACAAAACTCCCCTCTACGAACTGCTAGCCATCTGCTGGGAAGTAGGCCAGCTTAGCTCCATCCACAACCACCGCGACCAGAACTGCTGGATGGCCGTCCCCATCGGCCGTTTGCTGGTAGAGAATTTTCACGTGGTCCATCAGGATCTGGCTAAAGGCAAATCAACCATCGAGCCCAGCGACACCGTCGAGATGAATATTTCCCACCCCTGCGCCGTCGATCCACTCGAGCCCGTCCACCGCGTGGTCAATCCCCGCGACTTCAATCAGCGCGCCGTTAGCGTCCACGTCTATTCCCGCCCGTTCGACACCTGTGTCGTCTATTCCACCGAACAGGGTACCTGCGGCGAAATCGAGCTGCATTACACCACCGAATACGGAAAACGTAGGTAACTTCCACCGCTCGAAAACAGTTGGTTGCATGCTGCCCCAGCGGTAAGTTTTTGAATAGGGTAGGAGGACTGCGTGCATAAAGTGTTTGCATGGCTGTTGGTGGGCGCCGCTCTGGTTGCCGGATATTCTTATTACCGAAATCACCCTTCCCAAGCGAAGGCCCAGACCACGGACCAATCCCAGGAAGCCGAATCCAAACCTAACGCTCAAGTCTCAATTCAGCCCATGATTGTGAGCCCGCTCCAGGTGTTGATGGACAAGGCCGAAGGGACGCTGGGAGCGAAAGAAGAGCCCAGGCAGCAGTGGAAGGCACATCCCAACGACCACATTGCTCCATCCCCCGTCGGCACCAGTGCCGCCATCGTGCACAAGACGTTTGCCATTACGTCCAGTGCCAAGTTTCTCTTCGAGGTTCCGCCTCACGCTGTCAGCCCGCAACTGCACGGGACCTATCACTCGTTTGCCAGGAACCCCGGGACCGATCAGGACGGAGACGTAGATCTTCTCCTGATGAATGACCAGCAGTATGCCGACTTCCTCCACGGCAATCCCGCCGACGTGGTGTACTCCGTCGACTCGTCCCACGATCAGGATGTAAGCCTCGGCCTCCCTGGCACTCGGGATCAGCCGGTGCAGTATTACCTGGTTTTCCGCAACAGCTCCAACACCCCCGGCAAAAAGGTAGTTCAAGCCGACTTCCGAATAGATTTCTAGCTCTCTGTTGTCCGTGCGAGGACAGCTCGGCCGTAGCATCTCGCTCGTGTGGGGACGGGCGCATTCGCCCGTCCAGCCAAGCGCAGCAAGGCGACCGGCAGCGCCCCAAATGACGGCCTTCCGCCCGCACTCCGGCTGCTAAACTACTCCCTTGCCCCCACCAACAAAATCCCGCCAACCGAAATCCAGCATCGGGCCTGCCCAAGCGCAAGGCCCAGCCGCCGAAGCCCGCATCTTCCTAATCGATACCATGTCGTTCATCTTCCGCGCGTATCACGCCATGGCCCGCCAGCGCTCCATGTCCACCAAATCCGGACTTCCCACCGCCGCCGTCTACGTCTTCGTCAACATGCTCCGCAAACTGCGCGACGATTTCTCCCCCAACTATCTAGCCGCCGTCTTCGACGTAGCCGCCCCCACTTTTCGAGATACTCAGGCCGAAGCCATCACCACAGTCCGTAAGTTCGACATCAAAACCCAAACCTTCACCGAAGTCGAATACAAGGGCTACAAAGCCAACCGCGCCGCCATGCCCGAGGATCTAGCCCAGCAGATTCCCTACATCCGTCGCGCCCTCGAGGCCTACCGCATCCCCATTCTCGAACTAGCCGGCTTCGAAGCCGACGACGTAATTGGAACCCTGGCCCGTAAAGCCGCAGCCGCAAAGTATCCCGTCTACGTAGTCTCCAGCGACAAAGACATGATGCAGTTGGTCAACGACGACGTCCAGATTCTGAATCCTCCCAAAGACAATCTGGTCTGCGACGCCGCCAAGGTCGAAGAAATTCTAGGAGTCCCTCCCGAGCGCGTCATCGATATCATGGCCCTCCGCGGCGACGCGGTCGACAACATCCCCGGAGCCCCCGGCATCGGCGAAAAAGGTTCGGTCGAAATCATCAAGCGCTTCGGCTCCGTCGAGCAGGCCCTCGACCGCGCCAACGAAGTAGAAAAGAAGACCTACCGCGAGTCCCTTCAGAACAATCGCGACACCATCCTCTTCAGCAAAAGCATGGCCACCATCGACACCGACGTCCCCGTCGATTTGAATGTCGAAGCCATGCGCGCCGGCCAGCCCGATCTCGATCTACTCCGCCAACTCTTCACCGAACTCGAGTTCACTTCACTGCTGAAAGAATTGTTGCCGGAAGTTCAGGTTACCGAAGCCCACTACAACGAAGCCCAATCCGCCGCGGATGTAGAGAGTGTCCTCAATTCGATCGCGCCGGAAGGCGCGTTAGCCATCGCAGTCGAGTCTGAGCAAACAGAACCGCTTCCAGAAACCGAAGAAGAAGTCGTCGAAGAATTACCGCAGTCAGGAATGCTCGCCCTCACCGACGACCAGTCCCCGGCAGCGGCCGCCGAGCCAGCGGCCCGCCGCATGGCAATCTCTGGAGCAGCGGGTTCGGCCACCGTGGTGAAGCTGGACTCCGCGAGCGCCGCGGCGAAGCTTCATTCAATTCTGACCACAGCGGCCACACCCAAAGCCGTTCACGACTTTAAAGCCGCAATCCACGCTCTGGATTCCCTGGGCATCCCGCTCCAAGGCGTCGAGCACGATCCCATGCTCTACTCCTACCTGCTCGATCCCACCTATTCCTCCCATCGCCTCGCGGACGTAGCCCTCCGCCGCTTCAATCTCAAACTAAGTGGGGACTTAGCCGAAGCCGCCGACGTGACCGGCCGCCTCGCAACCGCTCTGAAAGAAGACGTCAAACAGGCAGGATTAACCAGGCTCTACGAAGAAATAGATCTCCCGCTAGTTCCGGTCTTAGCCCGCATGGAGCAAGCCGGAGTAAAAATCGACACCGCCGCGCTCACCAAAATGTCCACCGAACTCGAGCGCGAGAGCAGCGCCAAAGCCAAAGAAATTCACGAGCTTGCCGGAACTGAATTCAATATCTCTTCTCCAAAACAGCTAGGCGAAGTTCTCTTTAATCGCCTGAATCTCCCCAAGCCTGTGAAGTACGGCAGGGGACGAGTTACATCGACCGCCGTCGATGTCCTGGAAGCCCTCGCCGAAGAACATCCCATCGCCAGAAAAGTCCTCGACTACCGCCAGCTAACCAAGCTGAAGTCCACCTACGTCGACACTCTACCCGCGCTGATCAACCATGCAACCGGACGCCTGCACACCACCTTCTATCAAGCGGGCACAGCCACAGGACGCCTTTCATCCGCCAATCCGAACCTGCAAAACATTCCCATCCGCACCGAACTGGGACGCGGCATCCGCGCCGCCTTCATCGCCGAACCCGGCCACGTCCTCCTGACCGCCGACTATTCGCAGATCGAACTCCGCCTCCTGGCCCACTTCTCCCACGATCCGCTCCTGGTCGAAGCCTTCCGCCGCGGCGACGACATCCACACTCTGACTGCCTCCCAGGTTTTCGGAGTCCCACCGTTAATGGTCACGCCCGACCATCGCCGCCAGGCCAAGGTAGTAAATTTCGGCATAGTCTATGGCCTCTCTGCCTTCGGCCTCTCGCAAAATCTAGGCATCGAAACCGCCGAAGCAAAACTATTCATCGCCAACTATTTCGAAAAATACAAAGGCGTCCGCGCCTTCATCGACAAGACGCTCGAAGACGCCCGCCGCGACCTGAAAGTAAGAACCCTCCACGGCCGCATCCGCCCCATCCCCGACATCAACAGCAAGAATTTCACCCAGCGCGGCTTCGCCGAACGCACTGCAGTAAACACCCCGCTGCAAGGCACCGCAGCGGACCTGATCAAACTAGCCATGATCCGAATCGACGCGATTCTGCAAGAACGAGAGTTGAAATCAAGAATGACTCTTCAAGTCCACGACGAACTAGTCTTCGAAGTCCCCGAGAAAGAAGTGGAAACCATGCAGTCTCTAGTCCGCGAGCAAATGGAGAGAGTCCACGAACTAGCCGTCCCGCTATTAGTAGAAATGGAAGTAGGCGCAAACTGGCGGGATTTGGATTAGCTCATGTGGGTCGGACACTCCTGTCCGACAACTGCCAGCGGCGAAAATGAAGCGGGTGCCCCGCCGTGTCCCTCCGTTCTTTGGAGGGACACGGCGGGGATTTTGACCCTCCGTCCGACATACTCATATGTCGGAGTCAGCGAACGGCACGGCGACGATTTGAAATTCATCCTCATACACCACGCAGTTCGGTCGCGTCGTCTTGATCATTCGAACAGGTACGTCGTGGTGC
>Ga0209169_10000059_pt1 | contig 61463 bp, 53 predicted proteins | sample HubBroMetageWRM4_FD_188346 | JGI IMG/M metagenome (GOLD analysis project Ga0209169, IMG submission 188346) | Warmed soil microbial communities from the Hubbard Brook experimental Forest, New Hampshire - Hubbard Brook CCASE Soil Metagenome WRM 4... | ecosystem: Environmental > Terrestrial > Soil...
TGTCTTTTCGCTCAAGAAATAGCAGGATAAGGTCCTTGTCGGAAGAACCATACCTCGCTTTGCCGCCGGGCGTGACGGTGTCATTGATCTCCCATCCTGCCGGTATTGGAGAGAAAAGCCGAAACATTCGTTCGAGTAGACGCTGTTCAGAATCGTCCCGTTCTCGAAGGCCAGCGTATTCGAGGAATTGGTGCTGGGCTGCTGCGCCGAGATGAAAGCTGTTGCCAGAAGTACGGCCGCAACGTAGCAAGACCAAAACCAACGACGCTTCATGAATTTCTCTCTAGCCGACCAGCACGGCTCCGCCATTTACGTTGAAAATTTCGCCGGTGATAAATCCAGCGTACGGAGTACATAAAAACAGAATCGGGCCGGCAATCTCCTTAGGCGTGCCCACGCGCCCGAGAGGGATGCTTCCGAAAACTCTAGCGCGTGTCGGGGGATCATTCAGCGCGCCCGTCGACATGTCAGTATCGACCCATCCGGGAGCTACGCAATTGACGTAGATGTGGTCGCGCGCCAGTTCCGTGGAGAGTCCTTTCACCATGCTGATCAGCGCGCCCTTCGAGGCGGCATAGTCGCAGTGGAAAGCTTCGCCACGCTGGCCGGCGGTCGAACTCACGAGCACGACGTGGCCGCCGCCCTGTTTTTTCATCCGTGCGACGGAATGCTTGACCAGCCCAAACACGCTGTCAAGATTTATGGCAATCGTGCGATGCCATTGTTCGTCGGATAAGCGATCGATGGCCGCTTCCTGCGGTGGCCAGATGCCGTGGTTCGCGACCAAAATGTCGAGGCGACCAAAGGTCGAGATGGCAGACGACACCAGTTGCTGCGCCGCCTCAGTGGACGAAAGATCGCTTTGCACCGCGCGACAGTTGGCCGCGCCACATTCTTGCACGAGAGCATCGGCCTGCGTTTTCGCCGCCTGATAATTGAAGACAACTTTCGCGCCCGCGGCCACAAATAACCGCACCGCTGCCGCGCCAATTCCGCGGGATCCGCCGGTGATGAGAGCAACTTTGGAATTTAGAGTCAGATTCATGACGCCTACAGAATATCTCATGGCAAAGCTCTACTACCGATGCGCAGGGTTTCACGGGGACAGCACTGGTAAAAGCCGCGCGCGCGCAATCATACGAATCCACAATAAACTCGTTCTGTGCTTTATTATCGAGCCGAGTCTAAACATCAGCGCTTGCTGCCTTCTTCCAATTCGAACTTGGCTCCCGCAATATCGAACCAGCCTTCGAGCCCACGACGCCTCCCACCATTTCTCATTTCCATGGTCCTGGTGGCGCTGGTAATTCGGTTGGTTGTCATGGTGTTTTTGTTGCCCGAGCAACTCGAACCGCAGCGCGATCACTGGCATTTCGGATATGAAACTGGCAGAATCGCCCGCTCCATTGCGCAGGGTCGCGGCTTCAGCAGTCCTTTGTTTGAGGACACGGGGCCGACCGCGTGGATGACGCCGGTTTATCCCTATCTGGTTGCGGGCGTGTTCAAGATATTTGGCGTCTACACTAAGACCTCTGCCGTCGTGCTGCTTTCGCTGAATGCCTTGATGTCGGCGCTCGTCTGCGTGCTTGTCTTCCTCATCGCTCGCATCAGTTTTGGAGAGCGGGTCGCGAAATGGTCCGGCTGGGCATGGGCGTTCTGTCCCTACGGGATTTATTTTCCTGTCGAGCGCATCTGGGAAACATGGCTGGCGACGCTGCTGCTTTGTCTGCTCTTTCTGATCACGTTGAATCTGGAAAACGAAAACAGGTTTTGGAATTGGATTGTCTTCGGATTGCTCTGGGGGATAGCTGCGCTGACCAGTCCAGCTCTCCTCTCCGTGCTGCCCTTTCTTGCGGGATGGGTCATCTATCGCCGCCATCGCCTCGGCCAGCGCTGGTTTGCCGTCAATGTCGTGGCCACCATTGCATTCATCGCTGTGATCTCACCGTGGTTCATCCGTAACTACGAAGTTTTTCATCGCGTTGTTCCCTTCCGCGACAATATGGGAATCGTGCTGCGTCTCGGTACCAAAGGGACCACTTCGCACTGGGGGCCATACGAGTTGGGCCCGTGGCACAATGACACAGAGTGGAATGAATTCATACAACTCGGCGAACTCGGTTATTTTGACAAGAAAAAACAGCAGGCGGTCGAGTTCATTCGTGCTAATCCCGGTTGGTATGCGTGGGCTACGACTCGGCGCGCTATTTATTTGTGGACAGGCTACTGGAGCCTGGATCGCTCCTATCTGAAAGAGGAGCCGCTGGACCCGCCGAATATTTTGTTCTGCACCACACTCACCGTGCTCGCGCTACTCGGCCTGTGGCGCGCGCTACTGAGGGACGTCTCCGGCGCTCTACCATACGCCCTCGTTCTCTTTTCATTTCCACTTATTTACTACATCACGAGTCCGGAAGTTTACTATCGACGGCCGATCGATCCGTTCTTTGTGATCTTGGCAGTGGTCGCGCTGGTCCCGAGTGCGGCAAAAAAGAAGGGCGGCCAATTTGGCCGCCCACAGAAATCTAAAACCTGAAACCTTCTTCTTTATGCCGTCGCTGGCCGCTCGCCACCCTTGGCTGGAGACCGTTCCGGCTTAATTACTTGCTGTACGCCATCGTCGGGTGTCTTTGCCGGCAATGGCTTGAGCGGCGGCAGATCTTGCCCGTCGATCAGGATCTTGATTTCGGAAGCATCCAGCACTTCACGTTCGATCAGCGCCTTCGCAATCCGGATCAAGGTTTCCCGATTCTCTGAGAGAATCCCCTTCGCCGTGGCGTAGCCGATGCTGACCATCTTTTTTACTTCCTCGTCAATCTGGATGGCAGTAGCTTCGCTATAGTCGCGGTGTTGCGCGATTTCGCGTCCCAGGAAAATCTGCTCTTCTTTCTTGCCGAAGGTTAACGGTCCCAAGTCGCTCATGCCCCACTCGCACACCATCTTGCGCGCCAATTCTGTGGCCCGCTCAATGTCGTTGCCCGCGCCTGTCGACATGTGGCCTAGGAAAAGTTCTTCCGCGATGCGCCCTCCCATAAGGATGGCAATCTGCGTGTCGAGATAGTTTTTGTAGTAGTTGTGGCGATCATCCGTCGGCAACTGCATGGTCAAACCGAGTGCCATGCCTCGCGGAATAATCGTTACCTTGTGTACTGGATCGGAATGCGGCAACATGGCTGCGACCAATGCATGCCCGGCCTCGTGGTAGGCAGTGTTCTTCTTCTCTTCATCGGAGAGCAGAAGAGACTTGCGTTCCACGCCCATCAGCACTTTATCTTTCGCCACTTCGAAGTCATACATCAGCACGGCTTTGCGATTCTGTCTGGCCGCTGCCAATGCCGCTTCGTTCACCATGTTCGCCAGGTCGGCGCCGGAGAATCCCGGTGTGCCGCGAGCGAGAACGTTTAGTTCTACGTCGTCCGCAAGAGGAATCTTACGGGTGTGCACGCGCAAAATTTCTTCCCGTCCGCGAACATCGGGGCGATTCACTACCACGCGCCGGTCGAAACGTCCGGGGCGAAGCAGCGCTGGATCGAGCACGTCAGGACGATTGGTAGCCGCCATCAGGATGACGCCTTCGTTCGATTCGAACCCATCCATTTCGACGAGAAGCTGATTCAAAGTTTGCTCGCGCTCATCATGTCCACCGCCTAGACCAGCGCCGCGATGACGTCCCACGGCGTCTATTTCGTCGATGAAGATAATGCAGGGAGCATTCTTCTTACCCTGCTCGAACAGATCACGAACGCGGCTTGCGCCCACGCCAACGAACATCTCCACGAAGTCCGATCCGGATATTGAAAAGAATGGGACATTCGCTTCGCCTGCGACCGCACGCGCCAGCAAGGTCTTGCCTGTTCCCGGAGGTCCAACCAGCAGCACGCCCTTGGGAATGCGTCCGCCAAGTTTTTGGAATTTCTGTGCCTCGCGCAGGAATTCGATAATTTCGCGAAGTTCTTCCTTCGCCTCATCAACGCCAGCCACGTCTTTAAACGTGATTTTTTTCTGCTGCATGGATAGCAGCCGCGCCCGGCTCTTGCCGAACGACAACGCCTTATTGCCACCCGTCTGCATCTGCCGGATCATGAAGAACCAGAGCGCACCGAGCAGAACCAGTGGCGCGAGATTCAGAATCCAGCTAGGCCAGGTGCCGTTGCTGATATCCTTGATGCTGTATGGCACACCCTTATCGCGCAGGGTTTTGTACATGTCAGGATAGTTGGCAGGCGCAATGGTGTGAAACGCTGAATCCGGATTCTTGAACTTGCCCTTTACTTCCTGGCCGATAAACGTCGCATCGTGGACATTGCCCTGGTCTACTTCCGACAGAAATTCAGAAAACCCGATTTCTTTTTCTTTAGCGCCATTGCTGCCGGTTTTTACTACCTGCCAGAGCAGGACGGCCGAGACTACAATAACCGCCCAGAAAAGTACTGTCTTAATCGTTGAATTCACCTAGAACTCCTCTAAAAATGCAGCCCCGTCCCTACAAGAAAAACGCGGCATCTTCGATCATAATTAGATGCCGGAGGCAGAAATTCGATTGGGAAAAGCCTTCACCGTTATTCTAGACCTTTTCGGGAGAAAACGGAGAGTGAAAGCCAAGGTACAGAAGTCATGGCTGTCAGGCGACGCAGCGGCCGGGCTTCGTCGGTTTGGACGGGACAAAGGCTCCGTGATCACACGATCTATGTCGTTGCAGCCACATACGGCAGGTTGCGTCCGGTCTGCTCCGGACTGCCCAATCCATAGCCGCAAAGAAAAGCGTCATCCACCAGGAATCCGAAATAGTCCGGCTGCAACTGCACACGCCGGGCGGACTGGCGGTCGAGCAGCGTCACCAGCTTCACCGAAGATGCTCCTCGACCGCGCAAATCGTTCATCAAGAATTCGGTGGTCACTCCGGAATGCACCAAGCCCTCGACCAACAGTACGTGCTTGTCCCCAATCGCCAGTTCGTGGCTGAAGAGAATCTCGAGCAGTGGAGATTCGCCCTGCTTGCTCTGTTTGTAGCTTGGCTTGATAAAAGCGCAGACGATGGGCACATCGATCGCACGCACTAGGTCGGCCATAAACAGGAAGCTGTTTTCGAGAATCCCGAGGGCGATTATGGTTTGGCCACGATAATCGTCGGAAATCTGCCGCCCGAGTTCGCGGACTCTTTTCTGAATCTGGTCGGCCGAAATTACCTGCCGCAACCCGGCGTTCAACGAAGCATTCATAGCGGAAGTGGCGCCTCCGGCGTGTTCTAAACCTGCGAATTCTGACCAAGGCATGTTACATCATGCCTGCAAGCTCCCGAATCCAAATTGCTCTGCAGGTCCCTGGCTGCGCTCGAAACGTGGCGGGAACGGCAAACCCGCGCATCCAGACGAGGCCACAATCTTTTGCTAGGGCAACCGGCCAGAGTTTTCTCTCGGTTCCGATGACGTACCGGTCACTGAGTAGTTCCTTAACTTTTCTTGGAGCCGCGGTGCGCGGTGGCCAGAAACGATCCCCTGCTCGCCAGTTGCGGATCAAAATTTCCTTCGGCATGCGGTCCAGATCCAGCAGTTGCTCGCGGTTTCCCTCTGGAACTTCGTCGCTATTGACCACGCGTACTTCCAAGCGAATACCTAGCTCGGGAACCTTCACTACCCCCGGCACCGCTAGTGCATATTCATAATCTGGACCTTCGTCTCTTTTGGCACTTTCCGGTTCCAGCAAAAGCTCCTTCCTGCCGCGTTGCCGCGTAAGGCGAAGATTGCGCCCAGTCGTCAGCTCCAGTTTCCTTCCCGCTGGTCCGCGTACCAGTTCCAGCGCCTCCTCAATGAGCCGAAACGAGATACTCAAATCACCTGCATTCGCTTCCAGCCATACGTGCACCAGGCGTCGTTGCGCAGCCAAAGGAAGCGCCAGCAATGCCGTCGCTGGTAGCGAGGCCGTTCGCCGCGTCTCAGGCTGCTCAACGGCCCCTAAAATGGCATCTGATTTCGGGGCACCTCCAGTATCGCTAAGGGGATACCCTGATGCGTGGTCGTTGTCCGCGCCGATGTTACCCGCAGTGTGTTCCGCTTCGGAAGGCCACGGCCTCGCCATTTCCGGGTGCGCGCGTTGCCAATACTCTTCCTCGCCTCGTGCGATTTCCGCCAACTGAGCCACGTGTTCGATCGAGGCGTCGCCAAATTCTTCGCTGATCAAAGGCAGAAAACGATGGCGCACGCGATTCCGGAGAAAAACGATATCCTGATTCGATGAATCTTCCCGCCAGCCCTGGCCCCTCTCGCGCAGAAATTCCTGTAATGCAGCGCGCCGGAACCCGAGCAGCGGTCGCACCACCTCGCCGAATGCGCGTCCGTGCTCTTCAAAAATAACTTGGGGATGAATGCCTGAAAGCCCTCGAATGCCGGTACCGCGAAAGATACGCAACAGCACGGTCTCTGCCTGATCGTCGAGAGTATGCGCCGTCGCGATTTTTGTTGCCCGGCCTTCGCGCGTCAGCCGACGAAAAAAACAGTAACGCAGGTCACGGGCAGCGGCCTCAATGCCGGAGGGCTGTACCAAACTCTGATTCGGGTCAATGGGCGCGTCACAGACATGCAATTCCAGCCCATGCTGCTCCGCTAACTTCGCGACGAAGTGCTCGTCCTCGTCCGATTCTTTTCCGCGGAGCTTGTGATTCACGTGCGCGACCGACAGTACGATTCCCAACTCGACGCGCAACTCCAGCAGCAGGCAAAGCAAGGCCACGGAATCTGTTCCACCGGAAACCGCCGCTGCCACGCGGTCGCCGGCTCGAATCGACTCCTGCTTGCGAAGTGTTTTCAACAGCCGCTCAGTCAATGCGTGCACGTAGAAATGGTACAGGAATTAGTACCCAGTAACCATGCTAGTAACAGAGATTTGCTGTGGCAGGTCGGGTTCAATCTACAGATTGAATCGGCCTTGAGATGGCGTAGCAGTTTCCGGATTGTGGCGCCTCAAGCTCGCGCTGGTAGCGGACTTCATCGACCGTTACGCCCCACACGGAGTCGGATCGGCGTCGGCCATCGGGCGCCCACATGTCGCTTTGATAAAAGCGCTCCGCCCGAACGTTCCCCACTAGGACCCAAAGAAGCGCGTTTCGGAATCCCAGTTCGAGGAGGCGGGCACGAGCGGCCGACACAAGGGCGACGCCAATACCCCGGCCCCACAGTTCGGGCTCCACATAGAGTGCGCATAACTCTCCGTGGTCCGCCAGATCCGGATCGCGCGATGGTGCGGTGGTAGCAAATCCACGGATCAACCCTTCTTCAAGCGCCACGATAGTCTGCGGCTTTAGAGGGTCGAGGCTCGCGAAATCATACTTTTCCGCTCGATCTTCTGGACGAAGTTGATCGAGGTACTCATCAGACAGAAGCGTTCGGTAGGCGGCTTGCCACGATCGGACGTGCACGCGAGCTACCGCGATTGCATCGTCTGGTTCGGCAGGCCGGAGGAGCATGTCCCAGTATGCACCAGGATTGGTTTGCTTTCACTGGATACCGAGTACTCGGTACTGCTATGCTTTCCCAAATGTTCCGCTGGACTGCCAGATTCCTGCTGTTGGTCATGCTCGCTCCAGGCTTCGAGCCGCTGGCGACGGCCAGTGCTGCACAGGCGGCCCAGCCGGAAGCCATGCAGTGCATGCGGCATCCGATGTCTGTCGCCGGATCTTCGCATTCGGCGCAACCCGCGATGCAGTGCCATCACGCGATGGCACAGTCGGAATCGGAAGCGCCCCAGTCCGAATCCTCCGAAACTTCCTTTCAAGCAGCTGATAACTGCTGTCAGAACCACAATTGTTGTTGCTGCGCTGGCACATCGGAATGGGCGCAGCCCGCTTTCAGTCTGCTGTCTTTCGTGAATCTCCAGATCGAGCCAGCACGCTTCGGTCGAAGCGTGGTCCTTCAATCAAGCAATAACTTCGGACAAGATTCCGCCCGCGCCCCTCCTCGCAGCTAACCCTCAACGTACTAACATCGCGAACCTTGTTGGCGCATTCTTTCCGTGAGGCGTAGCACATCGTGCCGCCTGCTCGCCACGAATGGTTGTCGCTATCGCGCGCTGCCGTTCGGACATACGCAAAACTACCTGTACCCGAGATGGGTACTGAATCGTCGAGGAGAAAATGACGCGTTTCCACCGGATTTTGATCTCTGCCGTTCTGCTCGTTCCCTCCGTCGCATATGCCACGATCTTCGGCTCGGTTCGTGGCGTGGTTCATGATCCGCAGCATCGTCCGATTCAAGGCGCAAACGTTACGCTGAAGGCGCAAAATTCTGATTGGACTCAGTACCAAGATTCCAGCGGAGACGGGGAATTCGAATTCAGTTCCGTGCCGCTCGGAAACTACACAGTCAATGTGCTGTCGAAGGGCTTTCAACAAATGCAACAAGGCGTGATCGTCCAATCGGATACCAGCCCGGTGTTGCATTTCGAACTGACTGTTGCAGGGGTTAAGGAATCGATCATCGTTCCGGAGACTCCTGTGGAGGCAACGACAGAAAGCGTGACGCCCACGACAATGGTGAACCGCATCGACATTCAGCAAACCCCAGGAGCCGACCGTACCAATGGTATGGAGATGATCACCGACTACGTTCCCGCCGCCTACGTGACGCACGATATGCTCCACATGCGAGGAGGCCATCAGGTCGACTGGCTTATCGATGGCGTCCCCATTCCCAACACAAATATTGCGAATAATATTGGACCCCAAATTGATCCCAAGGACATCGACTACCTCGAGGTGCAGCGCGGCAGCTACGATGCCGACTATGGCGACCGCACCTACGGAGTTTTCAATGTTGTCCCCCGCACCGGCTTCGAGCGCTACCGCGAATGCGATCTCGTCATCACCGCCGGAAATTTCTATCAGACCAATGACCAGATCAGTTGCGGAGGCCATACCCAGCGCTTCGCCTACTACGCCAGCTTGAATGGCAATCGAAGTCAATACGGACTTCAGACTCCCATCGGTCAGGTAGTCAACGACGCGGCGAACGGCGTCGGGGGCTTTGCATCGTTCATCTTCAATCCGGATCCCAAGAACCAATTTCGGTTGGTCACGTCGTTGCGGCGGGATTACTACCAGATTCCCATCGACCCCGATCCCAACTCGATTGGGAACCAGTACTACCCGAGTTGGGGGCTGCACGACAGCGAGACTGAGCCCGACGGCTACGTCACTTTTTCATGGGTTCATACTTTTAATGCCAATACCCTGCTTACGGTTTCTCCGTTTTATCACTTTAACGGGGCGGATTATCACGGCGGCCCGAACGATTATCCCGTCACTTCCACCGTCACCCAGACGGCCAACTACGCGGGTGGGCAGGCGGCCCTAAGCACGAATGTTTGGAAAAATGATATTCAAGCTGGCGTCTACGGATTTTTTCAGCACCAACATAACTACTACTTTAACGACTACAAAGACGGCACCCCAAATTTCCCACCGTCTTCGATCGGCGTCAACGGAAGTCTTGCCGCTGAATTTATCAACGATAAGTTCAAGGTCACACCATGGTTGACCTTGATCGCCGGACTCCGCGCCACCCAGTTCGGTGGGACATCGGTCGCGGAGAACTCTGCCGAACCTCGCTTTGGGGTTGCGGTAAGAATCCCTCGGCTGAATTGGGTGCTGCGTGGCTTCTACGGCTACTACTATCAGGCACCGCCGCTCTCGACCGCCACCGAACAGTTACAACAGGGCGGCGCGCAACAGGGTTTTGCGTTTACCCCTCTGTATGGGGAGCGCGATCGAGAATGGCAATACGGTGTCATGATTCCGTATCACGGTTGGACCCTCGACGCCGATACATACCAGACCTTCGCCCACAATTGGCTGGATCACAACAACATCGGAGAATCGAACATCTTCTGGCCCATCACTTGGGACTACGCGTTGATTCAAGGGTGGGAACTCACACTGCGGTCGCCGAATCTCTGGCATCGCGGCCAGTTTCACCTCGCATACGCCAATCAGATCGCCCAGGCCACCTCCCCGATCACGGGAGGCTTGATCTTCACCGTACCGCCGGGCCTTTCTCCTGTAGACCACGATCAACGAAACACATTGAACTTTGGCTACAACACAAGTTTGCCTTGGCACAGTTATGCCTCCACGAACATCTATTACGGATCGGGATTTACAAATGGCTTACCCGGAGTGCAGTACCCGGGAAATTATCTGCCCGGTCACACTACGTTCGATCTAGCTATTGGCAAGAGTTTCGCCGAAAAATATACCGTTTCAGTGACTGCGCTGAATGTGGCCAACCGACGCGTGCAGCTTGACAACAGTCTGACCTTCGGGGGGTTTCACTGGAACGATCCACGACAAATCTATGGGGAGTTTCGTTATCGGTTCCACTACTGAGCGCCAAGACAATCAGTAAGTGCTCAGGGAATTAAAACTTTTCGTCCCGTAAATTGTTTGCTCTCAGGGTCTTGAGGGTAAGTGTGTATTAAAAACGACTTTGGCGTTATCGAAGATTCGTTCCTCCGGCCGTTGCTTCGAAGATCTGCCAACTAAAGGTGCTGGCTGACCCCTGAGCGAGCGGCCGCATCGAACTAATTGAGATCAGCAAGATTGTTTGACGCTGTTCCGGTACGCTCCGTATAATGCAGAGCGTCCACACCCTGATCACCACGCTTACGGTTTCGGCGTGAAGAGAGTCGGCGTCGTACGCGCTTTGCGCGGTCGTTGTGCCGGTTTCAGTCTCAGGTCTGATGATTGATAGGCTCGGGTTGCAATCAGTTTCGTGTTGAGCCCAGCGAGCTGGAAAGCTTCCAGCATTTCCGAAAAATCTGAAGGAGTTCAAAGGATCCAATGATTAGCGAGTTAATTAGCAAGTCTGCGCGCCACGTGGCCGTAGTATTCGGTCTTTCCCTCTTCGCTCTGGCCCAAACCACCCCGGCTGCCGGTTCTCCTGCAGCTGCCAACACACCTGATTCTCCCTCCGCTGCTGCAGCGGCGGCAGCTAAGGCGGCTACCGGTACAAAAGTCGGTACCATCAATATCGAACAGGCAATCTTCGCCTCCAACGAAGGACGGCGCGATGCCGAAGCGCTCAACAAGAAGTTTGAGCCCAAGCAGAATGAACTGAAGGGATTGGCCGACGAACTCGACAGTCTCCAGAAGCAGCTCAGTGCCCAACAGGACAAGCTGAATGACGAATCGCGCGACAAACTGGTGAAGCAGATCGAGGCAAAGAAGAAGAGTTTCGATCGCGCGCAGCAGGACGCGCAGGAAGATTATCAGAACCAGCAGGGCGAGATCGGAAATCGAATCCTCACCAAGATGGCTCCGCTCATCGTGCAGTATTCGAGCAACAACGGCTACGGCATGATTCTGGACACATCTCAACAGTGGCCGCGTGGTCCGGTGATCTGGTATGGACCGGCCGTGGACATCACCCAGCCGATCGTTGAAGCCTATAACACTCAGTCGGGTGTACCGGCGCCGGCTGCGGGCAGCACTCCGACCAAGGCCCCAGTAAAACCGGCGACCAAGCCGGCTGCGCCAGCGAGCACGCCGCCGAAACAGTAACGACGCTGCTCGGGTAGTTTCAGTTCCAACTTACTTACGTTCTTAGCATTAAAGACCGCGTGCAGACGCGGTTTTTTTGTTGTGAAGAGCCGGGCGTTCTCGCCCGGCCGCTATTTCGATGAAGACGCAAACGGGGCGGGGGACGCCCGCCGCTCCGCTTGCATACTTCCTCGTCACCCCACTCATCACGCTGGATCAAATCGCCATCCGCAGGTGTCTGTACATACAACGGGCCCGTTGCGGAGGAACACAAAATGTTCAGCACACTGGAAGGCAACTGGGATCAGTCTGCCCGTCGCGGATGGACCACGCTCGCATCCTTTAGCATGCAAGCGTTTGGACTAAGCTTGCTGCTGTTAATTCCCCTGATCACGATTCAGGGGCCAACCAAACTACAGTGGTTTGAGTCGCCAATTCTCACGCCACCTCCAGCACCGGCGCCACCGACGAGCGGACCACGGCCGATTCATCCGTCGAATATTAACGCTGGGGAGCTACAGCAGCCTCCAACAATTCCACCCACCATAGTGAATCTGAACGAACAAGCCGTCGCGCCTTCACCGGATGTGAGCAACCTCGGAGTCATAGGCTCGCACGGCGATAGTCGACAAGGAGTCCCTGGCGGAACCGGCATCTCGATGGATGCTGCTCCACCGCCTCCACCACAGCTCACTCGTCCGCTCAAAGTTTCGCATTGGGCAGAAGGCAACCTGATCTACCGAGTACAGCCGTTCTATCCGCCAATTGCTCGTCAGGCGCGAGTTCAGGGTGCAGTTGAGTTGCGGGCGATCATCAGCAAGGCAGGGGCGATCGAGAACCTTGTCGTGGTCAGCGGACATCCTATGTTGTCCGCAGCCGCGATCGAAGCGGTCAAGCAGTGGCGCTACCGTCCTTACCTGCTCAACAACGAACCTATCGAAGTGGAGACTGAGATCACCGTCAACTTTGTGTTATCGGGCGGTTAGTGATCCCTGGTTAAGTTTGATATCGAGTCAGCAGTTACTATCGGCACTTAGCCCCTAACAGCGTGATGCGGCGCGCTCGCTATAATTGGCTAGTGAACGCGCCGCGAACTGAATTGTCGACCGTGCCCGACCGTCGCTCGCTGATTCTCGACGGGCGCACTTGGGCGGAAGTTTCTCTGCATGCCCTCGGAGAGAATTTTCACACGGTGCAGCAGCACGTTGGCGCAGCGGTCACCGTTTGTGCAGTGGTGAAAGCTGATGGGTATGGTCACGGCGCCGTGGAATGCGCTCGAGCTCTCGAGCACGAAGGCGCGCAGTGGCTGGGAGTAACAAACGCCGCGGAAGGCTGGGCGCTGCGCGACGCCGGGATAAACGCACGCATTCTGTTGATGACCGGAATCTGGAAGGGCGAAGAAGCCGGCATCGTCGCTCGGAACCTTACTCCTACCATCTGGGAACCTTGGCACATTGAGTCGCTCGAACGTGCGGCGCAGAAGAGGCCAGCCGATCTGCCCTCTCATCGTTTGCCCATTCATCTGAAAATTGATACTGGCATGAATCGGCTGGGAACATCGCTGGAAGCACTGCCGCATCTTTGCCAAGTGTTATTGGCATGCAAGCATTTAAATCTCGAAGGTGTGAGCACGCACTTCGCGTCTGCAGAAGTGCTCGACGCCGAAGACGCCGTGCGTCAGATGCGCCGCTTCGAAGAAGGAGTCGCAATTCTGCGCAGTTACGGCCTTCATCCTCCACTGGTGCACATGGGAAATTCTGCCGCCATGAGCGCGCGTCCGGAGACCTGGAAGACGATGGTGCGTCCGGGCATCGCCTTATACGGATACTCACTGGCGTTCACGCGCGACGGAGACACGGCGGCAGTGGCTGAGTTGCCCCTGCGTCCAGTGCTTTCATGGAAGACGCGAGTGCTTACGGTGAAAGAAGTCGCTGCAGGACAAGCGGTCGGCTACATGGGCACCTTCGTGACCAAAGCGCGGAGCCGCATTGCCGTGCTGCCCGTCGGTTACGCGGATGGCTATCCGCGGCTGCTTTCGAATCGAGCGCGGGTGATTGTGCGCGGCGAATATGCGCCGGTAGTAGGACGCGTCTCGATGGATCTGACTATCATCGACGTCAGCCATATCGGCGGTGTTGCGGTAGGAGATGAAGTGGTCTTGATAGGTAAGAGCAGCGGCAAGACCGTGGACGCCGTTGAACTGGCGCGCTGGTGCGAGAGCGTGCCTTACGAGATTCTGTGCGGATTGTCGCAGCGAGTGCCGCGAGTTTATATCTGAGCAATCGGGAATCAGCATTCAGCCAAAATGCCAAGGGGTAAACTCGTCCGCTGAATGCTGAGTGCTGACTGCTGAGTGCTAAATCCCGCCGTTAAACTGACCCAAGTCGTCAATCTGCGTCGTCTTGTTGTATTTCTAGAATAGAATGCCCTCGCGCTACGCTCAATGGATGTATGACTGGGAGACCCAGCTCACGTCGGTGGACAACAATCGCGTCGTCCGTCCGCTGGACTGGGGGCTGGACTGGACGCACAGCTGGCCCGGCCGCAATGGTGGACCCGCTGGTCAAACCTCTCGCGATGTATTGCAATATTTTTCCCGCTTCAACGATCACATTATTCAAGCAAGCGACGACTTTTACGCTTACCAGAAGCCTACGGATTTCCGGTTGGAGCGTCGCGGAGTCCAGGTGTTCAGTACGCGCGAAGTACCTGACCCGCGGCTCGAAGAAAAAGTTCGTGGCACTCATGCCGAATTTCTGCGGTTTACTTCGCCAGTGGTGACGCCTTTTCCTGAAAATAATCTGGTGAACGCGCGCTGGTTCCCGGCACACGGACGCCGGGCGGTAGTGCTCTTGCCGCATTGGAATTCCGATGCCCTCGCCTACAACAGCCTGTGCCGCGTGCTGAACTGGATGGGCATAGCGGTCCTGCGGCTATCCATGCCATATCACGATATTCGCCGTCCGGCGGAGATCGACCGCGCCGACTATGCCGTTTCCGCCAACATAGGACGCACGCTCGATGCGGTCCGCCAGGGCGTGGTCGATGTGCGCTGCTGTCTCGATTGGCTGGAGTCGCAAGGTTACAGCCAGCTCGGCATTGTCGGCACAAGTTTGGGATCGTGCTATGCGTTTATCGCCACTGCGCACGATCCGCGGATTCAGGTAGCTGCCTTCAATCACGCCTCGACTTACTTTGCCGACGTAGTGTGGTATGGACAATCTACGCGTCACATCCGCGAGGGGCTGGAAACAACGATTGATTTGGAGAATCTGCGGCAGGTTTGGCGGGCCGTCAGTCCGATGGTGTACTTCGATAAATTTTCGCGCTGGCCACGACGCTCGCTCATTATTTACGCGAAGTACGATATGACGTTCCTGCCGGAATTTTCAGAGCAAGTGGTCGAGGAATTCGAGAAGCATAACCTCGATCACAAAGTCGTCATACTGCCCTGTGGGCACTACACCTTGGGCGAGACGCCTTACAAATATATGGATGGTTGGCAATTGGCTAATTTTCTGCGGACGGCGTTTTGAGTAGTTGGTTCGTTATTCTTCTCAAAAATAGACGGTCCGGCGATTGTTGCCGTGAAGGCCGTTTCTCAATGTTATTAAAAATATGAGGGGCGCACTTCAAAAGCTACGCCCCCTGGATCGTCAGCACTTCACACAAAACTACAAGTGGTGGGGCCGCTTAATCTCTTTCCCTGTCTGCGGACTCGTATTGGAATTGGATGGCACCGCCTGGCTTTGACTGTTTCCCTTGGCGCCGCTGTGTAGATGCGGAGGCTGCAGTTTCGTGCCGGCAATGTTGTTGAAAGGCACTGTCGGTGCGAAAGTGGGCAGGTTGTGTGCACGTACCTTGGTGACCGCTTCGAACCCGGAAGCGAGCTTGATGAGCGTCGGTTCGCTGAACGCCGTCCCAAAGAAGCTAATGCCCATCGGTGCGCCGAACGCCATGCCCGCGGGAACCTGCACTATGGGATAGCCCTCCGGCGCAGCCAGGCTCGAGGTGCCGTAAATGAAATGATCGCCGTAGAGCAAGTCAGTGGCCCACGCGGGATTGTCGGTAGCGGTGACCACAGCGTCGATCCCGAACTGGCTCAGCGCAGCGTCGATGCCATTGACTCCGAGGTTCTTGTCCTGGGCGAGCGCCTGGTTGTATGTCACTCCGCCAAAGGCCGGCTGCGGATCGTTGGGTCCCGTCGCCAGCGACGCGCACAACTCCCAAAGATCCTGATTAAAGAAAGGCATCTCCTCATTTGCGTGGGCATTGTTGAAAGCGATGCCGTCGTTCAAGGTCTTGCCCGCCAAAGGAACGCCCACGCGCGTGGCGAAGTAAGCCTGAACGTCGTTCCTGAAATCGAAGCAAAGTACCAGGGTTTCGTTGTTGGCCGGAGGAAACACAAAGCCCGCAGCGTCAAGATCGACGATGGTGGCACCCGCCGCAGTCATTGCGTCCAGTGCAGCCTCGAATTGCGCCAGCACCAGCGGTGGCGTTGGCACGTCCGGGTCGAATCCGTTGAGTCCCGATCGAGTAACGCCGAGGACCGCGCCTTGCAATCCGTTCGGGTTGAGGAATTGCGTGTAGTCGGTCGGGATGTTTGTGGGACGCGTGAAGCGGCCCTGCCATCCCAGGGGAACACCACCAGTCGCAGGATCGCGGCCGTCATAGGTGCGACTCTGCACTACTCCCAGAGCCACTGCTGCATCGGCTACTGTGCGTCCGTGCGGTCCGAAGGTGTCTTGCGTATGGGAGATCGGCACAATTCCCGCGCGGCTGGTAAGGCCTACTGTTGGTTTGATTCCGACTACGCCGTTCGCGTTGGCGGGGCAAACAATGCTGCCATCCGTCTCCGTTCCGAACGATACCGCCGTAAAGTTCGAGGAGACCGCCGCTGCCGAGCCCGCACTTGAGCCGCAGGGATTGCGATCGATGCCGTAGGGATTATTCGTCTGGCCACCTACACCCGACCAGCCGCTAATGGATTCAAAGGATCGGAAGTTAGCCCATTCTGACAGGTTAGTTTTTCCCAGGATCACCGCACCACCATTGCGCAGGTTCTGGGCAACCGTGGAGTCAATCAGCGCTGGCTTTCCGATCAGCGCGAATGACCCTGCACTGGTCTGCATCTTGTCGCCTGTGTCTACATTGGCTTTGAGCAGTACCGGTATTCCATGCAGTGGGCCGAGTACGATGCCGTGCTTGCGCAGCCGGTCGGCATTGCGTGCCATATCCAACGCGTCGGGGTTCAGTTCGATCACAGCATTCACACCCGGACCATTCTGATCCAGAGCGACGATGCGCGCGATGTATTCCTGAGTAAGTGCCTCCGAGGTGAGTGTGCCAGCGGCCATCTCTTTCTGGAGCTGTGCCACCGTTTCTTCATTGTGCGACTTTGGCGCGCCGTTTTGTTCGTTGTTTTGCGTGGGATCATTTGCTGCCGCCAGAGGGAGCGCCAGCAAAGCTGTGAGAAGGAGAGAGCGTAAGGCTGGGACGATCATGTGGTTCCTCCAGGGAAACTAGGTGGGTGCGATGCGGTGAAATCCTGCTACTCGGGAAAGAGATTGTCAAGGAGATCCTGCGAGTACTTTCGCAGTGTGGGAACAGCGAAACACCGCTCCCAGCTTGGGTTTTAGCGATATTGTTGCGGCCGGGGCCAGGTGTCGGATGTAAAATTTTTGTCAACGCGCCTGGTTTGCTCGCGTATATTGCTTACTCCATCGGAAATTGCACCATTCCTGAGAGTTAGGGAACGCGTTATTTCTTGGCCGTAACTTGGTCAGCAATCTTGTCGTATTCGGCTTTAGGCATAATGTGCCGCGTCACCAGATCGCTGGGATCATTGTAGGGGCGGCCAGCGATCACAAGATCTGCTTCTTTGTCGGTGACGCCAGGCAGGCTCACTAATTGCTCCCGACTGGCGGTGTTCAAGTCGAGTGGCGAGGTACGATTCCAGCCTTCTTTGATTCCCTCCGCCACGGCTTTGGCATCGCTCTTTACTTCCACTGTCGCTGCTTGGGCCTTCTCGCGTGCTTCGGCAGTGGCATCGGCAGCTTGCTTTTTGAGTTCCTGAGGATTTTGCTGTTGTTGCGTACATCCAGCGAGTACAGCGAGCAGCAAGACAAGAAACGTGGTTGAATATTTGTGGAGATTCATCTTGGTCAACTTCTTTCCGCTCCCTTGGATGACTCGTGACTAAATGTGGTTGGCCCAATCTGGGCTAGTGGAAGGATTGCCAATGTCTAAGGGAGCCATGTTCGGGAGGATACAGTAATCTCGCGGACCGAGGAGCGCCCGCGCCACGCTAAATCTTCTGTAATCGCTGAACATCATGCACGCCCGGGATCTGGCGCACTCCATCCATAATTTTTTGGAGGTGCTTGAGGTCGGCAATTTCCAGGACTACATCTACGCTTGCCTGGCCGTTCTGACTGCGGGCTTCTATATTGCGGATGTTGGTGTGAGTATCGCTGATTACGGCAGTGATTTGTTTTAGCATCCCGAAGCGGTCGTCGCAGAGCAAGGTGATTTTTACAGGATAGGAAACCGGCTGCCCGTCCTTGTCACCAGCCCAGAGCACGTCGATGCGGCGCTCCGGCTCATAAAGAAGATTGGTCACGTTGGGGCAGTTGACGGAGTGGACGGCAACTCCCTTGCCACGCGTAACATAGCCGACGATGGCCTCACCGCGTATCGGATTGCAACATTTAGCGCGATAGACGAGCAGGTCGCCTTGTCCGCGGACCACGATGGCATTGCTGTCTCCGCCAAAGACGCGGCGGACGACGCTCGAAATACCTTGTTTTGCGGCCTGCTCTTCACTGTCAGACATCGGTTCAGTACCGGCAGGCGCGAATTTCGCGAGCACCTGACGGGCCGAGTATTTGCCATAACCAATGCCAGCCATCAGGTCGTCGGGACGGCCTAGTCCGTATTCGCTGGCCGCTCTTTGCAGGTCGGCGTCTTTAATTTCCTTCAACGAGATGCGGTATTTGCGCGCTTCTTTTTCAATCAGCTTCTTCCCGATTTCAATGGCGCGCTCGCGCTGGTGGACGTTCAGCCAATGCTTGATCTTGTTGCGCGCTCGCGAGGACTTGACGATGGCGAGCCAATCGCGGCTGGGCTTATGCCCAGTCTGAGTAATGACTTCGACAATGTCGCCCGAATGCAGCTTGTGGCGTAGAGGAACCATGCGTCCGTTGACTTTGGCGCCGGTGCAACTATGCCCGACCTCGGTGTGAATCGAGTATGCGAAGTCGATGGGCGTCGACTCGCGTGGCAGCACTAGAACTTTTCCCTTAGGCGTGAAGGTGTAGACCTCTTCAGGGTAGAGATCGACTTTGAGCGTGGAGAGGAACTCGTTCGGATCGGAGACGTCGCGCTGCCATTCAACCACTTGTCTCAACCATGCCAATCGCTGCTCGTCTTCGGCGGAGACAGGACCATCTTTGTATTTCCAATGGGCGGCGATGCCTTCCTCGCACATTTTGTGCATCTCTTCGGTGCGGATCTGGATTTCGAAGGTTTCACCGGTTTCGGTGATGACGGAGGTGTGCAGTGACTGATAAAGATTCGGCCGCGGCATCGCGATGAAATCTTTGATACGGCCAGGCACGGGACGCCAAAGGTTGTGGATGATGCCGAGCACGGCATAGCAGTCCTGCACGGAGTTAGTAATCACTCGCATCGCGTAGAGGTCGTAAACCTGATCAACGCTGATTTTTTGGCGAATTAATTTCTTGTGGATACTGTAGAGGCGCTTAATTCGGCTTTCGACGCGACCGGTGATGCCAGCTTCTTTAAGGCCATCGCGCAGCACGCCTTCGACCCGGTTGATGAAAGCTTCTCCAGCTTTGCGGCGAGACTCGACAGCAACGCGGACCTGCTCGTATCCGATGGGATCGACGTATTTAAAACCGAGGTCTTCTAGTTCGCCACGAATCTTGCCCATGCCGAGGCGGTGCGCTATAGGTGCATAGATTTCCAGCGTCTCTTTGGCGATTTTTTGCTGGCGTTCGGGATCAAGATGCTCGAGCGTGCGCATGTTGTGCAGGCGGTCGGCGAGCTTGATGAGGACGACGCGGATATCGTCGACCATGGCCAGCATCATTTTGCGCAGGTTCTCGGCCTGGGCTTCCTCTTTGGAAGAGAAGTCGATTTTGCTGATCTTGGTGACGCCTTCGACGATGTGGGCAACCTGTTCGCCGAATTCCTGGCGGATTTCAACCGTGGTGACCGAGGTGTCTTCGACGGAATCGTGGAGCAAGCCGGCAGCGATGGAAACGGAATCCATTTTCATGTCGGCAAGAACGTTGCCGACTTCGAGCGGATGCACGAGATAAGGCTCGCCGGAGGCTCGCGTTTGCCCTGTGTGGTGCTTTTGAGAAAATTCGTAGGCCTTCTTGACGAGTTCGAGGTCGTCATTGGGACGGTTCTCGCGGAGCTTCCGCATCAGCTCGCGGAAGCGTGTAACCGTGAGCACACCGGTCGCGACCTGTTCACGCAACGTCGCCATAATCGATTCTAACGCAGTGACGAGCTATTTAAGTGGCAAGGCGCTGAGGCCACTGAGAAGGCCGTTCGGGCTGGTAAAGTACGCGTTGGAGAGACATGTGATGGTCCGCATACTTGTAACTGGGGCTTCGGGGCCGATTGGGACTGCGCTTCTGGCTTCATTTGCGCATCAGGGGACTGAAGCTGTGCGTCTGGTACGTGGATCGGCGACAGCGGGGCAGATTGTTTGGGATCCATTAGCTCCACTGGCGCCGACAGTGGTGTCGGGGTTCGATGCCGTGATCCACTTGGCTGGCGAGAGCGTGATGGGGCGCTGGACGGATCAGAGAAAGAACGCAATTCGCGACAGCCGGGTTCTTGGAACGCGGCATTTGGCCACGGCGTTGGCGAAGAGCGAGGTCAAACCGCGCGTGTTGATCTGTGCGTCTGCAATCGGATATTACGGGAATCGGGGCGACGAAATCCTGGGGGAAAAGAGCCCGAGGGGGCGAGGATTTCTGGCCGAGGTTTGCAGCGAGTGGGAGGATGCCAGCCGGATTGCATCCGAAGCAGGAATTCGCACCGTAAATGTCCGCTTCGGGCTCGTGCTCAGTCCGAAGGGCGGGGCGCTAGCGAAAATGGTGAGGCCGTTCAAACTGGGGCTGGGGGGGCGCATCGGATCGGGCCAGCAGTGGATGAGTTGGATTCACGTGGACGACATCGTGGGTGGAATTCATCACGCGATGCAGGCGGAGTCACTCTCCGGTCCCGTGAATCTAGTCGCGCCGAATGCGGTGCGCAATGCGGAGTTCACCAAGTTGCTGGCCTCGGTGCTAGGGCGGCCGGCATTCTTTCCGGTCCCGGAGTTTGCGTTACGAATGGCCTTCGGCAAGCAAGCGGCGGAGGAAATGTTACTCGCGAGCCAGCGGGTGCAGCCTGGAAAACTCGGATCCAGCGGCTATACATTTCGCTTTCGCGAGTTGCGCACAGCGCTGGAAAATCTGGTCTGAATTAGCCTGACGATTGCACATGGGTGCGGGTGATGCGGTCGTGCCAGCACAATCCGTCCTGATCGAGAACGCACCAGAGATAACCGAGTCCAGCGGAAAGTGCGGAGAGAAATGACGCCAACACGCGCCAGCGACGAGTGCGGCGGTTGAGTGGCGAACCATCAAACGCTGCCAGGCGGAGTCGGGCGAGGCGCAGACCTGGAGTCGAGCCGGTGTACACCGCAAATAAGAATTCATAAGCCGCCGAGAGTAAGACCGCGACCATTGATAGCGCGCCAACCAACGTCAGGAGCGAACGTCGTAGGGAATCCGAAGCAGTATTCAGCATGGGATTCAGACTGGGGTTCAACCAAATGAAAATAGCCATACAGAACGCCAGCGCAATTATCACGACACCGCCATCGACGAGGGCCGCCAGTACGCGCCGGCCGACGGATGCAGACGCGTTTTGGAAGCCAGCGTCAGATGGACCCTCCGTCGGCACTGGTTTGGCGGGCTCGATCAACATTCCACCCAACGCCGGAGGCGGCGGCAGAATTTCCGGAGCCTCTACAATACGCGGACGATCAAAAATGGGATCGGCCAGTTCGCTGGATCGAAAAACCGGAATCGCCGCGGAACGCGGGAACTCGATTACCTTCGCGGATTGCTCCGGTGCCTGTTCCGTTGAGTGGCGTTCCGATGCGTAGTCATCCGACGACTGGCGAGGTTCGACAAAACTTCCAATCCCAATCGATGTCGGTTCTTCTTTAGCTTCGAATCTTCCCCCGAATCCAAAATCTTGCACGTCTCCCGCCGGCTCAGGCGTAACTGCGGCTGAATTAATTGGCGACGCAGAACGTGACCAACTCTCGGGCGCATCAAAAGGTAAGAGCAGTGAGGGATAACGCGGGATGCGCGGCTTGCGCCGAGTGCGATAGCGTTCGAGGCGAGCAGCTACCTCAACGCGCCAGGAATCAGGTTTCGGGTCGAGGCCCGGAATAAAGGTCGGATCAACGCTGTGTCCCGAGGGTGCAGTTTCGGCGGCATTGATCGAAGACGATTCTGCGGTGTTGGCAGCGTTGAAAGATTTGCCGTAAACGGGTTCAAGGACATCGGGATCGTCGCTGGCACGACAATTGGTTAATTCGGCCGGCATTAATCGAGTTGTCTTTAGTCCAGTCGTCATCGGGCCGGCATCCATCCGGTCGTGATAAATCAAGTCGTCGTGGGCGTCACGAAGAATGCCGGCGGCCAGAGCGCGGCCCGGCACAAATGCTGGAGATTACAAGAGAATGCCCAATTTTGCTTCGTCTGCCACTCGCATGCTAAGGTCAGTTGATTCCCGTTATCAGACCAACTGGCAGATTGCACGCGCGCTTGCAGAACGACCGCTACCGCTAATGATCACCCGCTATCGAATCTTTATCACGGCTGCATTGGTCTGTCATCTGCTTCTTGCTTCGGAGGTAGTAACCAGCCAGACGCCACCCCCTGCGGTAACGGTTGTTGCTCCTGCTGTGGCTGCAGCTTCGGCTACCGATCTGTCCTCGGCCCCAGTTGGCAGAACGGAACAAGAGGTTACGATCCGAGCTACTCAGCAGGAGAAAGATGGATCAATCTACCACTTGCGGGGTGCGGCGGAAATTCACTATCGCAACTACATCCTGCATGCCGATGAAATCACCTACAACACGGACACAGGAGATAGCGAGCCCGAAGGCCACGTCGTGCTCGATGGCGGTCCCTATGACGAGCACGTAGAGGCCAGTCATGGCACTTACAATATCCGCACGCAAGTTGGAACATTCTTTAACGTAATCGGAACCGTCGGGTTGCGGATGGGGAAGTCCCGCTACACGCTTACCACCTCCAACCCCTTTGCCTTCACGGGGAAAATCGTCGAGAAACAGGGGCCTGACAACTATCTGGTACGCCAAGGTACGGTCACCACCTGCGAACTGCCGCATCCGAAATGGCTGTTCAACGCGAAGCGTATTTCGGTGAATGTAGATAGCACCGCCAAAATCTACTACAGCGATTTCCGGCTGATGGGCATACCCGTGTTTTACTTTCCGTTTGTGACCCATCCCGTGCAGAAAGAACAGCGCCAGACCGGTCTCTTGATTCCGAGTTTTGGCAACTCGTCCACCAAAGGGCTTATTGCCGGAGATTCCATTTACTGGGTCCTCAATCGCAGCATGGACGCGACGGTGGGTGCCGAATACTATTCGAAACGGGGCTGGTTTGAACGTGGAGAATTCCGAGCTCGCCCAAGTGATAACTCGTTCGTATATTTCAACTATCAGGGAATGGTCGACCGCGGCATCGGCTATCCACCGCAAAATCAGGGCGGCGAAGATGCGCATTTTATGGCCGAACGCCCTTTTGGGACTTTTCGCGGCGTTGCCAATGTCGATTATCTGAGTTCGTTCGTTTTCCGCCTGGCCTTTACCGATGTCTATACCCAGGCGATCGATTCGGAAGTGAGGTCGCAGATTTTCCTCTCCAATACCACCAACGGATTTCACTTCAATGCTCTGGCCGAGCGCTATCAGAACTTCGAAGTCTGCGTCCCGCCACCGATACCGGAACCGGGGACTTGCACGACGATTACGCAGGCGGAGTTGGTGCGAATTCTGCATACCCCAAGTTTTTTCATCTCAGGCGAGGAACAGCAGTTGGGAAATACACCCCTCTACTGGTCATTCCAGAGCGCGGCCGAAGGTTTGCAGCGGCGGGAGGCGGCAGCAGGTTCGCAGCCAGGGTTTCGGACCGCGGCCCTGGTAGGCAGATTTGATCTGTCACCAACACTTTCAATGCCCCTGAATTGGCGAGGTTGGTCTTTCCGCCCTGAACTTACGTTGCGGGATACGCTCTACACCGAGCAAGGCAATCCAGCGGATTCCACCACCGCGACCAACGACGTCCTCAATCGCAAGTCGTTAGAAGCTTCCGTCGAGTTACGGCCACCGGCTTTGTCGAAGGTTTTCGATCATCCATGGCTCGGGCGCAAATGGAAGCACGTGATTGAGCCGCGCATGCGCTACGACTATGTAACCGGCGTAAGTAATTTCGCCGACATTCTGCGTTTCGATGCGACGGACGTATTGACCAACACCAACGAGATAGAGTATTCGATGGTGAATCGGATTTACGCCAAGCATGTTGATCCCAACGCCAGGGATTGCGATCCTCAGGGCATGAGCGCGCTGACCATCGGGGGTGTTCCGCAAGTCGGCATAGTGCCGTGGCAACAGCCTCCCAACCCGGACGCTCAGGCCTGTGCTTCTGGACCGCGAGAGATTTTAAGTTGGGAAATCGGGCAGAAGTATTTCTTTGACCCCACGTTTGGAAATGCGCTGATGATAGGCCAACGGAACGTATTTACAACGACTGCAGACTTCACGGGCGTCGCGTTTCTCAATTCAGTGCGAAATTTCGCTCCAATAATTTCGCGCCTGCGCATCGAGACCAGTCCGCGTACCAACACGGAGTGGGACGTGGACTACGACGTCAAAACCGGACAACTCAATTCCAGCTTGGCGCTAGTGAACTACCACTACGGCCCGTTTACCATTGGGGGAGGCGACGCCTTTCTGCGCGTGATCGATACTGCGGCGGGAACGATACCGACGCTGGCGAGCGCCAACGAATACCACCAGTTCCGAGTGTTATTTGGTTACGGTCAACTCAACAAGCGCGGCTTGAGCGCCGCTACCAGTATCGGTTTTGACGCGAACCTGGGATCGCTGCAATACGCATCTGTGCAGACGAGTTATACCTGGGATTGTTGCGGCCTGAGTCTGGAATACCGGCGCTTTGCGCTGGGAACAGTGCGTAATGAGAATGAATATCGTTACTCGTTTACGCTGGCGAACGTGGGAGCGTTCGGCAATCTCAGAAGGCAGGAGCGGTTGTATTAGTTTTACGAGCCGGCGCTGAGTCGCGCGGAGAGGCGGGCGTCTCGCCCGTCCACCCGTCCAGGGACGGCCACCCTTTGCTAGCATTCGTGGATAATATGGATATGGTCACCACGTTGCCCATTCTCGACGAAAAGGCCGAGCGCTTGCGCCAGATCCTCGCGAAGGGCGGTCGCCTAGTCGTCGCATATTCCGGCGGCGTGGATTCCGCGTTTCTGGCTTGGACGGCGCATCAAGTGCTCGGCAGCAAAATGTGCGCCGTGATCGCAGATTCCGCCAGTCTGGCGCGAACCCATCTTGAAGATGCGCTCACCTTTGCGCGCGAGCACGAAATTCCGGTAGAAGTAGTGGAAACGCGAGAGCTGGAAAATCCCGCTTACGCCCGCAACGATGCCATGCGCTGTTTTCACTGCAAAGACGAATTGTTCACCGTCCTCGAAAGCTACCGGGAGACCCGTGAGTTCAATGCTATCGCTTACGGAGTCAATGTCGACGACGAAGGTGATTTCCGGCCGGGACAGAAGGCCGCCCACCAGCATCATGTTCTGGCACCGCTGCTCGAATCTGGTCTAAATAAAGTTGAAATTCGAGAACTGGCGCGACTCGCGAACTTGCGCGTGTGGGATAAACCGGCCTCCGCCTGTCTGTCTTCGCGGATGGAGTATGGACGCGCGGTGACACCCGAAGCGCTTAGCGTGATCGAGCGTGGTGAAGATACGCTGCGTGCGCTAGGCTTCCGGCAATTTCGTGTGCGCCATCACGGAGAAATAGTGCGTATTGAGATTGCGCGCGAAGAACTCCCCCGCGCTCTAACCGCAGAGATGGCCGCGACGTTCACCACCGAGTTCAAGGGGCTGGGTTTCAAGTTCGTCACGCTCGACCTGGAAGGATTCCGCTCCGGTTCGATGAATCAACTGCTGACTACCGAAGAGTTGCTGCGCGGACGCTCCTGAACCCGCTTGTAGCACACCAGCCACGCGCAGCGCCCCTCTCAGCCATGAGATAATCAAACGTTTGCTCATGTTCAGGTGGTTTCTATTGATGATGTTGCGGCGCGCGTTTCTTGTCTTGTTGGTGATTTGTCTGGGCTGCTCGGCTCAGTCGCCTTCTGCTTCTAATCCAACTTCTACTCCTGCCGTTCCTTCCGATCTCTCGCGTCTGGTCGAGCGGCACGTACGAGCGCAGTATTCCCTGCCGCCGGAGGTCAAGGTGATCGTGGGGTCGCTACGATCGAGTGAGTTTCCCAACTATGATGCATTGACGGTCACGTTTGCCAGCCCCGATCAAAAGAAGGATTTCGAGTTCCTGCTCTCCCGCGACCACAAGACGTTGCTCCGTATGACAAGACTGGATCTGACCCAGGATCCATACTCTGAGGCCATGAAGAAAATTGACGTGAGCGGGCGTCCGACTCGTGGCAATAAGAATGCCAAGGTGACGATCGTTAACTATGACGATTTCGAGTGTCCCTTCTGTGCCCGCATGCACTCGACCCTTTTTCCCGGGCTTTTTAAAGAATATGGCGACCGTGTACTTTTCATCTACAAGGATTACCCGCTCGAAGAAATACATCCCTGGGCGGTGCATGCGGCGGTGAACGCTAATTGCCTCAACGCGCAAAACAACGACGCCTATTGGGATTACGCCGATTATCTGCACGGCAATCAGCACGCGATCAGCGACCAAAAAGGACAAGACGCCCGGAATGCGGAACTCGACAAGCTCGCCACTTTACAGGCTCAGAAGCACAATCTCGACGTCCCGAAATTGCAGGCTTGTGTCAAAGCCCAGGATGAAAAAACGGTGCGCGCCTCGATGAAAGAGGGAGAGGCCCTCGGAGTAGATGCCACTCCAACGATGTTTGTAAACGGACAGAAGCTCGATGGAGCTGTGCCCGCGGAAGATGTACGACTCGCGCTCGACCAGGCGTTGACCGATGCCGGTGTCACGCCTCCGGTGCACAGTCCTGCTGCGGAAGACAAGACGACGCCGGCAGCATCATCGAAGTAAGCATCAAGCACTATCGCGAGATCATCGAAATAAGTTGTTATCGCTCTGAAAATGGTTTTTGGATAGCCCGGGTTCTGGGCAAGTCATGGGATGGACGCGCCGTTATGGCGGAGGGAAGAACTTGAAAAATCGTAACTGCTTTGGACGAGCGGGCCTGGTAGTGGTCAGCGCGTTTCTGTTGGTTGGACTATCGGCTTGCAGTCGCAACAGCAGCGGGGGCGATGTCATGGCTTCGATCAATGGGCGGAAGATTTATCGCAGCGAAGTCGACAAATATTATGCCAACCAAACGGCGGGCTCGGATCAGACGCCGATGGGTGAACAGGCGGTGAGTCTCCGGCTGAGCATTCTGAATGAACTGGTTGAAACCGAAATCCTGATGCAACGCGCTGAAAAGCTCGGTCTGCTGGCGACGGACGAGGAAGTAGACCGCAAGCTAAACGAGATCAAGTCGCCCTACACTGCCGAGGAATTTAACAAGCGTCTGCAAGATAAGAAAATCTCGCTCGACGACTTCAAGCGCGATCTGCGGCGCTCGCTCACCCGTGACAAAGTATTGAACAAGGAAATCACCTCACGCATCAACATCACCGACCAGGATGTTTCCAGCTATTACAACGATCACAAAGCGGAGTTCAATCTGATCGAGGCGCAATATCATTTGGCAAAGATCATGGTTTCGGGCTCGGGAAATGGTCAGGTGCACAATCTCCAGAACAGCAAAGCACAAAATGACACCGAGGCGCGTAAGAAAATTGAAATGATCGCAAACCATCTCGACAGCGGCGATGATTTTGCCACTATGGCCATGAATTACTCCGAAGACCCAGAGACCAGCAACAACGGCGGCGATTTAGGAATGGCCCCTGAATCGGCACTCAAGAACGCAGATCCGGCAACCCGCGATGCCGTGATGAAGTTGAAGCCCGGACAATATACGCCTGTAATTCCGATCATCAATCCCACTAATCATCAGGCCGCTGCTTATATGATCGTGAAGCTGATCGCTAAGGAACCTGCGGGTCAAAGAGATTTGAATGATCCGCGAGTGCAGCAGGCCATTCGCCAGCAATTGCGCGATCGGCGAGAACAGTTATTGAAGGCTGCATATTATGAGACTCTTCGCGACGATGCCAAAGTTACGAATTATTATGCGGAAGAAGTGCTGAAAAATCTGGGAGCTGCGAAGTAGAAATCGAGCATCGAAGATCAGAGCCGTTAGCACTCATGCTGAGACTCGGCCTCACCGGCGGCATCGCGAGCGGCAAATCCGTCGTTGGCGAGATGTTCGTCAAACTCGGCGCACATCTCATCCAGGCGGATGCCGTTTCCCACTCCCTCATGCAACCTGGCCTGCCGATCTACAACGAAGTAGTCCATCAGTTCGGCCGCGAAATCCTAAATGCTGACGCCAGCATCAACCGTTCCCGTCTGGCCGCACTTGCGTTCGGCGGCGCCTCTCCCCGAGTCAAAGAACTGAACGAAATTGTGCATCCCGCCGTGATCGAATACGAGAACAAATGGATGGAAGAAATCGGCCGGCGCGACCCAAACGCCATCGCCATCGTCGAAGCGGCGCTTATTCTGGAATCGGGCGCGACTGAACGTTTCGATCGTCTGATCGTCGTTACCTGCCGCCCTGAACAGCGCATCGCACGCTTCGCCCAGCGCATGGCGATTTCAGAAGATGCCGCGCGCGCCGAAGTTACCCGCCGAATGGCAGCCCAAATATCCGACGAAAAAAAAATCAAAGCCGCCGATTTCGTCATCGACAACTCCGGATCTTTAGAGGGCACCCAGCAGCAAGTGCAGCAGGTCTTCGCCGAGCTGCGAAAATCAAATTCTTCTGTTCCTTAACAACAACTAGCTGGCCCTCTTGCTCGGCATAACCAGCCACTGCAATACTGAACTCACTAGGCTCAACATGACCGCGCCGATCAAAGCCGCGATAAAGTTTCTCACGTAGAATCCATTCACCAGGGATGCCGCCAATTCCAGCATCAAGGCATTAATCACAAACCAGAACAAGCCAAGCGTTAAAATCGTCAGCGGGAAGGTAAGGATTTTGAGCAGCAAACCTAAAGTCGCGTTGATCAAACCGATGACCAGGGCCGCAATCAAAGCCGCTTTAGGCCCACTCACATAAATTCCCGGCACGATGTGGGCAACGATCCACACCGCTATGGCGCTGAGAATCCAATGCAGCAGAAGACGCACGAGAACCTCCTTTTGATGATTGGACACTATACACGTGAAACCGATTCAGAAAACAAATGCTGTGCGCTTGCTCGATCAAATGGGAATCCACTACGAGCTGCGCGAGTACGAGGTCGATCCGGACGATCTCACCGCAGAAACGGTCGCGGCCAAGATCAGCTTGCCGCCCGGCCAGGTTTTCAAGACGCTGGTGGGACGTGCCGACCCTAGAAAAGACCGCAACGGAATTGTAATGGCGGCGATCCCCGGTGATCAGGAATTAAATCTGAAAGCCCTAGCAGTCGCTGCTGGAGAACGGAAAATTCAATTAGTTCTCGTGAAAGAGCTGCAAGCGCTGACCGGCTACGTCCGCGGCGGAGTGACGGCACTTGCCGTTAAGCGCGACTATCCCGTTTTCGTGGACGAGACGATTGAACTTTTCGACGTCATCTCGATCTCGGCAGGTGTGCGCGGACTGCAAATTCTGCTTGCGCCCGTCGACTATCTGCAAGCCACCAAGGCAACGATCGCAGCGCTAGGACAGCCGAAGAAGCACGAATCTATGTGAGCACCGAGCCGTCACGTCGGTTGCTACGTCACCATGGGCCGCACCGCTTCACGGAGGGGCTTTCGACTGCCGAACCCCTTATCGATTCCGATTCTGAGATCAGCGAACCTGACATCATGGGTATCCTCCCATCGGCTCGGCAAAATAGACGCACCACTTCTGAGGAGGTGAGCTACTTCACCGGATCAACTCAACAACTCGAGGTGGTTGTAGACTATAACGCGATAGAACTGTTCCGAGGTACCATCCATGCCGACTGCAACTCGTACCAATCCGCTCTCATTCCTAACCGACCAACTCGACGAGCTCAGAGCAAAAGGCACGCACTTCAAACTCCGCGTGCTCGATGACGAACAGGCGGCGCTCTGCACTTTCGATGGCAAGCGCGTCATCAATCTAGCTTCGAATAATTATCTTGGGTTCACGACGCATCCCAAACTACGCGAAGCGGCGCTTGACGCCACGCGCAAATATGGTGTCGGATCTGGCGCCGTCCGCACCATTGCGGGCACCATGAAAATCCACATGGAACTCGAAGAGAAGATCGCGCGCTTTAAGAACGTCGAGGCCTGTGTGGTTTTCCAGTCCGGATTCACGGCAAACGCCGGAACGGTCTCGTCATTTCTGGGCAAAGACGATTTCATCATCTCCGACGAACTCAATCATGCTTCGATCATCGACGGCTGCCGTCTCTCGCGAGCGAAAATTCTCGTCTTCCGTCACAAAGACGCAGCCCACGCCGAAGAGCAACTCGCCAGCGTAAAGAATGAGCCGGGGAAAAAACTGCTCATCACCGATGGCGTCTTTTCAATGGACGGCGACATTGGCCCGTTGCCGGGGTTGTGCGAGGCAGCTGAGAAATATGGCGCGATCATGATGGTCGACGACGCGCACTCCTCCGGTGTCCTCGGTCGCCAGGGACGAGGAACCATTGATCATTTCGGCATGCACGGGCGTGTCGATATTCAGGTTGGAACCTTATCAAAGGCAATCGGCGCTCTCGGAGGATACGTCTGCGGCACACGCGATCTCATCGACTTTCTTTATCATCGCGCGCGCCCGTTTCTATTTTCGACCTCGCATCCACCATCGGTTGCCGCAACCTGCATCGCGGCTTTCGATGTTCTGGAAACCGAACCGCAATGGATGGAGCAGCTCTGGGCGAACACTCGCTTCTGGAAAAAAGAGCTCGGCCTGCTCGGGTTCAACATTGGAGGCCAAACCACTCCCGCCAGCGAAACGCCGATCACGCCCATCATCATTGGTGACGGACGCCTGACCATGGATTTCTCCCGCGAACTTTTCAAAGAAGGAGTGCTTGGAACCGGCATAGCATTTCCCACCGTCCCCGAAGGCAAGGCGCGCATACGAACCATTATGACTGCCACGCACACGAAAGAAGAATTGCAGCAGGCGCTCGAAGTATTACAACGCGTGGGAAAGAAGATGGGAATTTTGGGGTGAGTGCCGCATGCCACATTTTGCCGCCGGATCAACGTACTAAATTTGCAACTGTGTGTTGCGCGGCGCAAAATTGTTGGGACAAGGTGAAAGATATTGCATCCAAAAAATTCTTGCGGGCTACGCGATTTCGTTCTTGACAACAAAACTGGCTTGATACATACTCTCGTCAATCTGGGAGCCGAACATCCATAGGCTCTCGTCGTAGAAGTAAAACTTCCCTGAAAAGTAGTTCTGCTAGTGAGTAACTGAGACGGCGATTCTCTGTCTGGTTCGCATTTTCGCGACTGCCAGTTGGATTACCGGCGTCCTAAGTTCTTCCCAACAAAGTCCATCGGAGTTCTATGCTTCCTCCGACGATGCGGAGCTATGGGCAACTTGGGGCAGCTGAAGGCATCCGAACCGGAGGCCGACCGCATGCAGAATTTGAACCTAGAAAGTGAACCGAATTTCGCAAGGGCCACTGGAACAGCCACTCGAACAGCTCGGCGTAGTTCTGAAGGGAGCCGAGGGCAGCGCGTCCGAGAGGTTTGTTTCAAAACATTCACCCACTTAACCCCTAACGTCTGAGTTAGACAAAATTCTAAGGAGAGAGTTACTTATGAAGGGATCCAAGGTTCTAGGATTGGCAGCGATCATCGCTCTTGGCGCCGTAGCAGTGGCGCAAGAAGGCAGCACGCACAGGGCTTCGCAGCAAGAGTTGGTCCCCCGCGCGGAACAAGCCGGAAAAGTTGTCACCCCAGCGACTGACAAAGCGCCGTCCGGCTTTGCTCACACCACATACCTGTTGCGCAGCGTCGACGGCGTTAACCCGACAGTCCTGCGGTCATTGGAGGGCGTCAACCCAGAGGTTAGCTATGAACAAACGGTGGAGACGCCGAATTCGATGGGCTGCATCTATGTGAAGAGCCCCACTAGCACTGGATGCATACCAAACGTAAATGGCGGCGGTCCGAGCGCTGCAGGGTATGGCGCTATCGCCATCGTCGACGCTTACGACAATCCGGATGCGGCAAGCGACGTCACTACCTTCAACGCTCAATGGCCGCTGGCTGCGACGAGCTTCACCAAGATCTATGCCAATGGAAACGGGGACTGCAAAACGCCTCCGGCAAATGCGGGTTGGGCGCTCGAAGAGTCGCTCGATATCGAGTGGGCGCACGTCTTTGCTCCGAACGCAGCGATTATCCTGGTCGAAGCTTGCTCCAACTCCAATACCGATCTCTTCTATGCTGAGCAGGTTGCATTCAACTACATCGTGGACAACTACCCGGCAGGCGGACAGGTTACCAACAGCTGGCAAGGCGGTGAGTTCTCAGGTCAGATCAGCGACGATCCGTTCTTCGCCGACTGGAATTACGTTGGCGCCACTGGATTTAAAACTCACATCCAAGGCTTCGCTTCCTCCGGCGATGACGGTTATGAAGGTGCCACCACCGGTTATCCTAGCGGCAATCCCTGGGTGATTTCCGCGGGCGGCACTTCGGTTTATCGTCTTGCGACAAACGGTCATTACTCATATCAGGGTTGCTGGAGCGGCGCAGGTGGCGGCGTAAGCTCGCAGGAAACGTATGTCACGGGATTCACAGGCGGCAACATGGGACCTTGGGCGAACTTCCAGTACCCGATGTTTGGGCAAAGCAATCGCGTCACACCCGATCTGTCGTTCAATGCCGATCCCAACAGCGGCGTCTACGTCTACTCGGGGTATAACGGCGGCTGGTTCGAAGTCGGAGGCACCAGTGTTTCCTCTCCGTCGCTGGCCAGCATCATCAACCGGGCGAACAACCGGCTGGGAACCGTTTTCCTGACCCCAATCACCGGTGGAGACGACTATTTCAACACCGAGGAAAACAACCTGATCTACAGCCAGCTGGCGACTTATACGGATTACAAGAAGAACTTCTACGATGTAACGAAGGGTTCGAACGGTGGTCCGGCAGTCGTAGCATCCTATGACGAGTGCACAGGAGTGGGAACCCCGCTCGGTCTGCTCGGCAAGTAAGTTGTGCTTTTTCCGCGGTTGATTTGATCGCGGAGTGAGAAGAGGCCCTGCTCGCGGGGCCTCTTTTTTAGCTCTGAGCGGCAAGAGCCGTTGTGTGCCGGTGGCCGGAAACGGACGCGTATGTATCCCGGCGCTTCATCTCACCGCGCTTGCTTTCAGCAAAGGGCTCGTGATTCCATGTGTACATATTTTTGTCGAATCAGATTTGTTCACCGAATAAGGAGAACGTAATGAAGCAGTCTGTAAGCATCGGGAAAATCGTTGCGACCATGGTTCTCGCGCTAATATTGTCCGCAACTCTTCTGCACGCACAAAATAACGTGGCTCCCTGGGATTACCCCGACTTCTCGGCCACACAGGTCCTTCTGGCGAATGTCGAAATCCCCATGAAGGTAAATCGCTCGGGTACAAGCGTGCGGATGGAGCGGAGCGCTGCCTGGTCGACCCTCTATACGCCCTTCAAGATCTACAACCTGACCACGTATCCTGATGGCAGCCATCAGTGCGTTGTGTTGCGGCCTGAACAGGTCAAAATGCTTCCCAGTCCTTTGGAACTGCTGAACGGCACCAATGTCGTGCGCACCCCGGCAGGCACAGAGGTCGTCGAGGGTCACCCCAGCAAGATTGAAAAGGTCGTGGTGACCAGGCCTGACGGCAAAACCATCGAGGCCACGGTGTGGGAGGCGCAGGATCTCAAGGGTATTCCCGTGAAAATCGAAACGGCGATTCCACCACACAAATACACGGCCGTTTACCGCGATATCGTACTGGGTACTCCCGACAAAGCTCTCTTCACTCCTCCCGACAAGTGCACACCTTATGAAAAAATGGGCCAAGTCGTGGAGAAAGTAAATAAATAACAACTTTTTCGGCTGACGCTTGCTGTTCTAGGGGCCTGCCAGTTTGGCAGGCATTTCTTTAGTGGCTTAAACGGAAAACGCGCGGACAGAATTAGGCTCGCTCTACGCCTTTACTTATGTTGGCTGACGGAGAGAACATTTCCGTCGGGATCTTTGAACCACGCGACCTTGTCGCCTGTGGGCGCTCTCCAGATTCCCAATTCTTTGTCACTGACCCATGGGTACTTTTCAAAGGCGACTCCTCGTTTCTGGAGCCACGCCACCATTTCTTCAATATTGGAGACTTCCCAGCCGAGCACGGTGAATGGCGCTGGCGTGAAATCCTTGGCCTTAGCAATTCGGATCATGGTTTCACCCGCGCGCATGACTAGAGCAAACATGTCGTCACTCACAAATTGAAACCCTAGCTTACCTTCGTAGAAGTCTCTTGCTTTCGCTGAATCTTTGGTAGGAACGAAGCCAATTACCTTGCTCGAAGCCAGCATTCGCAGCCCCTCCTGCGTGTCTCAATTATGGATGTCTCACTCGATGTCTTGCCCTAAAAAAGATAACACTTGCAGGCCCAGTGAATCGGGGTATAATTCCGCCGCTCACTAACTCCCCCGTTTTAGAGCACGCTCGTACTCTGTTTTACCGGGAGGGTTTTGCCATGGGTCATTTCGATCGTCTGCAGTTAATTGGAAGAGTTACCTACTATGCCGGTTGGATTGCGCTGGTATGTGGCGGATTGGTGCATCTCAACATCGCCAAGACGCTGTTTGCGAATATGGAATTGTCGCAGCGGAATCTGTTTGAGGTCGGAGTAGTGTGCTTCTTGATCTCCATCGCCTCGGAGCTCCGCGCCCGCGATTTCGCTGGTAAAGAAATGCCTAGCGTTTTGAAAAAGGCTGCATAGGGGTCGCCAACAGGCCATGTAGGCGGGGCGCGACTTGGTTGCGACGCAATCTCTCCGGCGGGGAGCGCCGTTGTGTCGCTATTGAAATTCAGGCAACCCGTCTTACTTCCGAGTGTCCTGGCGCTTTTCCGGAGTGTCGTCGACTATCGCCTGCACTAAATCATCAATCGCGTCCGTAACGCGCTTCGCGGGAATATTGAAATTATTCGAGAGGATAGAGAAAACAACCGCTTGTCCTGAATCTGTTGTCGTGTAGCCCGAAAGCGCCTTTACTCCGCCCAGCGAGCCGGTTTTCGCCATGACGCGATTTTGCAGCTTCAGCGCGCTGAACCGATCGGAGAGCGAGCCATCGATACCCGAAACTGGGAGTGTCGCCTTATATTCCGCTCCCCAGGGTTGCATCGAGCAATATCGTAGTAACTGGACAATGGCGTGAGGAGTTACTAAGTTCTGTCGTGAGAGTCCCGAGCCATCATAGAAAACATATTGTTCGTCCGAGATTCCGGCCTGAGTCAGAAATCCTTTGAGAACTTCTTGCCCGCCCTCAATGGTTCCAGCGTTGCCGCGTTCGCGTCCTAAAAGGCGCAACAGAATTTCTGCATGCAGGTTCTGGCTGACTTTGTTGATTACGCGGATATCCTGCAACAGCGGCTTCGATTCGTAACTCGCGAGCGTTACGGGCTGGTTCGCTTTCGCTGAATCTGATTGGCCATCGCTGCCTCCGTGCGACGGTGCAATGGTGGTCACACTTAAAGTCGAGAGGCTGGAAAGTTCAGTGTGGTGGGTACGCTGGTGTCCGTAGATTACAACGCCGCGCTTCTCGAGTAATTGGCGGAAGAGCACGGCGGCGAACTCCGCCGGATCGTCAATGGCCAAGGCTTCATTGGTGCCGGTGTCGTCGACCGGCATATTGCCCCACAGCGTGAGAACCATCGATCCGGGCTCGCGGTTGACGAAAAACTTACGCCCGGTTCCGGCAGGAGTGGTGATGATGCGATTGTCGAGGCGATAGTAATCGGCAAAAGGTTTAATGCTGACAAAAGCTTTTTCGCCCGGGCGGTCAGCGGGCAGAATGTTTACGAAAACGACGTTGTCGTTAATGGTTAGGGCCGAGACTGGAGCGCCGTCGGACCAAACCAAATCATCCTGACTCCAACCTTCACCGTAGCGTTCGAAGGCGAAGTACGAGTCATCCGCCACAATATCGCCGTCGATGAATTTCACACCTTTTTGCACCAGCTCATCGGCGAGCGCTTCGAGAGCTTGAATAGGATCGTCGTTGCGCTGAGTTTTTAGATCGTACGGAAGCTCACGTCCGGAGAGATTAGGGTCTCCGTGGCCGACGAGCACGAGATCTCCATTAAGGCGGCCGTAGCGATCGAGCGTTCCGGTGGTTTCGACGGTGGTACGAAATTTGTAGTCGGGACCGATTAGGGCGAGTGCGGCTGCCGTCGTGAAGAGTTTAGTGTTCGATGCTGGAGTGAAGAGTTTGTCGGCGTTTTGGGCGTATAGCGTTTCACCGGTTGCGGATGAAACCACTTCGATTCCCCAAAAACCATGGGCAAGATCCGGAGCACCGAGCACGGCGGCAATACGATCCTGGAGCGACGGTCCTTTTACTGGTTTGGTGGGTGCGGCCAGGGTCTGCGCGACCACCAGAAGCACGATAGAGAGAAGACGCGCAACTGGTTGCCGGCGAATCATTGCAGTGGATTGTAACACCCGAAAAAAAGGCCTGCGGTCTAGAATAGCGGCAATATGCGAGCGATTTTTCAGTGGAACCTGGGCACTCGAGCACTCGAGTTAGGGCGACGAACTCTAATCATGGGCATCGTGAATGTAACGCCCGACTCCTTTTCCGACGGCGGACTTTACGTCGACGCCGAGAAGGCCGTGGCCCGCGCCGAGCAGCTACTCGATGAAGGCGCAACCATCATTGACGTGGGCGGAGAATCGACGCGGCCCGGAACATCCGAGGTTGTTTCCGAAGAAGAAGAGCGCAAGCGCGTGCTACCGGTGGTGCGGGATTTGAAGCGGCGACGACCTACTGCGGTAATGAGTGTCGATACCTACAAGGCGAGTGTCGCGCGCGCCGCAGTGGAACTCGGAGCGGAAATTGTGAATGATGTCAGCGGCTTTCGGTGGGATCAAAAGATGGCGAAAACGTTGGCGGAACTCAAAGTCGGAGCGGTGCTGATGCATACCCGTGGACGGCCGGAAGAGTGGCGATCGCTGCCACCGATTGGCGATCCGGTGCTGATGATCAAACGTGATTTGCGGCAGTGGGCCGAGGCGGCGGCACTGGCAGGGATCAAGCGTGATCGCGTGGTGCTGGATCCAGGATTTGGATTCGGAAAACGACTAGAAGAAAATTATCCCCTGCTGGCGCACTTCGCCGAACTACAGCAGACAGGCTTTCCGCTGCTGGCGGGTGTGTCGCGCAAATCATTTATCGGGCGAGCGCTCGCGCGTGACGGCAAGGATGCGGGGATTGCAGAGCGGCTTTACGGAACGCTGGCTGCCGAAACAGCCTTGATTTTGAAAGGTGCCCACATTATTCGGACCCATGATGTGAAGTTTGCCGTGGAGGCGGCACGAGTGGCGGATGCAATCGTGGCGAGCGGAGGATGAAGTTTCGCCCGCGGGCTAAAGCTTAAAAAGCAGAGACAAAGTATTGGATAGAATGGGTTAGATCCAGTTCGAGCCAAATCAGATAGAGTATGCAGATAATTGTTTTGTTTCTCGATATATCTTACGATATAGTGTAAGACATGTTTAAAACCAATTATTACCAAGACTCTTCAACGCATTTCGTCTGCGGCTTCGGCCGTCATCGCGGACGACAAGGATTCCGCCATGGGACCCCTGGCTTCATGGGCGGCTTTAGTGGCGGCGATTTTCCGGCAGGGCGAAAGCTCGACGCGATTGACATCCAGCTCGTCATCCTGGCGCTCCTCGCTGAGCGTCCGGCTCATGGCTATGAGCTCATTAAAACCATCGAAGAGCGTTCGGGCGGATTCTACGCTCCTAGTCCGGGCGTGATCTATCCAGCACTCACCTATCTGAATGAGATCGGGCACGCGAGCGTGGAGCAGCAGGGGACGCGAAAGCTTTATAGCATTACGGCTGAGGGTCAGACGCATCTCGCTGCCAATCGCGTGAACGCCGAAGCGATTCTCGACGCTCTGTCGCGCATCGGCGGACGGATGGATCAGGTCCGCGAGGCATTTGCCGGAGTTGGCGATTTTGACGCCGGCGCCTCCGATGAGGTTCACCGCGCACGCCATGCTCTCAAGCACGCACTCCATCGCAAACGCGGTTGCGATCCCGACGAGGCGCGACGCATTGTCAAAATCCTTGATCGCGCTACGGCCGAGATCCTCGCAAATGCGGCAGCGCCGTCGCAACCCGACAAACCGAAGGAGGCTTGATTTATGCAGAACGAACTTGCGGAACATACCAACTTGAGTAGCACGATTCGGGATGCCCGTATTCTGGCAGTGATCGAGCGGCTACAAGCGGAACGGCGTCGTCCGGCAACCGGCGGTCCGAAAGACAACCCAGCAGATAGCCACGATCCGTATGACTACGCCAACTATGGCTTTTCCATCCACCCTGAACAGGGTGACCTGATCTATCTCCTCTGCCGCGGCATGCGTGCAACGCGCGTGGCCGAGTTCGCGACCTCGGTCGGCATGTCGACCCTCTATTTCGCGGCAGCCATGCGCGACAATGGCGGCGGTACCGTGATCGGGTCTGAACTCGTCCCGGCGAAAGTCGCAACCGCCAGGCGCAACCTCGCGGATGCCGGACTCTCCAACTATGCGGAAATTCGTGGGGGCGATGCCCGGCAGACACTGCGCGATCTCGGAGGTCTGGTTGACTTCGCGCTGATGGACGGTTGGCCGCTCGATGAAGGCCCCTCGCTCGCGCTTCAGGTTATTAAGATCGTGGCTCCGCAACTTCGCGTTGGCGGCTATGTCATGAACGACAATGCTGAGCCCGATTTTCTTGACTTTATCCGCGATCCAGCCAATGGCTTCATCTCCGTGACCCTGCCGATCAAGAACGGCACGGAACTCAGCGTTAAAGTTGCATGATCGAGGTGATGATCGACCTCCACTTGTATGGACACCAGTTGCGTGGGGTTTTTCAACAAGTTCAGGCGCGGGCGGCTTCCGCCAGAGTGCCCTTGAGCGCTGGAAGGCGGATTTCAAATGCTGCTCCGCCTTCAGGGCGGTTGTAGCAGGTGATTTGCCCTTTATGATCTTGGATTACGCCGTACGTGGCGCTGAGTCCAAGACCAGTGCCTTTGCCGACCGGCTTGGTAGTATAAAAAGGATCGAACACGCGCTCGGGATCGCGCAGGCCTGGGCCGGAATCGGCAAACTGGACGATCAATTCACTTTGTTCGCGCCAGAGTGAGACTTGCAGACGCCCGCCTCCGATTTCCTGCAATGCGTCCACGGCATTCTCCACAATCTGAAGAAATGCCTGCAAGAGCTGGTTGGGGTTGCCAAGCACCCGAGGCAACGGATCTTGACTCTCTACGGTCAGAGAGATCTTCCTATTTTCGAGCTTGAAACCTTCCATTTGGACCGCGCGCTGTAAAAGAGGCTTCAGTTCAAGAGGATTTTTTTCGCCCGGAGTCTGTTGGGCGAAACTGAGCAGATCAGCGACGAGTTCGCGAGTGCGCCGGGCCTGCTGACCGATTTTCTGCGCGTTGGAAAGCTGCTCGCGGCTGAGATTGCTGCTGGCGGCCATGCGTTCGGAACTGCTCAGGATGGCCGAGAGCGGAAACTCGAGTTCGCCAGCGGCGAGCGCGACCAGTTCTCCAAGCGAAGCCAACTTGGCTTGCTGGATCACTCGTCCCTGCAGCCGCTGAAGGTTGTCAAAGCTCCTCCGCGAATGTTTGAGCAACTGCAGAAGCCTCTGGTCCAGCAGATGCTGTTTCAGAAAAACGACGAAGGCCAGCAGGGCAACACCGGCCATCGCCACGGCGAAACGAACCTGGCGCAAGTAAGGCTGGTCATGGCTCAAGAATAGTGCCCAATATCCCATGGCGGGGAGGGAGAGCAAGGCGAATTTCGCGAGTTGAGGAGCGATCGGGCGACTGGCACGCATGATCGATGGCACCATCTGAGTATCGCGAAGGCAGCGCCTTCCGGAGATGGCCGCCCAGAGAAACCCCAACGCAGCTGCGAGAAATGGAAGGTCATAGATTCCGCCGGTCTGGTAGCGTCCGCGGGATAGGGCGGAATTCATAGCCTCTGCGGAAAATGTGTACAGCGCGCTGGCGAAAAAAATGTTGCGATAAAGTTCACGCCAGGCTCCCGAACTGGTGAAGAACGCCGAGGCTGACACGATAATCAATATCACCCCTTCGACCAGATAAAGTAAGTCCCAGCGCGCACTGTACACCTGAACATTGATGACAAGGTATTCTTCTGGGAAAACGAAGAAGGCATAGACGACGACCCACCATACCAGCAGAATCAGCACGTTCAATGCGCTCGGCAGCATCCCCTCACGCTCGTCGGCCTGATGGGGACGAATCGCGACGGCCGCCATGATCGGGACAACATGCAGGAATAGAACAATGTCTCCGGGGAAAGGATCCGGCAGTGGATGGCGATTGATCACTACCTCATACCACGCCCAGCATGACTGACTGAAACACCACATCGCCATGCTTGCTGCGACCAGGCTCCAAAACAAGCGCGTATGCCCACGACTGTCGAAAGCATTTCGAATGGAGACGACAAAGGCGGCGCTAATCACCAGCAGCGGGACCAGGTCCCCCATGGCCACGCGAAACCGAGGATTGGGAAACATGACCGGCGCTAGGGCGAATGCCACCAGTACCCCAACTCCCCAAAGGAGCATCGAGATGTGACGTTTAGACACCGCTTTCAATCATATGACGTTCTCAACAATCTGTTTAGATCACCACGTGGTTACCATAGGTTACTGAAGTAACGCTCAGATGGTTCGTACGGCAATAACTGCTAGAATTGCCCTGTCATGGCATTCCCCGCCAACCGCTTGCGTCGTTTGCGACGCACTGAAAGCCTGCGTTCCCTTGTGCGCGAGACCCGGCTTACCCCCGAGTCTCTGGTTTATCCCCTGTTCATCTGCCCAGGTATGGGAATCCGTAAAGAAGTGCGCTCCATGCCGGGAGTTTTCAATCTTTCGATCGATGAGGCAGTGAAAGAAGTACGGGAAATCCGTGCTCTGGGAATCCTGTCGGTCATTTTGTTTGGGCTGCCGGAAAAGAAGGATGAAGTGGCCACTGGCGCCTGGGCAGAAGATGGCATCATCCAGAAGGCAACTCGCGCCATCAAAAGTGAAGTGGCGGATGTTTTGGCCATAGGCGACGTTTGCCTCTGCGCATACATGTCGCATGGGCATTGTGGCATTGTAAAAACTGACGCCGGGCCACAATCGCTGGGTGCGGCCGCGGCGGCACCGCCGGCTGCCGCGGAGTATGAAATCGTCAATGACGCGAGCCTGGAGTTACTGGCGCGTACGTCGGTTTCGCTGGCGCGGTCGGGCGTGGATATCATCGCTCCGTCGGACATGATGGATGGACGGGTCGGTGCGATTCGCCGGGCACTCGACCTTGCGGGTTTCGAAAATACGCCGATTCTTTCTTATGCCGCGAAGTTCGCTTCCGGTTTCTATGGGCCATTCCGCGAGGCAGCCGATTCGACGCCGCAGTTCGGAGATCGGCGTTCCTACCAGATGGACCCCGGAAACATGCGCGAGGCGATGCGCGAAATCGAACTGGATATCGAAGAAGGCGCGGACATGATTATGGTGAAGCCGGCCATGCCCTACCTCGACGTAATTGCCACGGCCCGGCAACGTTTCGATCTGCCCTTGGCGGCATATCAGGTATCGGGAGAATACGCGATGATCGAAGCCGCAGCCCGCAATCAATGGATCGACCGGGAGCGCGTAATGATGGAGTCGCTAGTCTGTATCCGTCGCGCAGGGGCGAACATGATCCTGACTTACTATGCGAAAGAAGCAGCGAAACTGCTGGCATAGTCATAATAGACAAAAAATCAACATACATAGACCGACGCAGTTAAAATGGTTCTGCGATTTGTCGTGCTCAATACATGCCAGCACTCTAGCGGTTGCTTATTCATACTTAGATCTTTTAACGATACTTGTAGCAAAATTGTTGTAAAATCCGCTCCACTTGGAGTGGTTACTTGGCGCCCTTCGCGGAGTTTTCGTCTACGGAATTGGTAAGAGCGTGTGCTGGCTCGAAAGATGAGTGGGCATGGTCAGAGTTCCTCCGTCGATTTCATGGAGTGATCGCCGCCACGGTGCTAAGGACTGCCCGCCAGTGGGGCGAACCGTCTCGCGCTCAACTGGACGACTTGATCCAGGATACCTACTTAAAACTTTGCGAGGGCGATTGCCGTTTGCTGCGATCATTTCAGCCGCGGCGTCAGGACTCCATCTATGGATTCTTGAAGGTGGTTGCCGCTAATGTTGTCCATGACCACTTCAAGGGTGCGCTGGCTGTAAAGCGTGGTGCAGTTCAAACCATCGCCATCGGCGACCCGGCAGCGGAGCCTTTCAAAGTCGAGCTGAAAACAAATCTCCCCGACAGCTTTGACGCGGTAAGCCAGCGCGTGCAACTCGAACATATCGACAGGATTCTGAGGCTGGTCACCGCCGGGAAAGATCAGGAAAGAAAACGCGCAATTTTCTGGTTGCGCCACCGCCAGGGACTTACCGCCAGCGAAATCGCAGCCATCCCCTCGATCGGGCTAACCACCGAAGGGGTGGAAAGCGTGCTCATGCGCCTGTCAGCCATGATCCGGAGTCACATGATTAGTTCAGCTCCGCACCGCGAAGTGAAGGTTCTGAACCGACAAAATCGTTCTAAAAGAATAGGGAGTTGATTTTGGAAGCGAATCCCAACGAGCATATCAACGCAGCCGAACTTGCGAGATTGCTCGAGGAATCTCGTCAGCAGACGGAATTCCCGTTGAACGTTGTGGATAAACATCCTCATCTCGTCGCCTGTACGACTTGCCGGCAGCAATTTGACGACTTGTCGTCGCTGGATCGTCAACTCGATCGTCAACTGAAGAATTCGAAAGCTGAGCCTGGACTGCCCCACAACGATTGCCCAAGCGCTGAAGTTTGGCGCGAGATTTCGGGCGGCGTGACATCGCCCGACCAGACGCTTGTCTATGTTGAACACGCCAGCCGCTGTGATCATTGTGGTCCATTGTTGCGCGCAGCCGTCGCCGAGTTTATCAACCTGAATGGCGAGATGACCGCGGCCGAACGCCGGTATATTGCAACCCTGGCAAGCGCGCAAACAGAGTGGCAGCAAAAACTCGCCCGGCGCATCACCGGAGCTTCGCGCACGCGGCTGGATCCGGAGCCTGCACCGTGGTGGCAGAAGTGGTTGTCCGTACCTCGTATAGCGACGGCAGGAGCCACATTGCTGGCCGTGATTGCCGTGGGATGGTGGGTAGCAGTTCATAGGAACCAGCCAGCCACTGCCGGCAAATTACTCGCCCTTGCCTACACCGAGAAACGCACCCTGGAACTCAGAATCGCAGGCGCAAACTATGCGCCTCTGCGTGTGTCGCTCGGACCGGACTCCTCCTTTACCAACCGCCCACCAGCGCTGCTAAAAGCGGAAGCCCTGATTGCCAGCCAAATCGAATCTCATCCTGCCGATCCTTCCTGGCTCCGGGCCGAGGCGCAGGCGGACGTGCTCGAAGGCAAGTACGACGCGGCCGTAGAAACTTTGCGCCACGCCCAGCAGTTGGACCCGCATTCGCCCGCTCTACTCATCGATCTCGCCACCGCACACTTCCAGCGCGCCCAGCAGGCGGACCGTAAAGAAGACTTGGGCGCTGCTTATGAGTACCTGAGCCAGGCTCTGCAGCTGAGCCCCGACGATCCCGTCGCTCTTTTTAATCGCGCCATTGCCGCGGAGCATCAGTTCTTATATCAGCAGGCTCTTGATGACTGGAACCATTACCTGCACGTGGATGCAAACTCGCAGTGGGCGGAGGAGGCCCGCAAGCGCGCTCATGCAGTGCGGGAAAAACTAAAAGCGCATGAGAGTAAGGCAACGCCGCTGCTTTCTCCCAGCCAGATCGCAGCCATGTCGGCCAGCGCAGACCTCGTCTCCCAGGTGGACGAGCGCATCGAAGAATATCTGCACGAAGCCGTCCGCTCCTGGTTGCCCCAGGCCTTTCCTGAAAACCACGACTCTCCCGGAACCAACACTGGCGTCGATCCAAACGCCTCGCAGGCGCTTTTTTTTTTGGCGGACCTGACCAGGCGGCAACACGGCGACCAGTGGCTCTCTGATCTTCTACTCGGATCTACCTCACCACATTTCTCGCAAGCAGCAACCGCGCTTGCCCGCACTGTAGCAGCCAATGACGGCGGCAACTATGACGTCTCTCGGCAACAAGCTGAGCTTGCCGAAAAATTATTTCATGTTACGGGCAACATGGCGGGCGTGCTGCGCTCACAATTCGAACAAGTTCTCGCGGCTCAGATGACGAGACGAAGCGAAGACTGCCGACGTCGCTCCGTGACTGTGGCGGCGGAGCTCCGAAATTATTCCTATCCCTGGGTGCAGGTTCAACTCGGATTAGAAGAGGGCGTGTGCTCGGGACTGATGAGCAATCTAGGCGCATATGAGAGGGCAGCAGTTCGAGCTCAGGAACGTGCGCGGCAGGCCGGTTACGGAGCTCTTTATCTGCGGGCGCTGGGCTTTCTTGCGGACAGCAAATTCGAAACTGGCGACCTGGAAGGCAGCTGGAAACTAATCTACATCGGTTTGGATCGTTATTGGTCGGAACAATTCCCACCAATGCGAGGCTACAATCTGTACACCCAAGGGGTTCGCATTGCCGATATGGTGGGTCAGCCCAATCTGCAGCTGGCCATCTGGCGCGAAGCCGTGGCCACGATCGATGCCGCCGAAGATCCAAGGTTACGCGCTGACGCGCACAGCGGGATGGCCAGAGCGGCCACTGCGGCCCATCAGGCCGAGGTGGCCGAGCGTCAGTATGAGGAATCCATTCGGCTTTATTCAACCGCGCCGCAGACGGCAGCTCTTCGGACAGCCAGACTCCACAGCGAGATCTTGAGCGCCCAGGTCGAGGCGCATCAAAGTTATTTCGTTGAGGCTCTAGCCCGTTTGACTCATGTCCAAGGAGAGGTGCGGCAACTTTCCAATAATTACCTTGCGCAGCTTTTTTACTCCACATTGGGCGAAGTGCAGCTCCGAAGTCATCATCCAGCGGAGGCCGAACAGGCTTTCCGTGCGGCGCTAAGCTTAGCCGAGCAAAATCTGAACTCTCTGAATTCGGAAGGGAGTCGGACAACTTGGAGCAAAGACGCGGCACCGATATACCTGGGCCTCGCCGAAGCCGAACTGGTTCAGGGTCGCGAACAGGAAGCGCTCGATATGTTTGAGTGGTACCTGGGCGCGCCGCAACGCGCCGGTAGGCGTGGGCACGCGGCCTCACAGATTCCTGAACTATCGCAAGCGCTGCCTGATCCGTCCCGGCTCTCTTCTCTGCTTCCGCTGCTTTCCGACCAAACCGTACTGGCTTATGGAGTGCTGCCCGACGGCCTCGCCATTTGGGTCTATGACAACCGTGGTGTGAGCGCGAAGTGGATTCCGAAATCGCCACAGGAGTTGAAGGAAGAGTTGCAGGATCTGGCAACCAATTTTTATGCCCAGTGTTCGGATCCACGCTCCGACCTGAGCGCGTTGCGCCGCGACAGTCAGACGTTATACTCGCGGCTTATTGCTCCGGTTGAACAAAACTTAGATCCCAAGCGCACGCTGGCGATCGAGAGCGAAGGGTTTCTAGCCCGGCTGCCTTTCGAAGCGCTAATAGATGCAAAAGGTCACTATCTGATCGAGCGCGCACCCATCGTCCACTCGCCGGGTTCCTACGCGGAAGAGGTTATGCACCCCGAAATGGCTATCTCACCCGACATGCCCGCCCTGATCGTAGGCAGTGCGGCTTCGTCGCCAGATACCGGCCTGTTCGCTCTTCCGAACGTTGCCGCTGGAGCAGACATGGTTGCGAGCGATTTTCGTTCCCCACGCGAACTCAAAGGTTCGGAAGCAACCCTAGGTGCGATAGCGAAAGCGCTCCCGGCAGCAGCGATTTTTCATTTTGCGGGACATGCCATCACCACCTCCAACGGTACGGGTTTGATGCTGGAGAGTGGAGACGTGCGCACTGTCGCTCCCGTTCTTCTGGATGCCTCTGCTTTGCGCAATCTTGATTTGCAGAATATGCAATTGGCTGTTCTCGCCGCCTGCAGCACCGATTCTGGCGAAGCTGGTTCGCGGGGACTTGACAGCGTTGCCGGTGCTCTCCAAAATTCTGGAGTGCCCCACGTCGTTGCCAGCCGCTGGGCTGTGGATTCTGTCGAAGCGTCAGCATTTACGGACAGCTTTTATCACTCCGTTCTGTCCGGACAACCTGTCTCCAATGCAACCCGCCTGACCTCGCTGAAAGTGCTATTGAACCCACACACGGCTCATCCTTACTATTGGGCGTCGTTTGCTGCTTACGGAAGACCCTAATCCCCGCAAGTGGAGAAAATAATGAAAACCCGCCGCTTCTTCTTCACCACGATGATTGCGCTGGTCAGCGTCAGTGCTACCTTGGTAACGCTTTTTCTAGTCGCGTGCAATCAATCACAACAGCCGATCGTTCCGGCAGCGACTGAATCCAAGGTGGCCGCCAGCAAAGACGTTTACGTGGTATTTGAAGGTCCATGGGCGTTCGTTCCCGATCCCAAGGACGCCAACAGCGTGGTTGCGCTCGCGCCAAAAACAAAGAGCCATCGCGAACTGATCGCGCAGACTAAGGAAAATATACTGAAGTCGGGAATTTACGATCTTTCGATTCCAGCATACAGCGGATTGGCGACCAGTACAGTCGATCCCAATATCCTGCGGGCAAAAATTGATCCTCAGATTGTCCAACATGTGCTTGACAGCAAGTCGGAGCGATACGCCATACGCCTCCCGGTGCCGGCCGCCTATGTGGAAGTTACTCATTATCGAAGCCGCGCCGACTCCGTGTATCCTCCAGATGCATCGACAGAAAAGGATTATGTCACTGCTGTTTCGCTGCGCTATAACGTTACGACGCTCTCGGGATTTTCTCTGGCGGGGTCACCCGACAGCGGCAGCTTCAGTCCGCTCTTGCTGCGGGTGGAAACGCCGACCATAAATTTTGTAATCGAGCCGGTCCGTGACCCCGATCCCGCCGATAAGTGTCATACCCACGAACGGGAAGCCTTCCGCGATCTGACCAAGCTCGTGAATCTATCACTGTTTCTGGATTTTCCGAACGATCCAAGCGAATGCCACGCCAAAGATCCGCAGAATCCTCACCCCGTCAAAGCGGACATGGCTCCACGGTTGCCGAACTTCTTTGTGCGGAACTCTGCGGGAGGACTCAGGCAACATCTGTTGGCGGCCATCTACTTTTTCGGGATGGCCCATGATTGCGAGTCGCCGGTCATCGTTGGTGGCGGCTAGATTTAACGTCCTTCTCGCGCCAGAGGCGTAAAGCTTGCGAAAACCCTGATTCGCGCCCATCAAGGGCTTCACACCGTGAATGAACGCCACAAATTATTAAGATCTGTTCAGCATAGGGGCGCGACCCGAATACGCCATTCGCACCAACGTTCTCTCTGAAAAAGGAACGTACAGCAACGCAGCAGTGGCAGCGAATGCCAAGCCCACCCCGATCTGTGGCAACAACAGGAACGGCGCGATGGCCCAGAGCTCATCAAGGGCAAGGACAAACGGAAAAAGCCGCGCGAATGTCGCACCAAGTTTTCGGAAATCGAAAACGACCGCCGACAGCAAATAGAATCGCAGCGGAATTCCAATCGCTCCCGTCACTAACACAGCAGCCACGATGAATTGTGCTCTCCAGCCCGGAACAAATAGGCTCGCGATGCGGTCCGCACCGCGCAGATGAGCAAGTCCGCTCACATAGAAAATGAGATACATCACCTGAATCAGCGCGAAGAGCCCACGCACTAAGCCGCGTCGAGGAACGGGCACGTGCAGTTCAGGATGCAGCGCTACCTCTGCACCGGGTGAAGTTACCGCGGTATCAAGCCCGTGTGGCGCGGGCGTCCCCGCCCGCGTGCTTCCGCTTTCCGCCGCCGCGGATATTGTTGTGGCCGATGCGATCACATCGACTGCCACGATAAACCGGTATCCGCGGCGAGCGAGAGTTTCGACGAAGCGCGGACTCGATGCGGAATCGCCCAACGCCTCGCGAATTTTGTTTACCGCAGTATTCAGGCTGTGATCGAAATCGACAAAGGTATCGGCTGGCCAGATTTTTTCGCGCAGCTCATCGCGAGTCACAACTTGACCCGCATTCTGTAGCAGGAGAGTGAGCACCTGAAACGGCTGTTCCTGAAGCCGTATGCGAGCGCCGTTCTTGCGCAGCTCTCCAGCGGCAAGATCGGCTTCAAAAACGCTGAAGCGCAGAAGTCTGGCTTCGCGGTTAGAGGGAGACATCGACATGGCGTCGCGGCTGTAGTTTACCGCGAGACAGTAGCTGGTCGTTAGCCATGTTGTTCGCCACGAGTATTTGCCAACGACCATCCACTAAAGACTTATGACCAATGATTAGCCACCGAAAACAGCTACAATAGCTGCGTGAAGGCCCCCAGCACCAGGCCGGTAGCTGACCGCGAAGAGCATGACCGGCATCGGCACCGCCATTCCGTTTATGCCGCCGAGGCCACCGGGTTGCTCGTTATAGCGTTACTGCTGCTCGTTCTCGTAGTCGTCCGCTACTGGCAATATATTCCTTGGAGAGCCCGCTGAATTCTCCAGATCGCGACCCGCTGGTGGTTGTGGTGCTTGGTCCAACGGCGAGCGGAAAGACTGCTCTGGGTCTGGCCATCGCTCGGCGCTTCGGCGGTGAAATTGTCAATTGCGACTCGGTGGCGATGTATCGCGAATTTGAAATTGGCACCGCCAAACCCACTGCCGCCGAGCGCGCTGAAGTTCCGCATCACCTGCTCGACTGTGTGAATCCACTAACTGATGTCACCGCCGGAGCCTACGCCCGGCAGGCGCGACAGATTCTGCGTGAGATCGCTCTGCGTAAACACCTGCCTATCGTCAGCGGAGGCACCGGACTTTATCTTCGAGCTCTACTCGAAGGGCTTTTCTCTGGTCCGCAGCGATCCGAAGAGCTGCGTAATAAACTACGCGAGCGCGCAGAGAAACGTGGAACTGAGCACCTGCACCGCATCCTCCGGCGTCTCGACGCGTCAGCAGCGAACCGCATTCACGCCAATGACGTTCCTAAGATGATTCGTGCAATCGAAGTATGCCTCGCGTCGAGTCAACGCTCTCGGCAGAATATGACCGAGCTTTGGCGACAGGGCCGCGAGCCGCTCCAGGGCTTTCGCATCCTCCGTCTGGGACTCAATCCCGAGCGCGAAATTCTTTACACCCGCATCAATCAGCGCGCCAAGAAGATGTTTGACGACGGACTGATCGCCGAGACAGAAAAACTTCTCTCAAAATATGGCGATCAAGCGCGCCCACTCTCATCATTGGGATATAAACAGGCATTGCAGTTCTTGCGTGGCGAATTGGATCGGTCGTCGGCGCTGGCGTCGACGCAGCAGGCGCATCGCAACTATGCCAAGCGCCAGATTACATGGTTCCGGCGAGAACCGGATGTGCATTGGCTGGCTGGCCTGGGCGATGCAGCAACCATTCAGACAGAAAGCATTGCGATTATTGAAGAGAAAATTTAAAGAATTCACTAAAGTGCCCGACGAGCATTCATTCGGAGGACGTTCCTGTCCGTTTTTGCTATTGTCATTGCATGTTCCGACATCTTTTGTTGATCTCGATCTTGCTCGTCTCCGCATTTTGCCTTGCCAAGGATAAAGATAAAGACCGCTATCTGCAGGCCGGCCCCATTCATGTCGATAGAGCAGGACAGAAATGGGTTGATAAGACATTGCACAAGATGACGCCGGAGGAGAAAGTCGGCCAGCTCTTTGCCATCTGGGTCAGAGTGCAGTTCTTAAATGATGCCGATCCCATCTTCGTTCAGCTCCGCGACAACATTCGCAAATATCACGTCGGCTCGCTGGTCATGAGCGTTCCCGTGGATGGTCCGGTCCTGCTCAAGAGCTCACCTTCGGTAACAGCCGACCTGCTCAACCGTCTGCAACGAACCTCGAAGTTGCCGCTGATCGTCTCCGCTGATTTTGAGCGCGGCGTCTCCATGCGATTGAATGGCACCACGGTCTTTCCTCATGCGATGGCCTTCGGAGCGACCGGCAAAATGGAAGACGCCGAAATCTTCGGGCGCATCACCGCGCTCGAAGCGCGTGCCGTCGGAGTGCATTGGAATTTCTTTCCCGATGCCGACGTCAATTCCAATCCCGCGAATCCCATCATCAACACTCGTTCATTCGGAGGAGATCCGACCCAGGTCGGTGATTTTGTGGCAGCCTATATCCGCGGCGCTCACGAGGGCGGGATGCTGGTGACAGCGAAACATTTTCCTGGACACGGCGATACCGCAACCGACTCTCATCTCGGTGTTGCCGAAGTTACCGGCGACCGAGCACGCCTCGATGCAGTCGAACTGCCGCCCTTCAAGCACGCCATCGATGCCGGCGTAGACGCCGTGATGGTGGCGCACGTTACCGTTCCAGCTCTCGATTCGACCCCCAATCGAGTGGCCACAACTTCGACACCAATTGTGGATGGACTGCTAAAGGAAGAAATGGGATTCAAAGGACTCGTCGTGACCGACGCGCTCGACATGGCAGGGTTGACGCGCATTTATGCGAAGGACATCGGACGGGAAGCGGTCGATTCCTTCAAAGCCGGCAATGACATGCTGATCATTCCGCCCAATCTCGATGCCAGCTATCGCTCGATGCTGCAGGCAGTGCATAGCGGAGAGATCAGCCGCCAGCGGCTTGATCAATCGGTGCGCAAAATTCTGGAGCTCAAGGCCTCTCTCGGCTTGAACAAGGCGCGACTCGTGGACATCAACCAACTTTCGAACGAGGTCGCGAAGCCTGAGAACGTGGATACTGGCCAACGCATTGCCGATGAAGCGATTACCCTGGTTCGCGACAACGGCAAGGTAATCCCGCTCCAGTCTTTTGGAACTCCGGAGACGGGACTTCCGTATCACTCCTTGACAGCGGTGACCAATCGTCTCGTCGTGGTGATTTTTTCCGACGACATGCGCACCGAGTCAGGACGTATGCTCGAACGCGAAATTCTAACCCGTGCCCCGGATGCCCACGTGATTTATGTGGACGCGCGCTCAGCCGCGGGCATGAGGCCATCCGTAATGGAGGCGGTTGAACAGGCGGAACACGTGGTCGCAGCGTTGTATGTGATTCCGACAGCCGGTAAAGCAATGCGCGCTGCTGGCGGAGGTCTGACCAATACTGTTTCCATGGACGGCACCACGGGATCATTGCTCAGTGCGATCCTCGATCGTGCGGCCACTCGCACCGTCGTGCTCGCCATGGGCAATCCTTATGTGGTGCAGGATTTTCCTGCGATCGAAAATTATCTGTGCGCGTTTTCCAATGCGTCGGTATCAGAAACAGCAGCGGTCAAGGCGATCTTCGGCGAGATTCCAATCGGCGGCCATCTGCCAGTTATGATTCCCGGAATCGCATCACGAGGCGATGGTCTCGAACGTCTCGCCCGTCCCAACATACCTCAACCCAGCTCAGGAGCTTCCTCCAATGCCCAATAAAATGTTCAATAAATTTTTCCAGCGCGAAACATTCAGCCACAAAATCCATCACCGCGCTGTCATCGCGAATGTGGCCCTGGGAGCTCTAGTTGCCATCATTTGTATCCTTCCCGCTTGCAGCATCAACGCCAACGACAAAGGCAAGGATGGCGAGAAGCAGGTCGACATCAAATCTCCCATCGGCGATTTGCATGTCAGCGAGCAAGCCGATATTCGCGATGCCGGTCTGACCCTCTATCCCGGAGCTAAGCCAGCGCCAAAAGACGATAGCGACGACAAGAAGAGCGCCAATGTAAATCTTTCAGTACCGGGATTCTCCATGAAAGTGATTGCCGCCGAATTTCTCTCGGATGACGCACCCGACAAAATTATCGCGTTCTATAACAAAGATCTGCAAAGATATGGCAAGCCCATCCAGTGCCATGGTGGCTGGAACGGCGGCCACGTAAATTACGATGGCAAGGATGAAATGTCCAAGCCAGTCTCCTGTGAAAGTGATCGCAGCGGAGACGCGGTGGAATTGAAAGTGGGAACCGAGGGGAACCAACGCCTCGTCTCGGTGAAGTCCAACAGCCACGGAACCCGATTTGCACTGGTTTATATTCGTTTCCACACCGGGTCGGACACCACGATCTGAAAGTCGGTGGGTAATTGAGTCATCGAATCATTAGGAATTGGGCTGGAAAGACTTCCAATGACTTAATGACTCAATCGTTTAATGACCCGATCTCTTGCCGCCTTGCTCTCCCGTTCGTTGTGCGCTAGCTTCAAAGACGTGGAACACTCCTGCCAACAATGTGGAACGACGGTCGAGGATGGCCGCCCGTTTTGTCCGCAATGCCGCGCTCCGCAAATCCACGTGCAGGTAGCGGCTCCGGATGCTGGAGGCGCCGGCGGTGTGAATCATGGGCCCAATGAGATTTCTCCGGAGAGTGTTCATGCCGGGCATTTTGGTCGTGCAGATTTTGGAGGTCCAGGTGTCATCGCCGGACGTACGATGGACCGGGGAATTGCCGTTCGCGCCGCGCTCAAAGCGGGCATACTCGGCATCATCATTGCGATCATTCCATTGCTTGGCATTGTACTGACTGGCGCACTGGCGGTATTTTTCTACCGCCGTGAGAATGGATTGGTGCTTCCTGCAGCGCTCGGGGCGCGACTCGGAGGAGCAGCAGGAGTGGTCGCCTTCGCCATCAACACGCTGTTGTTCGCGATCAGGATTTTTGTCTTCCATGCGCAACAGGAATACATCGATTTCCTAACGCAAATTGCCAACAAGACGGGAGTCAATTCCACCGATCCTGATTTTCAGACGTTGATTCACAACATGTTGACTCCGTCGGGAATGGCGTTCACTTTCTTTTTTGGGATGATCTTCGTCGTGGTGCTGGCCGCATTGGGCGGAGCGCTGGCATCGTGGTTCATGCAGCCCCACAACACTCGCTCGTAGTTTCTTCGCCATTGACGCTGGTTTGCGCCGCACCCTTGCTCTCATCTTTCTGCACGCGTATGATGCAGCGTTTATGAATTCACGCGCTCCCGGTCGTCCCGGCGAAAGTCGTCCCGTCGAAATTCGTGAGAAAGCGCAGCTGATGTCTGCCTCCGAAGTAGAGCGCACCTTGATCCGGCTGGCCCATGAGATTCTCGAAAAAAATAATGGCGTCGAAGATCTGGCCCTCGTCGGCATACGGCGTCGCGGCGTTCCCCTGGCCGAGCGGCTGGCGAAAATTATTCAACGTATCGAGAAGAAGCCGGTATTGCTCGGCACCCTCGATATTTCCCTCTATCGAGACGATCTTGTGGACAATCTTTCTACTCGCCGTTCCAAGCCCGTCGTACAGAAAAGCGACATAGGCATTCCCATCGAGGATAAGTCGGTGGTGCTGGTAGACGACGTGCTTTACACTGGCCGCACAACGCGTGCCGCCATGGACGCGCTTTTTCGCGTGGGCCGTCCCAGACGCCTCCAGTTGTGTGTGTTGATCGACCGCGGCCATCGCGAGTTGCCGATTGAAGCCGCATTCATCGGACGAACCGTGCAGACCACCGAAAATCAGGTTATTGAGGTCAAACTTCGCGAGGTCGACGGCGCCGAGAAAGTCCTGTTGATGGAAAAGCAATAGACGAATGCAATAGACAAATCTGTGAGTGCTATCGCTGAAACTAAGATAAATTATGAATCCCGCGCGTGGTTCGCTGCTCAGTATTGAGCATCTCGAAGCAGCCGAAATCCTGAGGCTTCTAAAGTTTGCCCGGCGCATGAATCCGGACAAGCCTCGGCCCTTGCTCAAGGGCAAGCGCGTGCTTCTACTTTTTTACGAAGCGTCCACGCGCACCCGCAGCTCCTTTGAAATCGCCGCTAAATCACTCGGTGCCTACACCGTTCTCATTCAGGCCATCGGTTCGAGCATTGAGAAAGGTGAGTCATTACTCGATACCGGATACACTGCGCGCGCGGTCGGCGCCGACATCATCGTCATTCGCCATCCCAATGCTGGCGCGCCTTACATAATGGCGCAACACATCGACGTGCCCGTCATTAACGCCGGGGATGGATTGCACGAGCATCCTTCTCAAGCGCTGCTCGACGCCTATACCATTCTTCGCAACAAGAAAACTTTCAAAGGTCTGCAGGTCGCGATCGTTGGCGATATTTTTCATAGTCGCGTGGTGCGCTCGGCCAGCCACCTGTTGAGCAAGTTTGGAGTGAAGGTTATTCTTTGCGGGCCGCCAGAACTTGTACCCGATATTGCAACAACCTTAGCGCCCGGCGTGCGCGTAACTCGCTATGTTGAAGACGCACTACGCGGCACCGATGTCGTCATGCTGCTCCGTATGCAGAAAGAGCGCCTGGCTGGCTTGAAGATAGACCTCCCGGAATACATCGCGCGCTATCAGATGACTCCCGCCCGATTGAAAATGGCGAAAAAAGATGCCATCGTAATGCATCCCGGCCCGATCATTCGAGGCCTAGAGCTCACAAGCGAAGTAGCCGACGGCGCTCAAGCTCGCATCCTTGAAGAAGTGCGCAACGGGGTACCCATGCGCATGGCGATTCTGGCGAGGGCGATGGGGAAGATGCGATAACCATAACCATGACAAGCGCAGCAAAAAATCGCAGCAGTCTGCTGATTAAGGGTGGACACCTGATCGACCCAGCAGCTCGCATCGATGCGCCCATGGATGTGCTGCTCAAAGACGGCCGCGTTGCAGAGGTGTCCGCTCCCAATAAGATCAAGGGCGGTTCTGACGAAAAATTCGATGCTCGCGGATTCATCGTTGCACCCGGCTTTATCGACCTGCACGTGCACTTGCGCGAGCCCGGCCAGTCACACAAAGAGACCATCGCGACGGGTACAGCCGCTGCCGCCGCTGGAGGATTTACCTCCGTCTGCACCATGCCGAACACCATTCCAGTAGTCGATTCGGTAGAGTGGGTCGATTGGCTTCGTCAGCCAGAGCGCGGAGCAGTGGTGAATGTATTTGCCATCGCTGCCGCAACGCGAGCGAGCAAAGGTGCAACGCTAACCGACTTTCGCGCGCTGCACGCCGCCGGAGCCATCGCGGTTACCGACGACGGCAAGCCTATCCTCGACGACAGCATTATGCGCGAGGCTTTAGTGCTCGGCGGAGAGTTGAATTTCCCAGTAGTGCAACACGCCGAAGACACAAGGATGACCGAAGGTTGCTCCATGAACGCAGGCGCGCGTTCATTCCGTCTCGGATTGCGTGGCATGACAGCTGCCGCCGAGGCCACGATCGTCGAGCGGGATGTGCAGCTAGCGATGCACATTCCGAATGCCCGACTGCACGTTGCCCATCTTTCCACGGCCGATGCCCTGAAGAGTGTGCGCCGCGCCAAGCGTGCGAAAGCCCGCGTCACTATGGAAGTTACGCCGCACCATTTCACGCTCACCGATGAAGATATGCGTGATTACGACAGCAATTACAAAATGAATCCGCCGTTGCGCTCCGCGTCCGATCTAGAAGCTATTCTCGTCGCGCTCGCAGACGGCACGGTAGACGCCATCGCCACTGATCACGCTCCCCATGCCTCCCACGAAAAAGATATGGAATTCGAGCGCGCTGCATTCGGCATCACCGGACTCGAAACCGCGCTTGCTCTCGCCATCACCAAGCTTCATCGCGAGAAGCACATTCCCGTCTCGCGGATCGTAGAACTCTTCACCGCCGGTCCTGCTCGTTGCTTCGATCTCCGAGGCCGTGGTTCGCTGGCCCGAGGCTCCGTCGCCGATGTGACGGTTTTCGATCCAAAGAAGAAGTGGACATTCGACGCCGCCAAATCACATTCGAAATCGAAGAACACGCCTTTCGATGGGTGGCAACTGACGGGAAAAGTGGTTGCAACAATTGTCGGTGGGAAGATTGTGTACTCCTCCTGAATTCACGCAGGGAGATATTACCTCCACTGTGACAAATTCGGTCCGTCCTCGTCTACCTTAGTGTAGAACCCATGACAAGGTGGATCATCACTGCCGCTTTTTTACTTGCGCTGACGCGTGTCAGTCCATCCCAGGAGCAGAGTTCGCAGCCAGCACGAACCGTCAGGCGGCTCGATGGCAGCACGATCACGTCCGCCGAAATCGATACGACCGTCACGCGCCTAATGCGTGCTGCCAAGGTGCCAGGCGTCGGCATAGCCCTTCTCAATGACGGCAAGGTCGCATATCTCAGAGCGTATGGTATGCGCGACAAGGAAAAGAATCTACCTCTCACACCGGACTCCGTCATGACGGCAGCCTCACTCAGCAAGGTCGCATTCACTTACTTGGTGATGCAACTAGTTGATGAAGGCGTCCTCGACCTCGATAAACCGGTGTATGCGTACTTGCCAAGGGCACTCCCCGAATACGATGCCTATCAGGACCTTGCCCCAGATCTCCGCTACAAGAAAATCACCGCCAGAATGTTGCTGGACCATACCAGTGGATTCCCCAACTTGCGGCGTTTTACCAGCGACGGAAAGCTGACCATCAACTTTGAGCCCGGTTCGCGGTTTGCCTATTCCGGAGAAGGCATTAACCTTCTGCAATTCGTGGTTGAGTCCGTCACCAAAAACTCGCTCACTGACTTGATGCGCGATCATGTCTTTCAACCCCTGGGCATGACGCGGAGCAGCATGGTCTGGGAAGATCGCTTCGAAACCGACTACGCAAACGGCTATGACGAGAACGGGCACTCGCTCGGTCCTCAGCGACGCGAGCGCGCGAATGCCGCAGGTTCGATGCAAACCACAGTCGCCGATTTCGGCCGATTTGCCGAGGCCGTACTGCAGGGGAAAGGTTTGCGCCCACAGACAAGAGAGCAAATGCTCAGCCCTCAGATCGAGATTCTTTCGAAGCACGAATTTCCGTCGCTGTCCACCGAGACGACAGACGAAAATAAAGCGATCCATCTCAGCTACGGACTCGGATGGGGTCTCTACTGGACGCCGTACGGAAAAGTCTTCTTCAAAGAAGGCCACGACGAAGGCTTGCGCCACTACACCGTTTGTTTCGACAAGACCGGGACTGGGATCGTCATCATGACAAATAGTTCGAATGGAGAAGGCATCTACAAAGAACTGCTCGAAACCTTACTGCGGGACACGTACACCCCAATCGAATGGGAAGAGTTCACGCCGTACGATTCTCAAAAGTGATCTACCCGTTTCTTTTCGGGACCCACGACTCCGCCAGTGCTACAATCCCCGCCCATGAAGCGCGAACTGTTTTTCTTTCTGCTGATTCCGTTGCTGTCCGCCCAGACAACGCCTGAAGTCCAGATTACAGCCGAACCCTCGCATCACCTAGCACTTGAAAACGAATACGTGCGCGTCTTCAAGGTCGAGGTCGAGCCCCATGCTTCGACTCTGATGCATCGCCATAGTCACGACTACGTCTACGTAACCATCGGCGACGCGCGCCTCTCGAACGAAGTCGAAGGCAAGCCTCCCGCGGATGTTAAACTCGCCGACGGTGACACTCGATTCACGCCAGGAAACTTTGCCCATTCCGTAAAGGATCTCTCAGACCAGCCTTTTCGCAATGTAACGATTGAGTTGCTGCAGGATGAAAAATTGCGTCTGATGCCATCTCGTTGGCCGGAGGAATCGAGCGAGAAGACTTTTCCCGGTGGCCGCATCAAGGTTCTCTTTGTAAAAGATGGAGTGCGCGTTTCCGAAGTCGACCTCGATCCCGGGGCGACCATACCCAGTCACCATCACGACGGCCCGCATCTGCTTGTCGCGATCAGTGATCTCGATCTACGCAGCGATGTCGATGGAAAGGGACCGGTGTCCGGAATATTAAAGTCTGGCGACATCAAATGGTTGCCGGGAGGCTATACGCACACGCTGACGAATGTTGGGAAGAGCCCAGCGAGATTTGTGACGGTGGAATTTTAGAAGTTCGTGGTCAAGCCTATAAGCTCTTAATCAAGCGCTCTTGATCAACGGATTTCCCGGAGAAACCAGCCCAACCCGATGGAGCTTGGCAGTGAGACGATCTTTGTCAGCGGAAGCGGAAGCAGCGGCGAGGCGCTGGCGCAGCTTAGCGACCTTTTCTGCTCGGGTGCGGCGACGGCGAATTTCAGGACGACGGCTGGGTGCGGACATAACAGTTCTCCTTAAGGTTTACGAAGCTTAATTATAGGGTTGATCCGCGATGCTGGCAAAGACACGTCAGCTATTCCGGGAAATAGCCGCTGCAAACCAATACCGGCAGCCGGGGATATTTTGCAAAGCGCGGATCGTCAAACGAGAGCTTGCACATAAAGAAAATCGACCCGCGATCAGATTCGATCCGCCGCGAATGCTGGCAATTCTGGCAGAGACCAACCTTAGAATCAATCGTCGTATTGTCGTTAGCCGACATGTTTAGAGTGATGCGTCGCGGAAACGACCCTTGCCATAAGATCGTTCTCTGTAAGAAGATACCGGATCAGCAATTAGAAATATTGGATCTCGGCTGGCAATAAAAAATATGCAAAGACCTCGCTTGTTTCTTCTCCTTATTGCTTGCCTGCTCGTTGGCATTGTCGGGACGTTGTCATCGCAATCGCAACCACAGTCAACGCGACCCGCGTCCCCGAAGATTGACGCATCAGCCGTATGGCAGATGCCGCCGCAATTCCTCGCCGCAGCCCACGGCTCCTGCGACAGCTCATTCCACATCGCCGACTGCATGATCGATCAAATGTCAAAAGCCGGAGCGCCCTCCGCTGCCGTGAGCTTCACCCGCGAACTCTACAAACAAAGCCAGGGCGATTTTGGCGTGATGACCGGCTTCCAGGACGCGAGCCCCGTAGCGGTTGCATGGATCACCTATCCCCTGCGCGCAAATACCGACTACGGCCTCTTGTTCGTAAACGGAAAACCGCCGATCATCAACATCGAGAACCTGAAATTGCTGGACAGAAAAACAATGGTGACGAGCTCCCAGTTTCAGGATCTGAAGAATCAATTTCCGAATGTCGATGTCTGGCCGGGAGATCGCGACGGAAAGACCTGGCCTGAGTCGCAACCAGCATCCAACGGCGGAACGCAGTTTGTAGTCGCTTATCCGTTGATCAACGGATGCCACGCCTGTGCCCGTGCAGGCCTCGCCATCTTCACCTGGAATTTCGATGCCCAAGGTAAATTCCTTGGAACTTCATTTCAAGGAATGACTCCCGCACCGCTGCAATAACGGCGCTTCCTGTCAGATGCCCGCGTACCAGGCGTAGCCTCCTTCTGGAGCCGCGGAGCCGAGACCTTTGCCGAAAGTTTTCAGATTGTCAGTGACGGTCAGGTGGGTAAGGAATTTCACGTTCTTGTAGCCGACCTGCCGCGGGAGCCGGAGACGAAGTGGCCCCCCGTGGCCCACCGGTAGTTCATCGCCATTCATTCCATAGGTCAGCAAAGTCTGCGGGTGCAATGCATCGGCCATATCGATGCTTTCCCACGTGTCGGGCTCTATCGAGAAATAGACGACGTATCTTGCTTGCGGGAGGACTCCCACAACATCCAGAACGTGGGAGAGAGGCACGCCGGTCCACTCGGCGATATACGACCATCCCTCCTCACACTGCAACATGGTGATCTGGGTATGAGACGGGTAGCTCTTAATCTGATCGATCGAAAACGAGGCGGGCCGGGCGACCATGCCATTGACCGAGAGCCGCCAGTCGGCGAACCGTCCGGCCTGAAGGCGCTTGAACTCGTCAGTCGGAGGCTCGACTTCGTTCGGGAACGGACGCTTCGAAATCTGGCTCCGAGAGAACTCGCGCGCCAACGAGTGCCTCGTCAGCAGCCGCTGCGAAGCGTAGGTCAGCGTTTCACCGAGCCCCCAGATTCCGCCGTGGTCAGGAGGAATCAGTCCATATTTTTGCGCAAGCTGTGCGGCCGCGCCCACACCCGCTAAGCCTGCTGTAGCTGCGAGTCCGGTGGTAATCAGTTTGCGGCGTGAGATTTTACTCATATGCGCTCCATAGTTGTGCCAGCAGTTGTAGCAGTGCTGGGTGTATCGGCGCGGCCCGTGATCATCGCTCGCATGCGGCTCCAGAATCCGGCAAACCAAACCATCCCAACGTGAACCAGCAGAAAGAGCACGAGAGCCAGAGAGACGAAGAAATGAAGCGTGCGTGCCGATTGCTGGCCGCCAAGCACATTGACGGTCGCCGGAAACGCAGAAACAAACGCAGGAGACATCGCCAGGCCGGTCCAGATGACCAGCGGGAAAAGAACGAAGATCACGAACAGATAGCTAAGGCGCTGCAGCACGTTATACGACCAGGCTTCTGCCTCACTCGGCCGCTCGAAGCGTAGATGGTCGGCGATCGACCTCGAGAGCGCCCGCCAGGAAAGATCGGCTCGGCCCGGGATCAAATTCTTCCGAAAATGTCCGGTAAGAAGGCCGAAGATTGCATATAGCAAGCCGGTGAATACCACCACCCAGGCAGCCTGAAAGTGAAGATACCGGCTCCAGCCGTTCGCGTCTGGCAACACGTACCCATAGCCCGTTGGTACCAACTTCCTTGAGGCCGGGATCGGCAGCTTGAACAACGTTGGAGTCAAATCGTTGCCAACCTCGCCCCAGTAGAAGCGCGGATGAGAGATCAAAATTTCAACGCCGCTGACCAGCAAAGCAAGAAAACATAGAGCGGCGATCCAGTGAGTAATGCGAACAAGGGCAGAGTGCCGCGAAGAAGCTGTCTTAGTCTGTGCTGCGGCGGGAACGGCCGAAGCAGCACTTGGGATGTAAGCGGAGTCGCCCACGCGGGAATGCTACCACGCACGGTGTACATCCGACATCTACGTTGAGCCGGTTTTGCAGGCATTCATAGTCTTCAGGGCAGAACAACAATTCATGCGGCAAAGTCGGTCGAGCCTTGCTCAAACCCTTGTTCCCCACCGCGGGACGCGTCGAGTGGGCCGGAATTTGTGGCAGCCGGACCTGTAAGCCGAATTCTGTCTGCCTTGCGGCAGGACGGTCATTCCTCTGGGCCACGCATTACTGCGAGGCTCAAGCGACCTACCCGGAGGTTGTGGCGCGCCGAGCCGGCACGCGTCCAGCTTGCGCTGAACTCCCTCCCTATTTGGTCTTGCTCCGTGTGGGGTTTGCCCTGCCCGGCGCATTACTGCGCCGGCGGTGCGCTCTTACCGCACCTTTTCACCCTTACCTGAACCTTGCGGCCCGGGCGGTATGTTTTCTGTGGCACTTTCCGTCCAA
>Ga0209169_10000061_pt1 | contig 61142 bp, 60 predicted proteins | sample HubBroMetageWRM4_FD_188346 | JGI IMG/M metagenome (GOLD analysis project Ga0209169, IMG submission 188346) | Warmed soil microbial communities from the Hubbard Brook experimental Forest, New Hampshire - Hubbard Brook CCASE Soil Metagenome WRM 4... | ecosystem: Environmental > Terrestrial > Soil...
ACGCACTGTGAAAGCGCGTGGACGCCGGGATCCTCGTGGAAGATGGTGCATCCCAATGGCAGCATCACCGACGCCGGCGAGATCGTCGAGGCTGAGCCGCCACGACGCTTGGTGATCCGCTGGCAAAACCAGTTCAAGCCGGAGCTCAAGGCCGAAGGCGAGTCGCTATGCACGATGGAAATTGAATCCAGCGGATCGGCGGTGAAGCTCTCGATTACCCACACCATCGAGCGCGATCCTTCGAAGCTTATCGTAGCCGTCTCCGGCGGCTGGCCGAAGATCATCTCCAACCTGAAGTCCCTGCTGGAGACCGGCTCCGCCGTACTGCAGGAACCGTACCCGACGAGCGTTCAGCGGTAGATAACTATGGGTACGGACCCTGCGTCAACAAGGAGAACCCTATGACAACGATGCAAAGGTTTCTCGCCGCGGTGACCGGGCTTATTCTCGTCGCCGGCGCGAGCGCGCAATCAACTCCGTCGCCTATCGCGGAGGTGACCATTGTCCTCGTTCACGGTGCACTCATCGATGGTTCGAGCTGGCGGGGCGTTTATGACGTGCTCACAAAGGACGGCTATCGGGTCAGCATCGTGCAGCCGCCGCTCACCGGGCTCGAGGAGGATGTGGCCGCGACCAGGCGCGTGCTCGACCAACAGGATGGGCCGGTCATCCTCGTCGGCCACAGCTATGGCGGCTCGATCATCACCGTTGCCGGCAGCGACCCCAAGGTGAAGGCGCTGGTCTATGTTGCCGCGCTCCAACCCGATGTCGGAGAGACCAGCGCTGAGGTGGCTCCGCCGAAGAGGCAGGCGGGCAACAATTTGAGGCAGACCAAAGACGGGTTCATCTTCCTCGATCCGGCGAGGTTTGCCCGCGACGTTGGAGCCGATCTGCCCGAGGCAACGGGCGAATTCATGGCGCGCTCACAGACGCCGATATTGGGCGCTGCCTTCGACACCAAGCTGACTGTCGCCGCCTGGCGCGATAAGCCGAGCTACGCGATCATTGCGACGGAGGATCGGGTGCTTGACCCAGCAATCGCGCGACGGATGGCCGACCGCGCGGGGTCGAAGGTGACCGTCCTCCATGGGAGTCACGTCGTACACATCTCCCACCCTCGTGCCGTCGCCCGCGTGATCGAGACCGCCGCCCGGGCCGCGGCCGATCGCTGAGCCATCCTAGATCCCGCCACAGTTGTTACTCCCACCCGTTGGCGCTCGGCGCCTAATCTATTCATCAGAAAGCAACTGAAGGAGAACGAGCGATGACCAAGCACAGGACGGGCACTCGCAAAGCGTGGCTCGCTGAGCGGCTCAACCTACTTAAGGAGGAGAAGGAGCATACGCGGCGTGGCGACGAGCTTGCGCAGAAGCGCCAGGAGTTGCCGTGGGTTCGGGTCGACAAAGTATATCGGTTCGAGACCGATGAGGGACGTCCCTTGCTGTCGGACCTCTTTCGCGGGCGCTCGCAACTCCTTGTCTACCACCTCATGTTCGGGCCCGACTACACGGCTGCCTGCCCTTCCTGCTCGGCGATCGCGGATGGGTTCAATGGTATTCAGATTCACTTGGCCAACCATGACGTGATGCTTTGGGCAGTATCGCGGGCGCCGCTCTCCAAGCTGCAAGCGTATAAGCGGCGGTTAGGATGGTCCTTCCCGTGGGCGTCGTCATTCGGCAGCGAATTCAATTCCGATTTTAGCGTCGGCTTCACTCGCGATGAGCAGCTACGCGATGGAGGCATCGAATACAACTACGAACGCGAGAGCGCCTGGAAGCCATCCGGTCCGGGTGGCCCTTCCTCCGAGAACATATTTGGGACTGGAGTCGATATGCCAACCTTTCTGCGCGAGAGGCCGGGAGTGAGCGCCTTCGTTCTCGAGGACGGCGTCGTCTATCACACGTATTCGACCTATGCACGCGGATTGGACGGACTCTGGGGCATGTGGCAGTGGCTTGACCGCGCTCCCAAGGGGCGCAATGAGACGGGCCACTGGTGGCGCCGCCACGACGAGTACGAGAGCAGATGACGCATCGGACCTAGGACGCATGGATTGCGCATTGCCAAGGGAAAGCCGCTGGTTAAATGAGGCCAAACCCTCAATCACGCAATACGCGTCCTGTGATTCGATATCGCGTACCCGTTCGTTGTAAATTCGATACTTGTTCCCCGAGCGCCGCTGGATCAGAATTGCAATTGGGATAGAAAACTGCGGCCCCGCAAAGCCGGGGCGCGATCGGGGGTATTGGTGCACGCTCGTCGTCCAAGCGCGAACGTCACCCAAGCATTGCTCGGGTCCCTAATGCTTTGCTGGGCCCCGGTGAGTATCCGCGGCCAAGTCATAACTCCGGCACAAATATTCGTGGTCCATGGCACGCCGCGAGATTGCACTTCTATCACCCAGTTGGATAGTGCGCTGTCGGACAACTATCAACCCTTCTTCGCAGGCTGGAGTGAACAGGACTACGGCGAAGCCATCGCCTGGTCCCGGGCGTGCGCGAACTTCGGTTGGCACGTGACGGGTCGTTCACGAATTCCACTATTGCAAGCACAGCACGACAAGGCGATCGGACCTGTGCCGGCGCACGTCGGCACGCCGGCTGGCGGTACATCGAACCCCATGCCCATGCGCGTTTCCCCCGATATCGCCTTGTCCGGCGAGCCCCCGTCCCGCGCTCCGCTCAAATTGCCGGCCGACGGCTCCCCGGTGATCGGCAGCGACACGACGATTGCATCCCATTACCAGGACACGCTCTTCGACATAGCTCGCCGCTATGGCCTCGGGGGCGAGGAAATCATTCGCGCCAACCCCGGCGTCGACATTTGGCTGCCAGGTGAGGGAACGCGGATTCTTATACCCGGGCGCCGCATCCTGCCGTCCGTATCACGCGAAGGCATTGTGGTTAACTTGCCGGAGCACCGGCTCTACTATTTCCCGAAACCCGCCAAGAATGAAACGCCTGTGGTCATCACTTACCCCGTGAGCATTGGCAAGGACGGAGACGGTACGCCCCTCGGACAAACCCGCATCATCGCGAAAGTCCAACATCCGTCTTGGGTTCCGACGCAATCCATCCGCGACGATCATGCCGCGCGCGGCGATCCGTTGCCTCGGCTGATCGGGCCGGGGCCGGACAATCCTATCGGTGACTACAAAATGCGACTTGGATTCGGCGGCGGTATGTACGAAATCCATGGCACGAACGCACCAGCCACGGTGGGGATGGCGGCAACATATGGCTGTATCGGCATGTACCCGGAGGATCTGGCGGCGCTGTATGCGCTGATTTCCATCGGCACGCCGGTACGTCTCATCAACGTGCCGGTCAAGATTGCGTGGAGCGCCGGCACGCTGCTCGTTGAAGCGCATCCGGCGATCGACGCTCACGGTCGAACGGTCGCGCCCGCCTTCGATCAGTTAGCCGACGTGGTGCGCGAAGCGGCGCAAAACACGCGGGCCTCGATTCAGTGGGAACGTGCGCTGCACGTTCTCCAGCGGGCCGACGGAGTCACCGCCACGGTAGCCACCGAACTCTAGCGGTTTCGCAATCCTTCAAACCCTTCGAGAAACAACCTCACGGCCTTATCCGCCCAGAGTTCCAGTTCAGCCGCCGTCATCGGGACGCCGAACCCGGTCGCGCGACGCTGCGGCACCGCCACCACCATGTAGATGAATTGCTGGGCGGCGAAGACCTGATCCTCAGGACTCAATTTTATTTTCGGCAATTCCCGCGACAGCAATCCCGCGATGAGCCCGATGGCCTCCGCTTGACCGCCGTCATTCTCAACGGCGCTCGCGAGTTCAGGAAAGCGGCTCGATTCACCCGTGACCAATCGGTGCAGAGCCATGGCTTGGGGCGACAAGGCAGCCTGCAAGATCAAGACCGCCAGGCGTCTCAAGATATCAGGCAAGTTCGCGCCCGCAAGCAACGGCACGTTCGCCGGGGGACGGATGTGCTCGATGATGAAATGAACCACGGCGGCGAATAGCGCCGCCTTATGGTCGAATCGATCGTAAAACGTGCGCTTTGAGATGCCCGCGCGCGCCGCAACCGCTTCGATGGATGTCGATCCGTAGCCTTGTTCTAGAAACAACTCCGTCGCGACTTGAAGAATCCTCTCCCGCAGCTTAAGCGCGTCCGCCCGTGGCGGGCGGCCGCTCTTTCTGACTGCCTTGACTGGGACGGATGCTTTCTTACCGGCGCGGATACGAGTTGCCACCCGAACGATCATACCCGCGACCGTAGTAACCCGGGTGCGGTGCGCCATAGCCTCGCGGCCCATAGGCGCGTGGAGCGACGCGCGGATAGTACCCAGGATACGGCGCGTAGTACGGGCGCGGCGCGTAAGCAACCGGGGGCGCGTAGTACGGGCGCGGCGCGTAAGCAACCGGGGGCGCGTAGCCGTACGCGGGACCTGCGTATCCGGGAGAGGGATACGGCGCGACGGATCCGCCAACCCCAGATACCACACTGGAGGCGATCGCCAGCGGCAAGGTAGCAAGCGCAACGGCCGCGCCAAACAGTCCATGCCCTATCCCAAATGGATGCAACGGTCGGAATCCCGGACCGCCGGCCATCGCAGGTGCCATCGGCAGAAGCACGATCGCCGCGGTTGCGGCAATACCGAAGATCGCCCGTTTGATTTTCACCATGGCTCGCTCCTCATGAGGAATGATTCAGGCGCCACTGTACCCCCACCCGTAATGCAACGCAACCGTACCGTTCCATAAGGACCCCTGCCGCTGCCTGTGCCGACTCACGAAATACGAGCTTTCATCCTACGAGGATCATGTCCCGGGTCTGGCAGCACCGGCGGACAGGCTGGCAGAGCCTTGTCAGGACGGTACTTCGCCGCATCTAAGAGGGGACTTCAAATGAGCAACGACAAGGAGCTGAATAACTCCAACCGACGGACCGGTCAATCACAAGACGCGGTTCGGCACGAAAAGGATGCCCTGCATCATAAATTTCACAAGGGTCCGCAACCTGGCAGCGCGGATGAAGGGAACGATCAGCAGATCGACGGACAGCAGCCCGAGATTCCGAAGGTCGGATCGCGCGACGCACCGGGCGGGTGACACGTTGCCAACTACACATCGCATCTTTCCAAATACACATGGCGTCGGGGGCAGGACGCGAAGCTGGTACATCGCGCGGGCGTGGGCCCCTCCCACGCTTTTGTGCTGCTGTCTGCTGCAAATCTCTCCGGCAGTATCCCAAACCCAAAATTCACTGCCGGCGCCATCGGTCAGCCACGAAGCCGGGCGAATTGAAGAGGTCATCACCGCAGCAGACAGCGGCTATCGCTCCCGCCAATACGTACTGACTTGGCGCTCGATGCGCATCGTCGTCGCCGGTGCCCCCGATGAGCCCCATGCGCCCGGCGGAAATCTCAATGTCGTTGTCTATCGAAGCGACGCAAACAGCCGCAAGGTCTTGCGCTTCGATTCGAGCCCGGCCGTCTCAAACGACGATGTCGCCGACGAAGACTCTACCCCCTCGAGCGCTTCGATCACACTCGGCACGGCACGGATCGAAGACACCGTTTCCGCCGAATCAGATGGTTATCGGTTCGTGGGCTACTTCGTCACCTGGCACAACCAACGCGTTTTTGTCGTGGACCCTCAATCGGCGCCTGATCGCGCGACGGGTGAGACCATCAACTTTCGAGTCCTGCGCACCGGTCTTGGCGCGAACCCGCGGTTGTCCTTTTCCATGTGAGGTATCCTGCTCGGTGCCCTTGAATCGAAGCGCTGCTCCGCACCTCATTCAGGCCACGCTTGATGATCCAACCCGATGGTATATTCAAGGCAGGTGATCATCGGAATAAAAATGAAGAGTCTTATTGCCGCTGCATTGTTTGTTGGGTTCGCTCTTGCGCATTATGATCGGGCCTTTTCTGCGCCTACGGATCCGTGGGTGGCGCTGAGCTTTCTCGAGGGAACGTGGGACGCGCATACCCAAGGAGGGTCCGCCAAAGCCCACAGCAGTGGCGCCTACACCTTTAGTTCCGAGCTGAAGCATCACGTTATGGTGCGCCGTACTGAGGACGGCACCGCCTGTACGGGTCCGGCAAGCTTTGACTGTCGACACAACGACGTGCTCTATGTCTACCAGGATGCCCAGGACCAGCCGTTGAAAGCCATTTATTTCGACAACGAAGGCCACGTCATTCACTACGACGTCTCAACGCCCGATTCGAGCACGGCAATATTCATATCCAACGCATCGCCCTCTGGACCACAATTTCAGCTGATTTACCATCTGAAGGACGCGGTCATGTCGGGTAAGTTCCAGATGCGTATGCCCGGGCAAGTGGAATGGAAATCCTATCTCGAGTGGGCCGGCGCCAAAAAATAAGCGCGCTTCAAGAGGCCGTGCGATCGAACCCCTAGGCTAACTCGGCGCCGCCAATGCGCAGTATAATCGTCGGCGTGAAGACGGATCTCCGCTAAGAACAAAAGGTCAAAACATGGATTACTTTTTCAATCACTGGCATACCACTGCGATTGTCGTCGGCGTCATCATTCTGTTGCTCTGCTACCGATGGGTGCTCGCGCTTTGCGGGGTCATTCTCGTTCCCGACGACAGCATCGGTGTGGTGACGAAGAAATTCGTCATCGTGGGTAAAAATCGGCGCCTTCCAGCCGGACGAATCATTGCGCTGAATGGCGAAGCGGGCTATCAGGCAGACACGCTGCCTCCCGGGCTTCACTTAGGAATGTGGCCGTGGCAATACCAAGTCGACTTGGTCAAATTCTATACCGTACCCCCCGGCAAGGTCGGATGCGTCGAGGCCTGTGATGGAAAACCGCTGCAGAGCGGCCGAATCGTTGCGCAATTGGTGACTTGCGATGCGTTTCAAGACGCACGGGCCTTTCTCCAGAATGGAGGTCAGAGGGGTCCGCAAATCGGCTTGATCCCGCCCGGCACCTATCGAATCAACACGCTGCTTTTTTCAGTCACGCTTACGGATGCGATAGTTGTCCCGCCGGGACAGGTCGGTGTCATCGAAGCGCGTGACGGCATTCCTCTGAGCGGTGGCCGCGTAATCGCACGCCATGTCGAGTGCGATTCATTCCAGGACGGACCAGCCTTCATCGCCGGCGGCGGCGAACGCGGTCCGCAGATGGCGCTCATCTCGCCCGGAAGCTATCGGATCAATCCTTTTCTGTTTTCGGTTCAGTTGGCGGAAGCGCTGGACATCCCCGATAACAAAGTGGGGATCGTGACCACGCGCGAAGGCTTGGCGCTGTCCGCCGGTGAAATCGCCGGCCCGGTCGTTGCGGGCCATAATATGTTTCAAAGTCCGCAGGTCTTCGTGGATGGCAAGGGTAGCAAGGGTCTGCAAGAGCAAGTCTTGCTGGCGGGCCGGTATTTCATCAATCCGAGCTTTGCGACCATTGAGCTGGTCGACATGACCGAGGTACCCATCGCCCATGTGGGAGTGGTCATCGCGTATGTCGGTAAGGAAGGCGCCGATGTCTCCGGTGATGCCTTTCGGCATGGAAATCTGGTCAATCGCGGCGACAAGGGTGTTTGGGTTGACCCGCTGGATCCGGGAAAGTATCCGATCAATCCCTACACGCACAAAGTCACCAATGTTCCCACCGCCAATGTCGTGCTCAACTGGGCGACCGGCAAGACGGAAGCGCATCAACTGGACGCCAACCTCTCCACAATCACCGTGCGGTCGGCCGATGGCTTCAAATTCAATCTGGATGTCTCGCAAATTATCCACATTCCGCGCAGCGATGCTCCCAAAGTGATCGCTCGGTTCGGCAGCATGTCGGCCTTGGTCACTCAAGTACTCGAGCCCACCATCGGCAATTATTTCCGCAATGCAGCCCAGGGTTCCGACATCATCGATTTTCTGAAGAATCGCTCCTTGCGCCAGGGTGAGGCCCGGGATTCAATCTCCTTGGCGCTCAAGGAATACAACGTCGGTGCGGTCGATACCCTGATCGGCGATATTGTGCCGCCGGAAGCCCTGATGAAGACCCTGACCGATCGAAAATTGGCGGAGCAGGAGCGCGTCACGTACGAGACCCAACGGCTGGCGCAGGTCGTGCGTCAGCAGTTCGAGCAGGCAAATGCGCTGGCCGTGACGCAATCCAAAGTGGTCGATGCCGAGCGGCAGGTCGCTATTGCTGATTTCAACGCGCAGGCGAGCGTCAAGTCAGCCGAGGGTCAGGCTCGAGCGAAGACCATCAATGCCGAAGCGGACGCCACCGTGGTGCGCACCGTCGGCGATGCCGAGGCGTCAAAGACGCGAGCCGTTGGCGGCGCCGAGGCAGAAGTCATCAAACTCAAAATCGCTTCAATGGAATCGGGTAATTATGCGGTCGTGCAGGTTGCCGAGGCGCTCGCAAAATCCGGAGTCAAGCTGGTGCCGGATATTGTCGCCGGTGGCGGGGCGAACGGCGGTACGTTGGTGGACGTACTGCTTGCCAACGTGATCAGGGACAACAGCCTGCGCGTTGCGCCCAAGGCTTAATGCGCGATGCGCAAACCGCCTCCCTGCGCGTGACTGCTTAAGCCGAGCGTCCTCAGACCCCGAGCCGCTGCAGAATCGCCGGACCCCAATAGAGTTTGGTGAAGTAGTACGTGCCGAGCAGCAGGAAACCGGTTGCGGCGGCAAACACGCCCGCTGCAGCCAGTTTGAATCTAGGCGAGGCGGCGGACTCGCGGGCACGAATGAAGGCCTCGACAATCAGTAGATTCGGCAGGTAGAAGAAAAATGCCATCACATGATCGAAGGGCCCGTGGAAATCATGCGTGTGTCCCCGTCCGTCGCCGAGCAGCAACCAGAAGCCATAGTCCATGCGGTACAGCCACGAACCGATCGCAAGCGCGAACAGACGCAGGGCCCAGGCCCGATGCCGGTTCAGCGAGCGCGCTCTCGCATAGCGGAAGGTTTGAACCGCCGCCAGCACCATCAGTGCACCATAGAGTCCGAAACCAATATCCATGACCTGTCCGCCGATCGTGCCGACGGTCAAAATGAAAATCAGTCCGCCAAGACCCGCCAGCAGCGCTGCGCTCACATAGACTCGCCCTACCCATCGATGCAATGCCGGCCAGCGCGCACGAACCTTGCCGATCAGTTGGATGCAACCCAGAATCAAAATCACGCCGCCGGCAAAGAAATGCAGCCCGAGCCCGGACGTGGCCGCCGGCGAGTGCGGTTCATACAGCCCGGTGAGATTCTGGTTCCACTTGGACATCTGACCTTCGGCCAGCGAACCGGCGTAAAAGGCCAGGATATACAGTCCGAATAGCGTCGCACTGATCCACACCGTGCCGACCAGAGCCGTTGCGCACCAGCGAAACACGCTTTCACTCAGCGCGGCGCCTCGGAGCCGGGACGGCGTGTAGTCAGCGAGCGGCGTGGCATTGGCCATGGCCGAATCCTGCGTCAGTTCGCGGCGCGGGCGCAAGTGCGGCCTTGCAGCGCTTCTTTATTGCCGATGAGGCCGCGGCCCCATGTGTCCCCGAACCCCGTCCCACCAGCCCTGCGCGACCGAGATTATCTTGTAGGTCTTCTTCTGTTCGTATAGCGCGATCCGCTTGCACAGGCGCACACAGCGGCCGAAACTCTTCAGTGCCCATAACGCGACCCGGTAGTGCCCGAACTCACGCAGCATGACAGTGTCGTTCCTCGCAATATAGTAACGCCGGTCGGCCGCATGATTGAACGTCCACTTCTTCATCCAGAGCACATTGTGCTCGCTGATGGAGCCGATCGTATGTGACATGATGGGCCTGCGCGTTCTGATGATCCGATAGCCCAGGGCGCGGGCTCTAAAACAATATTCCATGTCCACATAGTCGATGAAAAATTCTTCCCTGAAAGCGCCGATGACGGCATGTGCTTTCAACGGGATCAACGAACCGGACGTGATTACCGATTCCACTTCTTCCCACGTGTCCTCGACGGCTCGCTCCGGCTGTTCCTGCGATGGGTGATTAACGTCTCGATACGCGGACCCAATGACTCCCAGTCGGTCTCGGTCCGGGTAGGCCGCGCTCGCCGCGATCAGGGTCTCCACCATGTCATCGTCAATGCAGCTGTCTTGATCGAGCAGCAGCGCCCATTTAAATCCGAGGGTAATGGCCCGCCAGACGCCGATATTGAGCGCACGCGCAACACCGACGTTTTCGCTGTTCGTAATCAGGGTAACCGATGAATTCGACGCCAGCTCGCGCAGCATGCTCAGCTCGGCATCGTCCGAACCGTTGTCCACGATGACCAAAGCGCCCACTTCTCGCAGGATCCGCTCAACTCGCAGCGGAAATTGTGCATCCGGATGATATGCGATGGTGATAGCGCATACATCCTGCCCGTTCGTCAGTTCGTCGGCCATGGCGGCTTCCATCAAAATGGCGATCTCGAGCGCGCAACGCGGTTTGACACAGCGAGTCCTGGAGACTAAGGAATAAGAGTCCAAAACTCAAATGTGCAGGACCTATTTGCTTCGTCTACGGGATAGACCACGCGTGCCACTCAGGGCGCAGAAGAATCCAGAAATAGAAAATAGATTAATATATTCTAGTAAGCATATGATAATAATAATGTTTCACCAGACAATAATCCGGCTGCGACAAACAAGTGTCTCGCTCGTCAATGCATGCCCCGTTACGCCCGCTCACCTCAGCGGAACTTGGGCGCGCAATACCAAGTATCCTTGCGCGTCGCTTTAAGAACACAACGCAAAAGTTGCGGGGCAGGTTTAATGATTGAAGTCGGATTGGTCGCTGGCGCGTATACCCGCAGCGGCAAAATGATTACGGGTCTGTTCGGCCTGATGCTGGCATCGTCATCGATGGTCATGGCTGAGACCCCGGACTCTGGTGCGTCGCCCGATTCGGCTCCTACCGCAAAACCCGCTCCGGTGCCAGGGAATGCCAATGGGTCCGATCAAAACACCAACGTCGACTCCGTATACGTTGAAGGTAAGCGCTGGCTTTTCAATCGGCGCACTCGCTACGCCCATTCATTGCCCGAGGTAGACGGTCCGACCATTACCGTCACGAAGAAAACGAGCGTCGTGCAGCTGAACGACGTTCCGACCATCATCGACAACAATCAACGCGAGCTGTTCGACCGGCTGCCGGGCATTGTGCTCGCCGAACAGCAAAATCCGACTCAGTTGAACCTGAGCTATCGCGGTCTCGGCAATCCGCAGGAAAGTGAGTATGTCCTGCTCATGCAGGATGGAATCCCGCTGGAGATGGATTGGATCGGCTACCCGACGATTTACACTATTCCGGTGCCGCAGACCCTCAGCTCGGTGCAGATGATCCGCGCTGGATCGGGTTTGCTCTATGGCCCCGAACCCCAGCCGGTCATCAATTTTATCTCGCAGCAGCCGTCCACGCGCCCGCTCGCCGGTACGAGCGAGCAAGTCGGCGGCAGCAACTCGCTTTTTTCCAGTTTCAACAAAATCTCCGGCACCGACGGGAATTGGAACTATCTGGCGGACTTTTCCCGCCGTCAATCCGACGGACAACGGCAAAACGGCGACTATGTTTTGAACGCGGGCGATTTGCATCTTGGGTACCTGCTCGACGGACAAAAGCTGAGTCTCGATTTTCACGCCTACTCGCTCGACAGCGGTTTGGCCGGCCTGATGACCGGCGCGCAGTTTCTCGCCAACCGTAGTCAGACCACCACGCCGGACGATCGTTTGTGGGCGGATCGCTATACGACGGTGCTGACGTACGAGAACAAGTTCAGCGGCCAGGATTCCTATACACAAAAGCTATGGTCGGGTTATCAGGACCTGTGGACGCGCTCCGATACCTATACCGCCGAGGTGCCTCCCGTGGGCACGGGTGCCACGCTTAGCGGTCAACGCTTCAACTACACCGGCCTGGACGGTCGATGGCTGCATCGCTGGGGCGCCGGCGACGCATTGACCGTCGGTTACACGCTGTATACGTCTCGCAGTCCGTACAACGAATGGCTCACGTCGAACCCGGTTGTCGATAAGGGCGATGAGTCGGGTATCCCCTTCTACGACGATGAGCGTAAGACCACGTATGGCGCTCTTTTCGCGGAAAACGTGTTCCGCTTCGAGTACTTTCATCTGGTGACATCCGCCAGGTTCGATCACGAAGAACTGAGCACAGAGGAGTCTCTCGCACCGCATCCGTCGCTCGTGAATGCAACCTACACCAAGAACATTCCGCTGTTCGGTATCGGTATCGGCAATGATTTCGGGCATGGCAACGAAACCTACTTAAATGTCTCGCAAGGCTTTCGCCCCCTGCGCTATCTGGATATTGCGAGTCCTTTTAGTAATTTCTCCACCACCAACAATCCGGATCCCACCAAGTACCTGACTTATGAAGCGGGCGTGCACGGTTGGCCGAGCCTGGGGCTCTATTACGATGTGAGTGTGTTTCAAGTCAATGTGAAGGATCGCATTGAATCTCAGCAGCTCTCGCAGACCGAAACAATCGATGTAAACACCGGTAATACCCGCAGTCGCGGCGTGGAGCTCGAGGGCCACTACGACCTGTTGCGGCTCTTCCCGGCAGTTGCTTCCAGTTCACACCTCGACCTCTTCGCCAATGCCAGCCTGCTGGACGCTCGCTTTACGAGCAGCATCGTCCCCGGCCAGACCGGCAAGATCCCGGCCTATGCACCGCACGGGGTATTCAAAGCGGGAATCACCGCTCGCGCGGATGGTCAGTACAAGCTCAGTCTGGTGGTAAACACCGTCGGATCTCAATATTTCCAAGACAGCGATCAATCCATCGGCTCTACGCCCGCCCATATTCCCACGTACACCGTGGCCGATCTGGCCGGGGACTACGTCATTGCCGGGCATTTTAGAATCCTTGCCGGCGTTTCGAATCTCACCAATCGTCACTATTATTCCCGGGTATTTCTATTCGGCGGAATGCTGGAACCCGCGAGCGATCGAAGCGTCTATGCGGGTGCCGCCTACGACTTCTAAGCGGCCAAAAAGCCTTTGCATTTGAGGAACCTTGCAGCGTGATCAAAAAAATCGTCAAAGTTTTGTTGCCCAATCTCTTACTTGCCTGCTGCGCCGCGAACCTCTGGGCCGCAGATCAGGCAGCAAGCGCCGCACCGCACGAAAGTGCTTACAGTGCCCTGCAATGGCGCGGCATCGGTCCCTTCCGCGGCGGCCGTGCCGTTGCCGTTGCCGGCGTCCCCGGTTCACCGAATGTTTTCTATTTCGGTGCGGCCGCCGGGGGCGTGTGGAAAACCATCGATGCCGGCGCAACCTGGAAGCCCATATTCGATGCGCTGAAGGCATCCTCGATCGGCGCCATCGCGGTGGCGCACAGCAATCCCGACATCCTCTATGTCGGCACCGGTGAAGCCAACATGCGCGGCGATGTGACGTGGGGCGGCGGCGTATTCAAATCGACCGATGCCGGCAAGACTTGGACCGATCTGGGTTTGACCGATACGCGCCAAATCGGCGCGCTGATCGTGGACCCCGTCGATCCCAACATCGTTTTGGTGGCCGCCGTCGGCCACGCCTTCGGCCCCAATACGCAGCGCGGTGTTTTTCGCAGTACCGACGGGGGCAAAAACTGGAATCGCGTGCTCTACAAAAATGAGCTGACCGGCGCCATCGACCTGGCCGCCGACCCTCACAACCCGAAGATCATTTATGCCGCGCTGTGGCAGGTGCGGCGCCAGCCATGGAATTTTTCCAGCGGCGGACCGGGGAGCGGCCTGTATCGATCGGCGGATGGCGGCCTGACCTGGACGCAGCTCACCGGGCATGGACTGCCCGACGGGATTCTGGGTCGGATCGACATCGCGATTTCGGCGGTCGACTCGCAGCGTATCTACGCCATGATCGAAGCGAAAGAAGGCGGCCTATACCGCTCCGACGATGGCGGAGCACAGTGGCGGCGGGTGAGCGAGGACGGGCGCGTGCGCCAGCGCGCCTGGTACTTCTCCAAGATCTACGCGGATCCCAACGCCATCGATACGGTGTACGCCCTCAACACCGGCATGCTGCGCTCGGTCGACGGCGGCAAGACCTTCAATTTAGTATCCGCGACGCATGGCGATCATCATGCGCTGTGGATCGATCCCAACAACTCCAACAGTTTGATCAACGCCAATGATGGCGGCGCGAGCATTTCGCTCGACGGCGGCAACACTTGGTCGACCCAGGACAATCAACCCACCGGCCAGTTCTACCACGTCGCGACGGATAAGCGCTTTCCGTACTATATTTATGGTGCGCAGCAGGACAATTCCAACCTGGCCATCGCCAGTTTCGACGATGAGGGCGTGATTGGGCCGCGCGACTGGTATCCCGCCGGCGGCGGTGAGTCGGGTTTCGTGGTGCCCGATCCGCGCAATCCGAACATTATTTACAGCGACGCCGAGAACCAATACGCGCGCTTCGATTTTCGTTCGCAACAATCTCAGAACATCAGTCCGGATCCGATCGACAATTCCGGGCATCCCGCCGGCGAGCTTACGCATCGCTTCAACTGGACCTCGCCGCTGATGCTCTCACCGCACGATCCGGATGCGCTCTACGCCGCCTCGGAAGTGCTGTGGAAATCCACCGATCACGGCATGAGCTGGAAAATCATCAGCCCGGATCTCACCCGCAATGACAAAACCAAACAAACTGCCTCGGGCGGACCGCTGACCAAGGACATCACCAGCGTCGAGTACTACGACACGATTTTTGCGCTGGCCGAGTCGCCGCTGCGTCGGGGCAATCTCTGGATTGGAACGGATGATGGCCTGGTGCAAATGACGGAGGATGACGGCGCGCATTGGCGCAACGTGACGCCGGCGGCCATGCCGGCGTGGAGCACGGTCAGCATGACGGAGCCTTCGCATTTCGACCCGGCAATCGCCTATATTGCCGTGGACCGGCACCGGCTCGATGATATCGCGCCCTACGCGTGGAAGACCGCCGACGCCGGCAAATCGTGGGTCTCGATTGCCGCCGGCCTGCCGGGCGGCGCCGTCGTGCACGTGGTGCGCGAGGATCCGGTGCGCCGCGGCCTGCTGTACGCCGGCACCGAGCTCGGCGTATTCCTATCCTTCGATGACGGCGCGCATTGGTCGCCGCTGCAACACGGTCTACCGGTGACGCCGATCCATGACCTGACGGTGCACGGCGATGACCTCGTCGCGGCCACGCATGGGCGCGGGTTTTGGATCTTGGATAACCTGACCCCGCTGCGCCAAGCACAGGCAGGCGCCGATGAGCCGGTCCTGTATTCACCCGCGAACGCACTGCGCCTGTACTATCCGGATCAGGTCAATACTCGCCGCCCGGTGGGCGCTAATCCGCCGGCCGGCGCCATCGTCGACTATGTGCTGCCTGCCGAGGCCTCGACAGAACTCACTTTGGATATCGTCAATGCCCAAGGCGAGATGATTCGACATTTGTCCAGCACGAAAACCAATAAAGAAGTGCAGCCGCCTGAGTGGCCGGATCAAATCGTCGCCAGCGATCTCATCCCCGCGCATGCCGGGATGAATCGGATGATTTGGGATCTGCGCTACGATGATCCGGTGCAAATTCCCGGCGCGTTTTATGAGGGCGAAGCGCCGCGCGGACCCATCGTAGCGCCCGGCCGGTATCAACTGCGTCTGCGATTGGGCGACAAAACTCGAACCGCCGCGCTCACCGTGGTCGCCGATCCGCGTGTTGCCGACAGCGACGCGGCCATCGCCGCGAAAACCGCCCTGGCGCTGGCAACCTACCATGACATCGACGCCTTACACCGCGCCGTCAATGACATCCGCGCCAAGCGCCGGTCGCTGAAAGCCGCACCCGCGTCTGCCAACCTCGACGCAAAGCTGGCGCGCATTGAGGAAACGCTCATGCAGGTGAACATGAACGGCTCCGAGGCCAACCTCGCCTTTCCAGGCATGCTCAATGAGCAGCTTGCGGCATTCGCAGGCTCGCTCGAGGACGCCGATACGCCGCCCACGACTCAGCAGCAGGCGCTGTACACCTCGCTGCACGAGAAGCTGCAGGCGCAACTCGCGCTGTGGCGGGGCCTAAACCCGAAGTAGCCTCACCCTACTCCTCATCGTTGGACTCGCCCTCTTCCGGCGCCGCCGCATCGCTGCGTAACACCGGCAATTTTGCGCGCACCAGGGCTTGATTGAGCGGTGCAAGATCGGCCTGCCAAATCTTAGCGGACGCCGCTGCGAGCGACTTCCATTCTTGCAGCAAGGAGTCGGCGGCTGACTGTTGCGGCCGAGTGGGCGCGGCATCGGCCTCGAGAACCTGAGTGTATAAACTCAAGATATCGCCGTTGACGCGCTCGAGCCCGCGGTGAGCGCCCGCCTGCGCCGTGGCGCCATGCTCCATGAGCGACTCGAAGTGTTCATCAAGTTCTTTTGCTTGCTCCGAAATCGCCGCTGCCTGTGGGCTGCCCAGTTTCTTGAGCTGCGCGCGCAAGGACTTCACTTCCTGCGCCTTCGCCGTGCTGGCATCCAGCGCCTCGGACAAGCCTTTGGCGAGGGCAAACTGAGCAACGTAATCCTCTTGACCGATGCTGACGCGGGGATCGGGCATCACGGTCAACGGCTGCTCCCATTGGCGGCCGCCCATCTCGAGTCGCACGCGATAGACTCCCGGAACGACCGGTGGACCCAAGGGCGTCTGCGGTGTGTCTCTCGGAACCGCGGAGATCGGAAAGCCGCGCCTCACAGCGCGCGGAGCCGTGCCATGCAGATCCCAGACGAAGCGATGCATTCCCGCCGTCGTGACGAGCGCCGTGGGCTGGCGAATCCAATATTCGGGGATCAATTCCTTCTCGCGCTCTTCTGCGCTGAAGCCAACCGGGTCGCGGCTCGACACGCGCCGAACGACGGCACCGTTCGAATCCAATATGTCGATCGCTACGGTTCCCTTCGCGGCCTGCGGCAGATAGTAGTCGATGATCGCTCCATCCGGCGGGTTACGCCCCGACGGTTCGTCCGGAGGAATCGGCGTGTCGGTGCCGGTACTGCGGCGTGCTCGTACCGCCGCTGAGGGCTTGAGCAGCGTCACGGCAGTGGTGGCGCTCAGAGCCGCGCGCAACGGACCGATATCATCGAGCACCCAGAAGGAACGGCCGTGGGTGGCCACGATCAGGTCCTGCTTGTGAATGACCAGGTCGCGCATCGAGGTGTGCGGCAAATTGAGCTGCAGCGACTGCCAGTGCTCGCCGTCGTCGAAGGACATCCAGACCGCTTTTTCGGTGGCAGCAAACAGCAGTCCGCGGCGCACCGGATCCTCGCGCACGGCATTGACCGGGGCATCCGGGGCGAGTCCGGCGATGATCGACTGCCAACTCTTCCCGCCGTCGCGCGTCCGGTAAACATACGGCTTCAGATCATCCAGTCGAAACCGGCTGACCGATGCATAGGCGACATTGGCATCGAAGTGCGACGCCTCGATCTGGGTCACCTTGCTCCAAGGCCGAAGCTCGGGGGGCGTGACATTGCTCCACGCCCCGCCTTCATTGCGCGTCACCCAAATCAAACCATCGTCCGTTCCCGCCCATAACAACCCCTTCGTCACGGGCGACGCACCGACGGAATAAATGACGCCGCGCTGCATTTCAGCTTGGTCCGCATGCATATCCCCGACCGATGGCGGCGATCCGCTGCTCGGCCGCGTCAGGTCATCGCTGATCGTCTGCCACGATGCACCGCCGTCGCTGCTCGCATACAGACGGTTGGCCGCGTAATACAGCCGGTGTGGATCTTGCGGCGAGAAAAGAATCGGCTCCGTGCGATCCGTGCGAATGTCGGGCGATGGCACCGGAATCGGCGAGATGTTTTGCACCTGGCCGGTCGACAAATGCGTTTTGGTCACGACGTTGCGGCCGGCGCCATAAATCACGTCGCTGTCGAGTGGATCGGGCGCCACATAACCGTACTCGATCACTCCCACCGGGTGCCACTCGCGAAAAGTGACGATGCCGTCGTTGCCGCGATTCGAGATGCACACGGAACCGCTTTCCTGCTGCCCGGCGCAGAGCCGGTACGGATACGTCGGCGTGACACTGACGTGATAGAGCTGCGCGGTCGGCTGGTTGTACCACGTGCTCCAGGTCTTGCCGCCATTGACCGTGATCAGGCTGCCTTGATCACCCACCAAAGCGATGTGCTGCGGGTCGTCCGGGCTGATCCATATCGCCTGGTAGTCATCGCCTCCGGGTGCGCCCTTGAAGGAAATCCAGTGCACACCACCATCGGTAGACTTCATCGTGACGATCGACGCGCTGTACACCACGTCCGCATCCTGCGGATCCACCGCGAGAATGGACAAATCGCCGCCGCCGATGCGCAGCCCCGGCCGCGGATCGGTGGTGGCCACGTGCCAATGCTCGCCGCCATCATCGGAACGGTAAACGCCTGTACTCGGAGCCGCGCCGCCTTGCGCAGCCGGATTCGAGCTGGTCGCAACGGTTGCATACAATCGACCACGTGCGCTCGGAGCGACGGCGACATCGATCTGCGAGAGGCCCTGCGGCAAGCCGTCTTTCAGCTCCCGCCAATGATCGCCACCGTCGGTCGATTTGAACAGGCCGCCGTGCGGGCCGTTGTACATGGTCTTGTCTTCCCACGGCCCGGAGCGCGCATTCCAGAATCCCGCATACAAAGTATGGGCATCGAAGGGATCGATCCGGATGAAAGAAGCGCCGGTGTTCTCGCCTTGGTCCAGCACTTTCGACCACGTGGCGCCGCCGTCCAGCGATCGGTACAAGCCGCGCTGTGCGCTCGGGCCATAGGGGTGACCCAATACCGCAGCGTAGACGCGGTTGACGTCGCGCGGATCGATCGCAATGCTCGGAATCTGCTGCGAGTCATCGAGCGCCAAATGAACCCAGGACTTGCCGCCGTCGGAGGACCGGTAGACGCCATTGCCCACCGATAAGTCCGGACGATGCAACCCTTCGCCCGATGCCACGTAAATGATCCTCGGGTCTGAAAGCGACACGGCGATCGCGCCAATCGATTGAGTGGGTTGCGAATCAAAAATCGGCATCCAAGTGCGTCCATCGTCGTCGGTTTTCCACACGCCGCCATTCACGGCACCGGTCAGAAACGTATGCGGCTGGCCGGGCACGCCGGTGACCGCACGCGTGCGGCCGCCGCGAAACGGGCCTACCAAGCGCCACTGCAGATCCTGGGTGATCGGTGCCGCGCTCATTTGCGCCGGAGCGAGCCCGGCGCCGCTGACCGTCAGCAGAAACACGCAAAGCATTCTGCTTAAGCGGATCTTGATTAACATTGATGCATTCTCATCTTCCCTCTGTGCGATGGCGAAACCGACTCGTCGTGTGGATGCCGAAGGATTGCCCGGCGCGCAGCGCGAGGCTGTTCGAGAGCCGCACCACGACAAATCTAGATCACTACCGCGCCCGACCTGATGCGCCTCGCGACGACGTAATGCAAGACACTCGACTGTACGGCAGAGAAACAATTGGAAACGGTCCAATACACTGCCAGGGCCGAACAAAACTTGAGCGCCGCAATGGCGGCCAAAATGCTGGGCACCAAAATGAGTATCAGCCGCATTTGTTCGGGCAGGTCGGGATTCGCTGCCATGAGCAACATCGTGGTGAGCCCCGCCAGCACCGCAAGCCAAGGATCGGGGCGCGACAGGTTCGCAATCCAAAGGAAACGCGCGCCATGGGCACCGGCGCGAAGAGTCTGATACATCCCCAAGAACAGCGGCATTTGCGCCAGTGAGCCGAAGACCCCCCGCCAATCCATCACAGTCAAACCGTGCTCTCGGTAGAGCTGCAGCATGCGCTGCGCGTAGACTTGCGGCTCGTGGCCGCACTCGGTCTTCAATTTTGCCAGGTGCGGCTGCAGCCTCAGCATTTTCTTTTGTCGAATGGAGCCGCGATATGCAACGCGCCAAGCGATCGGCAGCATTGCGGTTCGCAGCAGCAAGGTCAGCGTGACGATCGCCAAACCCATCCCCAGGCCGGCCTGCGAGGACAGAAACTCGAGCAAGCCTTGAATGACACCGAGCCAGTAGGTCCAAACTTCCATCCGCAAGCCTCCGAATGATTGGCGGCTATTCTAATCGCATTTCGCCGCGAGCCTGATTCCAATTGGCCGCGCGAGTCACTGCGGTAATTTCTCTAAATATCTTGTAATATATTGATTTATATATTATTAATTTCCGATCAACGGCGTTGCCGGCGTACTGCGCCGGCGGCGATGGCCAGCTAGGTTTCAATGCCCCCAAGAATTATCTACGGCACCGCTTGGAAGCAAGCCGACACCGCACGCCTGGTGGGCCTCGCCCTACACAGCGGATTTCGCGGCATCGACACCGCCTGCCAGCCCAAACATTACGATGAAGCCGGCGTGGGCAGCGGCGTGGCCGCCAGTCTCGGACAGGGGCTGACTCGTGCCGATCTTTACCTGCAGACAAAATTTACCTCACTCTCCGGGCAAGACCCGGACCGGATCCCCTACGATCCGAAGGCGTCGCTGCCCGAGCAGGTTGCCCAATCCGTCGCGGTATCCTTGGTGAACCTGCAAACCGATTATCTCGACTGCGTGCTGCTGCATTCTCCCCTGCCAACCGTGGCGCAATCCCAATCCGCTTGGTGCGCGCTCGAAGCTCTCGTCGATGCCGGCCAAATTCGCCAGCTCGGCATCAGCAATTGCTATGACCAAGACGAGTTAAAGTGCTTGTATGAGAGCGCCAGAATCAAACCCGCCGTCGTTCAAAACCGCTTCTACGCCCGCACGCACTACGATCGCGATATTCGCGGCTACTGCGACCAACGCCAAATCATCTATCAAAGCTTTTGGACCTTGAGCGCCAATCGTGCGCTGCTGGCGCACGAGACCGTGACCGCCTCGGCCGCCATTTACGGGCGAACACCTGCGCAAATCCTGTTTCGATATCTCACTCAGATCGGCGTGGTCCCGCTCACCGGTACCAAGTCCGATGTGCATATGCGCGAGGCTTTGCGCATCTTTGATTTTCAGCTCAGCGACGAAGAACTCCGCGCTCTAGACCAAAGACTGTGCTGAAGAGACGTCAATTGCCGGGCTCCCCTGACCGTCAGGAGAACCGAGCTTGCTTTGACCGACCATGAAACATGCCGACGAGCATCACTCCCAACGGCAGCGCGAATCGGCAAAGCTCGGCGACGAAATGAATGACTTGGCGCGGTATCTCGCCCTCCAAATCAGCGCTGCCGCCGGCGGTTGCCGCGTGGGTTCCCATCGCGACCAAATGGCAGATAGCGAAGCACACGGCCGCCCACATGACCGTCGACCTCGATCGTGAGGTAGAGGCGAAGTTTAGAAGGTCGTCGAAGATCCGCGATTTAGGCGCCATCGGACCCGTCCTCGGAGTTGAGCCGCTTCTATTGTGGTTCCGGCATGGGCCGGCAGCCGCGAATCAAGTCTCAGTCGGAGAAGCGTATTCCGTGAATTCGGTGGCTCTTCCCGGTGCTGCCTCGGTGACTCTTCCCGGTGCTGCCGCGCCCCAGCTCCTCAAATCTCGTGGATGTATCGATTCGGCTGCGTAGGCTCCGCACAAAAGAAGATCAAGACCATCCAGCCGATCACGGGAAAGAAGTACAGCAGCTGCCACCACCCGCTTCGGTCAACGTCATGGAGGCGACGTGCAGTAACCGCGATGCTGGGCAGAAACGTCGCAAACGAGAACACCGCGGCTAAGTTATAACTGAGAACTCGAAGGGTGGCGGTCACAATCAAGGTAAACACAAACCACCACCAAAACTCGGCCCGCGACGCGCAGCCTTTGAAAATGGCATATTTGGCAAAGCACGCATGAACCGCGTCGATAAAATTCATGTCAAGGACTCCGCGCAGCGACCGGTGATCGAGTCCGCCACCCCTCTACCAGGATCGCGGCCGGTCCGCAAATAGCCGCCGGACGTGCCAGGAGCGTTCATGTCGACTATTCTCGCGAGACCGGGGAGACTGACCGACGCGGAAAGAACACGCCAATTCCATGGAGGGCGATTGATGCAGCCGATCATGCGCATTATTTTGCCGATTATCGGAATTTTCATTGCGGCCAGCCTCGGCAGTCCCGCCAGCCGGGCCTTCGACCTGGTATTTGGGGCCGCCGTTGGTTTTCTCATCGCCGAGCTTGGCATCATCCGCACGCGCTTGACTGCCGTCCACCAAGAATTCGAGCGTCTGACACAGGAATTGCGAGGACATCGGGAACCTCCAGCCGCGTCCGCGCCGCCTGCGTCCGAGAACGCAACAGCTGCGCCGACCGGCGCTGCTTGGATTTGCGCGCAATGTGGTGAACACCTCGAACCGCAGTTCACGAGTTGTTGGCGCTGCGATGCTGCGTCTCAAGCGGAGCGGCCGTGGCGAGAGATTGAGCCCACCGCGCAGAAGCCAACTCCAGATTCCAGCGTGCCGCCGCAGCCGGCTGCGGACGTTGCGCGCGCGAGTGCCAATGAAGACAGGGTAATCGCTGCCATTCGCGAGTTCTTCACCGGCGGTAATACCCTGGTCCGAGTCGGCGTCGTCGTTTTGTTTTTCGGTGTTGCATTCCTGCTGCGCTACATGGCGGAGCATTCGCACCTCTCCATTGAAGTGCGCCTCACGGGCGTCGCGTTCGCGAGCATTGCGCTCATCCTGTTGGGCTGGCGCCTGAGAAAGATGCGCGGAGGCTACGCGCTCGCCTTGCAAGGCGGCGGCGTCGGCATTCTCTATCTGATCATCTTCGCCGCCTTGCGGCTCTATGCGATTTTACCCGCCACCATGGCTTTTCCCATGCTGGTCGTCATCGCGGTGGTGTCGGCGGCGCTCGCCGTACTGCAGAACTCGATGTCCTTTGCACTGCTGGCACTCAGCGGCGGTTTTCTGGCCCCGGTCCTCGCATCCGCCGGCGAAGGGAGCCACGTGGTGCTGTTCAGCTACTACGCGGTGCTCAACGCGGGAATACTGGCCATCGCCTGGTTCAAGGCGTGGCGGCCGCTGAATGTGGCAGGATTTGTATTCACCTTTGCGATCGGCACGGCCTGGGGCGTACTTAAATATCACGCCGAGGATTTTGCGACGACCGAGCCTTTCTTGATTTTATTCTTCCTGTTCTACCTCGGGATCTCGATTCTCTTCACCCTCCGGCAGCCCACCAAGTCCATCGGCTACATCGATGGCACACTGTTGTTCGGCACTCCCATCATCGCATTTGCGCTGCAATCCGCGATGCTTCACGAGCGACTGATGTCCCTCGCTTACAGTGCCGTCATCTTGAGTGCGCTGTACCTCGGCATCGCTTATGTGTTGAAGCGCCGATCCGGCGATTCGCGCACGCTGCTGTTCGAATCTTTCATGGCCTTGGGCGTCGTCTTTCTCACGTTGGCGGTGCCGCTTGCCTTGGATGCGCGCTGGAACGCAGCGACCTGGGCTCTCGAAGGCAGTGCTCTTGTCTGGGTGGGATCTCGGCAACGACGACTCCTGCCGCGACTATTTGGCACGCTGTTAAATCTCGCCGCCGCTTGCATCGTCGTGTCGGAATTCAACATGAACGCAGGCTACTTCAGTTTGCCCCTTCCTGATTACCTCGGCGTGATCCTGCAAAGCATCGCCGCCATATTCTCGGCCCGCACCCTTCACGTCCACCGACAACAACTCAAGGAGATCGAATCTCTCGTACCTGGTGCGCTCTACTGGATGGGACTTGGTTTGTGGATGCTGGGAAGCACCAGCGAAATTCACCAATACATGCCCGCACAAGCCATGGCTGCGGGATTGCTGTTGGTGACGCTCAGCGCTTTGGGCTCAAGCCAAATTCACCGCCTGACGCAACTGGGCGCGGCGCGGACGGCCGCCCTGTTGCAACTGCCCGCCATGGTCGCGTTCGCCGCTTTTGCCGGCTTAAATCGCTCACACCCCTTTGCCGAGGGTGGCTGGTGGGCGTGGCCGTCAGCCTTTGCGGGACTTTTCTTTTTGATGTTCCGCCACGAAGAAACACCTCGCGCCCCGCTCGCCAAGTGGTTGAACGCCGGCGCGACGTGGTTGTTTTGCGCGCTGTTTAGCTGGGAATTTGCCTGGCAGGTCAAGGCACACATCGTCGGTGGCGACACCTGGCCGGTTTCTGCCTGGATCGTCATTCCAGCCGCCTTTCTGTGGCAACTGCCAAAGCTGGTGACCCGCGTAAAGTGGCCTTTTGCGAGAAACCGCGAAGCCTATTTGTTCGTGGCCGGCGTCGGACTGGCACTCTATCTGAGCGCCTGGAGCTTGGTGACCAACCTCAGCTCGACGGGTGATACCTCTCCCCTGCCCTACGTTCCGCTGCTCAATCCGCTCGACCTCGGACAAGCGCTGATCCTCCTCGTGTTACTTCGATATTGGCGCTTCCTCAGAGCCGTCGAAACACCAGGATCTGCGCGTATCGATAAGCGCCTGCCGCTGCCCGGGCTGGCCGCGCTCACCTTCATTTGGCTCAACGCCCTGCTGCTGCGGACTCTACATCATGGGTTCGGCGTGGCGTTCAATCTCGAGGATCTCGTGGCGTCGACATTGGTTCAAACCTCCCTGTCGCTGTTTTGGACCGTACTGGCGTTGCTTACCATGCTCATGGCCGCGCGCAAGCGCAATCGCGTGGTTTGGCTGGTGGGCGCGACACTCTTGGCGGTGGTTATTGCAAAACTGTTCTTGATTGATCTTTCCCGCATCGGCTCGGTTGAGAGAATCATTTCTTTTGTCGGCGTGGGTCTGCTCATGCTGGTGGTAGGTTACTTCTCGCCGCTGCCGCCCGCACGCGAGTCGCGAACATGAGGCTGGCAATTCTGTCGCTCGTCGGACTCTTGTGCTGCTCGAACTTGGCTCAAGCACAGACCTCGCCGAAGGATTTCGCCTATGAACAATTGGCGATTTCCGCAGAAGCGGCCCCCGCCTACCGCTTTGCCCTGCCGCTGAACGTTTACCAAAATACCTTTCGCGAGGATTTGGCCGACCTTCGAGTCTTTAATGCCGATGGAATCGCCGTGCCGTTTTCATTGTCCCGGCCCGCGGCGCAAGCGCCGATTCATCAAGCGCCGGTTGCCCTGCCGTTATTTCCCCTTCATGAAGGCGCTCGGATTCTCATCGACGGCGTTCACCTCACCATCAACTCTCCCGGTTCTGCCGTCAATTTGCAGACGCAAAACGGCGCCCCCAGCGACGGAAGCGTGCGGCACTATCTTCTCGATGCGCGTGCTTTCGATTCGGCGCTGTCGGCTTTGCAACTCGCTTGGCCCGATGCGGCAGCCCAATTCACCGGGCGCCTCAGCGTCGAGGTGAGTGATGACTTGGCGGCGTGGCGCACGCTGACGTCCGCGGCGCCGATCGCCAATCTTCGAGCCAATGGTCAGACATTGGTCGCCAACCGCGTGGAATTCGCGCCCACCAAGGCTAAATTCTGGCGCCTGTCCTGGCTGGGAGTGGCGCCGAGCGTTGAGTTGACGGGCATTCTCGCCGAGCAGGCGGCCAGTCTCACCGAGCCCGCGCGCGCGTCGCTGGAGGTCATTGGCATCCGCGATCCGAAGGATGCACCCGAGTACACCTTTGACCTGAGCGCGCATCCGCCGGTATCGCGTTTGAATGTGTCGCTACCCGATCCCAACAGCGTCGTCGAGGTCGAGTTATCCTCTCGTTCTACTCGCGACGCGGCTTGGCGAGTGGTTGCGCGCTCGAGCATTTATCGGATTCGGACGCCGGACGGCGAGCAACAAAGCTCCCCGATTGAGGTGCGGCAAGACACTGATCGCTACTGGCACGCGCGCATCATCAGTGTCGCCTACTCACCGCAAGCACCTCTGCGATTGCACGTCGAATGGATCCCGAATGAGGTGACCTTTCTCGCTCAAGGCCAAGCTCCTTTTCTGCTGGTCTACGGCAGTGCGTCTGCGCGTCACGCCGAGTCCGACCTGAGCCACTTGCCGGCTACCTTGGCGATTGCGCCAGCCACGTTGGGCGCGGCGGAAGTGTCAGGAGGGCCTGCTCGCCTGGTCGCGTCACCGACGCCGTTTCCCCGGGCGCGCGTTGCACTATGGAGCGTGTTGTTGCTGGCCGTCGTTCTGCTGAGTTGGATGGCCTACGGCATTTCCAAAGACAAGAGCGACCATCGCTAGCAGCAAAGCGGGCTGCCGAGGGACCTGGGCGGCTGCTCCTATGACAATTAGCCGCGTGCCTGCCGAATATGGCCCCCCACCTTGACATGCGAATACGAATCATTATCATTTGCGACATTACTAGACCATCCAATGGTCGTCTCGAGAGGATCAGGCCTTGCGCATACCCGACCAAAGACCTGCTCCGCCCTCACCGTTACGCCCCTCGACTGCCGGTCTGCCAACACTCGGCGCCATCGGCGTGTGCGCAACATCCTTCGTCGGCATGTCGGTAGCACGCGGCGCAGAGCCGGCGGTCGATAACGGGGATTCGCAAACAAGCTCCGAACTCGAACAGATCACAGTCACGGGTCTTAGGCCGCTGCTGGACGACAAGCTGCCCGGCGATCTACAAAACGTTCCGCAATCGGTGACCGTGGTCAGTCAAGAACTGATGACGGCCGAGGCCAACACGCGAGTCGCGGATGCGCTGAAGAATGTCCCCGGAATTACGCTGAATGCCGGCGAAGGCGCAGCCCGCGGCGATACCGTGAACTTACGGGGCTTTTCCGCCTTCAACGACTTCTTCTTGGACGGAATCCGGGACGCGGCAGTCTATACCCGCGATATCTTTGATATCGATTCCGTAGAAGTAATCAAAGGGCCGTCCGCTACTTTATTTGGTCGCGGCTCGACCGGCGGCGCGATCAACCAGGTGAGCAAGGCGCCAACGCTGAGTCCGCTGTATTCCGTGACCGCCGATTTGGGCACCAACCACGAGTACCGGGCGACCACCGATATCGATATTCCCCTCGGCGCCGCGACGGCCTTTCGCATCAACGCCATGGGAGAATCCTCGGATGTCGCCGACCGCGACTATGTTCACAATGAGCGCTGGGGCGTGGCTCCCTCACTGGCGCTCGGAATGGGTCAGGACAACTCCGTGGTCCTCGCCTACCTGCACCAACAGGAGAACAATGTTCCCGATTCCGGCGTTCCTTTTGTGGCCGGGCGCCCCGCCCCGGTACCGCGTGAGTTTTATTACGGGCTGGCGAGTGATCGGCAAACGACCAACGACGACATCGGCACTGTCCGCTTCAAACACGAATTCAATCCGGACATCTCGATCGCCGACACGTTTCGCTATGCGCGCTACGAATTTAATTACCAAAGCAACATGCCGAACTTCGGCAGCAGCGTGCCCTCGGCGACGACGCCGCTGGATGACATATTCGTGGGGCGCGATGCCCCGGGGAGCTCGGGGACGCAGACGAATCTCACCAACCAGACCGATCTGACCGCCCGCTTCACGACGGGACCGACCACTCAAACACTGTTCGCGGGCGTTGAATTTGCGCGTCAAACAAACGACTTGTCACGCTACAACAATCCGTTCAATCAAAACAACAACTGGATACCCGAGACGCCGCTGCTCAATCCCGATGCGACCGAGCCGCTACCCGGTATTCAGCCGATCACTTCTCAACAAAATACCGTGGCGCATTCCGCCGCCATGTACGCCACCGACACCATCGGAATCACCCCTTACCTTGATTTTGTGGCGGGTTTGCGCTTCGACCATTTTTCGGCGGACTACGTCCAATACACCTGGACCACCGGCGCCGTTCTCAATCTCGATCATGCCGACAACGTCACCAGTCCGCGTGCGGCGCTGATATTCAAGCCGACGCCGCAACAGAGTTACTATTTGTCGTACGGCACGTCTTTTGACCCTTCCGCAGAAGCACTGAGTCTGACGACAAAAACCGCCGATCTAGGGCCGGTCAAAGCGAAGACCTATGAAGCGGGTGCCAAAACGAACTGGCTCGACGGAAAATTGGCGACCACGGCCGCGGTGTTTCGAACCGAGGTCGACAACGCGCAAACCAATGATCCCGAGAATCCGACGCTCACGGTACTCAATGGTGACCAGCGCGTTGATGGTTTGGAACTCGGCGCCCAGGGCTACCTCACCGAACATCTGGAAATAATCGCTGGTTACACGTATCTCGATGGCAAGACCCTGTCGTCGGGCACGACGGCCTTTGTCGGCAAAGCCCTGCCGAACGTCGCCCGCAACGCCGCCAATCTCTGGGCCGAATACGAGTTGACCGATGCCTGGGAAATCGGCGCCGGCGGCAACTGGCTTGGCGCCCGATTTGCCGATTCAGGCGAGGCCGCAACGATTCCGGGATACGTGGTTTGGAATGCGATGGCTTCTTATAAACTGAGCCGCACCGTGTCCCTACAGCTGAATGTGCTAAACCTTACCAACAAGCTGTATTACGATAATTCCTATTACACATCGGCCGCGGAAAACCATGTCTATCCGGGAGCCGGCCGAACTGCAAAGCTCACCATTCGAGCCACGTTTTAAATCACGGATTATGCAGGCCGCGCCGCCGGCCCCTTACAACAGCGCGCGCAGCTTCAAGTAACCCGAGCGGCTGATGGGCAGCTCGGTCTTGTCGTGAAGAACGGCCACGCGGCTGTCCTTTTCGGACAGCTCTATTTTTGCCAGGCGCGATACGTTGAGAACATAGCGGCGATGGATGCGCAAGAAACCCTTGGCTGCCAGCTGCACTTCGAGCTCGCCGAGTGTTTGCTCCTTCAAGTAGCTGCGTCCGGCCGCCCGAATCGACACGTAGTCATCCTGCGCTTCCACATAGTCGATTTGCTCGACCGGGATCACGTGCACGTGGGAGCGATCCCGTATGAGAACCCGATCAATGGCCGAGCCATCGCGATGGGTTTCGAGCAGCTCTCGCGCCGGAATCGGCTGCTGCCGGCTGATGCGTGAACGTGCCAATTGGAGCGATTCGGCAAAGCGCTCGGGCCCAAATGGCTTGAGCAGATAGTCCACCGCATGGACCTCAAAAGCGCGCAAAGCGTAGTCGTCATAGGCCGTGGTGAACACTACACCGGCAGCGTCGCGGCCGATCAGATCCAACACCTCGAATCCGTCCAGCTTCGGCATCTGGATATCCAAAAATAAAAGATCCGGCCGCAATTCGTTCGCCGCTTTCACCGCTTCGAGGCCGTTGGTGCATTCGGCCACCACCTGCACGTCGGAATGCTGCTCCAAATATTCCCGGATGAGCGCGCGCGCAGGCGCTTCATCGTCGACAATGACAACGGTGAGTGGCTTAGGCGGAGACATTTGCGCTCATCCCCTCCGGCGGTTCAAATGGCAGACTGAGTTTCGCGGTAAATTCGCCGCGCTCCTCGCCGGTCTCGAGCTGGCCTGCAAGGCCAAACTGAGATTGGAGCCGCTGACGCACCAACGAGAGGCCAAAGCCGCCGCGTTTGTGGCGCGGGCGATCCGGATCGCAAGGATTGCTGACCCATACCACCAGCATCGAGTGCTCTTTTTGCGCCCTAATCGTGACCGTACCGCCCTCCAGCAAGTGTGCGATGCCGTGCAGAACCGCATTCTCGGCGAGCGGCTGAAGGATCAGCGCGGGCACCTTGGCGCTCAAAGCCTGCGGACTGGTCTCCTTGAACACATTGAGTCTGGCGCCGAGCCGCACCTGCTCGATGGAGAGGTAGCGCTCCACGATAGTTAACTCCTCCTGCAACGAGATTCGCTGCGCCGCGCCGAGCCGCAGGGTGTCACGCAAAAAATCCGCGAGCTGCAGACACATTTTACGTGCAGCCGAAGGGTCGCGGCCGGTGAGAGAACTGATCGAGTTCAAGCTGTTAAACAGAAAATGCGGATCCAGCTGCGCGCGCAGCGCCTTGAGCTCGGCTTCGCGCGCCAGCAGGCCGGCCTCGAGCGAGCGCCGTTCCGCATCTTGCGACGCGCTGGATGCGATCAAGACGTAATGAAATGCAATGGCAAGCCAAAACAGCAGCGCCCCCACGACAAACAGCAGCCAGGGTTGGGCCAAATATACCTCTGGCTGCAAGCCGATATTGAGCGACACCAGCAACCGAGCCCAACCGAAAGCCAGCGCGACGCAGAGACCACCCACCGTGGCGGCCGCGCACACAAAGGCCGGCACAGCCCGCCATGTTCGCTCTTCCTTGTTAATCGGAAACGCACGGCACAGGTAAAAGGAGGACAGCCCGATAAAAGCATAGATCAGCATCAGCGGCAAAAAGAACACCGCTGCCGTGAGCCACGCGCCTTGACGGCCCAAACCGATGATCAACACAATGCCGATGGGAAGGCAGCCCAGCAAATAGAGTCCAAGCTGTTTCGCATCGGCGAGGATGGGATGCATTCAATTACTGATTTCGACGCCGCCCATGATCACCGTGCCGCGCAACAACAAATGCTGCGCCGGACTGGAGGGCACGGAGCGCGACTTGTCGTGCACTCCGCCCATGAATGGCACGATTTCCTGCGAGACGGTCCAGTGCGGCGGAACGAAAATGGCCACGCCGCCCATGAGGACGAATACATCGACCACCGCGAGCTCGCCGGGACTCATTAACGCATCGCGCAAATCGAGTTCACAGCCGCCCATAAAGGCCGTCGCCTCGGCGCCGCGGAAGACGGACCTGCCCCAACGGCGTTTGCTGCTGCCCAGTAACGAAAATAGCGACGCATGCACCGGTTCACCGGAACCCGCGGATCCGGCATCAAATGCGCTGGGGCCCTGACCTGTCGGGGCGGTGCCGGAGGGAGAACCCGTACCAGGCGGGCCCGGCAAGGTGGCGGAGCGGCCACTGGGATTGCGCATCATGATTCGGGCGCCCACCAGCACCAACAAGAGCGGCACGATGAATTCCCACAGGTCGAGGCTCACCCAGCCGAGTGTATTGAGCAAAAGCCAGCCGCCGATGACGATGAGCAGCAGAGCCCGCAACGCACTGTGCTTCTCCGTGCGTTGTAGCATGACGAGGCCGAGAATGATGAGCGCAGCCGGCCAAAAGCGCAGCAGATGATGAGCCTGGAGAAGGCCGAGCTGCTCGAGCGCCAGCACCACCCCCACCAGGACAAGACAAGCGCCGATGACAAATTTCGGGGTGGGGCCGCGATTATCGGGTGGCACGGTGATCCTCGTCTATTTTTCCGCTGCAATCGCGTAGCACGCGAATAATGCTCACCAAACCCAATCCGGCCAGTAGCACCGGAAGGCTGAGTTGGATGTAGGCCCAATTGGTCATGGTATTGGCAAGCAACCAGTTCCCCGCCAGGAGCAGACCCCAGCCTTGCTGATGACGCTCCTTCACCGTCGCCACCATCTGCGCGAAGGCTAGCACAACGACGAATAGAGGCCAGCTTTGCGCAAGGGCGACCGAATGCGAGAGATCCGCGGACTGCCGCAGCAGCAGTACACCCGCCGTCACCAAGGCAACCCCGATCAGCAGGCCGGCGGTGAAGGGATCACTAGATCGCGTACTCATCTGAGGGCGCTCCATTCGTTGTTCCATGGTTGAAATGGTGCGCCAAGGCCGCTCGAGGATCACCCGATTTCCGGCGAATAGGCGCCAATCATCGGTGAACGACGCTACCGTCCCCGAGGCGGTCCTGGCTACGACCCGACGCGGCGAGAAGCTACCCGCCCTGTGCTACAACCTTCTCGTTCCTCCGAAACCCAGCGAACGAAATCGCGACTATGCCGTACGCCTGCAACGCGTTCTACGCGCTCTCGATTTGCCCCTCGAATACATTGACTCGGTCGCGTAGAAGCGGACCGCTATTTGCCTGCCGTCGAGACGGGCCGGGTGTTAACCTTCAATTCAACAAAACGACGTCGGAATCTCTACTATGGAACAAGCACAACTTATTCAGGCAGCCGCGAGTATTGCGGGCGGAATGGCAGCGGCGCACTACGACAAGTTTGCCGGACTGGTCGCCTCTCGAATCACTGAAATTGCAGAAACTGCCGTGAAGATCGCGAAGGCGATTGAAATTGAAGCGCGCAAGCCGGGATAGCCTTTAGGCAATCTATTGCTTGGCTTTTCCGTTCGGCGGGTCTGATTCTTTTAGTAAGGGCTCGAGCAGCGTTCGCAGGGAATTCGCGTCTTCCAAGCTCGGATTCGGGCCGCCTCCCGTCGTGGCACGAATGGTGCCCATGCGGTCGATCACTACCACTTGGGGAATACTCAGCATTTCGCTGCCGCTGCGACCCAAATAGGCGTCCACGTTGGCCCGTGATGCATAACCCACAGGGTACGTGAGGCCTAGGGACTCGATCATCGAATTCAGCATCTCCCCACCTGTGGCGGCGGCATTTGGAGCGTCGAAGGCGATTGCTACCGACTGAAAGCCGCGCGGACCCAGCTCAGCCTGAAGAGCATTCAGGGTGCGTGCAACTCGCACGCAATGCTGCGACTTGACGAAGAGAAACTCCACCACCACTACTTTGCCCTTGAAGGTCGACAGCATCGTGGTCTTGCCGCTGAGATCGTTGATGCTGAAATCAGGCGAGACTCGCGGCACCGGTGCCGCGGGCACAGAGCCCGTGGAGCCGAAGAACAGGAGTCCCAGGAGCGCGAATGTGAGCATTCGATGATGCATGGCTTACGACCCCTCCCGAGCAAACATCAAGTGATTTGCTGCCATTTGTCGGCGATGCGCTGGATTTCCGTGGCGGCCGCGGCAGCCGCGTCTTCCGGGCTGCTCTCCCCTTTGAGAACCCGCTGAACCATTTTCGGAATCAGAAAGCCATTAAATACCTCCATAAAGGCCGGCGTTGCAAATCCGGGAACTCCCAGATTCGGAGTCCAATGCAGCGCATCCTTGAGTACCACGTATTTATCGTGGGGGTTGGCCTGCGGATCCTTGCTCAATCGCACGATCAGGTCTGGAACCGTTTTGGGGTAGGTGGGAAAGTTAAATCCTAAACTGCTCGCGTAGCCGGCTCTGGAACTGTCGATCAGGTCGGCCACAAATTGTTTGGCCTCATCCTGATTTTGCCCAAAGCTCCAGACCACCGCGCAATTGGTGACATGCGGAAGCGCGGTGATCCCCATGCCGCTACGGCCGAGAAGCGGCTGCTGCAGCCAAATGTTGCCGGCCGTCTGAGGGTCCTGGGCCTCGGCCGCGCGCAGCAGACTGATCGCATTGATCGCGCAGGACGTCTTACCCGCGACCATCGCCGAGACGCTGCCTCCCGGAGACCAGCCAAGCTGATCAGGCGTGCCGGCTTCCCGATAGAGCTGTAGCAGGTACTTTAGGGCGACTCCCGCGAAAACATTCTTATTGAAAACAACTTCGTCGTTGCCCGTTAATATCCAGGCACGAAATGCGTACAGCATCGTGTGCAACGTGATGTTGCCTTCCAACGTCGGCGTAAACGCCAGACCGCAGGGAATATGAAATTCATCGCGCAGGTGTTTTCCGCCGCTGTATAGGCTGCCGTAGTGCCCGGGGCCCAGCGGCATGCCGATCTTCGCCCAATAGTCCTGACGAAAGTGCAAAGGCGAAGGAGCCCAGAAATCGGCAAAAGCGAAGTGCTTCTTGTTCTTAAAGTTATAAGTTGACCGGTACGCGATCTGCGGAATCGCACCGTATTTGCCGGCGACGTGTTGGTAGATCTCCGTATGATCGACGGCGTGCTGATAGAACTGGGCAGGCGGCCAGGGGAAAATAAATACATCGTGCCCCTTGCCGGCCTTGACCTCCGCCGTGGCCGCGGCAGCGATTTTCTCCACCGGGATATTCTCAACCGTGACTTGCGTGTCGTGCTGTTGACCCCATTCTCTCGCTAAATTGTCGAACCAGGGATCGAATTGCGGCACAAAATGCGACCACTTGGCGATCTTGAGTGTCTTCTGGGCGGCTCTGGCGCGGCCGGATAGCAGGAAAAAGGGACCGACGGCCGCGGTGCTCGCGGCCAGTTTGTTGAAATCCCGGCGAGAGACTCGTTTTGCGTTCGGCATCTCGATAATCGCTTATAACAAACTTAGCCCCGGAGGGCGCTTTTGGCGGCGCCGTCCGGGGCTCATTAAAATTTCGCTGCTCGACGCGACTAGTTCACAGCCGCTTCCGCCGTGTTGATCTGGCTCTGTTGGGCCGCGGTGAGTTGAGTGAAGAACACGCCGAACCTTTGCAAACTGAGAAAGTTCAAAGTGAGGCCGATATTCTGAGGCGTGCCGTTGTTGTTGTGCACCTGGTCCAAGAACGCATCCGCTGAAATCGCACCCGCGCGCGGATCCGGAATCGCGGGGCACACCAGCCAAATCGCGCCGCCGTCCGAGCCGTCAAATGCCAGCTGGCCCTCCGCCGCGCACCCATTGGCTTCCAGCTGGTTGTCCAACTGGTCGCCGGTGGTGACGATCGGCGTACCGTCCGCAGTGAGACCGTTCTGCTGGCCCAGCTGTTTCAAGATCGGGCCGCAAACCTTGCCGGGATTCGCCGGATCGACCGTGTACCAAAAGTACGAGTTGATCCACATGCCGAGAAGATCGTCACAAAAATAGCCGAATGGGCTGTCGCTCTGCGGCGGTGCCGTGCCGCTTCCGCCAGGGGGCGTACACACGGTGGGATCGTTGCTGATGCAATTATTGTCGCTGCCGTCAATGGCATTGCGATTGGTCGCGAATCTCCAGTCCTGCCTCAAGTTGGGAGTAAAGACCGCGTTCACGGTACTCAGATCGAAGCAGGGTTGAGCGGGCGCGAGCGGGCTGACCATATCAGCCTGGCAGGGATTGAGTGCGATCTTGCCATTGGCCAAGCGCTGCCTGGGTGCCGGGTAGGCCTCAAAGTTACTGACCAGGTTTTGCATGGATATGCTGCGAGGATTGGCACTGTTGACGATGGAAATGGTTTCGCCCGGATTTTGCTGATCGCCGTCCAGGCCGCCGTTGATCGCACCAACATTGCGCGAGTAGGTGGTCTCGAAGGCAGTTTGGTTGGTCACAAACCCAAGGATGGTAATAAATTCGGTAGGCGAACCCGTTTCATCGTCGGGGAACCCGCCGGTAATCGCCAGGATGCGGAAATTTCTCCGATCCGGGTCTCGCTGGCTGCAGGTGCTATCCGCCACCCAGTTGACCTGCTTCCCGGTCGCCGGCGGACCCGTTAGCCTCGAAGTCCCGAAACGACCGACCACGTCCGTCGGGGTGAGCCCGTTGTCCATGTAGAACGTGTCGTTGTAGTCGCAGGGTGGCGGGTTGAACGCCGCCACACCAGTGACGCTACTAGGTGTCGGTGTCGCGGTCTGGGCCGCAGCCAGATTGGGAGCCGTCAAGAACGCGAGTCCCATCATCGCCATGCCGACAACAACCGGTGAAGTCTGTTCGCGTATGATTTTCATTTCTTGAATCCTTTCTCCAGTGGCCAATTCCCAGTATCCGGCAGACAAGCCTTCAGGACTTCTGAACCCTGTCGACCTGCGGATGGATCATCCATTGCAGCGTTTCCGCGATCCAATCAGCGTGAGCCATTCCAGGACACGCCGACCACAACATCAACGGTTCGTTGCCGTAACGGATATTGCCGATGTGCTGCGTCTTGTCCTGGTCGATGGCCGGATCCGGATACTTAAATCCGATGGCTGCGCGAAGTGTCTCGATGTCTTCCGGCTTGCCGGTCAAAAACGTCCAGCCTGGCAGTGCGCCGAGCATCTTACGATGCTCGCGAAGGTCATCGACGCTATCTTCGGCCGGTTTCAGCGTGAACGAATACATGTACATATCGCGGCCTACCTGCTTGCCGAGCAACCGCTGTACCTTCGCCAGGTTCGCCATGACGAGCGGGCAAATCTCGTCGCATTTCGCATAGAAGAAATTCATGCTGACATTCTTATTTCTGACCAGGTCATCGTAGAACAGGACCCGCTTACCCTCATGGGTAATCAACGGCAGATTCGGCAGGTGTTGCTCTTGGATGCGCCTGCGCGCCCGGCCCGCGATGGTCTGGGTTGCAGGGGCACCGGCGGGGGCCCCTGGGGCGGCAGAAGTCTCGCCGTACGCCCGGGCAACACCCCCAACCGCCAACGGTGCCATTCCAAGCATCCCCAACATATCTCTTCTGGACAGTGCATTCATGACTCAAACTCCTTATGGCACGTTGACATCGTCGCCCTCAGCCACCACATGCCAGAGCGCCATCATGGCGTGATCCTCGTGCACGACGTTGTGACAGTGCATGGGATACTTGCCCAGCCAATCGCGGAAGCGGAAGAAGAGCTGGACGCGCTCGTTCGGATGCAGCTGTGTCACATCCTTGCGACCCATATCCGTGGCGACCGTGGGTGCCACGCGGTTGCGCGTCAGGATCTGGTGCTCCTCCAAATGAATGTGGACCGGATGTGTCCAGTCACCCGTCAGGTTGGTCAGCAGCCACTGCTCCACACTGTTTTGTTGGACCGCGAAGCGGAACGTGTTGCAGTCCATGAACTGGCCGTTGATGGACCACTGGCCATTCAGTCGATCAAATTTAAAGGTGCGCACGATCCTCGGCGCGGCCTGGGTGCTTGGCAGCTGGTAGAAGCTCGGGTTGCTGGCCGGATTCACACTGTTGTCGGCAACCTGAGGACCCGTCACTCGGAACTGCATTATGAGATCGCCCGTGCCCGCTGCTTTGATCGCCGGCTGGTTGCTGTTGAGCACCAGGCTGCATTCGGTGGTCGTGCTGTTTTGCGGAGCGACTTGGCTGTCCACTGCCGCCGGACCCTGACCGTTGATCTGGTTGAGCCGGTTCTCCAAATAGAGCGTCTGCCCAGCGAATTTCGTGAAGTCGATGATGACCTCGACGCGCTCCGCGGGACCGATGCGAACGCTGGTCACCTGCACCGGCGCCGGGATGAGATTGCCGTCAGTGGCGATGAGGTAGAACGGCAAAGTCGTCGGACTTCCGGCGGCCACGCCTCCGGTGAGGAAGAACTCATAGAAGCGTGACGGTCCGGTGTCCAACAACCGGAACCGATAACGGCGCGGCGAGACCTGGAAGAACGGCTGGATCGTGCCATTCACCAAGAATTTATCGCCCAGGATGCCATCCAAGTTGAACAGATCGAACACCAAGTCGCCGCTGTTCGGGTCATAGGTTCGGTCGGCAAATATCAATGGAATGTCGAACTGTGGAAAGCTCGGAAGCCGGAATCCGGTTTCTTCATTGCCGGTGTCAAATTGATTGAACAGGCAGTACATCCCGGCGAGACCTTTATAGGTATTCTGCGAGGTGAAATCGACCCGGTGATCGTGATACCAGAGCGTGCTCAACGACTCATTGATGTCACCATTGGGCTGGTTGGTGGAATTAAATCCGGCCAACACATTGGGATAGTACTGATCGCAGAAATGCCCAGACGTATAGAAATCGCAGGGGTTGCCGTCGCTCTCCGAGGGGTTGTGTGCGTTGTGAAGATGCGTGCTCACCGAGGCCATGCCAAAGCCGGTATTGTTCACCTCGGTAATCGAAGGCAGCGAGTTGATGTTCCGCGTCAGCTGCGGCTTGCCGTAGAACGCCTGATACGTCGGTCCCGGGCTGCGCGGCCCGGTGCCGTCGTCGAATCCCCAAATGGTTTGCTTGGGAAGATCGGGGTGCTGGCTCGTGCTGAACTGCCTCTGATTGAATTGATACAACGTTTGCGGCACAACCGGGAACCGACTCATGCTGATGCCCGGTGCCTGAAACGGGGCGGCGCGAACTTCTCCGGCGCCAACATTCGGGTTCAGGGTTGGCGTCGGCGTCAGCGAGGGAACCGTGCGCGCGGTTGGCATGACCGTGAGCGGCACGATGAACGGCCTCGTGGGTGGACTCATGGTTTGATTCCCGGGAACGCAATTCTGATTCGTTCCCGGACTCAGATTGGTACCCCCGCCGCTCGCAGGGTTGTTCGTCGTTACCGACTGCCCATAGGCGCGAGAACTCAGGCCGTGTTTCGCGATGAGGAGGCCCCCGGCCGTCAACAGTCCCATCTTGAACATTTCGCGCCGACTGGTTACGCCGGCGGCGATTAATTCCCGCCGATTCTTGGCGGCAGCGCACATTTGCTTGAAGCGTCGCTTGGAGACCTTCTCGCCGAACACATTGTAGTACATGAATTCGCCTCCCTTCGTGTGCCTAGACTGTTGCGGATTCCTTCTGCATCAATGGCGCCGTAGGAGCGTATGTATACGGGTGTCTCTACTGCGCGAAAAATTTATTAGCGAGCGACGGTACGCGCGGACCCAGTCAATTGCACCCTTAAATGATTAGCTATTCACACTCAGGATTAGCAATTCACGCTATGTGTTTTTTTTCGAGGCAGTGAGCTGCATTTTCACTGCGCGTCGTCGCCGCAACTCGACTCGCCGCACACTCGACTCGCGGCGCTCTCGACTCGCGGCGCAGTCTAGTTAGGCACTCTCGCCTGCGGCATCCGCACGTTCGCGAAAACGCGTGGGGGTCAGGGCGTATTTGTGCTCGAAAGCGCGAATGAAACTCGAGACGTGTTCGTATCCCGCCGCGCGCGCGATCTCTTTGACACTCAGGTAACTGTTCTCCAGAAGATAGGCTGCTTTCTGTAACCTGAAGGTGATTAACCACTCGCCCATCCGCAATCCGGTTTCGTGCTTGAATAGACGTTGCAAGTGGGATGGGCTAAGACGAAGTTGCGTGGCGAGACGGCCAATGCTGTAAGGACTGCCGGCCTCGATCAGCGTCAAGACACGCCGCTCCACCACTGATTGCGATGTCGTATCGGCCCGCGGCGCTAAAATAACGCCGCTGCGAACCTTTTTCGCCATGCTCGCCGCGCTCCCCATAACGCCGACGGCTGGACGCATCGTCCGCGGTCCGGCTTTCTATTTGAAAGCGACACTCTAATGCCAAATCCCTCAGCGACCGCGTAGATTTTTTCTCATGTTAAAGCAACGTCTGGGAGTCCAGTCCTACAGAAATTCGCGCCGCGCCGCGCAAATGCGCGACGCGCTGGGGACGCGAGCTACGGCAATCTCCTAGCGCGGATTCAGGGGCGAAGCGGGAAGCTCTGCGCTTGGGCGCAGCCAAATCAGTCGGCCGCACACTCACCATTATTCATTTAAATTCTAATGGTTTTGTCCTACAACGCCTTGCGCGTCTTCCGCTACACAACTCGACCTGCAGGCCGCATTCTGAGCATCAGCAACATGGAGATCCGCACATGAAAAATGACACGCAAATTCAGCAGGAGGTTCTCGCTGAACTCGAGCAGGATGAAACCTTGCAGCCCGGCTCGATCGGTGTCGAGGTACACCACGGCGTCGTTAAACTCGCCGGCCGCATCAATGACGTTGAGACAAAGAAGCGCGCCGCGTTGGATGCTCGCCGAGTCGATGGCGTGACCGGGATCATTTTGGACATGGGCATCGAGAGGCGTTGAGCGGTGCAGCGCCGCTTTGCGCCACTGAGTCAACCCGCCGCCGTTAAGGTCTGTCCCTCTCAGTCTCGAGGAGGGTTGCACGGCGGCGGCGTGGCATCGTGGCACAACCCGGTACGCGGATCCCGATGTCCCACATCTGTGCCGTCCTGTTGAGGAGGGTTGGTAAAGCAACCGGACAGGAGCCAGGTAGCCGCAAGAACAGTGGTTATTAACTTCACAAATGATTCCTCATCCCGGAGACCGCGACCTCTGCATTGCCGCATTCGCGCGAGTTTGACTCGACTTTATGTGGTTGCAGTGTACTCCCATTGCCCCCGCGAACACTCATCTAGCTTAAACCGTAGTCGCGTCACATTTTCGGCGAGGCCCCTGCCGTAATGTTCGTCCATGTGTCAGCGTTACGCACTCCCTGACCGATCCACCGTCGAGCGCGAATTTATGCCGTCGCGGGCCTGGTGGAGCTTTACCGCAAAATACAACATCGCTCCGGGACACTACGTGCCGGCGATCCGCTGGCACGACGGCCAATCTGAAGCAGTGATGATGCGCTGGGGCCTGATACCTTCATCCGCCGAAGGTCGCGCCGCTGAATCTCCGCCGACCGTGGACGCAGACGCGATCATGGCAACACCGGTATTCCGCGGCCCGTGGCTTGAAGGTCAACGCTGCATTCTGCCCATGTCCGGATTCTATGCGTGGCAGCTGACCAACCAGCGCTATCGCCAGCCGCACTTTGTCCGCTTACTCGACCGCTCTGTATTCGCCGTGGCGGCTGTTTGGGATCGATCCGTAAGCGAGGACGACGATGTGATCGAAAGCTGCTCGATAATTTGCGTGTCGCCGAACGATCTGATCGTGCGCGTCGCCAACACCGACGGCCGTATGCCGGCGATCTTGCGACGCAAGGATTATCAAACCTGGTTGCGCGGAACCCCGGTTGAGGCCAAGTCAACCCTGGCTCCGTACAACACCGGTGGCATGCAAGCCTACCCGGTCAGCCCCCGTATCAACTCCATCGCACCCGACGACCCCACCCTCATCCATCCGGCCGTACTCGCTTGACGGGCGAGTGTCACTTGGCCGACGCGAACTTCCCTAGCGGCCCATTTTGTAAGTCAGGTCGATCCCGAAGGTGAGCGGCTGCTCGACCAGTGACATCTCTGCCGTGGACAGAATGCTACGCGATTCCGCGACGCCGCAGAAGCCGCCTTGATGCGCGCCGACAAGAGTCGGCCTTCGCCTCAGCCGCCATACCCAACGCGCAAATGGGTCCTCATGAATTCGATCGACCTGCGAATAATCTGCGTCGCGCGCTCTTCATCGTCCTGATTATCAAAGCCATGGCCTCCTGTCGGATGGTTCATGACCGTGATTGGCGCATTCGCGGCCAATGCCTTGGCCACGAATCGGTCTAAAGCATCGTTCAGCGTCGGAATCTCGTCTCGACCGGCACGCACAATCAACATCGGCATGAGGGTCGATGCATCCTCCGGCAGAGAGGCGATCGGTGAAAATGCTCTGAGGTACTGCAACGCTGCCGAATCGCCTGCCGGCGCATATTGCTGCACATCGAGCAGTGCGTAAAACGCCACCAAACAACGTACGAATTCGGGTCGTTCTGCAAGGAGCGGGCTCAATAACTCGCCGCCCGACGACCATGCACACACGCCCACGCGGTCTCCGTCTGCGTGAAACGACTCAGCATTTGACTGTAGGTACAAAAGTGCGGCACTCAGGTCCGATGCAGCTTCGGCCAGCAATAATTGGGGCGGCGGCCTGAACCGATGCGTGAACATCGCCGCAACCATTCCCGCAGCTGCCAATAAACGGCCCCAAGATTGAAAGATTCCCCAATCCTTTGGCCGGTGTTCGGAGCCGGCGCCGCCGTGGATCAAGACGACGAGAGGACGACGCTCATGCGGCTCAAGATCGGGCGGAAGATAAACATCCATCAAGAGATCGGGATTGTCCACGTCGCTATATTTTAGGTTCAAGATCGCGCGGACCCTGTCCATGTCAGGCAGGCGGTAGATGACGGGTCTCGCAACCCTTTCAGCCAAGTCCTCCGCAACCCGGCGCGTCGAATCTGCACTATCGTCCATATATCGGCTCCTTGGTTAATGTCCGCACAAAAAAACAAAGCCGCGATCAAACTCGTGAGAGTCTGCGCGGCCGCCGGAAATACGAAAGCCGCAACGAGTGCGGCTTTCAGTTTTTTAAGACTAGGCGCCGGAAGCGCGCCAGTCAAGATGGATTTGATTGAGCTAGCGGCGGTACCAGCGCTCACGGGGAAAGCGATCGAATCGGTAACGATCGTAATCACGACGCCAGTAGCGGCCATGATCATAACAGTAGGGACCACAGTAAACCGGTCCGTGCCCGAACCGACCGACCGCGACAGCCGGCGCATCGACCCCCACGGTCAGGTAAGGATGCGCCTCCGCCGACACGCTGGCACCCACACCGGCAACTACCAAAGCTGCGCTGACTGCAACGAATGACCATTTATTCATGGTGGCGATCCTTGTATTGATGAACCTCACTAGCTAGAACGCCGCGCCGTGTCGCGCGTTGACCCTGAGCGCGCAGGTTACTATTAGTTAACCTTGGCCCAGACGCCTTTCGCTGCTAGGGAGATTTGCGGAACACGATGATGTGCTGCATTGGGAGCCGCTCCGAAGTGCGCTCCCAAGTGAGCGGGAGCACACTCATTTCGCGGCGGACCTGCGCCTCGGTCATTTTGTGCAGCGGTTTGATCGGCACTGCTGGGTCCTCACCGCGATATTCCACGAGCACCACCCGCCCGCCCGGCTTGAGCGCACGGATCAGGCTGCGCATGACTTCGTAGGGATAAGCCAGCTCGTGATACACATCGACCAAGACCGCCAGCTCGATCGACCCAGGAGGCAGCTTCACGCTGTCGATGTCTCCCTGGATCGGCACGAGGTTCGTAAATTCCGGTTTCCGCGACAACTCCGTGAGCAGTGCCACCATCTGCGGCTGCACGTCGACCGCGAACACGCGACCGGCCGCAACGAGGGGCGCCATACGCCGCGAGAGATAACCTGAGCCGGCGCCGATGTCCGCGACGGCCATGCCCGGTTGCAGGTGCAGCTCCTCCACCAGCAGGTCGGGCCGTTCTTCACTCGCACGGCTTGGCCGCTCGAGCCATGGTGCGCCCGCGAAACCCATAACCGCGGCAATCTCGCGTCCCTGATAAAACTTACCGATGCCGTCGGGACTGCCGCGGCCCTCGCGATACAGCGGCACGGCGACGGAGTTCCCGGCGATCGCGGTCGGCAGTGGCGAAATGAAACTACCGATTACGAACCAAAGGGCTCCGAGGGTTGACGATATTCGCGCGCAGCGTGTGGCAAACATGGCGACAGTATGCGGCCTGTTTACAACCAAGTCATAGGCTGCAAGAATTTGCCAATGACCCGTCCGGTGCATCTGATCCAATGAACCGCGTGATCCTCTGCACTTTGTTGGCGATTACCGGCCTCGCCTCAGCCTCCCCGGTCACTTACACCATCGACCCCAATCACACCCATCCCGAGTTCGAAACCGATCACTTGGGGGGTGTTTCGATTTGGCGCGGTCTCTTCAAGAAGACCAGCGGCACCATCATCCTGGATGCGGCCGCGCAAACCGGCACGCTCGATGTCACCATTGACATCGCCAGCGTGGAATTCGGCAATGATAAATTGAACGAGGAAGCGGTCAACTCAAGCGCGCCTCCCATTTTCGAAGCACCAAAATATCCGACCGCGCATTACCAGGGCACGCTCGGTGGCTTCATCAACGGCTCCCCGACGACAGTTGCCGGTTTCCTCACGCTTCACGGGGTCACGAAACCCGTTGCACTGCGCATCGATTCATTCAAGTGTGTGGTCGATCGACCGGCGACGCAGAAGCATGTGTGCGGCGCCGACGCCGTCGCCACGCTAAACCGCGCGGACTACGGCATCACCATCGGCCAAAGGTATGGTTTCAAAATGGACGTGACACTTCACATCCAGGTTGAGGCCTTTCAGGTCGAGTAGTCTCTGAACACCACGCCTTCCCTCGCCTTCTCGGCCGCCGCATCCACGTGCGTGCGCTCTATTGCGGTTGCCAATCGCACAGCAGCTTCATCTCGCCATCCTTAATGGTGTCCGGCGCGACGCGGTGCCAGGCGGTCGATGAAATCAGCTTCGAATCCGCAACCCAACGCGTACCGTCTTCGTAGTAGTCGGTTCTCGCGTCCATTTTGACTCGCTCTTCGCCACAGTCGAACTGCCAGTGATCTTCCGCATAGTTGACCCACTTGCCCAGCCACTTTTCGCTATGCGGCGGAAAAACTTGCTTCTCCCATAAAGACCGCAAGTTTCCGCTGCCCTGGAAACTCGCGCTATTCACATAGAGCTCTCCCGCCGAACCACTCGTAGCCGTGATTCGCACCCAGTCGCTCGCCCCCCGACCATCTTTTGCACGCGGCGTAATCAATGGCGAGCGGGAGGTTGTCGACTCCGTAATGAGCAGGGTTTGCCGTTCGTTATCAATCGACCAAGATTTGAGTCGCGATAGAAAGCTCTGCCCCAGCAACAGCAATCCGCCGGAATCACCGACCGACGCGATGACGTCCCGAACTTCCAATTTGCCCACCCGCAAGGATCGAATGCGAAAGCGCTGCGAGATCTCTCCCGATCCGTCCGCCAGCTTGTACATCCGCTTGTCGAGGAAATCCTCGCGTGAGACGGTGCCATCGCGGGTGAGAGTAGCGAATATGCTTGCGGGTATGGAAACGTCCGTCGCGCCACTGTCGATGGTGAAATTGAGCGAAATCTTGCCGTTGATAACGACCGGCACCTCGAGCGTGCCATGTGCGTGAATGAGCGGTATTGACTCCGAATACGCGGCGCCACCCGAAAGCAGCAATGCCAACAGTGCCGCGCTCGACAACCTGCTCACTTTGGCCGGCATGCGCAAATTCGTGGTACCGGGTAGCCCATCACTTGGGACGACAACATTCTAAGCCTCGTCACCTTACGCCTCTACCGCCGCGAAGCGCTCATACCCCTTCCACGATGCGTAAATCCCGCACGACGCCGCCCTTTAGCGCTCTCAACGCCTCTTGATAGCCGGAGCTCGCGTGCGTTGCGACGGCTTTTGCCACGGAATCAAACTCGATGACGACGGCCCGTTCAAGTTGACCCTCGTCAAAGGCGTGGGCGGGGATTCCCCGTGCCAAAAAACGCCCACCGCCCTTTTCGATGGCGGGACCGGCCAGCTTTGCATAGGCGGCCAGCTTATTGGGATCCAAGATTTCTCGATAAAATGCAATCCAATAGGCTTTAGCCATGGCTTAAAATCCTCTCGTTTAAAATCTTTTGCAAGCGTTGTTAATAATAGGGATTTCTGCGACGCCGAAACCTTAGGCCGTGGGACCCGCCTGCGACATGCCTCGGGCAAATCGCCAATTGCCATCCGAACCGCGCCGCAACACCAACATCACCCGTTGGCGATTGAACATTTCGTCGCCGCCGGTGCGCGGCCGCAGGCGCTGAACATCCCAACCGCGATCGACCGCCAGGTCTCCGGCGAGCAACCGTTCGACGCACTCAAACGCCGAGGTGATCTCATAGGCCGTAAATGCCGCCTTGAGTCGAAGTCGCAACGCCTCAGCATCGAGTTCAGGCGCGCCCGGCGCGCACAGTACGTAGTCCGGCGTCATCAAGTCTACGATAGCATCGACGTCTTGCCTGCGAAAAGCGTCGCTCCAGGCGGCATAAAGCTCGTCGATTCCCGCTTCTGATTGTAACCGCATGTTCGTCAGTCACTCTCTCAAAAATTAAATGCGGGCGCTAACTTTGTTAAGCAGCACCCGGCCTGCGAGGCTTCCAACTGTCCCACAATATTCTAAATGGTGCCGCCGATTCGATGCTCGATTCCTCTTTGCCGTCTCGGGCTGCCTGACCGCTCGCCTGAATTCGCCACAATTGCGCCCGCCGCCTGCCCGAAAAGCGGCTCCTAATGCTCTGCGTATCACGAGTCATTGGGAGCAGTGATGATCGAGAACTTAGAGAGTCGATTCACGTCCGTTTCGGTCAAGGCCGTGGTGATTGCCGCATTGACTGTGCTGATGTTGTGGCCGCTGTCGCGTGTCGAAAGTCTGGTCAGCGAAAGACAGACCCTCCAGGCCCAGGCCTATGCCGTCATCGCGGCCGGATTCGGTGGTTCGCAAGTTATCGGCGCACCCATTCTCACGGTCGACACGGAAAACAGGGCCGTCGAGGTGGATCCGTACACTAAAAACAAAACGGAAACATGGACAAAAGGCGCGCCGCTGCACCTTCTTCCGGATGAGGTTCAAATCACGAATGACGTATCGGTCGAAGTGCGCAGCAAGGGCATTTATTCAGTCCCCGTCTATGTCTCAAAAGTCGTCATGACCGGCGTGTTCAAGCCAGACGCAATCGCGTCCCTGCTGCGCTCCACTGCCGACATGCAGGTGTTTCCCACCCGTGCCGCATTTCAACTGCCCCTGCCGGGTGTCAAATACGTAAGAGCGCTGACGCGCTTCGAAGTGGATGGTCAGCCGTTGCGCGCAACCAGCGGTGGGGTCGCGGGTCTTACCGCCCTCGGCACCCCGATCGACCTGAAATCAAGAGGCGACGCAAACCCAGTGGCGTTTCGCCTGGAGTTCGAGATTGCCGGCAGTGAATCCTTGCACTTCCTGCCCTTGGGATCACACACCACGGTGACGGCCAAGGTCGCCTGGCCGCACCCCGATTTTGACGGTGCGTTTTTGCCCATTTCGCGCGACCTTAAGCCGGAAGGCTATTCCGCGAAGTGGGAAGTGCTGGAACTGAATCGGGCCTACCCTCAAACCTGGCGTGGTGCATCCGTCACGGAGGCCGCACTTTTGGCAACCGCCTTTGGCGTGCAACTTTTCCAGCCGTCCAATATCTACACGCAGAACTACCGCGCCGTACGCTACGGCATTTTATTTGTCGCGATCACTTTCGCGTGTTTCTTTGCCTGGGAGCATTTGGTTCGTGGGCTGCGCCTTCATCCGATGCAATATCTGCTGGTCGGACTCGCCCTCGCGACTTTCTACCTGCTGCTTCTGGCGCTGTCAGAGCATATCGGATTTGCCCTCTCCTACGCAGTAGCCGCCGCAGCCTTGGTGGCGCTGATCACCGCCTACATCGCCGGAGCCACCAACAATCGAGTCGCCGCCTTTGCGATCGGAGCCGCGCTGGCCTGCACGTACGGTATCTTGTACGTGATCCTCCTCTCACAGGACTACGCCCTTCTGTTTGGCTCACTGCTGCTATTTGTGATCCTGGCGGCATTGATGATCGCCACGCGACGACTCGACTGGTCCAAGATCGGCCGCGAGGACGCGAAATGAACGCTACGACAACTTACGACCGCCCGCCAAGGCGGCGGTCACGCCGAGACCGATAAACACACTTCCGCTGACATACCGCTCCCAATCCAAGTAGCGACTATGTTGCTTGACCCATGCGCCGGCCGTGCCCGCAATCAAAGCATAGAGACCATCGCTCGTCAGGCCCATCAACGTGAACAGCAGACCGAGGAAGGCGATTTGAAACGGGACCGCGCCGCGCGCCGGATCGACGAATTGGGGCAAAAACGCCAGGAAGAACAGAGCCGTCTTGGGATTCAGGACATTGACGATGAAACCGTCGCGATACAGTCTGCCCAGGCTGCGCCTCGGCAGCTTCAGTGGCGAAGCCGGCGTGTCTGTTCGCCTCAGGATGCGTCGCACCCCCATATAGATCAGATAACCGGCGCCCGCATATTTGACCAGTGCGAATGCCAACGCCGAAGAAGCGAGCAGCGCCGACAGCCCCAACGTCGATGCCAGCACATGCACCAGCGTTCCCGTCGTGATACCAAACACAGAAGCCAAGCCGGCTATGCGGCCTTGCTCGACGCTGCGCGCAACGATATAGAGCACTGCCGGACCCGGCGTCAGCAGCAGCAGGGTCGCCGCCACAGCAAACAGCCCGATCGAGGCAGCGCTTGGAATGACCATGAGCATTCTATTGTCGACCGTTAATCGCGGTCAGATATTCCAACAAGCCATCCACTTGATCATCCGGTATGGGCGCGCCGTAAACCGACCGCATTTTCATTATCTCGGCGCGCCACTCGTCTTTTTTCAGAGGGGGCTGCGTCAAGACCATTCCCGCCGAGTGGCAGATCAGACATTGGCTGCTCGCAATGTCTGCGCCGTTGCCCGGTGGAAATCGCTCATCACCCGCCGGCAATTCGATACTGACGATTGCCCACTCCCGCGACGATACCTCCTTCTTGCCGGCCGCAGCCTCTGCTTTCGCAGCGCTCCACCACGCGATCCCGCATACCAGGGACAACAGCCCGGCGCACAATAGCAGGGGTACCACGCTCTTGAATCGCACACTATTGAGCATTGTCTTGCGGTCCGCTAAACCAATTGCACTGACACTGATTCAACGACATTGCGCATAAAGCCCGAGCCATTCCAATTCGCGCGCTCGGGCTGCGAGACGCCGGCCGTGTTGAGCGCTTTGATCATCAGGGTCTGCGGACCGGTCGAGGCAGGACGCAATTGCACGCTCCATTGCCGAAAGCTATATTTACCGGGGTCGGGGCCCAGCCGCGCTTCCTGCCAATGGCTTCCCGCATCCGCCGAAAACAATACTTTGGCGAGTCCGGTGTCGCCGCCGAACGCGATGCCTCGCACCGTCTTTGCTTCGCCAACCTTGAACTCCGCCCGGTCCTTGACGTTTGTAAAGAATGAACGCGGCACCATGCGGTTAATGGGAATCAATTTTACGCCCTGCTGGCCCGGCACGATGTCGGCGAGAGGCGTATCGGGAATCAGGTAAGCTTTTGTCATCCAAAAGTTATCATCGGGTTTGTCCAGGACCTCGATATCATCGAGCATCTTGATCCAGTAGGTTGCATACCAACCGGGAACCACCAAGCGCAGCGGATAGCCATTTAATAGGGGCAGCGGCGCGCCGTTCATCGCGTACGCGATCATCACTTCACCATCAAGGGCATGATCGACATCGAGCGACTTCATAAAGTCGGGGGTTTGCGGAAGTATCCCGGTATCGAGCCCATTGAATCGGACCTGTAGCGCTCCCGCCTTGACACCCGCACGATCCAACACTGCCTTGAGGCTGACGCCTCTCCAGAGCGCGTTGCCCATCGCACCGTTCGCCCATTGTCCACCCGCGACGCGTGGAGCGAAAAATCCGCGTGAATTGCCCGAACATTGGTTGACCGCAGCGATCTCGACCGGTTTGAACTTCCGCACCAAATCATCGAGCGTAAAGCTGATCGGCTGTGTGACGTGACCGCGGACTTTGAGCCGAAAAGTGCGAGGATCAACGACGGTCGGAATATTGGCCAGGTGCCAACGTACGTAGAAGCGATCGTTGGGCGTGAAGATGCCCTGGTCAAATACCTCAACGGGCGTTTCAAGCAGCGGTGGTCGTGTACGCTGCAGAACCATCGCGCCCTTTTGCGGAAAGTCCTTGACCAGATTGCGATCACCGTTGACGAAGGGCAAGACCAACGACTCGCCCGTACCGCTCCATGCCGGCGCCCCCAGCAATCCGCTCAAGCCCAGGCCGCCGACACCCGTGAGAAACTCGCGCCGCGATTGCGGCGGAACAAGAAGTGATCGCTTCACAGCCCGGCTCCACGCTTGCGCGGCGACGCGCGCGCTGATGAGTATACTTGGCTGTATCGCCCAGGGCACGTTCCACGCTCGCCCTGTGCCCTTTGCAACATTCAATTTGCTTGGAACGCGAGACGTTGATGAGACCGCCCGCCGACATTGCAGACAGAGCAATCAGCCAGACTCGGCGGCGAACCTTGTGGTCTGCCTGTGCTGCTCACATCTTGCACGATGGCTACACCGACCTGATCTATATCCTGCTTCCGGTCTGGCAGTCTGAATTTGGCATCGGCTTTGGTGCCTTGGCGCTCGTGCGAGGCCTGTACGCAGGATCGATGGCCGGTTTGCAGATCCCGGTTGGCCACTTAAGCCACTGGATCAGCGGCCGAACCATCTTGACCACCGGCATGGTGCTGGCCGCAGTCGGCTATGCCCTGGCAGGATTTTCCACCGGAATGGTCGGTCTGTGCGCGGCGCTAACCCTGTCAGGATGTGGCTCGAGTACCCAACATCCGATCGCGTCCGCCGCGATATCTCAAGCGTACGGCAAACAAGCCCGACGGCCGCTCAGCATCTATAATTTTTCCGGAGATCTGGGGAAGGCGGCGATTCCCGCGTCGGCGTCCTTGCTCATCACCTTCATGACCTGGCGACAGGCGCTCTGGGTCATCGCGGCCGTGGGAATGATCGGCGCAGTGGGACTCGCTATTTTCGTGCCCATCATCCCCAAGGGTTCAGCCCAAGACCCCATTGTCGTGCAGAGGAAGGAGAGCGGGCGCGGCGGCTTTGCCCTCCTCTTTGTGATCGGCGTTCTCGATACCAGCGTGCGAATGGGACTGTTGTTGTTTCTGCCCTTTCTCTTGAAAGAAAAGGGTGCGTCGCTCGCGACAATTGGCGCGTCGCTGTCGTTGGTTTTTATCGGCGGCGCGGCGGGAAAATTCGTTTGCGGATGGCTGGGTGCCCGGGTGGGGGTAATCGGCACGGTACTGGCCACGGAAGGAGGCACAGCGCTGGGCATTTTTGCGGTACTGCTCGCTCCCTTGACGATGTGTTTGTTCTTGTTGCCGCTGCTCGGCGTGATGCTGAACGGCACCTCCTCCGTTCTGTATGGCACGGTTCCGGACTTGACGCCGCCGCATCGCACCGAGCGCGCCTTTGCCTTGTTCTACACCGGGACCATCGGCTCCGGAGCGGTCGCACCCATTATCTACGGCGTCTTGGGCGATGCGATCGGCTCAGTGGGGGCGACGATTGCAACTGCGGTCACCGCTTTGATCATCCTGCCGCTCGCGATTGCACTGTCGCCGCACTTGCTCAAAGCCGGTGCTGAAGTACTATAAAACGCAGACGAATCCGCAAGTAACCAGTGAGACGATAAATGGATACCAAGCTGCGCCCCTCGGTGAGACCCGTACTGATTTCGGACCTTCGACCGACCCAGATCACCGTGGGGCTCGGAGAGGTGAAGCAGCGTCGAAATCACTGGCGGCAGCAACAAGGTAAAAAGGCCGCGAGATTTCTCGGCAAACATATGATCCCCGTCATTTTGGGGCCCGAGGGCCACCACTACCTCATCGATAACCATCATCTTGCCCGGGCGCTGTACGATGAGGGTGTCAAAAGCGTGCTGACGCTCGTGATTGCGGACCTGCGCAAGCTCGAAACCGCGGCCTTCTGGTTCGTCATGGACAATCGCGGCTGGTTGCACCCGTATGACGAGCGTGGTCGGCGCCGCTCTCACACCGATCTACCGAATTCCGTCAGGGATCTGCGCGATGATCCGTTCCGCACACTGGCCGGCGAGCTCAGACGCGCGGGCGGATTCGCCAAGGAGACGATCCCCTTCACCGAATTTTTGTGGGCCGATTTTCTGCGCCGCCGAATGAAGCGAAAACTCGTCGAAAAGAATTTCCGCCGCGCTCTCAAAGAAGCCTTGAGCCTCGCCAAGACCGATGTGGCTGACTACCTGCCCGGCTGGTGTGGGCCCGTTACCGATACCAACGGCGACGCCGACAAACGCCGCAGCCGTCGAAAATAGCGAAGCGTACCGCGCGGCTCGACAGCACGGCAGGACTGGCCGGCATCAAGAGTGCCGGCCATCTCAGCGATTGGTTTTTGCAATCCACGCTTTCAGCGGTCGTATCCACTGCGGCAGTGGCTGAAAAAACGCACCGTGCTTCTTCCCGGTCGAAATAGACACCTCTTGAAAGGACTTGAGGTGGCTTCTCCCGGCCAGTTTTGCGCACGAGCCGAGTTCATCGGACGTTTCATAGATCGATAGCAAATTACCGCCGAGAATCAACCCCGGAGCTTGCGAGACCTCTCCGTCTTCGCATATCGCGAGGAGCGCGGTATTGATCCCTGCGGTAGCCAGACCGCTCGAGGCCAGCGCGGTCAATTGGGCGCCTCGAGAAAACCCGACCAGCGTAATCCGGCTCGGCTTGACGCCGGCATCGAGCAGGCGTCGGACCCACGACTTCAAAGTGTCCGCATAGGAGTCATCGAGACTCTTTGGGCGTTGAAAGGCGATGAGATTGAAGCCGCCGCCGCTAAACAGAGCCTGTTTGATCGCCGGAAAATCATACTCTCCGTACTTCGGCGAAACCGGCTTCGGATCATCTCCCTCGACGATCAAGCCGTGTGAATAGATAACGTACCTCTCGCCAGCACGCACGGTGTCGGGAAATCGGTCGTAGATCTCAGCGGCTCTGCTGCAAATGGGGACGAGCATGGCCAAGGCCAGCCAGAGTATCCGATGCATTTTATTTTCGTCCCGTGTAGCCGGTGGTTGCACCAGCATACAGGGGGTTATCGCGACATCAATACGATGTTGAGTCAGGAATTCGGCAGTCTGGAGATGACTTCGCCGATCACAGCCGCGGAGAAATGGTATCCGGCGGGCCAGCCACTCGCTCGCGGCCCCGCGACATTCAGCGTCTCGATCTTGTTGTCCTTGATAAACTGCAAAAGCGCCTGAGCCGCCGCGATCGGATCCGGCGTGTCACGCGCATCGATGAGAAGGCACGGCCGGCTCGACAGCTTGCAAAGATCGTGCGTCAGGCGAGTGCCGCCGCTGAGAGAGCCATCATAGAGCAACGCGCTCCCGTCGCTGTCCACCACGTTCAAGCGAGTGCGCTGCTCATAATTGCCATGCGGCAAGGGCGTCAATGGGTATCGATCGGATATCACGCCGTCCTCGGCCATCCGGTCTCCCGGCATCCACCCACCGCAATCAAATCCGTTTGTGATGGCGGCATCCAACGCGCCAAAGCCGAGCCATGCCAAGCTGTCGCGAGTCTGAGACAAGGCGCGTTGGACGCCTTCGACCGCCAGGCGAATTTCTGGTGTCCCCAACGAGTCATTGCGTCGCTCGACGCGGGCCGCATCCAATTACGGCGCTACATTAGCATCGAAATCCAAACATGCTCCGCATCGATGCTCAGCAGCGATTTCCGCAGCCAAGTTTGTGCATCGTCAGTGAGGTGCGGGACCACCCGATCAAAGTCCGCTTGATCTTGAGGACGGATGGCGCGCGCTTTGTACAAAAGTTGAATCTCCGGGGCAAGATAGGCAACTCCCTGCGGATTTCGGCGGATCGCACTGGAAATCGGACGAGCGATTCGCGCATCGCGACGAAATACCCACTCCTCGCCTTCCGAATTATCGAGCATCAATTCAAGTTCCCAATGCGGCGCGCTCGTTCGCTTGCACCACAGCGAATTGACGTCGGCGCCCGGCGCATCACCCGCCGCGAGCGGAGAAAGCACACCATTCTTGGCCTCGAAGACGTCCCAATCCCGTAACGCCGCCAGCTGGCTTTGCGCATCCTTTCTAAAGATGCCGACATCGAGATCGTTGTGCGCGCGAGTAACCTTCCCTAAAAAGAGATCGAGCGCCCAGCCGCCGGCGATCCACCACCGCGCCCGAAACTCCGACAATAAGGCCACGGCATCTGTTGGCGTCAGTGCGCCCCAAACACGATGGGGACGCAAGTTCACTGCGGGCATCCGCTCTGTCTCCGCGAGTACCAGCTACGCCGCCAGCTCATCCACCATCGATATCACCCCCGACAAAACCGCTCCGCCCACTCGAAGACGGCAGCTCTCAATCTCCTGCCGACTGAATGATCGCTGCACGGTTTTGCCCTTCACGGTGATTTCGACCGTCGAACCGCTAAGTACATGATCGGTGGCCTCTATGTCCTTGTACGCGACGCTGCCAAAGAAGCCATGCTGTACCAGCCGCCCTTTGATTTCGTGCCTGATTCTGGCCAGGGCAGTATCGAATTCCTCTCTTTGAACCTCCTCCACCGTGCACCTCAAACTAACGAGCGTGCTTGCACTGTAGTCCTCGCCGGGCAAGCCTGCCATCAATTCGGTTTCTTAAAGCGCAACAGAAATTGGTCGGTATGACCACGGACCGACGGATCGAACACATTTTTGGTGTGATCGTCCGCCTTGTTCGCGAGAATGGCGCTCTCGCCGTCCAGCTTGAAGCCGGCGGCCAGCACATCCGACTTCACTCTTGCCGGATCGATCCGGTGCAGCGTATCGGTTGCCCCGACGCCTGAGCCCGCCGTGGCCGCATGGTCCAGGATGACATACACACCGCCTGGCTTCAGGGCGGCAAACACTGCCTTGTTGAATGCGGGCACGTCCGCGGGTCCCATAAACTTGTCGTAGAGATCGTGATAATTCTGCCGGATGAACACCGCATCGAGTCCCGGCGGCAACGCCGTTGCGACCGGATCCGCACTGACGATGACGTTGGGGGACTGACTCGCCAGCTCCTTCATGTGCGTTAATGCTTCGGGGTAGTGCTTGACGACTTCGGCAGTTTCGATCGCGTACACCTTTCCCGTCGGCCCGACGGCCTGTGCAAACGATGCGGTCAGGCGCCCCGCCACGATATCGGCGACTTGGTCACCCTTTTTAAGCCCGATGAATTTGACCACCTCGGGCGCTTTCCAATCGGGATCGGGAGTTGGCGCGGCGGATTGCGACAATGCGCCCGTTGCCGCGCCCAGTGAGATAGCCAACGTTAAAAATAGTCGGATCTTTCGCATGAGCAAGTCCCCCTGGGTGGTTTCGTGAAGCAGCGGCGTGAGTTGTAGCGGTTTCGCAAATAGTAGCGCACTTTTGACGCGTCTTTGGCTTGACATATTGTCCATCCGGCCGTGACCGGTGCAGACGACGCTTTGCAATAATTCTTCAATAATGGCGTCGATGCCCGGCAGCACTGATGCACTCGTCAGGGCATCGACGATGCAAAAAAGTCGTACGCATGGATGCGTGCGCATTGCAGCAGGACGATGCTCAAATCGGAATTCAATCGGGTTAAAATGCGCCCACCAAGCGCACCCGGGAGAAAACCATGATTGGCTACGCGACCCTCGGAACAAATGATCTTGCGCGTGCGCAAGCGTTCTACGATGCCTTGCTGGCTGAAATTGGCGCGAAGCGCCTGATGGAATTGCCGCATGGCTTTACCATGTATGGGGTTAGATTGGATCGGCCGGCGCTGGCGATCACACCTCCCTACGATGGCAATGAAGCAAGACCCGGCAACGGCAACATGCTGGCTCTCGTTCTCAAGGAGCGGGCAAAGGTCGATGCACTCTACAAGAAAGCCTTGCAACTCGGCGGATCGGATGAAGGCGCGCCGGGCGTCCGTGGCGATGAAGGCCCACAGGCATTTTACGCCGCCTATTTCCGGGATCCCGAAGGCAACAAACTCTGCGCTTACCGTGTCGGCCCGGCGTAGAACAGAGATGGGCTAGCCATCTCAATTCAACAGACCACACGCCCTGGGCATCTTGATCAGCTGCGAGAACGATTGACCGGCATCATCGGCGCTTCCTCGCTTCAGAATCTCGGTTCTCGTATGATCGTCGGCCACCGTGCTCGGCTACTACCTCGATCTAGCGCTGCGAAGTCTCAGACGCAATCCTGTGCTCACAGGCTTGATGATCACCGCAATTGCTTTCGGGATCGGCACGTCGATGACTTCACTGTCCGTTTCCCGGGCCATGTCGGGCGATCCGATTCCCGAAAAATCGCAGCAATTATTCAGGGTGCAGATCGATAGCTGGGGACCGGAGAGGCGTGGCGAACGAAACGAGGACGGCCTCGACGAGAACTTGAGCTACATCGATGCGATGGCGCTCAAAAACCTTCACGCGGCGCAGCGCCAGACGCCCATTTACTCAGCCTATCTCATTGCGCGGCCGCAGGATCCAAAGCTCAAGCCGATAGGCCTCATCGTTCCCGCGGTGGACTCCGACTTCTTTCCCATGTTCGACGCCCCGTTTAAGTTTGGCGGCCCTTGGTCCCGCGCCGACGATCAAGAGGGCACCCCGGTCGTTGTCATTTCGCGCAAGCTAAACGATCAATTCTTCGCCGGTACAAACAGCGTCGGTCAAGCGCTTAGGCTCGACGGCGTTAGCTACCGAGTCGTTGGCGTACTGGACCGCTGGCCTTTGGTCCCCCGGATTTACAACCTGCATATTCGTCCCTACGGGGAAATCGACGAAATCTTCATCCCCTTTACCCGCGCCATCAAGGCGCAAGCCCCGTCGACTTCCGGGATGAGTTGCAACGAGACCACGGATGCGAGTTTTGAGGCGCGGCTTCGGTCTGAGTGCCTCTGGATTCAGCTATGGGTGGAATTGCCGGCGGCCGCCGACGTCGCTAAATATCGAACGGTCTTGAACAATTATGCCGCGGATCAGCAGCGCGCCGGCCGTTTTCACTGGCCGCCCCACACGCAAATTCGCGACGTCATGCAATGGCTGGAATATCGTCATATCGTTCCCAATGAGCTGGGTCTCCTGGTACTCGCTTCCTTCGGGTTTCTGTTCGTTTGCCTGATGAATGCCATGGGTCTCATGCTCGCCAGAATCATCGGACGAACTCAGGACCTCAGCGTCAGGCGAGCCCTGGGTGCCAGCCGAACCGCGATCATGGGCCAATGCCTGGTCGAAACGACCGTCATCGGTGTTTTGGGCGCGATCATCGGACTGCTGTTGACCATCTTGGGGCTGCTCGCCATGCGCGCCGCGCTCGCGGACGATTTCGCGGCACTCACCTACCTGAACGCCAAGACGATCGGCATTGAAGTGTCGCTCGCTATCGCCGCGACCATTGGCGCCGGCTTGTATCCGACCTGGCGCGCCGCGCACGTCGAACCTGCTTTGCAATTGAAGGCGGAGTAGCCCGTTGAAGTCCCGCTCTGCACGCTTCGCCATCTATCGGAAGAAAGCCGGTGCAGTACTGATCGCAGTGCAAATCGCCGTGACTCTCGCGATCCTCTCCAATGCCTTGGGACTGATTGTCGACCGTCTGTCGTGGAGCGCGCGCCTCACGGGCATCGACGAGGCGAATATCTTCTTCATCTACGCCACCAGTGTCGATAAGCCGCCCAGCGCCGCTGCGCTGCAGTCATCGGATCTCGCCGCGCTGCACTCCACGCCGGGCGTCGCCAACGCCTACGCAACCAATGCGTTTCCTCTGGAAGGAGGCGGCTGGTCGATGACCGCAGATTTGCAGGCGGACCAAAAAACGCCGTCCGCCCACATTTCGTATTATTTTGGTGACGAACAAGCGCTGGACACCCTCGGCGTAAAACTCGTTGCGGGACGCAATTTCACCGCGTCTGAGATCCTCGATCGGGACGGCCGCACCGCACCACCCGCGACGCCCATCATTGTCACGCGCGCGCTCGCGCAGCGGCTGTTTCCCGGGGGCGATGCCTTGGGAAAACCGCTCTACACGGAGACCCAGGATCCTTCGCCCATCATCGGCATCATCGATCGACTCCAAGGACCGTTTGTCGCGGCGACCGGATTCATGAGCACCTTTACCGAGAATTCCGTGCTGGCACCTTTCCGTCTATTGAGTGATTCCCAGACCTATGTGGTCCGTACCAATCCGGGGAAGCTGAGCGAGGTACTGAAGGCCGCGCAGAAAGGACTCGAAGGCATCAATGGCACGCGCATCATTAGCGCAAGATCGATGGCCGAGATACGCGCGAGAGCGTATCGCAGCAATCGAGGCCTGACCTTGCTACTGGGAGCCGTTGCATTCATTTTGGTGGCCGTGACCGCCTTCGGCATGGCGGGTCTGAGCAGCTATTGGGTCACGGAGCGACGCCGCCAGATCGGCATACGGCGCGCCCTCGGCGCGAGCCGTCGCGCGATTTTGCGGCTTTTTCAGAAAGAGAATTTTCTGATCGCGCTCAGCGGCGTGCTGGTCGGCATTCTGTTGGCGATTGCCCTGAACATTTGGTTGATTGGCCGCTTCGAAATGGCGCGCCTGAATCCTGCCTATGTTATCGGGAGCGGGATCGCCATGCTCTTGCTCGGCCAAATCTCGGTTCTTTTACCGGCGATGCGCGCGGCGCGAGTGCCGCCGGCGCTCGCCATTCGCGGCTCGCAAATCAGGCTCACAGCCTGAGGAAATAAGGAATGGCCATGAGCGCGGCCCCGATTACCACGAGCAAGATATTGTTTGAGACAAAGTAAGGAAAGACCATCAGCGCCAGTCCGCAGAGCAACGGCACAACGGCCCGCTGCTTTCGACCGTACAGGAGGAACCCGAAACCAATCGATCCGAACAGCAAACCCCACAGGAGCGATGACGCGTTCAATGCTTGGAGCGACCGGGGTTCGGCGACCCGCACTCGGACCAACGCATTACACGTAGCGCGCGCAGCGTGTTCCAGCGACTCGCCTCGCCCACCGACTCATTAAATGCGAAAGCCAGCCCCTCGTCGTGCGCGGCCTCGAGAAGCCATCGACCGTCAGCCTGCCTGCGACTTTCGACGACGCGCAAGGCCTCCGCGACGCGCGCATCCGGCGCCACACCGGCATTTCTGAGATAGTCGAGCGCGCGAAGGATGTCGTAGTGATACCGGGGCGGGAATGCGAAATTTAGGAACGCCGCATTCGCGACTTCGCCGCTCGAGCGCCGTCGGAACAGTCCGCGTTCCAACAGATACTCCTCGCCTCGCCGTCTGGCCGCCGCGATCTCGGGCGCAGAGCCGATGGCTCGCTCATACTCCAGCAGCCCTTCAAGGACGCAGATGGTCGTATGAAAAGACGAGCGGACGCTGTTCGGCGCTGCGCAATTCCAGCCGCCGTCTTCGAGTTGCTCACTCACGAGACGCTGCGCGAGCTGAGCAGCCGGACGCCCGAAGTAGGCGCCGAGCGCCAGCGTGCCCCCGTTGATGCAGGGTTCCACCTCGCCTTCGAAAAATGGCTTCTTGCCGAACTCCTCGTGCCAGCGGAAGCCAGCCTCGAGGCGTGACACGGCCGAGTCGACGGCCGGGTCCGCGCGCTCCGCGCCGGTCGCCCTCAGAAAGATCATGGTGAACAGGGTCGGCAACCAGTCGGGCGCGCCGGCCCGGTGCCACGAGCCGTCTGCTCCCTGACGCGCGAGAATTTCCGCGCCTACCCCTTCGCGCGGTACGCGGGCACGCTCAGCGGCAATGGCCTGCGGCGAGGCGTCCGCGAGATCGCGCATCGCCTGCCAGCGGATGGCCGGATCCGAATCGAGCAGCCAGTCAATAGCGTCCACGACGCGATATTACCCTCGCTTACCCGGACAGTCTGCAATGTCAGGATGCCGCCGATACGGTGCGCGACCGCCGCCGGCGTAAGCGCGGGTCTTGCGCGCGCTTGATGGCCACGTTCTCAAAAGGCGCCGTGCAAATCGACAAGATCTTGCAGCGCTCCTTGCCCACGGCCACATAGGCGTGCGCCATACCGCTATCGAAATAGACGGAGTCTCCCGCCTGCAACCGCAACGGCGCGTAGCTTTCGCTGTGCAGTTCCAGCTCCCCACTCACCACATAAATAAATTCTTCGCCGTCATGCCGGTGAAATTCACCGGCCTCCTCCAGTGAGTGAGCTTTGATCTCGCCGATGATCGGCGCAAACTGTTTATTCATCAGATCCACGCTGAGATAGCGCAGCGACTGCATCGGCGTATCGAGCATCTGCCCATCGCCGGCGCGGTTGACGCTGCGACGCGCGGTCTGCACCGGTTTGGCGTCCGCCATGTCGCCGGACAAGAGTTGCGCCATGTCGACATTCAGACCCAAGCTGAGTTTGCTGAGTTGATCATACGTGGGCGAAATTTGATCGGTCTCGATGCGCGACAATGTCGACACCGGCAAGCCGGTCTTCCGGCTGACCTCGGCCAGCGTCCAGCCCTGTTTGCGGCGAAACGCCCGCAGCGCGGCGCCGGGTTTGGCGACAGATGCGAGTCGGGACGACAAGCGTGATTACTTCTTCGCCGGCAGACCGATCGCGAGACGCTCAATTCGATCGGCAACCTTGGACACCCCAACATCCTTGCCGATGGCGTTGGACAGCACCACGACGGTTGTTTTGTCATCCGGGAATTCGGACAGCGATGCGCTGAAGCCATAGATGCCGCCGCCATGATCGATCTTTCGATGGCCTTCATCATCCGACAACATCAATGCATACCCGTATTCCTTTTTCGCGGGCGCCGCGCCGGCGGGCGCTCCTGCCGCGGCCGCCATTTTCGCCATCGCCGTGCCGGAGTTCTCGCCGTTGCTGAGCTTACCCGGCGTCAACATCGCCGCGAGCGAAGCCGGCTTGAGAATCTTGCCGCCATAGAGAGCCGCATTCCACGTGGCGAGGTCGCTGGCCGTCGAGCGAATTGAACCGGCTCCGCCCGGAATCGACATGGATATGAAAGGCGCGTTGGTGAACTTTCCGGGACCGGCGCCCGAATAACCCAAGGCTCGGCCGGCGACAATTTCGGTCTCATCATCGAGCGCGGTATGGGTCATGCCGAGAGGCGTGAAAAATCTCGTCTTGAACACTTTTGCGAGGGATTCACCCGAGGCTTTCTCCACCACGCCGCCCAAGATGAAATAGGCCGAATTGCTATAGGACCAATTGGTGCCCGGCTCGAAGTCTTGAGTTTTGGGCAGCTTGCCAATGAACTCAACCATTTCGTCGGTACTACGGTGGATCATGCCATCCACCGCGAAGTTGGGCTCTGAGGTGTAGTTGTAGATGCCGCTCGTGTGATGGAGCATTTCATCCAGGGTTATGTCATTGGCGCGCGGAAAATTCGGATAGTACTTCGACAGTTTGTCTTGCAGGGATAGCTTTCCCTCTTCCGCCAGCAGCAGCAGCGCCACCGCGGTGAATTGCTTGGTGACCGAACCGACGCGGAAAATGCTGTCATTGGAGACCGGCACATGCTGCTCCAAATTGGCGGAGCCGTAGCTCTTCACCAACACGGGCTTGCCATTCTTGATTACCGCAATCTCGAGGCCCGGGCTTTCCCCCGAGGCGATGGCGGCGGCCGCCACTTTATCGATCGATGCGGCGAGGCTCTTGTCGTCAGGCGTTTGCGCTGGTGCCGCGGATCCTAGCAATGCCGCGACAACGGCGGCGCCGATAAAACCGGTGATTGAATTCTTAATGTGCTTCCCCTCTGAACACTGTGAGGGGCCAATATCTCACTTCTGGGAATTTTCCGAAAGTGGAAAGTTATTCCATATATGCAAAAGACGGGAAATCTAAAAAGGGGTGCCGGGGAAGGACACGGCGGCAACGATCAGGCGGCGGGTCGATCAATCACAACCACGTCCGAGCGCGCTTGCGCGCGCTCGAGTATCGCTTCGGCGCCATCGGCGGAGAGGTCGAAGTCACGCACGTCGAACTCCGCCGGCATGTGGGTGAGCTGTTGCATCGCGCCCGTCTCCAGATCGACCACCCAGAGATTCTTGTGTTGAATCTCACCCTGCAGAAAAACCATTTTCCGCCCTCCGGGAAGCAGGGCGAGATGCCTGGCGCCGCGCGTCAATAGAAGCTCCGGCAGAGGATGTGCGGTACTCGTGGCGCTGGCGGCCTTGACCGCGAACTTGGTCCCGATGTCGGGCCCTGAATAAATGACGAACTGCCCATCCGGCGACCAGGTTGGGTCGACGGAGTAGGCGTCGATGAACGGCGTCGGCGTGCTTCCTTCGAGCGGAATCCGAAACAAGTGCGGGACCCCATTTTGATCCGCCGCCGAGATGATTGACCTGCCATCCGGCGCCCAGGCAGGCGCGCCACGCAATTCAAGCGAGTCC
>Ga0209169_10000063_pt1 | contig 60021 bp, 50 predicted proteins | sample HubBroMetageWRM4_FD_188346 | JGI IMG/M metagenome (GOLD analysis project Ga0209169, IMG submission 188346) | Warmed soil microbial communities from the Hubbard Brook experimental Forest, New Hampshire - Hubbard Brook CCASE Soil Metagenome WRM 4... | ecosystem: Environmental > Terrestrial > Soil...
CAGCCGCCTAATGAAGCGAACACTACTTCCTTAACTCATGCGACCGGCAGCCGGAGGCGAAACCGGCATAGCCCGTTCTCAACGGGCGACGCGGCTTAAAGCAACGACGGAAGGGCTTTTTTGGTTACTGCCGGCGCGAATGCCGGGGACACCGGAAAGGCTTGTCCATCTTTGCCAGCAGTGCGGAACGGGGTTTCCCTCATCCGGACCAAGGCAGCAATCGCGGCGACGTAAGCGCTCTGTCTTTCAGCAGAGCAGTTTGCATCGCAGGAGGTTCACCTTAGGCGGCTACGCCGCCGGCCGGATTAGGAGTTGAGTGGCAATGACCACACGCATCCGCGAATTCCTCAAGCAGCGCACCGACAACGGACCCTGCCTCGTCCTCGACCTCGACGTCGTGCGCGAGAACTACCAAAACTTCGCCAAGGTTCTGCCCGACACAACCGTCTTCTACGCCGTCAAGGCCAACCCGGCCCCGGAAATCCTCAAGCTGCTCGTGGGGATGGGTTGCCACTTCGACGTCGCTTCGATCGGCGAGACCCATGCCGTGCTTGAAGCCGGCGCCACCGCCGACCGCATCTCCTACGGCAATACCATCAAGAAAGAGCGCGAGATCGCCGCTGCGTTCGCGCTCGGCGTCACCCTCTTTGCCGTCGATTGCGAGGCCGAGGTGGAGAAGGTGGCCCGTGCCGCTCCCGGCAGCCGGGTTATCTGCCGGATCGTCTGTGACGGCTCCGGCGCCGAATGGCCGCTGTCACGCAAATTCGGCTGCGAGCCGGTCTATGCCGCCGACATCCTCGAGCACGCGCATAAACTCGGCCTGGTGCCGTACGGTGTCTCGTTCCATGTCGGCTCGCAGCAGCACAATGTCGAAGCCTGGGACCGGGCGCTCGCCTCGACCGCAGCCGTCTTCCGGGCTTGCGCCGAGCGTGGCATCTCCTTGTCCATCGTCAATCTCGGCGGCGGTTTCCCGGCCCGCTACGTGCGCAAGACCCCCAAGCTTGAATCCTACGGCAAGGCGATCTTCCGCTCGCTGCGCAAGCATTTCGGCAACAACCTGCCGAACACCATAATCGAGCCCGGCCGCGGCCTGGTCGGTAATGCCGGCCTGATCGAGGCCGAAGTGGTTTTGATTGCCAAGCGCTCGCCCGAGGATGAAATGCGCTGGGTCTATCTGGACATCGGCAAATTCCACGGCTTGGCGGAAACGATCGGCGAATCGATCCGCTACCCAATCCGCACCACCAAGGATCGCGACGACACGGCGCCCTGCATCATCGCCGGCCCGACCTGCGACTCTGTCGACGTTCTCTACGAGAAGACGCCCTATAACCTGCCGGTGTCGCTCGCCATCGGCGACAAGGTCTTGATCGAGGCCGCCGGCGCCTACACGACGACGTATTCGTCAGTCGGGTTCAACGGCTACCCGCCGCTGCGCCAATACGTGATCTGATTTGCTCCTCCCCTACGCGGGGAGAATTTCTATTTCGGCTGAATGTTGGGATTGCCGCCGGGGGTGCCCGGCGGCGGAATAATGGCTTTATCGCCGGTGCTCGGCGTCGGCGCCTTCATGGCTGGGTCGACATCCGGCGGGCATATGACGGTCGCGGTGTCACCGAGCTTTTGACTAGGCTCGTTTTGCTTCGCTTGCTGCCGCTCTTGCGGGGTACAGCCGGTGGTATCGGCGGCCCGCGCATTTCCGATTGCGGCGCACAAAACCGCAAGCGCGACAACGCGCCCTATCTTGATCATCCTCATGCGAGTTCCCGGCGCAGAACTGGTTCTTAGTCAACGGACAGGCGGAGCCGGGGTTCCGCGCCGTTTTCGTCAGGCGACCCATTCGATATGGGCCTTGATGGCCTTGCGGTCGTCATCGATCCAGCCGTGCGGCCGCGCTTTCTCGATCATGGCTGAGAAATTCTGCTGCCATGCAGCGTCCTGGTCGATGCCGGGCCACTGGCGCAACGCATCCTGGAAAATCCAGGCGGTCTCGGCGTCCGGCAATTCGGCTTTGCCCGCGGTCGCCTTGCGCATGGCGTCCAACCGGTCGCGCCCGCCCTCGACCACGAGCTTGAAAGCGCGAAAGTTGCCACGGTCCTCGAACGACAATTCGCCGCCGGCGGTGACTTTCAGAAACACAGTATGCCCTCGACTCGCTCAGCTCAGGTCAACAATGCCGGCGTCACCGTCCTCGGTGCCGAAGGCAAGCAACTGACCGTCGGCGCTCCAGCCGAGTGCGGTCACAGGCGCCGCGGCCGGCTTTCGCGCCAAAATCTCCGCGCCATCGGCGACGCGGATAAGCAGTATCATACCGTGGTCGAAGCCCGTGGCGACAATCGCCTGACCCGGATGAGCGGCAACAGTCGTGACGCGGTGGTCGGACGGCGCCAACAGGCGCGGCTCTTTGCCCATGGGTCCGTCCTTGCCCTGGAACGGCCATAGGATGAGTTGCGTCGCACCCGACGTGACCAGCCAATCGCCATCGGCCGTCCAGGTCAGCGAGGTCACCCGCGTGGCGTAACCGGACATGCGCATATGCTTGCCGTCAGTGAGCCGCCAACCATGCAGCATCGGCTCCTGCATGCTGGTGACGAGAAAGCGGCCGTCGGGGCTCACGGTCGCGCCGAGATGCGAGCCTTTCCATTCGAGCTTTTCGGCTGTCGCTTCGGTCGCGTTGGGAAACCACAGCGTCGCGCCGTTATAGTGCGCGATGGCGAGGCGGAAGCCCTTGGGCAGGAAGGCGAGGCCTCCGACCGTCGAGGGCACCTCTAATTCCCGCTGCTCCTTGCCTTCCTTGGCTTGAGCGAAAGCCGTCTTGCCCGCCGACCAGGCGACAGCCCCGCCGCGCCCCAGCGCGACGTGATCGATCCAGCGGTATTTTGGATCATTTGCCAGCGCTCGGGTTTCGCCCTTTGCGTTCGTCGCCGCCAGCTTGCCGTCATCGCCACCCGAGAGGACACGCTTGCCATCCGCGGCCGTGGTAAGGATCGCGCCATCATGTACGGCGACGCGGCGCGGTTCGCCTTCGGGCTCGGCGAATACCATCGCCTCCTCGCCAAGCACGAACACCGCGGTGCGCCCGAGGAAATGCGCGGCGATGACCGCGCCATCCGCCGCTACAGACTGAGTGCGCTCAACGACGGAAACTGTCTCGCTGCGGGCGTCGGTCATGAAAGCATTAACGTCCCCGCACGACGAATTGAGCAGTCGTCACGCGATGCAGCTTTCAAAACCCGTCCGAATTGTCTCCTCCGGCAGGTTGCGGCCAATGAACACGGCGCGGCTGAGACGTTGCTCATCCTTCTTCCACGGTCGCTGGTGATCGCCATCAATGATCATATGCACGCCCTGGAAGACGAACCGCTGGTCGTCATTCTTGAATGAAAGAATGCCCTTGCAGCGCAGGATGTTCGGACCTTCGGTCTGCACCAAGTTCTGCACCCAGGGGAAAAACTTGTCGGGATCGAGCGGTTTCTGGGTCTTGAGAGAAACCGATTGCATGTCTTCGTCGTGATAATGCTTGAGCCCGCCATGGTCATGATGGTGCTCGTGTTCATGGTCGTGCCCGTGGTGATGATCGTGGTCGTGAACGTGCCCGCGGTCGGCGAGGAAGTCCGGCTCGATATCGAGGATGCGGTCGAGATCGAAAGCCTTGCGGTCGAGGACCTGATCGAGGGCAATTTTCGCCCGTTCGGTTTTGTGCAGCTTGGCGTAGGGGTTGATGCTGCGGATACGCGCCTCGACATCGCCTAGTTCTTCCGCGGAGACGAGATCAGTCTTGTTGATCAGGATCACATCGGCAAAGGCGATTTGATTCTTGGCTTCCGGGGCATCCTTCAGCCGATCCTTGAGCCATTTTGCGTCGGCGACGGTGACCACCGCGTCGAGTTTGGTCCTGCGCCCGACATTTTCGTCGATGAAAAAGGTCTGCGCGACCGGCGCCGGATCGGCGAGCCCCGTCGTCTCGACGATGATGGCGTCGAACTTTCCCTTTCTGCGCATCAGGCCGTCGAGAATGCGCACGAGATCGCCGCGAACGGTGCAACAGATGCAGCCGTTATTCATCTCGAAAACTTCCTCGTCGGCCCCGACGACCAAATCGTTGTCGATGCCAATCTCGCCGAATTCATTGACAATGACGGCGTATTTCTTGCCGTGCGGCTCCGACAGAATGCGGTTGAGCAAGGTGGTCTTCCCGGCGCCGAGATAGCCCGTGAGCACCGTCACCGGAATCTTACCGGCCGAAGATAGTTCGGACATGCGGTCCCTCCTGCACCGGCTATATAGGTAATCCGCCGCCCGCGTAAAACTTCAACCTTTGCAATCCTGTGGGCCCGCACCGCGCCGCTGCTCTGCTGCAGACCTGATTGTCTACGGAGGGTGGAAAGAGACGTTGCGGCTGAAATGTTATAATGTTACATTACCCCGCATTCGCATTGTTTCTAAAGAGAAAATCCGGGATCTCCATGAAGCGGCTCATTGGCATCGCGGCTGCGCTTCTCTTCACCGCAAACGGCCTGTCGATATCGCACGCAGCCGACGGAAAAATAGCCGTCGTCGCGGCGGAGAATTTCTACGGCGACGTGGCTCGACAGATTGGCGGCGACCGGATCGCCGCTTCAAGCATCGTGAGCAATCCGGATCAGGATCCGCATCTGTTTGAGGTCTCTCCCGCGATCGCGCGGCAGATCGCCGACGCGCAAATCGTGATCTATAACGGCGCCGACTACGATCCCTGGATGGTGAGGTTACTGGCGGCTTCGCCGCGCCCCGACCGGGTCGTCATCGTCGCCGCCGACCTCGTGGGTAAGCGTGCGGGTGACAATCCGCACCTCTGGTACGAGCCGGGCACTATGCCGGCGGTCGCGGGCGCGGTCGCCTCAGCGTTGGCCAAGGCGGATCCCGCCCATGCTGATGATTATGCCGTTCGGCTGAAGACCTTCGTCGCGTCGCTTGCCGCGATCAACGAAAAGATCGCCACGCTGCGGGCGAAATTCGCCGGCGTCGCGGTGACGGCCACCGAGCCGGTGTTCGGTTATATGGCGGATGCGTTGGCACTTAAAATGCGCAACGAGCGTCTACAGCTTGCGATCATGAACGACACCGAACCGAGCGCGCGCGACATCGCCGCGTTCGAACGTGACCTGAAAACCCACAAGGTGCGCGCGTTATTCTACAACAAGCAGGCGTCGAACAAACTGGTCCAGCATCTCGTCGAGGTCGCTCGCGCCTCGAATATTCCGGTGGTAGGGGTGACAGAAACGTGCCCGCCGGACATGACGTTCCAGGAGTGGATGCAGGGCGAACTTGATGCTTCCGGACGTGCACTCGCTAGCCCATCTTCATGACGGTGATTGAACTCGATCGGGCGACCATCAAGCTCGGTGGCCGCGTTATCCTCAACGATACCAGTCTGACCATCGGGCAGGGCGAATTCATCGGCGTGCTTGGGCCGAATGGCGCCGGCAAGACCACGCTGATGCGGGCCATTCTCGGATTGGTGCCGGTAAGCTCGGGTGCCATCCGTGTATTCGACAAGTCGCCGCGCCGGGGCAATCGGCAAATCGGATATCTGCCGCAGGTGCGCACCGTGTTGCCAGACTTGGGCATCCGCGGCCTCGATTTCGTCGCCAGTTCCGTGCATGGCGAGCGCTGGGGCGTGCCCTCGCTCACGCACGCCGATCGCGCCATGATCGAAGCGATGCTGGGCGCCGTCGGCGCCGGCGAGCTAAGCCGCCGGCCGCTGTCGAAAATGTCGGGCGGCGAGCGCCAGCGGCTATTGCTTGCACAAGCGCTCCTCGGCGAGCCGCGGCTCTTGCTGCTCGACGAACCGCTGATCAGTCTCGACTACCATTATCAGGAGGCCGTGATCGAGTTGGTCCGCCGGCTGGCTCGCGAGCGCAACATGACAGTGCTGTTTAGCGCCCATGAGCTCAATCAGCTGATCGGTGCGCTCGACCGCGTCCTCTACCTCGGCAACGGCCGCGCTGCGCTGGGAACGATCGACGAAGTCGTCACCACGCCGGTGCTCTCCGAACTTTACGGCACGGACATCAACGTCGTGCGCGCCGACGGCCAGATCTTTGTGCTGTCACGCGGCCGCAGCGTGGAGCATTCCGACCACGCGCATGGCGGCCATCACCACGATCACGGCCATGCTTGACTACGATTTCATGCAGAACGCGTTCGCGGCGGCCGGGATCGCCGCCGTCGTGTCCGGCCTGGTCGGCTATTTCCTGGTGTTGCGGGGACAAACTTTCGCCGGGCACGCCCTGGGGCATATCGGCTTTGCCGGAGCTACCGGCGCCGTGCTGCTCGGCGTGGCGCCGATTTGGGGTCTGGTCGGCCTCACTGTTGCCGCCGGTGTCGCCATGGGCGCGCTCGGCGAGCGCATCAGCGGCCGCGACGTCGCGATTGGCGTCGTGCTGGCGTTGGCTTTGGGGTTTGGACTTTTGTTCCTGCACTACTACACGGCTTTTGCCACGCAGGCGACGGCACTGCTGTTCGGCAACGTGCTTGCAGTCGACCGATCTACCATCGCCACGCTGCTCGGCCTTGCGGTGGTGACGCTCGGGGGGCTGGCGGCGATCATGCGGCCGCTCATCTTTGCCAGCCTGCAGCCGGAACTCGCCGAAGCCAAGGGCGTGCCGCTCAACTTCATCTCCATCGCCTTCTTGGTGATCGTCGCGCTGGCGGTTTCGGAAAGCGCCCAGATCGTCGGCATCCTGCTGGTGTTCGCCTTGATGGTCGGGCCACCAGCGACCGCACAGCGGCTGGTGACCGGGCTCTGGGGTGGACTGGCGCTTTCGGCCGTGCTGGCGCTCGCCGAAGCGTGGCTAGGGCTCGTCATCGCCTACTACACGGATTGGCCGGTCAGTTTCTGCATCGCCACGCTGAGCGCATTAGGCTATTTCCTTGCTAGCGGAGCGGATTTGACGTTCGCTACCCACCGAACCGATATTTCGTGAAGCGAATGTCAAATCCAAAGCGCCACTAGCAGGCATATTTTGCTAGTGGTCCTTTGATTCTAACATTCGCACGATTGCCTGCCGAACCGGGATGCGAATGTTAGAATTGGACCACTAGCGGCATCGCGGTGTCGCGGCAGGAGGCCAGGATGAGTTCCGAGAAGGTGCGTGCCGTTTGCGTCGGTGAGGTTCTGGTCGAATTGGCCCGCGGGGCGGATGGCAGGTTCGCGCTATCGTGCGGCGGCGACACCTTTAATACGGCGGTTTATCTCGCGCGTGCCGGCCTCGATGTCGCGTTCGCGACCGCGCTAGGCGACGATCCTTATTCCGACAGCATCGTCGCCCTTGCCGCCGCGGAGGGGCTTTCCTCAAAGCTCATGTTTCGCGCGCCCGGAAAACTGCCGCCGCTCTGTCTGGTTGAGGGCGGGCCGCGTGGGGAACGCGTTGTTCGCTACTGGGGCGAAGACTCCCCGGCGCGCGAGCTGTTCGAGCGCCCCGATTGGATGCTGGTGGCGCAAGAGATGGTCGCGGCGCGGCTCATCTACTTCTCAGGCATTACGCTCTCGCTTTTTTCGAATAACGGCGTGGGCCGTTTCCTGGCGCTTCTGGAAGCTGCGCGTCAGCAAGGGGCCAAAATCGCTTTCGACGGCAATTTCCGGCCGCGCGGCTGGAAGGGCGATTTGAGCCGCACCCGCGCCGTCTTCATGGAAGCGTTGAAGCGGGTCGACATCGCGCTGCCGACCTTCGATGACGAAGCGGTGCTATGGGGCGATCCTAGTCCGGAAACGACGGTCGCGCGGCTGCAAGCCTTCGGCATCGGCGAGATAGTCGTCAAGAACGGTCCCAACAGCGCACTGGTTGCTACCGCCGGCGCCCAGCAATTCGTCCCGGTGCCCGAAGTCATGGTGCCGGTGGATCCCACAGCGGCCGGCGACGGCTTTAATGCCGGATATTTGGCAGCGCGGCTTACCGGTGCGGCTGTAGCCGAAGCGGCGGCCGCCGCTCACCGTCTGGCGGGCGACGTCATACGCCACCCCGGAGCGCTGGTTCCGCGCGCAGATGCCGCGATGCACTGACCGGGATCAGGGTTGCGGGTCGGCTAAAGTTAGAACACAGTCCTGACAATAGGCCGCCGCAAAAAAGCAACCGCGGTTGCTAGTGTCTTTCGTTGTCTGACATCGCCGGCTGGGAGGGACAGTCCATGCAACGGTTCGCTATTGCGCTCGCGGCAATCCTTTCCCTTGCGCTCGCAAAACCCGTGCTGGCCGACGATCCGATTGTCATCAAATTCAGCCATGTCGTGACACCCGATGCGCCGAAAGGCAAAGCGGCCGTCCTGTTCAAGGAACTTGCTGAGAAGTACACCAACGGCCGTGTCAAAGTCGAAATCTATCCGAACTCGTCGCTTTACAAGGACAAGGAAGAACTCGAGGCGTTGCAGCTCGGGTCGGTGCAAATGCTGGCGCCGTCGATCTCCAAGTTCGGTCCACTCGGCGTCAAGGAGTTCGACATTTTCGACTTGCCATTTCTGATGAGCGACGACGCGCATGCGCGGCAAATGATGGCAAGCCCGATGATGGCCGATCTCAACGCCAAACTCGAGGCCAAAGGCGTTTCGCCGCTTGCCTATTGGGACAATGGTGCTCAGGTCTTCACCGCCAACCGGCCGCTGATCATGCCGGATGATTTCCGCGGCCTGAAAATGCGCATCCAGGGCAGCAAGGTTCTTGATGCGGTGGCGCGCGAGCTTGGAGCGCTGCCGCAAATCCTGCCGTTTTCGGCCGTCTACCAGTCGCTGCAGACTGGCGTCGTCGATGGCGAAGACAACGTGCCATCCAACATACTGACGCAAAGGTTCTACGAGGTGCAAAAGAACCTGACCGTCTCGCTGCACGGCCGGCTCACTTACGCGCTCATCACCAACAAGAACTTCTGGCATTCGCTGCCGCCGGACCTGCGCGCCCAACTCGACCGCGCCGTCAAAGAAACCACGGTTTTCTTCAATGACACGGCGGCTAAGGACAACGCCGACGCGCTGGAGAAGATCAAGGCCTCCGGTAAAACCGAGGTGCATGTTTTAACCGACGCCGAGAAGAAGGCGTGGATCGCCAAGTTGATGCCGGTCCACACCGAGATGCAAAGCCGGTTCGGCAAGGAGTTCATCGAGCGAATCTACAAGGCATCTGGGTTCACGCCGCCGCAATCGTAGCTCGATCCCGCGCCCGCGTGGGATTGAGTACAAGTGATGCGGCTCCTCAACCTCCTGCTCGATCGGCTCGAAGAGTGGCTCATTGCCACCTTGATCGCGGCGGCGACGGTTTTGACCTTCGTCGCGGTGTTGCATCGCTACGGCGCCAGCAACTTCGCTGAATTGTCGCGGTGGGGCGGTGCGCATGGCTTGACGCATGTCCATATCGCCGCGGATCAGGCTTATGTTTGGCTAGCCGCGATCGATCTCTCTTGGGCGCAGGAACTCGCCACCTACATGTTTGTCTGGATGGCGAAATTCGGCGCCGCACTCGGCGTGCGCACCGGTATTCATGTCGGCGTCGACGTGTTGGTCAAGCGTTTGACGCCGGCGGCGCGTAAGCCGGTGATCGTGTTTGCGCTGCTCTGCGGCGCGCTCTTTACCGGCGCGATCGGCACATTGGGCGCGATTTACGTTCATGAACTCGACCCGGATCAGGTTTCGCCGGAGCTCGAATGGCCGAGCTGGATCATTTATTTGTGCATCCCGCTGGGCTCTTACCTGATGTGCTTTCGGTTCTTGCAGGTGTTGTGGCGGTTCTTGCGCACCGGCCGCGTTCCCCGCCAGGGCCATGGTCTGGATTATGAAAGACCGCAGCCCGCCGTTGCCGGAGCGGCCCCGTGATCAGCTTTTCGCGAAGCGTCGGACACGAAACGCGCCCGCTGAGCGGCGCGGTTACCGCCACTCTGATCATTCTCATTCCCATCGCGCTCGCGCTTATCTGTTTTGCCGCGCGACTTCATTTGATCGAGCTCTCGCACACGGTCCGCGCCGAACTTCTGTTCGCGCTGCTGCTGGCGCTGATGGCGACTGGCATGCCGATCTCGATTGCGCTCGGGCTCTCGGTTCTGACCTATCTTTTCATCCTCTCCGACGTCGACCCGAAGATGGTCGGTTTGAAGCTGTTCACCAGCATCGACCGTTTCGAGATCATGGCGATTCCGTTTTTTATCCTCGCCGGAAATTTCTTGACGGCCGGCGGCGTCGCCCGCCGCATGATCGATTTTGCCACCTCGCTCATCGGCCATTGGTATGGCGGCCTTGGACTGGCGGGCGTGGTCGCTTGTGCGCTGTTCGCCGCGATTTCCGGTTCTTCGGTTGCCACTGTCGTCGGCATCGGCTCGATCATGCTGCCGGCGCTGCTGCAAGAAGGCTATCCGCCGCGTTTCGGTGCCGGCGTGATCGCGACGTCCGGTGCGCTCGGTATTTTATTCCCGCCTTCGATCAACCTCGTCATCTACGCCGTGGCGACGAGCGGCATGCAGCCGCGCGGACCCGATGGCGCGGTCGTCGAATCGGCTTCGGTCGGTCAGCTGTTCATGGCGGCGGTGGTCCCGGGTTTGATCCTTGCGGCGATGCTCGGCGCGACCACCTGGTATCGCGCCTGGCGTAACGATTATCCGCGCATGCCGCGGGCCGATTGGCGCGAATGCGGCCGCGCCTTCCGCAAAAGCTTCTGGGGATTGTTCCTTATCGTCCTGGTGCTTGGCGGCATCTATTCCGGCTGGTTCACGCCCACGGAGGCAGCCGCGGTAGCGGCGGTCTACGCCTTCGTGATCGCGGTGTTTGTCTACAAGGGACTCAAGTTTGCCGAGGTGCCGTCCGTTCTTCTCACCGCGGCGTCAATGAGCGCAATGATTCTCTATATCATCACCAATGCCGCAGTGTTTTCCTGGCTTTTGACTTCGGAACAGATCCCGCAATCCATGGCGGAGTGGATGACCGCGCAGGGATTCGGCACGGTCGCATTTCTGCTCGTTACCAATATCGTGCTGCTCGCCGCTGGCAATTTCATGGATCCCGCCGCGATCGTGTTGATCATGGCGCCGATCCTATTTCCGATGGGCGCCACGCTTGGCGTCAATCCGGTTCACCTCGGTATCCTGATGGCGGTGAACATGGAAGTCGGGCTTTGTCACCCGCCGGTCGGTCTGAACCTTTACGTTGCCTCCGGCATCACCGGAATGGGCATCACCGAGCTCACGGTCGCGGTGCTGCCCTGGCTCGCGACCATGCTGATTTTCTTGGCGATGGTGACCTATATCCCGGCCATTTCGCTGTGGCTGCCGCACATTCTGGGCATGCTGTAAGCGCCTCCGCCGACCTCACGGCTCTTTACCATCCAACAGCACGAAGATCATGCGGCAAGGTTTATCGCCGCGATTGATCCAAGCATGGTTCGTCGCCTGCTGAACAACGACATCGCCGGCTTTCAGATGGATGGTCTCGTTGTCGAGCAGCATGTCGATTTCGCCTGACACGACGATGGCGTAGTCGACGCTGCGCGTGCGGTGCACGAAAGGATGTTTCGGCGTCAGCCCGCGCTTCGGCGTTTTGTCGCCGATCACATTGGTCATGTGGGTGTGATCGATTTTCGCGATTTCGGCATCGGTGGTGGGCAGAAACTCGACGACGCGGAATATGCTGCCGTTATCGGGCGGCGGTATGCCGATCGGTTTCGCCGTGTCCTGCGAAGAATAGCCGGCCGGATTGGAATCGGTGATCCACAAAACGGCGGCCGGGTTGGCGCTTCTTCCGGGCTTGAGCGGGAGCGCGCTGTCGAGCACCGCTACCGCCTTATCTCCAGCATCCAGTGCTGTCACGACGCGACGTATCTCACTCATTGGCATTTCCTCATTCGCTGTAATCGTGGGGTTGAAGTTCGATGGGCGTGCCGTGCGGCGTGCGTTCGCAGGCGTGCCGCCAGGCCTCCCGGGTGCGTGCGAGCATTTGCGGCTCGGCCAATCCTTTGGCGGCGACCAGCCGTTCGAGTGCGGCGAGCCAGTGGCGATAATAGGTCTCGCCGGTATCGGGGTCGCCGGCGGCTTGCGCCCGCATTATTTCATCGCCCAGCGCCGCTGCCCATTCCGCTGCGGAAAAGACGCCGCGCTCTCGCAACGTGACCGCGAGAGCAAACGCCTGCGCTTCCCACGGCTCGCGGAATACGGCCGTGTTGGCATCGCGCGAGCCTTTGCGCAGGTCATCGCCGTGGCAGGAATTCACGATGCCGGATCCAAATACGGCTCGAATGCTTCGATCGAAACCTTCAGGGTCGGGTCGCACTCTTCGCCCCATAACTCCGGGCCCTCGAACAGCACCGTGTAAAGCCATTGCGGGTTCTCACCGGCCCTTACCGCAGTGGAATCAGGAAAAACATGGCAACCGCGATTGGCCTCGATGACGCCGACCCGGCCGCGTGCGTAGCGCGGCAGCCGCGTATGCGTCGGCGGATGAATATTTTTGGTACGCACGCGGTCGCCGATTTTGAAGCGCGGGGCCGATTGCGATGTGCGACCGAACGAGCCGCGGGAAAGCGTGCGCGGGACATCCGCTATTTGCAGTTTGCGGTTGAGCCGATTGCCGGATCGCAAAGCGTGGCCGGCCGCGATCTCGTCGGCGCCGGCAAGGCCGCGCGCAATGACCATGTTCTCCAAACGGAGTGCCCATTTTTTGTAATACGAACTTTCCAAGTAGACATCAGGCGGCAACGCCTCGATGCCGGCGCGTCCCTCGTCAATGCTCCAGGCACCGATCGCTCCCATGGCGCGGTTGAGCGCCAGGCAGCGGCCTTCCCAGGGCGCATGAAAAACCGGTTCATCCTTTTCGGGCACCACTTTGCCGAAGCCGTGCATCCCGCCCATATCGTGAATGCCGTCCATCAGGCCGCGTCCCGCGGAGATTTGGGCAGGCCGGTACCGATCATGCAATCGCGCGTCACCAGCGCTGCCAGCCTTTCGTCGCTCCACCCTTCGGTGCCGGGCGGCCGCATCGGCAGGACGATGAAGCGGGTCTCCGCGGTCGAGTCCCAGACTCTGATCTGCGCGTCGCGCGGCAGTGAGACGCCGAAATCGGCAAGCACGCCGCGCGGGTCGTTTACCGCGCGTGAACGATACGGAGCGGATTTGTACCAGACCGGGGGAAGCCCGAGCACTTCCCAGGGATAACAGGAGCACAGCGTACAAACGATCATGTTGTGGGTCGTTGGCGTGTTCTCCACGGCGATGAGATGGTCACCGACGCGGCTGATCAGGCCAAGCGATTGCACCGCTTCGGTCGCATCCGCCAGCAGCGCCTGCTTGAATGCCGGATCGGCCCACGCCTTGGCGACGACGGCCGCTCCGGTATGGGGGCCGATCCTGGTTTCATAAGCTTCGATCATGGCGTCGAGCGCGGCCGGATCGACGTAGCCCTTCTCGGCGAGCACCGTCTCCAGCGCGCGGACGCGAAGCTGCATCTCGGACAATTCCGAGGCATGGGCGGGATGATCGGAATGGTCGTTGTCGTCCGCCATTCGGCGCTCTCCGTCCCCGACATTGCGGGAACGGCCGATTATAGCGCCTACTGGGAGGATGTTACAGCGACAGCGCTGCTACTGTCCGCTCGTCGAGATGCCGTAGCCCGAGTTCAGGGCTGGGCGATTTAAGGCTTGGCGATTTGAAGTCGCATCGTGGAAAACGATGAGGGTGAGGACGCTAACGGCGGCGTACAGAATAGCCCCCACCGTAAAACTCAGGGCGAAAGGACGTTGCATCGGGATTGCCAATGCCTTCTTTTGGGTGGGAGTTTGCAAAGCTTGAAACACCGTGGCGGATTGAAAGTTCCGGCTTGTGATCTGGCTTGGTGACCTGACTTTGGTGACCAAACTCGGGCGGCAGATTGCCGCCAAGAAGTGAACGTTTTATTTCTTTTCCAGCAGCAAGGTTCCTTCGCGGCGAATAAGCGGTTGCAGGGTTTCAGCAAGTTTAGCCAAAAGCCAAGGTAAAAAGATTTCAAGCCGTACTGCATCCTCGGTGACGTCGATCGAGCCGCTGACCGTCTGCCCGAGCGCGCTGATGCGAAACTGCAAATGATCCTGGTCCCAGGTCTCCTCGGCAACCGTGAATAGATGGCCGAAGCGCGTCTGGGTTTCGGCGAGGCCGCTTTTGAGACGGCGGATTGCCTCCTCCTTGCCGAGACGATGCGGAATGGACACGACCAACGGCTTTGACATAAAGGCTCCTACGCGGCGCGTCCTATATGGGAAGCGCCGCGCCGCCGATCAAACGCGAGAACGTCACGCCGGGGGAGGGACATGTCCGCAGCACAGATTTTCGATCTGACCGGTCAGGTAGCATTGGTCACAGGCGCTTCAAGCGGGTTGGGTGAGCGCTTTGCCGAGGTTCTGGCGGCCAATGGTGCGGACGTCGTGCTGGTGGCTCGCCGGGCCGAACGTTTGGCCGCAGTGACCGACCGCATTACCAAATCCGGCCGGCGCGCCATCTCCATAGCCGCCGATGTCCGTAACACCGCTGCGATGCAGCGGGCTTTCGACGCCGCGGAAAAGCAGATCGGGACCGTGACCATTCTCGTCAACAACGCCGGCATCGCGCATTCCGCGCGCGCCGTCGAGTTGAAAGAAGAGGATTGGCGGCGGGTGCTGGCGACCAATCTCGATGCCGTGTTTTTTTGGGCGCAAGAAGCCGCGCGCCGGATGCTCGGGGCCGGCAAGGGAGGCTCCATCGTCAACATTGCCTCGGTGCTCGGCCTTTCGCCCGACAAGGGCGTCGTTGCCTATGCCGCCGCCAAGGCGGGGGTCATTCAATTGACCAAGGCGCTTGCGCTCGAGCTGTCTTTCAAGGGGGTTCGCGTCAACGCCATCGCACCGGGCTGGATCACGACAGAAATCAATCGTGACTATTTAGCCAGCGAGCGTGGTTCAGCCATGAAGCGGCAAATTCCCATCGGCCGCTTTGGCGAAGTCGAGGATCTGGACGGCCCCCTACTGCTGCTCGCCTCGGACGCCGGACGCTACATGACAGGCACTACGGTGATCGCCGATGGCGGCCAGCTCGCGGCGCTGCACGTCTAGCTAACCGTCGGCCGCAGTGGCGTGGGCGAGGCTGGCGGCTTCTGGAGCGGTGCCGCGGGCGTACCACCGATCGTGCGCAAGCGTGCCGACGACCATGGCCACGATAAAGACCACAATGCCAGGCGACAGCGACGCCAAATTCTCGATGGCGGGTCCCGGGCACAGGCCGACCAAGCCCCAGCCAATACCGAACAACGCGGCGCCGGCCACGAGCGGGCGATCAATTCGCGTTTGTGCCGGCCACTGGTTTTGCTGTTCGAAAATCGGGACGCGCCGCCGCGCCAGCGCGTATCCCGCGGCGGTGACGACAAGCGCGGCCGCCATCACGATCGCCAAACTCGGATCCCAATTGCCGCTCGGGATGGCGAGCACGTCGAGAAAGCCTAAAACTTTCTCGGGGCGGATCATGCCGGAAATGAACAATCCCCAGCCGAAGACATAACCGCACAGGAGACTTGCGAGTGAGCGCATGGACTTAGCCTCCAACCGCATGTCGCGTGATCGCAACCACGACAATGGCCGCAAACATGAAAATGCCGGTGGCCACGATCGAGCGCGGCGAAAGCCGCGCGATGCCGCAAATCCCGTGACCGGACGTGCAGCCGTTGCTCAGCCGGGTGCCGAAGCCGACCAGAAGGCCGGCGGCGGCAATCACGACGAAACTCGTGGGCAATTGCGGAACGGGGATCGCGTAACCCAATAGCGCGGCGGTCAACGGCGCTGCGATCAGCCCTACGACGAAGGTCGCCCGCCAGGCGCGATCGGATGAAAGCGGATCGATCAGGCCGGCAAACACGCCGGTGATGCCGGCGATGCGGCCATTGAGCAGCATCAACAGCACCGCGGAGAGGCCGATCAGGCCGCCGCCGATGGCCGCAGAGATGGGAGTAAAGTTGCTCATTCACTTGCTCACTGGGACTATTTGCTCACTGCGACTTGTCGCATATTTTTTCGCAACGAAACGATAAGCTAGAAAGTATGCGGCCGGAGCAGATGTCGCAACAAATCCGATCGTGCGCGAGGGTCGCAGCACGGCGCATGCTTGTTTCGAGATTTATCGCTATGGATGTGCTGCCATTTGACGACGATTTGGAATATTCTTCCGGGACTAAACCGAGACAGGCGAGGGGTGGCGCGTGAACGATCGTGGTCACGCAATAGAGGTCGGGCGCGGGACGCATGACGCGGTGCTGGGGCGGGTCCGCGAACTCGCCGGCCGCATTCGTGACGGCGCCGCCGCCGCTGAAGAAGCGCGGACAATCCGGCCGGACATGGTCGACGCGTTGCTTGGCGCCGGCATAAGTCGCATTCTGATTCCACCGCGTTTTGGCGGATATGGGCTCGACCTCGCGACTTGGTTCGACGTCGTGCGCGAGATTGCCAAAGCCGATGCGTCGCACGGCTGGTGCGCGAGCCTCATGATCCATCATCCGCATTACGTCAGTCAGTTTCCCGAGGAAGCGCAGAAGGCGGTGTGGGCCGACGGTCTCGACCAGGCGATCGCGGCCTCGATCCAACCCGTCGGCAAGGTCGAACGTGTCGAGGGCGGACACCGCATCTCTGGCCAATTTCCATTCGCCAGCGGCATCAACCACAGCCGCTGGCTCATTGTCGGCGCACTGCTGCGCACCGAAGGGCGTCCCGACGCCGGATTCTTTCTCGTGCGGCCGGGAGATTACAAGGTGGCCGATTCCTGGTTCACGTCGGCGATGCGCGCGACAGGAAGCAACACGGCGATTTGCGATGAGGTATTCGTACCCGACAGTTTTACCGTTCGGCTGTCCGATTTGCGCGAGGGAAGGGCGCCCGGCGGCGCGCTGCATGGCCACGCTATTTATCGCGCGCCGTTCATCGCTTATGCACCGCTGACTTTCGTCACCCCAATGCTCGGCGCCGCGCAGGGCGCCTACGAATTGTTTTGCGATTGGACCAAAACACGGCGCGCCTCGCGCGGCGGCGCCGTGGCGGAAATCGTCAGCGTTCAAGTGCGGTTGGCGCGCGTTGCCGCCGATCTCGATGCGGCTGAGTTGCTGCTGCGGCGGGCGGTCGATGTCGCCCAGGCGCCTAAGGCGCCGTCATTGGCGATCCGGGCGCGTTCCATGCGCGATTTTTCGCGCGCCGCCGAACTTTGCGTCTCCGCGATCGATGAGCTTCTCGCCATGAGCGGGACGGCCGGCTTTGGCTCGTCGCATCCGATCCAGCGCGCGTGGCGCGACATCCATTTCGCCGCCATGCACGTGGCGCTGAACACCGAGCAAAATTTTTCTCATTTTGGGCGGCTTGAACTCGACTTGCCCCGCGACCCCCACTTGCCGTTCTTTTGATCCAACACTCCGCAACGGACGATATCCCATGAAATTCTTTGATTGCGCCACTGCCCCCAGTCCGCGACGCGTCCGCATCTTTCTGGCGGAGAAAGGGATCACCGTGCCGACCGTTCAGGTCGACTTGCGCAACAACGAGCAACTCACTCCGGCATTCCGCGCCATCAACCCCGATGCCACCGTACCGGCGCTCGAGCTCGACGACGGCACCCGCATCAACGACGCCATCGGCATCTGCGTGTATTTCGAGGCGATCCAACCGCGTCCGGCGCTGATGGGCGAGAGCGCGGAGGAGAAAGCGCTTGTCGCCGCCTGGCAGCGGGAGGTGGAGCGGAACGGTTTCTATGCCGTAATGGAGGCGTTCCGGAATACCGTCCCCGGTCTAAAGAGCCGCGCCCTCCCAGGTCCGCACGACTACGAGCAAATTCCGGCGCTGGCCGAGCGGGGCCGGCTTCGCGTTTCGCACTTTTACGAGCAAATGAATTCACGTCTGGCTGACAACGAATTCGTCGCTGGCCCGCGCTATTCGGTGGCGGACATCACCGCGCTGGTCACCGTCGATTTCGCCGTGCGAGCTAAAATGCCAATTCCGGAAGCGCATTCGCGCCTGCGCCGCTGGCACACGCAAGTTTCCGCCAGACCTAGCGCGAAAGCTTAGAAGCCAAACGCCGTGAGCGATATCCGCCGCGTGCTCGACTGGCTTGCCGGCGGCGCTTTGTCCGGTGAGCAATCGCAGGACGTGCTGGCCGAATTGTGCGAACGCATGGCCGCTTGCGGCATACCGCTTTGGCGGGCCGCGGTCTTCGTCACGACGCTTCATCCCGACGTCATGGGCCGCAGATTTTTGTGGCAGGCGGAATCCGGCGTGACAACGTCAGACGCGCTTCACGATCTCACGGAGACCGACGATTTCAAGCGAAGTCCTTTCAGCACGGTGTACGCGACGCGTATCCCGCTGCGGCGGCGTCTTGCGGACAAGGATTGCCCGATCGACTTCGGCGTACTGCGCGATTTGCGCGACCAAGGCGGAACCGACTATGCCGCGTTCCCGCTTTTGTTCACCGACGGTTCAATTCACGTCGCGACCTTCGCGACGCGGCAGCCCGGCGGATTTAGCGCGGCGCAATTCTCCCACATCGAATCGGTCATTTCCCCTTTGGCGCGCGTGGCCGAAATCCGCGCGCTCCGCCGCACCGCGGGAAATCTCATTGATACTTATGTAGGGCATCAAACCGGCGAGCGAATTCTTTCGGGAAAAATACGCCGCGGCTACGTCGAGGCGATCCGTGCCGCGGTTTGGCTCTCGGACATGCGGGGATTTACCTCAATGTCCGAACGGTCGCCGCCGCAGACCGTGATCGAACGCTTGAATATCTACTTCGGCTGCCAAGTTCCCGCGGTACTGGAGCACGGCGGCGAAGTGCTCAAATTCATGGGCGACGGATTGCTTGCAATTTTTCCGATCGATGAGGGCCAAGACGCCGGCGCGGTCTGCCGCCGCGCGCTGGAATGCGCGCGCGCTTTTCGCAGCCGAATTGCCGCACTACCGCGCAGCAGCGACGCCGAGGCCATCCGCTTCGGTCTGGCCTTGCATGTCGGCGAGGTGATGTATGGCAATATCGGCGGCGGCAATCGGCTCGATTTTACTTGCATCGGTCCGGCGGTGAATTTGTCGGCGCGGCTTGAGAAAGTCGCCGCCAAGCTTGGGGAGGCGGTGGTCGCCTCGGCGGAGTTTGCCGGTCATTGTCCAGCACAGTTTCGCTCGCTGGGCGAGCACGCCGTGGCGGGCTTTACCGCGCCGCAACCTGTTTTCGGTATGGCTGATTGACAGTTTGGGATGGCGCCCCGCCGCAGCACTGGTCGCGGAACGGCCCAGTCCTATATGTGACTGAGCGCCGCTCCCCTGGCAGAATCGGCGGTACGGGGGCAAACTGGGGGCTGGAGTTCCTCGATGCCGCTTCGCGACGTCAAGCTCGACGACAAATACGATCTCGGCCACAGCCAGGTTTTTGTCACCGGTTTCCAGGCGCTGGTGCGGCTGTGTTTGATGCAAAAGGAACTCGACCGGCGCAACCGTCTCAACACCGCCGGCTACGTGAGCGGTTATCGCGGCTCGCCGCTCGGCGGGTTAGATAGTCAATTCCAGCGCGCTGCACCGTTTTTGGAGAAAAACGATATCCGCTTTCAGGGCGGCATCAACGAGGATCTTGCCGCCACCGCGATCTGGGGCACCCAGCAAGCTGAGCTGCGCGGCGAGGGCAAATACGACGGCGTCTTCGCCATGTGGTACGGCAAAGGCCCGGGCGTCGATCGCACCGGCGACGTTTTCCGCCACGCTAATTTAGCCGGCACCGCCAAACACGGCGGCGTGCTCGCGCTCATGGGCGACGATCACACCGCCGAGTCGTCGACCACGGCGCACCAATCCGAATATCACTTCATCGATACGATGATTCCGATCCTCAATCCGGCAGGTGTGCAGGAAGTGCTCGACTACGGCCTTTACGGCTGGGCGATGTCGCGCTTCACCGGCACCTGGGTCGCGCTCAAGACCATGCATGAGACGATCGAGTCGACCGCGGCGATTGATGCGAGCCTCGATCGCATCAACATCGTGCTGCCGACGGATTTTCAGATGCCGGAGGGCGGGCTCAATATTCGGCTCTCTGATCCCATTCTGGCGCAAGAGGCGCGGCTGCACGACTTTAAGCGCGACGCCATGCTCGCATTCGTGCGCGCCAACGGGCTCAACCGCATTATCACCTCCGGCGGCCGCGAACCAAAGATTGGTATCATCACCACCGGCAAGAGCTATCTCGATGTGCGGCAAGCGCTCGACGAGCTAGGTATCGACGAGGTCGGGTGCAACCAGCTCGGCGTTCGCCTCTACAAAGTGGGTTGCGTCTGGCCGCTCAGCCGGCGGGAGCTTGCCGAATTCGCCGCCGGGCTCGACCTTGTTATTGTCGTCGAAGAGAAGCGTTCGCTCATCGAGGTGCAGGTCCGCGAGGAGTTGTACGGCACCGCCAATCAGCCGCTTTGTATCGGCAAGCGGGATGAGCAGGGCAATTGGCTGTTTCCGGTCAAGGGTGCGCTCGATCCCAACGAAGTCGCGATCTGTATCGGCGAGCGAATCTTGAAGTACCATCGTCACGACGAAATCGCGCAGCGCGTGGCACGCTTGAAGGAGTTCCAGCGCATCGCCGCGGCGACGCGCGATATCGCGCAGCGCATTCCGTATTTTTGCTCGGGCTGTCCGCATAATTCATCGACCGTGGTGCCGGAAGGCATGCGCGCTTATGCCGGTATCGGCTGCCACTTCATGGCGCAATGGATGGACCGCTCGACGCTCGGTTACACGCAAATGGGCGGCGAGGGTGCGAATTGGGTCGGCGAGGCGCCATTCTCCAAGCGCGGGCATGTTTTTCAGAATCTCGGCGACGGTACCTACAACCACTCCGGCTATATGGCGATCCGCGCCGCCATCGCGGCCAAAACCAACATCACCTACAAGATCCTGTTCAACGATGCGGTGGCGATGACCGGCGGCCAACGGAACGATGGTGGCCTTACTGTGCCGCAAGTCGCTCGTCAGGTCGCTGCCGAAGGCGCCAAACGTGTTGTTGTCGTAACGGACGAGCCGGACAAATACCCGCGCGACACGCTATGGCCGAGCGGGCTTACCGTTCATCATCGCGACGATTTGATAGAGGTGCAGAAACAGCTTGCCGCCATTCCCGGCGTAACGGTGCTGATCTACGACCAAACATGCGCCGCCGAAAAGCGCCGCCGCCGCAAGCGCCACACTTATCCCGACCCCGAAAAGCGCGTCATCATCAATGACCTCGTCTGCGAGGGCTGCGGCGATTGCGGCGTGAAATCGAACTGCGTGTCGGTACAGCCGCTGGAGACCGAATGGGGCCGGAAGCGGACCATCGATCAGTCGAGCTGCAATAAGGACTTCTCCTGCATCAAGGGATTTTGTCCGTCCTTCGTCACCGTCCACGGCGCGAAACTCAAGAAGGGCGAGGGAGTTGCCGCCGACCATGAACTGGCGGCGCTGCCTGATCCGGAGCTGCCGGCCATCGACCAGACCTACAACATTATTGTCACCGGGGTTGGCGGGACGGGCATTGTCACCATTGGTGGCATCTTAGGCATGGCCGGCCATCTCGAAGGCCGCGGCGTTGGCGTGCTCGATATGGCGGGTCTCGCGCAGAAGGGCGGCGCGGTATTCAGCTACATTCGTTTTGCCGAGCGCGCCGATGATATTCACGCCATCCGCGTCGCCGCCGGCCGCGCCAATCTCGTGCTCGGGGGAGACATCGTGGTCTCCGGGACACGCAAAATCCTGGCCGCGGTCAAACAGGACACCACCGTCATGGTGGTCAACACCACCGAATTCCTGCCCGGTGAATTCACCCGCAACGCCGATTTCTCGTTACCCACCGAGCGGCTTAAGCGTACCATCACCAACGACGCCGGCCGCGACAACACACACTTCATCGATGCCACGAGATTAGCGACGGCTTTGTTCGGCCAATCCGTCGGCGCGAACATGTTCCTCGTCGGTTACGCCTACCAGTTGGGAGCGCTGCCGCTATCGGCCGCCGCCATCGAACGCGCCATCGAGCTCAACGGCGAGGCGGTTGCCATGAACAAGGCGGCATTTCACTGGGGTCGCCACGCCGCTGTCGCGCGCGAAGAAGTCGAGCGCATCGCGGCGCCTACGCCCGGTACGGCGAGCGACTCGGGACGAACGTCGGAATCGCTGATCGAGACCTTGGAACGGCGAGTAGCGTTTCTGACCGACTATCAGAATGAGGATTATGGGAGCCGCTATCTCAACGAATGCCAGATCGTCAATGGCGCCGAGGTCACCCGCGCCACCGGACAGACGCAGCTTAGCGATGCGGTGGCACGCAATCTGTTTAAGTTGATGGCTTACAAAGACGAGTACGAGGTCGCGCGACTCTATACCGACGGCTCATTCTTAAAACAGGTAGCCGCGACGTTCGACGGCGACAATCTCCGTTTCGAATTTCATCTCGCGCCGCCCTTTCTTGCCCGCCGCGACAAAACAACCGGCCTGCCGCGCAAGATGAGCTTTGGTCCCTGGATGATGCCGCTGTTCCGATTATTGGCCAAATTAAAATTCCTGCGCGGCACCGCGTTCGACCTGTTCGGCTACACCGCCGAGCGCCGTACCGAGCGCAGGCTCCTTGAGGATTACCGCACGCTCCTTCGCGAAATTGCCGGCAATCTCACGCCGCAGAACCACCACCTCGCCGTCGCACTCGCCTCGATCCCGGAAAAAATCCGCGGTTTCGGTCACGTCAAACAGCGTCACCTCGCCGCCGCCAAGGCCGAGGAGGCGATGCTGCTCGAACAATTCCGCGCCGGAGCGTCGGCGCTGCTTAAAGCGGCTGAGTGATCGCTCCGCAAACGAACGCTGCGGTCTGTGGAAATTCCGAGCCTCGATTGGGGCCGGACATCAATGCGCCTTCTTTGGAGGCGTTTTCTGTGCAGCAAGTGCCGCGCGTGCTAAACTCGAACCGATCGCGCTATCGTCGCGTTTGTTGAAGTTCTCAGTGCCATGTCGGAAAATCCCAACGTCTCCCACGATCCCGCTGACGAGCTTGCCTCTGCTATTTTGCCGCGCGAGCCTGAACCGCCGCCGCTTGCGCCTGGGCTCGGCGAAGGGCCGGCGCCCGAGCCAGCCTCGGATACGGTCGAAGCCGCACCGGGTACCGCGCGCATCGGCGTCCTTTTGGTCAATCTCGGCACACCCGACGCCGCCAACGCCGCCGCGGTGCGCCGCTACCTCAAGGAATTCCTCACCGACCCGCGCGTGATCGAGAAGAATTCGCTGCTATGGAAGATGGTTCTCAACGGCGTCATTCTGCCGTTTCGCTCGCGACGCAAAGTGCGGGACTACCGCAAGATCTGGAATCGCGAACGGGATGAATCGCCGCTCAAGACCATCACCCGCTCGCAGAGCGAACAGCTCGCAAACCTGCTCAAGCCGATTGGCAAGCACATTGTCGTCGATTGGGCGATGCGATACGCCACGCCTTCCATCGCGTCACGCCTTGCGGCATTCGCCGAGCGCGGCTGCGATCGGATTTTGATCATGCCGCTCTATCCGCAATATGCGGCGCCGACCACGGCAACTGTAGGCGACGAGGTCTTTCGTTTTTTGACGAAGCTGCGTCGGCAGCCGGCGTTGCGCATTATGCCGGCCTATTACGACGATCTCGATTACATCGGAGCGCTTGCGTCTTCGCTGGAAACGGGCCTGGCGGCGCTACCTTTCAAGCCTGACGTGATCATGGCTTCCTACCACGGCATGCCGCTCGAATATGTCCGCAAGGGCGATCCCTACCAGAGCCAATGTGAAGCGACGACGGAGCTTTTGCGCCGCCACCTTAAACTCGACGACCAAAGCTTGATCTTGACCTACCAATCCCGTTTCGGCCGCGCCAAATGGCTGGAACCCTCGACGATTCAAACGGTCAAGAAGCTCGCCAAGGACGGGGTCAAGAACCTCGTGGTGATCACGCCGGGTTTTTCGGCGGATTGTTTGGAAACGCTGGAGGAGATCGCCGTCGAGAATGCCCGCGTGTTCAAGCGTTATGGCGGTGAGAAGTTTGCCGCTATCCCCTGCCTGAACGACAGCGAACCGGGGATGTTAATGATCGCGCGGCTTGCCGTGCGCGAGCTCAAGGGCTGGATTTAGAAAGCTTTCGGGCGCATCAGCGCAAAAAATCACGATTTTTGTTGGATTTAGAGCCGGTCTGGTTGCGCCGGGAGGCGGCTATGGACCGCCTAAATCAACCACTCGTTAACCATATCCGTTCTAATTCCGTTAACCATCGGGACGCTCGTTTGCGGCCCGCGCCGGCCGTCACCAAGGGGCCGGCCGGGCATACGCCGCGGTTCAGGTCCTTGACGGTGGTTCGCTTTGGCAGGTTCGGGGGTGACGCGGACGGCGGAAACGGCGCGCACTTTGGCGCCGCGCGTAATCGCGACGCGTCGTCATTGTGCGGCGAAGGTTGCCGCCGGCGTATTGGCTGCGTCACTCGGACTATTTTTTCCAACTTACGTCCTGGCGCAAGCGCAGCCTCAGCCTCAGACGCTCAGTTCCTCCGGCGATCTTTTGCAGCCTTCGCTCCAAGGAAATCCTACGGCACCGCCGCGCTTTAAGCGGCCGAGCCAAGGGACGGGCCCCCTTGGCAACGAGGCGCCCCCGGTCGGGACTTTCGCGGCATCGTCAATCGGCACGACTCCGACTTATGGTAGTCCAAATGGATTTGGCGCCGGCAACACCGGCTTTGATTCTACGAATATCTCGCAACGCCGGAGACGCGCCCGCCCGGCCGCGGGCCGCGCGCCGACAACCAACCAGACTTTTGCGCCTTCTCCGTCGCCGGAAGTCGTTGCCCGCCCTCTCGCCACCATAGCGCCGCCGCTACCTCCGGAAATTTATCCCAAGCAAGCCGCCGGGCGCATCGGGGCAACTTTGTCGACGCAGCCATTGGACACGCCGCTAAGCAACCCGCCCGCGGAAATACACCCATTGGCTGCAGCGTTGCGTCGAGGCGCGGACCTTCCGGGAACGCCGCAGGAATATTTTGATTACACCGCGAGCAACCCGCCGCCGACCTTGCTACCGATCAATACCTTCCCACTCGGTGTATTGCCGCAGCAGCAACTTCCGTTCGCTGCAGGCGATCCTTGGGCGCCGCTCGGCATTCGCGCCGGCTCGTTTCTGCTGCTGCCGTCACTCGACCTGTCGACCGCTTACAGCACGAGTCCCGAACATTCCTTCGGTACGCCGCCGTCTGCGTATTTCATCGCGGCGCCGGAGTTGCAGGTCGCCTCGGATTGGGAACGCCATTCGCTCACCGCCGACATCGTCGGCTCCTACACGTGGTATGCGTCCGACGCTCTGGTTCCGTCCCTTAATGCGCCCTACCTCAATTCCAAGATCGACGGGCGCGTCGACGTTTCACGCGATACGCAAATCCTGCTCGAAAACCGGGTCATCATCTCGACCGACAATCCGGGCAGTCCGAACTTGCAGGCTCAACTCGCCCAGCTGCCGCCGAACCAGGACGTTGGCGAAACTCTGGGGCTGGTTCAAACCTTCAATCGCCTTACCGTCACGCTCAAAGGCACTTTCGATCGCGCCACCTACAGTCAATCGCTGCTGACCGATGGCACAACCTCGACCAACGACGACCGCAATTTCGATCAGTATGGCGGCAGTCTACGTCTCGGCTACGAGATCGATCCGGGGTTCAAGCCGTTCGTCGAGATAGCCGCGGATGGGCGCGTCCACGACGAGCCATATGATCGCAACGACTTGGAGCGCAATTCAATCGGCGCCAGCGCGAAGGTCGGCAGCACCGTCAATTTGTTCGGTTCGCTCAGCGGCGAGATGGCGGTCGGTTATATGCAACGCGATTATCAAGATCCGACGCTGCCGAATCTCGGTGGCGTCATTGGCGACGGCGCATTGATCTGGCAGGCAACGCCGCTGACAACCGCGAAACTCACCGCCACGTCGCAAATTTACGAGACCGTCCTCGATAATGCTTCCGGCCAGTTCAGCCGCGATATCGCGGTGCAAGTCGATCACGCTTTCCTCACCTGGCTGATCGGAACCTGGAAAGCGGGCTTCGGCAACGACAACTATCTCGGCTCCGGCCTCACCGATAATCGCTATTTCACCTCGATCGGCTTCACCTACAAATTCAATCGCGAGTGGCAGATCAGGACCGAGTTGCGTGAGGATTGGCAGACTGCTTCACAGCCAGGCTTCTCTTACACCGGCACCACGATACTTTTCGGTGTCCGCACGCAACGCTAATTTTGCCGGCGGCGGACCATCGCTTGGGTCATGCTAGAGCGCTCAAAAGAAAGAAACTGCTAGCCGCCGTTGAGTTCGGTCAGGATTTTTTTGATCTCGTCGCGAAAACCCGGCGCGATGTCAGATCTCGCCAGCGCGTAGGAGACGTTAGCGGCAAGAAATCCGATCTTCGAACCGCAGTCGAAACTGCGGCCGGCGAACTTCAAACCGTAGAATGGTTGCGTCCGCGACAGCTCAATCATGGCGTCGGTGAGCTGAATTTCGCCGCCGGTGCCACGGTCCTGCTTCTCCAGAAAATCAAGGATCTCAGGCTGCAGAATATAGCGGCCGGTCAGGATTAGATTCGAGGGCGCGCGCTCCCGCGGCGGCTTCTCCACCATGCTGGTGATCGAGAACACCTTGCCTTTCTGTGCGCCGACGCCGACGACGCCATATTGGTCGATCCGTTCCGGCGGGACCTCCTCGACGGCGACAATGTTCGCTCGCTCGCCGGTCTCGCGAGCGGCGTCGATCATCTGCGCCAGGCAGCCGGGTTGGTGCTGTACGAGCACATCCGGCAGCAGCAATGCGAACGGCTCGCGGCCGATCAGTTCGCGGGCGCACCAAACCGCATGCCCGAGCCCGAGCGGCTCCTGCTGGCGGGTGAAGCTGGTCGTTCCCGGGTCCGGTAATTCGCGCCGCAAACCGTCGAGCGCTTTCTGCTTCTGCCGCTCCAGTAGCGTCATTTCGAGTTCGAACTGCCGGTCGAAATGATCCTCGATAACCCCCTTATTGCGCCCGGTGACGAATATGAAATGCTCGATCCCCGCCTCGCGCGCCTCGTCGACGACGTGCTGGATCAGCGGCCGGTCGACGACCGGCAACATCTCCTTCGGCATGGCCTTTGTTGCCGGCAGGAACCGGGTACCAAGCCCGGCCACGGGAAAGACTGCTTTGCGAACGATTTTCATGGGCGCCAGGAGTTACGAGACGTTCAAACGCTTTGTTGCCAAATTCTGCGGTCAAATGAAGGTACGAACGGGCAGGGGCTCAAATTACCCGGCGGGGCGTTGCCGTTCAATGAACGAAGGCAGAGACCTGCGCCACAATCGCTGGCCGACTGCGTAGACGCCTGCCGGTTTAAGGTTTCCGTAACGCGATGGCCGCCCTTTGGCGTGTCGCCTGGATCGCGGTTCGCTTATGAAGTCCGCATCATGCTCGTTCACGTTCCACTTTTCCGCTTTGCCGCTATCGGCCTGATCGTTTTTGCCTTCGTCCATCCTGCCTCGGCGCAGGAAAAGCCGGACAATTGGCTCACACGGTTGCTTCAACCGGCGCAGCCCCCGGCAGTTCCGACGGCGGCAGAAGGTGAGCGGCCGTGGAGCGGACAACCGGGCGCGTCGGGAAACCCGCTGATGACGGCCGACGCCATCCGCTCCGCCGCCGCCGATTTCGCCAATTGCCTCGGCGCGTTGTGGCCGGCGGCGGAACAGCGCGGCATCACGCGCGCGACCTTTGCTCGCTACACCGAGGGTCTGACGCCCGACCTGAGCATCATGGACCTTCTCGATGCGCAGCCGGAATTCACCAAGTCGACCTGGGATTATCTCGATCTCTTGGTCGGCGATGATCGCATTTCCCGTGGACGCGAGATTCTTTCGCAATACGCGCCGGCCTTCGCCGCGGTCGAAAAGAGCTACGGCGTCGATCGCCACATCCTGGCGGCCATTTGGGGCGTCGAATCCAATTACGGCACCATAGGCGGCGATCGTCCCATAGTCCGCTCAACTGCGACCTTGGCCTGCGTCGGCCGCCGCCGCGATTATTTCCGGGAGGAATTCCTGTCGACCTTGGAAATCCTCCAGCGCGGGGACGTCAAGCCGGAGCGGTTGATTGGGTCATGGGCGGGCGCGTTCGGACCGACGCAGTTCATGCCCACGACATTCAAACACTATGCGGTCGATTTCGACGGCGACGGCCACCGCGATGTGGTCGACTCGGTGCCCGATCTCCTTGCGTCCACGGCCAACAATTTGAAAGAAGACGGCTGGCAGGCCGGTGCGCGATGGGGGTACGAAATTGTTCTGCCCCCCGATTTTGATTATCGCGAGCTTGATCGCGCGCCGCAACAAACGGTCGCCAAATGGAGCGCGCTCGGCATCAAGCGAGCCGACGGAAAGCCGCTCCCACGCTCGTCCGAGCGCGGCGATATATTGTTGCCGGGCGGAGCGCGCGGACCTGCCTTTCTCGCGCTGCAGAATTTTCATGTGATCATGAAATACAACCCGGCCGAGGCCTACGCGTTGGCCATCGGGCATCTTGCCGACCGGTTGGCTGGCGGCGGCCCCTTTGTGCAGAGCTGGCCGCGCGACGAGCACGTCCTCACCATCGCCGAGCGCTACGAACTGCAGCAGCTTCTCGCGCGGCGCGGCTTCGAGATCGGCGCGCCCGACGGGCTTCTGGGCCCGCGCACGCGGCTGGCCATCCGCAACTTCCAGGCCGCGAACGGGCAGATTCCGGACGGCTTTGCCTCAAGCCGCGTGCTCGATCGCCTGCGCCAGCCCTAAGCGGCCGCTGACCATCATCGATATTTGTTGGTGCGCGGCGATTGATGCGCGCATCCATGGAACTTTCCGCCATGCCGGGGGATTACGGACCATTGAATATTTCCCCGGGAGCATTCTATGGAAACCGATCTTCGCGGTGCGGCCACGATCGTGGACGCACAACCCGCAGTGTCGTGGGCAGCAGTCGCCGCGGGCGCCGTCGCGGCTGCGGCATTGACTCTTTTACTTGTCGCGTTCGGTGCCGGCATGGGCTTCTCGGCCGTTTCACCGTGGAGCGATAGTGGCGTCTCCGCCTCGACTTTCAGCGTCGCCACCGGCATTTATCTGGTTCTCGTCGGCATAATGTCCTCGGCCGTTGGCGGCTACATTGCCGGACGGCTGCGGAGTAAGTGGACCGGCGTCCATACCAATGAAGTGTTTTTCCGCGACACCGCGCATGGATTTCTGGCCTGGGCCTTCGCCACGCTCATTTGCGCTACCGCGCTCGCCTCGACCACGGCGCACCTCGCAAACGGCGCCGGCGCCAGTCTGGCCGGCGCCACCGGCCAGGCTGCACGCGCCGCCAATCCGGCAGATATCTATGTCGATAAGCTATTCCGCCCGGCGGCGGCCGGCGCGGTTGCCGCGACCCCGGCTAAGCCGGCAGACAATGCGTCGAGCGCCAATAACGACAGTGCGCCGCCCATGGGCGGCGGCAGTGGTGCGATGGGTAATGCGCAATCGCGCAATGAAATCGTACGATTGTGGACGGCCGATTTTCGCGATGGTGACGATCTAACGAGCGCGGACCGCAGCTATGTCGCGCAAGTAGTCGCCGCGCGTACCGGCATCAGTCAAGCGGACGCGGAAAAACGGGTCAACGAGGTCGCAACGGAAGCGAAGAGCGCCATCGATAAGGCGCGGCGGTCCGCGGCCAAGCTGTCGTTCTGGCTCACGGCAGCGCTCCTGTTCGGCGCCTTTGCGGCAAGTCTTGCCGGTGCCGAAGGCGGCGCATTGCGCGACGGCACGTGGAACGATCGCGTTCTTATCCCCCGCAACATCTAACTCGGAGTAAAAAACATGGGCAGAGGTATTCTTCTTTGGCTTCTCGGCGTGCCAATCCCGATCATTATTCTGCTGGCGCTGTTCTGGCACTAGAGCAGTGAGACAAAAAAGCGGCGTGCCCCTCAAAAAGGGCACGCCGCTTCATCGCGCGATTTCGCCGCTTACAGCGTACGTGCCGCTTCCACCATGTTTTCCACTTTCGCTCGCAAAACCGGATTATTGCGCGGAGGATGGCGGCCAAAGCCGCACGACGGCGACACCCAGAGCCGTTCCTCACCGACGACGCGAGCCCAATCCGCGATCCGCTCGCGGATTTTCTTTACTGACTCGATCCAGTAACTGCCTTCATCGACGATACCGGCGGCGAGCTGCATGCTCTTCGGCATGCGTTTGAAGGCGTCGCGCTCGATCCATTGAAAGAAATATTTCACCTCGAAGGCGGCGACGTCGACGACGCCGTCGAGCCGCTCGAGAATGTCGACCCAGGGCGCGCAGTGCAGCGCGTGCGAGATCGGGCGGCCACGTAGATTGCCGTTGCAGAAATGCAGTGACTTCGTCGCTTTGACGCCCTCAAAGCACGGGGCGATCAAATCGGCCGCCTGTTGCGCCGTCATCATGCCCATATTGACCTCGCCGCCGAAGATCGGCGCGTCGAGCTGCACGTTGGCGCAGCCCTCGTCGGCCATGGTCCGCAGCTCTTTGTTGACGATGGCGGTGAGGGCGGGCATTTGCTCTTTGAGCTTGTCGAGCTCGTCGCGGCCGGCAACCGCGACTTCGTAGGGAGCGACGACGGCCGCTTTTTTTACGCCGCCGGGCAGCTTCTTTTCCCGGCGGAACGCTTCCAGATATCCTAGACCGTTCGGTGCGGCAATTTTACCGACGATCTTGGCATGCGCCATGTCATCGTAATCGAACACGTCTTCGGCCTGCGGCTTGTCAACCTCGAGACCGGTAATGACGTTGTGCATGTGCAGAATGAAATTGTCGGTGTGATATTCACCGCCGGTCCACTCGTCGAGGCCGAGATCGCGCTGTTCTTGAATGGCTTTGGCCGCCGCGCGATTGAGGATGGTTTCAGTCTCCTGCGGCGAAGTTTTGCCGGAGTGTACGCGAGCGAGATCCTGTTCCATTTCCGGGTGAAGCCACCAGGACCCGACGACGGTGGTACGAACGGGCATTTCAATTCCTCCTGAAGTAGATGCTTGTTTTAGGTTTCTTAAGTCGGTGGATGGGAGCATCCGTCTCCGGCCGGCTGGGCCAGAGACGCGCTTCGATGGCGATCGCAGGCCCGGCGGGCGAATACGCCGCCGGGCGCCGCGCTGCTTAGGCCCAGCTGGTCTTCAACTTGGCCGGCACGTAGTCGGTGTCCGGATAGTTGACGCCACCAACGGCGGCGAACCAGTTGTTGCGCCACTCGCCGACCGTGTAGAGCCGGTTGAGCAGCTGGTTGCGCATATCGTACTCGCCAAGGAACGTCTTGTAGGTGTGGCTCTTGATGTGCGCAGCGATCGCCTCGCGATCCAGCGAGCCGACGCCTTCGATCGCCTGAGTGAGCAGCTGGTTGTTGGCGTAATATAACGGGTTGCCGTTGAAGTCGGCATCCACGCCGGTGACTTCCTTGTGCAGCTTGTAGAAGGCCCGCGCTTCCGGAGTATCCGGCACGCCGCCCCAGCCGAAAACATTCTCCGCCGCGGTGCCGAATTTTCCGGCAAAGCCCGGGAAAGCGCAGCCGATCCCGTTGAAGTAGAACTTCACGTTGAAGTTCTCGATCTTGGCCTGTTCAGTCAGACCGAACGTGTCGGGCGGGTAGGACCAGGCGATGAATGCATCCGGATTGGTTGCCGCAGCGGCCTTGATCACCGGCGCGTAGTCTTGCGTGCCCAGCGGGTATGATTTGTTGTAGACGATGTCGAAGCCGGCCGCCGGGAACGCCGTCTTGCTGATATTGGAAATTTCGATTCCGTACTCGTCGGCGACGTTGACCATGGCGACTTTGTTGCCGATTTCGCCGGAAGCGTGGAATTTCTTCAAGAGACCGATCGTCGTGTTGGCGTAATGGCTAAGCGTGCCGTTTCCGAAGAACAGCAGCGGATATTTCTTGACCAGTTGCGGCCCGAGCTCGGTGACGCAGGCAACCGGAATCTGCGGATAGCCGAGCTTGGCGAATGTCGGGACTGCGGCGATGTTGAATCCAGTGCCGTAAAGTCCCGCAATCCAGTCGACCTTGTCGATGGTGGCGAGTCGCTCGATCGCCTTGATGGCTTCGGGCGGCTGGGTACGGTCGTCGTATTCGATCAGCTCGACCTTGCGCTGGCCGTCCTTCAGCTTAAGTCCGCCGGCCGCATTGACCTCATGCGCCCAAAGCCGCCATGGCGGAAAATGCGTGACCGCAGCGCCCGGCGCGAGCGGACCGGTCTTTGCGCCGACTACGCCGACTTTCACGGTCCCGGTATCTGCTCGTGCAGCGCGCACAAACGGCGCCGCCAGCGCCGTAGCGCCGGCATATTTTAGTAAATCGCGTCGTCGCATAGTGATCCTCCCTCAGCGATGTTTTGTGTTATCGTGGGCTGCTGCCCCGATTTTTTTGTTCTTTCGCGCGCGCATTATAGCTTTTTTCGCCGCGCGCAAAAACAATATCGCGCCGGAAATCGCGGCCAAAGCGGTCGTTTATAATCTGGGCGTGTATGCGGGCCGCGGCTTACGACTTTAAGTGTGTTTTTATTGGCGGTCTCTGGTGTGCCGGTTCAGAAGTCCGCCGGAATCAAAAGGACACTAGATTGGCGTATTTGGTCTAATATGTTTGCTGCGCCTGCGTCGCCACGCTCCCGCCCGGCGGGCTCTTGGCGGCTTCGTCGGCTACGAACGTTTGAATGCGGCCATGGCAATGGGTAACGCGCAAGCTCGGTATCTTGCAATAATTGTGACGGCCGGCGCGGCTTTGCCGCTCCCTGCCGCGGCGCAATTTATCGGCGGCCGCCCGGTCCTCGTCGAGCGACCGCGGGCCGAGCTGGTGCAGTTTCGCGATTTCTTTCGCTTCCCGTTCGGTGAAGATCGCGATCGCGGCTTTGGGACTTACAACCCGTACAATCCGTTCGCCCCGCCGCGTCCGGTACAACCTCTCGAAGCCACCAAGCCGCCGCTGCCGCGCAAGGTCGAGACGCAGCCGAGTTCGCTCGTGTTCGTGATCGGCGACACCTTCGCGGACTGGCTTGGCTTTGGGCTTGAGCAAACGCTCGCGGATACTCCCGACATCGGCGTCGTGCGCAAAATCCGTCCTAGTTCGGGGCTTGTCCGCTACGACGTTCGCCCAGACTCACCGGATTGGTCGCAAGCGGTCAAAGATATGCTGGCGACGGAAAAGCCGAGCGCGATTGTCATCATGCTGGGCGTCAACGATCGCCTGCCGCTGCGTGAGCGCGCGGCGGCGCCAAATAAAGCTGGGACGCAAGGTCAGGGAGCGGAGAAGGCGGCAACGCCCGGCAATCAGGGAACGCCAAATGCGGCGCTGACGCCGAACGCGTCGCCGGCCGACAGCGAGCAGCCCGCCGCCAACGCGGCGGAGCCGCAGCACCGGCCGCCTGCCGGCAATTACGAATTTCGCACCGACATATGGGCCGAGCTTTACGAAAAGCGCATCGACGACATGATTGCCGCGGCCAAGAGCAAGGGTGTGCCTGTGTTCTGGGTCGGGTTGCCGGCAATCCGCGGCGCCAAATCGACCAGCGATATGAATTACCTCGACGAGCTTTATCGCGCGCGGGCGGAAAAAGCCGGCATCACTTACGTCGATATCTGGGACGGTTTCGTCGACGAGAAGGGTCAGTTTGTGATGCAGGGGCCCGACTTCCAGGGCCAAATTCGCCGGTTGCGCACCTACGACGGCGTAAACTTCACGAATGTCGGGGCGGACAAACTCGCGCATTACGTCGAGCACGAATTGCGGCGGGTACTGGCGGCGCCGGTTGTCCCGGTAGCGCTGCCAGGACCGGAGGAGCAAACGCCCGCCAAGGGCAACGCGCGCGCGGTGGTGGGACCGGTCGTTCCACTTAACGCCGCCGCGGGAGGGCAACGGGGAGAGCTGTTGGGCGCCACCGACCGTCCGGCGCAGCACGATTCCGACCCGGTCGCGACTCAAGTCCTCAATCACGGCGATGCGGTCGCGGCGCCCCCCGGCCGCGCGGATAATTTTTCCTGGCCGCGGGCCGACGTGGCAGCGCCGGACGTCGCCGCGCCTTTGCCGCCGCTAAAGGCTCAAGGCAGCGACGCTACACCGAAGAACGATGCCAAGAAATCGGCCGAGACCAAGAACCAGCCAGCGCCGAGTGCGGCGTCGGCGAAAACTCGCGCGCCGCATCAGCCAACAGACAACGGGCAGTGAGCGGCCGCAGCGCTTATCGCGGCAACAGGCTCGTTCCCATCAGATAGGCGTCGACCGCGTGGGCGGCCTGGCGGCCTTCGCGGATGGCCCAGACTACGAGGGACTGGCCGCGGCGCATGTCGCCGGCGGCGAAAACCTTGTCGATCGAGGTGCGGTAATCGTCGGTCGAGGCGACGATGTTGCCGCGCTGATCGAGCGCCGGGTTGAGTTGCTTGATCATGCCGTCGTGTACCGGATGCACGAACCCCATTGCCAACAGTACAAGTTCGGCCTCGATCTCGAATTCGCTGCCGGGGATTGTTTTGAGCTTGTCATCGACGTGCACGCAGTGAAGCTTTTTGACGAATCCTTGCGCGCCGGAAAAGCGCGTCGTCATGACGGCAAAATCGCGTTCGGCGCCTTCCTCATGGCTTGAAGAAGTACGCAACTTCAGCGGCCAGTTCGGCCAGGTCAGCGCCTTGTTCTCATGCAGCGGCGGCGCGGGCAGAATCTCGAAATTGGTCACCGACAGCGCTCCTTGCCGGATCGAAGTGCCGATGCAATCGGAGCCGGTGTCGCCGCCGCCAATGACGACGACGTGTTTGCCGCCGGCCATGATTGGGTCGGTGTTATCGGCGGCTTCGCCGCTCAGCCGCCGATTCTGTTGCGGGAGGAAATCCATGGCGAAATGGACGCCTTTCAGCTCGCGGCCGGGAACGGGCAGGTCACGCGGCTTCTCGGCGCCACCGGTGAGGACGACCGCATCGTGGTCTTCAAGGAGTTTTGTGGCCGGCAAATTGACGCCGACATGGGCGTTGTAATGAAACACTACGCCTTCCGCCTCCATCTGCGTGACGCGGCGGTCGACGTGATACTTTTCCATCTTGAAGTCGGGAATGCCGTAGCGCAGCAGGCCGCCGGCTTTGGCGTATTTCTCGTACACGTGGACGGAGTGGCCGGCGCGCGCGAGCTGCTGTGCGCAAGCCAATCCCGCCGGTCCCGAGCCGACAATCGCAACGGACTTGCCGGTTTTCGTTGACGGCGCTTCTGGGATCAGGCCGCTGGCGATGGCGCGATCGGCAATGGCGCATTCGATCGATTTGATGGTGACCGGGTTCTCATCGATGTTGAGCGTGCAGGAGGCTTCACAAGGCGCCGGACAGACGCGTCCCGTGACTTCGGGGAAATTGTTGGTCGAGTGCAGGTTGCGTGCCGCCTCGTCCCAATCGCCGGCATAAACCAGATCGTTCCAGTCCGGGATTTGGTTGTTGACCGGGCAGCCGGGTGTTCCCGGCGTTAGCGAACCCGTGCCCTGGCAAAACGGCACGCCGCAATTCATGCAGCGCGCCGCCTGGGTTCGGTAGTCCTGTTCCGGAAGCGGCAGGACGAACTCGCGCCAATGACGGATGCGCTCATCGACCGCCTCGTAGTCGCGGTCTTCGCGCTCGTATTCGAGAAACCCGGTGACCTTGCCCACGTCGCTCTCTGCCGCGCCCTATTCCGCAGCTTGCATGGCCGCGGTCTGCGCCTTGAGTTCATTGAGAGCGCGACGATACTCGATTGGCATCACCTTACGAAACTTGGGATACCAGATCGACCATTCGGCGAGAATCTTCGCCGCCACCGTCGAATGGGTAAAATGCGCGTGCCGCGCAATCAGGAGCCGGAGCCGCGCGGCGTCTCGGCCGCTCATGTCGGCCATTACATCCACGAGACCATGCGATTCAAGATCGCGGGACTGACCGTAAACCCGCTCGTTGACCTCTTCCTCGGCAGGCATCGGCTCAAGCTCCACCATGGCGAGATTGCAGCGCGAGGCGAAAGTGTCGTCTTCGTCGAGCACGTAGGCGATGCCGCCGGACATGCCGGCGGCGAAGTTTCTGCCAGTACGGCCGAGAACGACGACGACGCCACCGGTCATATATTCGCAGCAATGGTCGCCGGCGCCTTCGATCACGGCGATCGCCCCGGAATTGCGCACGGCGAAACGCTCACCGGCGACGCCGCGGAAATAGCATTCGCCCTCGATGGCGCCGTACAGCACGGTGTTGCCGATGATGATGGATTGCTCGGGAACGATGGCGGTGTTGGTCGGGGGGCGCACGACAATACGGCCGCCGGACAGGCCCTTGCCGACATAGTCGTTGGCATCGCCTTCCAGTTCAAAGGCCACGCCGCGCGCAAGGAACGCGCCGAAACTCTGTCCCGCCGTACCGGTAAAACGTGCAACGATGGTATCGCTTGGCAGGCCGTCATGGCCGTAACGCTTGGCAATCTCGCCGGACAGCATCGCGCCGGTAGTGCGGTCGGTATTCGTAATCGGCAGATTTATCCGCACCGGCGCGCCGCGGTCGAGCGCGCTTTGCGCCTCGGCGATGAGCTTGCGGTCAATGACGCCGGCGAGCTTGTGGTCCTGTCTCTCGCGATTGTAGATGGCGACGCCGGCGGGCGTTGGCGGCTTGGTGAACAAGCGCGAGAAATCAAGGCCTTGCGCTTTCCAATGGTCGACCAACTGACGAGCGTCGAGCATTTGCGTTTGGCCGATCATCTCGTTGAAGGTGCGATAACCCATCGCTGCCATCAACTCACGGACTTCCTCGGCGACAAAGAAAAAGAAGTTGATGACGTGTTCGGGTTGGCCGCGAAAGCGCTTGCGCAGCACCGGATCCTGGGTCGCCACTCCGACCGGACAAGTGTTGAGATGGCATTTGCGCATCATGATGCAGCCAGCGGCGATCAGCGGCGCCGTGGCGAATCCGAATTCATCGGCGCCAAGTAGCGCACCGATGATGACGTCGCGGCCGGTGCGTAGGCCGCCGTCAACCTGGACCGCGATCCGCCCGCGCAAGCGGTTGGCGACGAGAGTTTGATGCGTTTCGGCAAGCCCGATCTCCCATGGCGAGCCGGCATGCTTGATCGAGGTTAGCGGAGAGGCGCCAGTGCCGCCCTCGTATCCGGCAATGGTCACGTGATCGGACCGCGCTTTGGATACGCCCGCGGCGACGGTGCCGACGCCGACTTCGGAGACGAGCTTGACCGAAACGTCGCCGTCGGGATTGACGTTTTTCAGATCGAAAATGAGCTGCGCCAAATCCTCGATCGAATAAATATCATGATGCGGCGGCGGCGAGATCAGGCCGACGCCCGGGGTTGAGTGCCGCACTGCGGCAATGGTCTTGTCGACCTTGTGACCGGGCAGTTGGCCGCCTTCGCCGGGCTTGGCGCCCTGTGCGATCTTGATCTGCATCATGTCGGCGTTGACGAGATACTCGGCGGTCACCCCGAAGCGGCCGGAGGCGACCTGCTTGATCGCCGATCGCATCGAATCGCCGTTGGGCAGCGGCTTGAAGCGGTCGGACTCTTCGCCGCCTTCACCGGTATTCGACTTGCCGCCGATCCGGTTCATGGCAATCGCCAGCGTGGTGTGCGCCTCGCGCGAGATCGAGCCATACGACATGGCGCCGGTAGAAAAGCGCTTGACGATCTGCTTTGCCGGCTCGACTTCCTCGATCGGCACGGCTTTGCGGCTGTCCTCTTCCGGCGACTTGATGCGGAACAGGCCGCGCATCGTGTAGAGATGCTGCGATTGCTCGTTGATGATGGCGGCATATTGCCGGTACTTTTCAGACGAGTTGCCGCGCACCGCGTGCTGCAGCGTACCTACCGTCATCGCGTTCCAAACATGCTCCTCGCCGCGAACGCGAAACGCATATTCGCCGCCAACATCGAGCATGCCGCGGTAGACTAGCGCATCGGAAAAAGCGTCGCGGTGCCGGCGCACCGTTTCTTCAGCGATTTGATCGAGCCCGACGCCTTCGATCCGCGTGGCGGTGCCGGTGAAATATTCGGCGACGAATTCGGACTTCAGGCCAACCGCGTCGAAAATCTGCGCGCCGCAATAGGATTGGTAGGTGGAGATGCCCATCTTGGACATCACCTTCAGCAAGCCCTTGTCGATCGACTTGGTGTAACGCTTGATGATTTCCTTGTCGTCGAGCTTCTGCGGCAGCTCGTGCTTCATCGCCACAAGCGTCTCGAAGGCGAGATACGGATTGATCGCCTCGGCACCGTAGCCGGCGAGACAGGCGAAATGGTGCACTTCGCGCGGCTCGCCCGATTCGACGACCAGTCCTACCGAGGTGCGTAACCCTTCGCGGATCAGGTGGTGGTGCACCGCCGCGCAGGCGAGCAGCGATGGAATGGGAATGCGGTCGGCGCCGGCGCGGCGGTCGGAGAGAATGACGATATTGATGCCGTCGCGCACTGCTTCATCGGCTTGCGCGCATAAGGTCGCCAACGCGGCTTCCATGCCATCGGCGCCGTCTTCGGCAGGCCAGGTCGTGTCAAGCGTCAGCGACTTGAAATGCGACTCGGCGACTTCCGAAATCGCGCGGATCTTCTCCAAATTCGCGTTGGTGAGGATCGGTTGATGGACTTCAAGGCGCTTGGTCTTCGACGCGCCTTCCAGATCGAACAAGTTCGGCCGCGGTCCGATGATGGAAACGAGACTCATCACCAGTTCTTCGCGGATCGGATCGATCGGCGGGTTGGTGACTTGCGCGAAGTTCTGCTTGAAATAAGTGAAAAGAAGCTTCGGCCGCTCGGATAGCGCCGAGATCGGCGTATCGTTGCCCATCGAGCCGACCGGCTCTTCGCCGGCCGTCGCCATCGGCGTCATCAGAAGCTTCAGATCTTCCTGGGTATAGCCGAAGGCCTGTTGCCGGTTGAGCAACGCGAGATTTGAGATCGGCGCGGCTTCCGCGGAGGCCGGCAGATCCTCAAGGACAATTTGCGTGCGTTCGAGCCATTCGCCGTAGGGATGGCTTCTGGCCAGCGACGCCTTGATCTCGTCGTCGGGAATGAGGCGGCCTTCCTCGAGATCGACGAGAAGCATTTTGCCAGGCTGCAACCGCCATTTGGCGACGATGTCTTCCTCCGGTATCGGCAATACGCCAACTTCCGAAGCCATGATGACCCGGTCGTCTTTGGTGACGATGTAACGTGCCGGGCGCAGCCCATTGCGGTCCAGCGTCGCGCCAATTTGACGGCCGTTGGTGAAAGCGATCGCGGCGGGGCCGTCCCACGGCTCCATAAGCGCGGCATTGTATTCGTAGAAGTTGCGGCGTTCCTCGTCCATGAGCGGATTGCCCGCCCATGCTTCGGGAATCATCATCATCATCGCATGCGCGAGCGGATAGCCGCCCATGGTGAGGAATTCGAGCGCGTTATCGAAACACGCGGTGTCGGATTGTCCTTCGTAGGAGATCGGCCACAGCTTCTTGATGTCATCGCCGAAGTGCGGCGAAGACACCGAAGCCTGCCGCGCCGCCATCCAGTTGTTGTTGCCGCGCAGCGTGTTGATCTCACCGTTATGCGCGATCATGCGGTACGGGTGCGCCAGCGACCAGGTCGGGAACGTGTTCGTCGAGAAACGCTGATGCACGAGAGCAAGCGCGCTTTCAAAGTCGGGGTCGCGTAGATCCGGGTAATAGGCGCCGAGCTGGTCGGCGAGGAACATGCCTTTGTAGATCACTGTGCGGCACGAGATAGAAACCGGATAATAGTGTGAAGTCTGCCGCTCGCGGCGGGCATAAAGCCTCTGCGAGATCGTCTTGCGCAGGATGTAAAGCCGCCGCTCGAACTCGGTTTCCGAGCGAATCCTGGAGCCGCGGGCGAGAAACACTTGCTTGTGGACCGGCTCGGTCGGCTTGACCGATTCACCGAGAGTGGAGTTGTCGGTCGGCACGTCGCGCCATCCAAGCAGCGTCATACCTTCCTGCTCGGCGACCTCGACGTAGGTCTCCATAATTTCTCGCCGCCATTCGGCATCGTGCGGGAGGAACAGCGCGCCTACCGCGTAATGACCGGGCTGCGGCAGTTCAAAGCCCAGTTCGGCGGCTTTCTTGGCAAAAAATTTGTGCGGCTTTTGCACCAGAATGCCTGCGCCATCGCCGGCGCGAGGATCGGCGCCAACGGCGCCCCGGTGCTCGAGGTTGACCAGAATGGTGAGGGCGTCCTCGACGATCCGATGCGAGGCGCGACCCTTGATATCGGCAATGAAGCCGACACCGCAGGAATCTTTCTCCAGCGCCGGATCGAACAGGCCGAAACTCGCGGGGCCCATGGTCGTCTCGCACTCCCCACCAGCACCCCGACCGTTCCGGGTCGGTGTTCTGGCACAATGCGCCCCGCGCAGGATCGCGTCTTCCGGCGCCGAGGGCGAGCTACTGCATTCTGAAGGCAACCTTTATACCGCCGTGCGGCCCAGGCTGCTTGTCTGCCGCCGTCCGACGCGCCCTCGTCACGGCGGCTGGCCGGGGCGCGCCTGTCCCGGCCCCCCTTGCCGGGCCGCGCGCCGTCGGCCACAAATTGGGACAGCAATGCTGTCCTATGTGAACATCGCAAATTCCGAGCCCAAGCACAAGGGCGCCGCTTGGGCCTGGCAACACAGAGTCGGATTCTGGGCTCAACTTTCGGCCACCGCAACCGAGCCAGACCAAGATGTGCGCGCCGGCGCGCGTCGAAGCTCAGAAATCCAAGTTCTGATGAGTAACACTCCCACAAAACCGATACGAATGTAACAGTCGTGGTTCGGAGGGCGAGGTTATGAGCAAGCGCGTATCCGCAGAGGCCGCACTGCTGATGCTGCACTGGCAGAACAGCGTTTGCGATCCGAGAGGCGTGTGGGGAAAGAATCTATGCCGGCAGATTGAAAAGAACGGCGCGATTGCTAACGCACAAAGGGTATTGGCGACCGCCCGTGGCCGCGGCTTACTGACGATCTTCGTGAATATCGGATGGCGCCCCGGGTTTCCGGAGCTGCCGGAGAATCAGCACTATCCGCTGCTGCAGGGCGCTAAGGACGAGAACAAAGGAATCGTCGGCACCTGGGAAGTCGATGTCATCGATGCCTTAAAGCCGCAGACCAACGAGCCGATTGTCGTCAATTACGGCTCCGACAGCTTTGAGGGTACCGATCTCGAAAGGATTCTGCGCGCCAACAACATCGGCCATCTATTCGTCAGCGGCCAGTGCATCGAGCACGTCGTGGCGACCACCATCAAACGCGCCGCCAATATGGGTTACAACGCCATCCTCATCAAAGACGCGACCAGCGGCTTCACCGACGGAAACTATAACGCCATGCTGGACATCCTGCCGCTATACTCGAAGGTCATTACCGCCAGCGAGTTCACGCTGGAAGCGCCCTTTGGCGGGAGTGCGCGTTCGACAACCTTTTCGCCATCAGCGGAGTCGTTTAGCGAACGCATGACGCGGCGCCGTTGAGCGGCTTCGCCGTGCCTCGTCCGCCTATGAACGGGAATTTTGCTACTCGCCCAAGCGCCGCCCCAATTGCACTTGATCTTGGACGATGCGGAGATAGGGGCGTGGTGGGGAGGGCGTCGTGAAGTTGGGAGTGATGGCGGCTGCCGCGTTGAGTGTGGTTTTCGCCCTCTCAGCGGTACCTCAATTAGCTGCGCAAACGCCGCAAAGCCTTCCGCCGCTGCCTGGTTTCGTGCCGCCTTTTGAAATCAGCCGGATTGTTCGCTCGGCGGGATTCGATCCGCTCGCGCCGCCGCTGCGAGAAGGTGCCACTTACGTGGTGCGCGCCGTTGATTTTCGCGGCACCCTGATGCGCGTCGTGGTCGACGGGCGCAGTGGCGCTATTCGCGCCGTCAATCGCATTGTAGCTGCTTCGGAAGTGTATGGGCCGATGGAAATGCTGCCGCCGCCTTACGGTCCGCCGCCGTCCTACGCCGACCTGCCGCCGCCGTTCCCGACGCGGGGCATGATGCCGTTTCGCGAAAGCGCTGTTCCCGATCTGCCGCCGCCGGCTCCTTCGCCAGCGCCGTTCTTCGCGGGCCGCCCGGCCACATCGGCGTTTCCGCCGCTCCCGCGGCCGCGTCCGGCCGAGCTTGCGTCGCGCAAGGGCCCAGACGATTCCAAGCCCGCAATCGCCAAACCTGCCGCCGCTCTACCCACGCCGGCCGCTGCGGTCCCGAAAAAGCAGCTCTCGACTGAACCGCTTCCTGACTGACGTTTGACGTGCCGGCGTCTGACTGGCGGCCCGACTGCTTGACGCAGCGGTCCGATTGCTTCGCCGCGTCCGCGGTGACAGTCTGCTGACAAGCACGGCGCACGCGCGGCGAACAGCTCCATAAGATTGCGTGCGGGCTCGGGGAGGAAGGGCATGGCCGAAGACGCAGTGGTCACGGTGGCGGCGCGTCTCGATCGGCTGCCGCCGACACGCTACACCCGCAAACTGATCGTGCTGCTGTCGCTCGGCGGCTGGTTCGAATTCTACGATCTTTTCTTCACGGCTTACGTGGCGATCGGACTTTTCAGGGCGGACATTTTCAAGCCTACGACGCAAGGCTTGTTCGATCTGCACGGTTTCGCCAGCTTCGTCGCCGCCGGCTTTGCCGGAATGTTCCTCGGCACTCTCATCTTCAGCTGGCTCTCGGACCGCTTCGGACGGCGCTCGATCTTTACGTTTGCGCTGCTGTGGTACTCGGCCGGCGCGTTCATCATGGCGTTTCAGCAAACACCGGAAACCATCGACTTTTGGCGGCTGATTGCCGGTATCGGGCTTGGCGTCGAGCTGGTGAATGTCGATGCTTACCTGTCGGAGCTTGTGCCGAAGGAGCAGCGCGGCGCCGCCTTCGCTTTCAATCAATGCGTGATGTACACGGCCGTTCCGATCGTGGCGTTCCTCGCCTGGCAATTGGTGCCGATGAAAATCCTCGGCCTCGACGGCTGGCGCTGGGTGATCATTATCGGATCGGTCGGTGCTGTTTTCATCTGGTGGATCCGCCTCGGTCTGCCGGAATCACCGCGCTGGCTCGCGCAACACGGTCGCACGGCCGAGGCGGAGCGTATCGTTTCGGAAATGGAGGATCGCGCGCGCGCGGAAACCGGTCGCGACCTGCCACCGGCCGAATCTGTCGCCGGTGAGGCCGAGCAAAAGGCCGGCGCGTGGACCGAGATGTGGAACGCGACCTATCGGGGCCGCACCATCGTTCTAGTCGTTTTCCAGCTCGTTCAGACCATCGGCTACTACGGATTCAACAGCTGGGTGCCGGCGCTCCTGGTCTCGCAAGGCGTCGAAGTCACCAAGTCGCTCGTCTACACTTTCATCATTGCCGTCGCCGCACCGGTCGGCCCGCTGGTCGGATATTTTTTCGCTGACCGCTTTGAGCGCAAATGGCAGATCGGCTGGGCAGCCATCGGCATCGCCGCCTTCGGCCTGTTATTTGCGCAACAGACGACGGCAATTGGTGTGATCATCTGCGGTCTATGCGTTACCCTGTGCGCGAACTGGTTCTCGTTCGCTTTCCACGCCTACCAGTCCGAGCTCTATCCGACCCGAATCCGCGCGCAAGCGGTGGGATTCGTTTATTCATGGAGCCGGTTCTCCGCCATCTTCTCCGGCTTCATCATTGCCTTCTTCCTCCGCAAATACGGCACGCCGGGCGTATTCGGTTTGATCGCCGCCGCTATGATCGCGGTGTTCATCATTGTGGGTTTCTTCGGCCCGGCGGTAACAAGAAGGCGGCTCGAATCCATCGCGAGCTGATCGCTCGCGGGCATTCGGACGCACAAGAAAAGCGCCCCGGGAAACCCGAGGCGCTTCACAACCAAAGTCAGTTTAGAAACTACTTACGCCGCCTGCTTCTGCTCGACGGCGTTGCCGTTGCCGATCGGGATGACGCGGGGCTTTTTCGCTTCCGGGATCTCGCGTACCAAATCGACATGCAAGAGTCCGTGCTCAAGCTTCGCGCCTTTTACCTGAACGAAGTCGGCGAGCTGGAACGCGCGCTCGAAGGCGCGGGCCGCGATGCCCTGGTAAAGCACGTCGCCGTGCTTCTCCTCGTTCTTGTCGCTCTTCTCGCCGCGGATGGTAAGGGTATTTTCCTTAGCGACGATGGAGAGCTCAGGCTCGGCAAAGCCCGCTACCGCGACGGTGACGCGATACTCATTGTCGCCGGTGCGTTCGATATTGTAGGGCGGGTAACCGGGTGCCGCGCCGTCGATGCCCTGATCGAGCAAAGAAAACAGGCGGTCAAACCCGACGGTGGAACGATAAAGCGGTGTGAGATCGAAAGTTCGCATGGCATATCCTCCTTGTGAAGCGACATGCGGGGATCCGCCCGTATGGGCCAGACCTATGGTGATGCGCAGCCGTTTCCGGCCTGTGCAAAGTCGAAATAGGAAGACGCCGGCTTCGCCGCAAGAGGGCCAAAGAGGCTAGCGGTCCGATTCTAACATTCGCATCCCGGTTCGGCAGGCTATTATGCGAATGTTGGAATCGAAGGACCACTAGCAAATAAAAGTGCTAGTGGAGCTTTGGATTTGACATTCGCTTCGCGAGTCGCGGAGCTGTCGGCAGCGAATGTCAAATCGGCTCCACTAGTAAACAAGCGCTAATGAAGCTCATCTCCATCCCCGCCAATCCCGTTCCCGACAACGCCGTAACGGGCATGCTCAAGACACCGGACGGTGTAGGGCTGCGCTTTGCGCGGTTTGCGCCGCCCGCGGGCCGGCGGGGCACGGTTTGCATTTTTCCGGGTCGTACGGAGTGGATCGAAAAATATTTCGAGACCGTGCGCGACCTCCGCGCACGGGGGTTCGCTGTCGCCATCCTCGACTGGCGCGGCCAGGGATTGTCGGATCGCGCGCTGAGCGATCGGCACAAAGGCCACGTGCGCAGCTTCGCCGATTTCGACACCGACCTCGAAACTTTTATGCGTGAAATCGTTTTGCCGGATTGCCCGCCACCGATTTTCGCTCTCGGTCATTCGATGGGCGCGACCGTGCTGATCCGTGCGGCCTATCGCGGCCAGCGCTGGTTCGATCGCATCGTCCTCTCGGCACCAATGATAGGCATTGCCTTCGTGACCTCCGTGGCGATTGCCGGCGGCATCGTGCGGACGCTGCGGTATGCGGGCTTTGGCTCGATGTATGTACCGGGACGTTATCCGGGCGTTCTCGATCTGCGGCCTTATGCCGGGAACATCCTGACGACCGACCCGGTACGTTACGCGCGCAATGCCGCCATTCTCGAAGCGGAGCCAGATCTCGCCTTGGGCGGTCCGACCGTCACCTGGTGCGACGCGGCGTTCCGCGCTATTCGCCCGTTCCACGAGCCAAGCTACCCCTCGCGAATTCGGCAGCCGATTCTGATTATCGGCGCCGGCCGCGACGCCATCGTCTCAAACGCCGCGATCGAGGATTTTGCGACGCTGCTCCGCGCCGGCTCGCATCTGCCGGTGGTGGGAGCCCAGCACGAGCTGCTCATGGAGCAGGATCGCTTTCGTTCGCAATTCTGGGCGGCCTTTGACGCGTTTGTTCCCGGGACGCCGCTTTATTGATGCGCGGCTGAACTCGCCGCGATCGCTTAGGTCGCGAGCGCTTTCTGCAAAATCGCTACGGCCTGGGCGTGCAAGCGGCGATCACCCGCTGCGATGACGCGGCCGCCGGCGTGCGCTCGCTCATTTTCCCAGGTCGTAACGATGCCGCCGGATCCCTCGATAATCGGAATTAGCGGGAGCACATCGTAAGGCTTAAGCTCGGTTTCAATCACAAGATCGATATGCCCGGCTGCGAGCATGCAATAGGCGTAGCAATCGCCGCCATAACGCGAAAGCCGCACCGCTTGCTCCACGCGGCGGAATGCTTGCAGGTCGCTATTGTTCATCAGCAACGGGCTCGTCGTTGCCAATATCGCTTCACCAAGTTCTGCGCAGGGCCTCGCCCGCAGCGCGCGATCGCCGGCCGGGCCGCGATAATTCGCAGCGCTGCCGTCGCCGTAGAAATACTCGTGGGTGAACGGCTGATGCATCATGCCGTAGATAGGTTCGCTGCCCCGGGTCAGAGCGATCAGCGTGCCCCACGCGGGCATGCCGCAAATGAAGGATTTGGTGCCGTCGATCGGGTCGAGCACCCAAACATATTCCGCATCCGGACGGTCGGCGGCAAACTCCTCCCCGACAATGCCATGCTCCGGAAAGGTTCTTTTGATCAACGCGCGCATGGCTGTCTCGGCCGCGCGATCGGCCGCCGTTACCGGATCGAAGCCGCCGGAGATGCTTTTATTCTCAACACCCAGCGTGGTCCGAAAGAACGGCCGGAGTGCTTCGCCGGCAACGGCGGCAAGCTCGTCGACAAAAGCCGCGAAATCGATCGCCGTCATGAGTAGCTCCGTAGGTCGGGTACCTTGCCCGATGGGCGTCCGGAAAGGGCTGTTGCCGATGCGCAACGGTCGCCGTCAAACAGGCATCTCGCAAAACCGCCGCCGATTAGATTGCCTCTATTTTAAGCAAAAAAGTTCGATATAGGATCCAAACAAGCCTTTGATGTCTCTCGATTTTTACCTGTCGGGTCGGTGTGGCGGCTTCATCCCGGCAACGTGGAGCTGCCCTGCACAATTTGCAGGAGATTTCGGGGGAAAGGGCGGGTCGAATAGGTCAGCAGGGCTTGCGTTTTGTGCGGCGCGGTGTATGTTGTTGCAGTGCGGTAGCGAGAGGTTTCCTCGCGTTACCGCCGCCCTCCTTGGGCGTTTCCTCCCTAGACTTGGGCCGCTCGCCATGCGAGCGGCCCTTTTTCTTTTAGCGGGAACTTTCGACAGGTAGCTTATTCGGCGGCGGCCCGATAGGGCCGCAATTCCTCCAGCGGGATCTCAGCCAGCCGGTCCGCCAGAATTTCGAACTCGCTTGCCAGCCGAGCGAAGCTTGCCGCCCGCTGGTAGCGGCGTTCGTCCATATACAGCGAGCGGTTGATCTCCAGCTGCACCGCGTGCAAGCCCGCGGTCGGGTTGCCGTAGTGTTCGGTAATAAAGCCGCCCGCATAGGGCTTATTGCGGCTGACCACGTAGCCGAGCTCCCGCATGGTCGCTTCGATCGTCTCGGCGATGACGGGAACGCAACTCGTGCCGTAGCGGTCTCCGAGGACCAGATCGGCGCGCGGGCGCTCATCCTTGGCGCCGGTTGCCGAAGGCATGGAATGACAGTCGACCAGGACGGCCGCGCCAAATTCTCGATGCAGACGCAAAAAGACCCGGCGCAGCGAGCGATGATAGGGCTTGTAGAGTTCGTCGATGCGCTGCAGCGCCTCGGCGACCGATATCCGCTGATCGTAGATTTCCTGCGCGTCGCCGACGACCCGCGCGACGGTACCGAGGCCACCGGCCACCCGCATCGAGCGGGTGTTCGCGAATGAGGGTAGGCGCCCGTCGAACATCCGCGGATCGAGTTCGTAGGGCTCGCGATTGACGTCGACAAAGCAGCGCGGAAAATGCGCGCGCATCACCGGGTGGCCCCGGCCGACAACGCCGAGGATCAGTTCGTCGACAAAGGAATCCTCAGAGCGTCGCAACGTCGCCAAGTCGAGCCTGGAAGCTTGCAGGAAGTCCGGCGGGTAAATTCGTCCGCTGTGCGGGGAGTTAAACAGCAGCGGGCCGCGACAACGCGCCGGCTCAAGCACCTCGAACGGCGGCTCCACTTGATCTTGGCTTTTCGGCATGAGCGCAGCGCACTTTCGCCGTCCAACAGAGCTTGTGGCGACCCCGATCCCTAGCGTGCGGCGGCGGTCATTGTCCAGAGTGAGGCAGATTTGCCGGCGATTGCTTTCACCTCATGTTTACCTGGCATCCGGCTTATGGAATCTAAGGGGGCCGGCCGGCCGCCGGGGGTCTGAGTTACATGCCTAAAATCCTGCTTGCCGAAGATGACATGGACATGCGGCGGTTCCTGGTCAAAGCGCTACAGAATGCCGGGTTCGAGGTCACCTCATACGACAACGGCTTGTCCGCCTATCAGCGTTTGCGCGAAGAACCCTACGAACTTTTGCTGACCGACATTGTCATGCCGGAAATGGACGGCATCGAGCTTGCCCGCCGCGCCGCGGAACTCGACCCCGATATTAAGATCATGTTCATCACCGGCTTCGCCGCGGTGGCGCTTAACTCCGATTCAAGCGCGCCCCGGCACGCCAAGGTGCTATCGAAGCCTATTCACCTGCGCGAGCTGGTCAACGAAGTCCAAAAACTGTTGGCCGCCTGAGATCGAGGCGCGGGCGCCAGCCGCAAATCGGTCAGGCGATCCGCCGCTTGTCGCGCGCGATGCGCGTTCTATGAATGGCCTCCGGTCTTTCGACGCGGAAATTGCGCGCAATGCGATCGGTGCTTGCCGGACGACTGATAACCGCCACATGCCGCGCAACGTTGACGCGTCGCGCCACTAGAGGCAGCTTGAACATTCGCGCCGGGTGACCCGCAACCGGCGCGTTGGCCGCCTTCGAATCGGCCGTTGCGATTTTCTCCCGCTGCGCTTGCTGTTCTCGTTCCGCATCCTGCGCCTCGCGCAACTGCACCTGCTCCAGCTCGGCAAACACCGGCAAGCCGCGGCATGGCAGCGGCCGCACGAAGGCGACTTGCGAATCATTTGGCGGCGACTTGCGCCATGCCTCGGCGGAGTGTCCGGTAACGCGCATGACGTAGACTTGCGTCTCGCGCGGCAATGTACGCCCATGCTCAAGCCATTCGGTGACCCGATGGGCGCCGGCATTATAGGCGGCGGCGGCGAAGCCGAGGTTGCCGAATTGCGCGTGCAAATCGCGAAGGAGTTTGGCGGAGGCCGGGATCGCTTCGTGCGGATCGAATGGATTGCCTAAGCCGACTTCCAGGGCGACTTCCGGCATGAATTGCGCGATGCCCAACGCGCCGGCCGAACTCACGGCGTCGTGTTGGAAACCGCTTTCCTGCCAAATCAGGTTGGCAAAAAACGTCACCGGCAAATCGTTATGCAGAGCCGAAGCCAGCAGTGCTTTGCACAAAGTGTCGATCGAATCGGGTGGCAGTTGATCGGCGCTGACGTCCGTCGCGGCGGGCGGAGTCGGTTGGGGGAGGCCGGCCGCATCTTCGCTTTGACGGTGAGGTGCGTCCGCCGCCGCTTGCCGCAAAGCCAGAACCAACTGTCCGCGCGTCGTGCCGCCTGCGGTATCCAAGTTTGCGCTCAAATCGGACAGCATCGAGCGGTCGCCTTTAACGCCAGGCTGATTCTGATATTTGACCTCCGGAACCGCTCCTTCGAGACTCGCTATCAAGAACGCCAGCGCAAGAATCGCTCGCATCTCTGCTCCATGCGATATTCGTGCTGCGGCCGCGTCCAAAGACGCGCCGTGCAACGATGTGGATGAGAGAAGTCCCCTCGACTGTTGCGCTGATGCCGAGGTAACCCGGCGGTTCTTTGGTAATAATGAGTTTTCGGGAAGGCTCTTCGCGGCGATTGCCAAGCCGAATTACGGCGCTACTTTGGAATTGAAACTCGCGGGATCTCTCGGATAGAACTCATTGGGATCCTGAACCTGCTGTTTTCGGCCGTGGTGCATATCAAAACGACGCTTTCAAATCCTCGGCAATCAGTGTGGTAGGTTGGGTGAACTGGCTCGCTCGCCGGCAACCTTAATGGCAGTATTTCTTCACGAGTGATCATGCATCCGCGTCGCATATTGTTTTTGCTGGCGAGCGATTGGTACTTTTACTGGCACCGATTGGCGGTCGCCGAACGCATCGCCGCTCGCGGTTACGACGTTCATGTCGCCGCACCCGACGGGCGGTTTCGCGCGGCTATTGAAGCTGCGGGATTGCGTTTCCATCCGATTCAAATGGATCGTCAAGGGCTCAATCCGTTCAAGGATGTCGCGACCGTCAAAGATGTGGTCGGTCTCTATCGGGCCTTAAAGCCTGATCTCGTTCATCATGTCGCGGTCAAGCCGATCATTTACGGCTCGATTGCCGCCAAGATCACCAACGTTCCCGTCATCGTCAATGCGATGCCTGGTCTCGGATACGTATTTGTTTCGCAACAGCTGACGGCGCGCCTGATCCGGCCAGGAATTGCGACAGCCTTTCGGCTATTGGTGAATGCGCGCAACAGTAAAGTGATTGTCGAAAACCACGACGACAAGAACAGGTGGATCGCGTGGCGCGTGATACGGCCGGATCGAATTGTGGTTACGCCCGGCTGCGGCGTTGACGTCGAAAGTTTTCGTCCGAGCGCGGAGCCATCCGGCCCGCCTCTGGTGATTTTGCCGGCGCGGCTCCTGTTCTACAAAGGTGTGGGAGAGTTTGTTGAGGCGGCTCGCCTGCTTAAAGCACGCGGCGTTCAGGCGCGATTTGCCCTCGTAGGCGAGGGCGATACCGGGAATCCGGCATGCGTGCCGTCCGATCTGTTGCAGCAGTGGCAGAAGGAAGGCGTGGTCGAATTGTTTGGTTGGCACGACGACATGGCGCAAGTTCTGGCTCAGTCTCACGTCGTCTGTTTGCCGTCGCACGGCGGCGAAGGAGTTCCGCGATCGCTGTTGGAGGCCGCCGCAAGCGGCAAACCGATCGTCACGACCGATGTCTCCGGTTGCCGAGACGCGGTGCGTGACGGCGACAATGGGTTCCTCGTGCCGCCGCGCCAAGCCGCGCCGCTGGCCGACGCCGTCGAGCGGCTCGTTGGCGACGCCGGATTACGCCGCGTTATGGGCGAAAGCGGGCGTGCACGCGCGCTCGAGGAGTTTTCGGTAGATATCGTGGCTGCACAGACCTTGCAGGTCTATGAGGAGCTTTTCGCCTCAACTGTGACGAAGAAGTCGCGGCCGTTGGATTCAATCAAGAACGACGCTCCGGTCGGCGACAGCAGACTCTGAATTTCCTCTTCGCGGTACAGAAACAAATCGCAGCGATTGCGGTAACGCATCTTTCTTTGCCAGGCGAGGAATCCGCCGGCTTTCGGGAAACTAAAAAACGCACGTCCGCGGGTGATCTCAAGTACCCGGTCGATCACCACCCGCGGGTCGCGGATGTAATCCATAAAACCCATGACGATGGTGTAATCGAATTTTTCGGATACCGGATAGGTCAGGAAATCGTCGAGCGCAAACGTGCAGCGATCGGCAACGCCATGCGCGGCCGCATGCTCGCGCGCGATCTTGAGCATCCCGGGCGCAAAATCCAGCCCTATGACTTTCGCCGCGCCGGCGCGTGCCAACGCAATGCTGTAGTGCCCCGGACCACAGCCGATATCGATGACGGTGCGGCCCTCGATCGGCTGGCAACCGGCCAAGGTCTTTTCGTAGCGGACGACCATCGCCCGGCGGAACAATCTGTTGGCGACCCGCTCCAACGCGCGATTGTCGTTGCCGTAAATGGAATCGAAGTCCGCAGCGTAATCGTCGAAGAAATGTGAGGTGCGATCGTTCATTCAAGCCGCCAATTGGGCCATGTATTTGTCAAAGGACGAGACGTTAAAGTCACGCAAAATCCGACGAATCTTTGGACGCGTCGAGCGAAGGTTCACGTAGCAGGTGAATTTCCTGCGCCAACTGAGCGGCATTCGCGGGTGCTCGGGATCGATCTCGCGCGGGTGCACGTAAAAGACAACAGGCCGACCTTCATTGAGCGCGCTATAGCCCATAGCGCGAATGAGCGGGTACGGAAAAAGCCGTAAATATCCACCGCCGAAAAAGCACATCGGCCTGCCGAGCACTCGCACCGCGGTAATCGGAAATTCGGTGAGCGCGCCTGCTGGCGTTTCCAGGCGGTGCGGCGCGAGACGGTCGGTGGCAAGGCCGCCGGTTTGATGCGGCGCGGGGAAGACCGAGGAGTCGTAGCGATATCCCGCTTCGACGAGTTTCTCGAAGAACCACGGCGTTTGCCTGGTGACCGAGAAAGCCGGCGCGCGAAAGCCGCGAACCGCTTGGCCGGACACATCCTCAAGCAATTTTCGCGTCGCCAGAACATCCTGGTAAAATTCGTCGGCAGACATTTCGTACACCAGCCGATGGAAGTAGCTGTGCGAGGCGATCTCGTGTCCGGCGGCGACGGCCTCGCGAATCAGATGGGGAAAGCGCTTGGCGAAATAGCCGACGACGAAGCACGTCGCCGTTCCGCCGGCCGCGGCCAAGAGTTCAAGCAACGTATGCAAGTTCCGCTCAATCCGGCTTTCCAGCCGGTCCCATTCCGAGGGCGGCGGCTCAAACCCGGTCCCCGAAAGATTGAACCAATCCTCGACGTCTATTGAAAAAATGCTCTGCGGTAAGGACATCCGCTCAGCCGTTGGCGAGCCAGCTATGGTGGCGACCTAGCCAGCCATATCGCAGAATGTCGCCGCGAATCCTAGAAACTTGCGCCGAGGCGGCGAAAGGCAGATATTAGTTGCGTTCGAGACCAATATCCGCGGGGTCTGTTCGCGGTCGTCCTCGGGAGGTTCCATGACCCAAGTCACGAAGCAAAAGGCGAAGGTCCGCAATGCCGAGCGGGACGTAGCGCGTGTCGAGAGCCCCCGGGGCTACCAGGCGGGGTTCGGCAATCACTTCCTGTCCGAAGCGGTTGCCGGCGCACTTCCCGTCGGACGCAACTCGCCGCAGCGTCCGCCGCTCGGTCTCTACGCCGAGCAAATTTCGGGGACTTCGTTCACGATGGCGCGCGCGGAAAACCGCCGCACTTGGACCTACCGCATTCAGCCTTCGGTCGTGCATCGTCCCTACGGCCGCATTGATAACGGTCTGATCCGCAGCGCGCCGTTCAACGAAGCCGAGGCGACGCCGACGCAACTGCGCTGGTCGCCGTTCCCCATCCCGCGAAAGCCGACCGACTTCGTCGAAGGCATTGTAACGCTCGGCGGCAACGGCGATGTCGCGACGCAAATCGGCATGGCCGTGCACTTTTATGCCGCCAACCGTTCCATGCATGATCGCTGCTTCTACAATGCCGATGGCGAAATGCTCATTGTGCCGCAGCAAGGACGCGCCCGCTTCTTCACCGAGCTCGGCGTCATCGAGGCGGCGTGCGGCGAAATCGTTATCATCCCGCGCGGCCTGCGCTTCCGCGTTGAGCTGCCGGACGGTCCGTCACGCGGCTATATTTGCGAGAATTACGGGGCGATGCTGCGGTTGCCTGAACTAGGTCCGCTCGGCGCCAATGGACTGGCCAATTCGCGCGATTTTCTGGCACCGGTCGCGGCTTTCGAAGATACCAGCGCGCCGGTCAGCATGGTGGCCAAGTTCCAGGGCAATCTTTGGGCGGCGGAGATGGACCACTCGCCGCTGAACGTGGTCGCTTGGCACGGCAATTTCGCGCCCTACAAATACGAGCTTGCACGTTTCAATGTCATGGGCAGTGTAAGCTTCGATCATCCCGATCCTTCGATATTTTCGGTGCTGACCGCGCCGTCCGACCTTGCGGGCACGGCCAACATCGATTTCGTGATCTTTCCGCCGCGCTGGCTGGTCGGTGAAGATACGTTCCGCCCACCCTGGTATCACCGCAACGTCATGACCGAGTTCATGGGACTGTTGGAGGGTGCCTACGACGCCAAGGCGGAAGGCTTCTTGCCCGGTGGCGCGAGCTTGCACAATTGCATGACGGCTCACGGCCCCGATGCGGAAACTTGGCAGCGCGCGTCGCAGGCCGAGTTAAAGCCGCATAAAGTCGAAGATACCATGGCCTTCATGTTCGAAAGCCGCTTTGCGATGCGGCTGACGCGTTACGCCATGGAATCTTCCGAACTTCAGCACGACTATTTCGAAGGATGGCAGGGGCTGGATAAGCATTTTCACGGCGGCTAGCCGCTCGTCCTCGCCGTAATTGCAGCCATAACGCCGGTCTCGCGGATTCGTCGCGCGGCGCCACTGCACCCGCCCGCTGCGGCGCCGACGTCTGATGGCGGCGGGGTGGCGCCGTGACGCAAAGACCGCTATGGAAACGCACGGGGAAAATTTCCGCCGGCCTGTCCATTATGCTCAGCAAGTACCTTAACGTGCGCAGGCTTCTGATCATCGCGCATGATCTGATCGCGACGGCTGCGGCGGTACTGGCAAGTTTCTACCTGCGATTCGAAGCCGCCGGCCTTGCCGAGCGCGAGCACACTCTGCTCACGTTTCTGCCGGCGTTCGTCGTCTATGCCGGCATCGTCTATTTCTTCTTTCATCTCTACGAGTCGAAATGGCGCTTCGCGTCGCTTCCCGACTTGATGAACATTCTCCGCGCTTCGACCGTGTTGGCGGTGTCGCTGGTGGCGTTCGATTACGTGCTGGTATCGCCGAATGTGCTCGGCCAGTTCTTCTTCGGCAAAACCACTATTCTGCTCTACTGGCTCCTGCAGATGGTGTTTCTGGGCGGGTCGCGGATCGCTTATCGCTACTTCCGTTATACGCGCGCCCGACATCACGCGCGCTCGCCGGAATCCAATCCCACTCTCGTACTTGGTCGCGCCGCCGATGCCGAAGTGCTGCTGCGCGCCATTGAGAGCGGCGCGGTAAAAAAGACCTGGCCGGTCGGCATATTGTCGCCATCACCCGCTGACCGCGGCCAGACTATCCGCGGCATTTCGGTGCTCGGGGATTTCGACGCTCTCGAGCTCGTCGTTCATCAGCTCGCGCAGCGCAATACGATCGTAGCGCGAGTGATCTTCACGCCGTCGGCGTTCGAGCCTGATGCCAGGCCGGAGGCAACGATAATGCATGCGCGCCGGCTCGGTCTCACCGTTAGCCGGCTGCCTTCGCTTGACGACGGCGGCGAGTTGCCGCGCCTTGCGCCGGTCAACGTCGAGGACCTGCTGTTGCGGCCGACGGTGAAAATCGACTACGTCCGCCTGGAGACCTTCCTCAAGGGCCGCTCGATCGTCGTCACCGGCGGCGGCGGTTCAATCGGCGCCGAAATATGTGATCGCGTCGTCACCTTCGGCGCCGCGCGGCTGTTGATCGTCGAGAATTCCGAGCCGGCATTGCATGCCGTGCTCGAAGCCCTGGCCACGAAGCAATCGCGGCCGAAGATCGAAGGGCGGATTGCCGACGTGCGCGACCGGGCGCGAATGTTCCGCCTGATGTCCGACTTCAAGCCCGACATCGTCTTCCACGCCGCTGCGCTCAAGCACGTACCGTTGCTTGAGCAGGACTGGGAGGAGGGCATCAAGACCAACGTCTTCGGCTCGGTCAATGTCGCCGATGCGGCAGCCGCCGCCGGCGCGTCCGCCATGGTGATGATCTCGACCGACAAGGCGATCGAACCGGTCTCCGTGCTGGGCGCCACCAAGCGCTTTGCCGAAATGTATTGTCAGGCGCTCGACGCTGATTTGGCCCGGCGCGCGCAGGCCGCGCGGCCCTCGATGCGTTTGATCGCCGTGCGTTTCGGTAACGTGCTCGCCTCCAATGGTTCGGTTGTTCCGAAATTCAAGGCGCAAATCGATGCCGGAGGCCCGGTGACCGTGACCCATCCCGACGTGGTGCGGTATTTCATGACCATTCGCGAGGCCTGCGATCTGGTCATGACCGCGGCGAGTCATGCGCTTGGTCCTGACCGCTCGGATGTTTCCGTCTACGTCCTCAACATGGGCCAGCCGGTGAAAATCATCGATCTCGCCGAGCAGATGATCAGGCTTGCCGGACTTGAGCCGGGGCGGGATATCGACATCGTTTTCACCGGGCTGCGGCCCGGCGAGCGGATGCAGGAGCTTCTGTTTGCGGCCGGCGAGCCGACGGTGGAAATCGGTTTTGTCGGCGTCGTGGCCGCTCGCCCGGCGCAACCGTCGATCGACGCGATGCGGGGCTGGCTTGTCATGCTCGATCACGGCCTGGCTCGCGAAGAGCGCCAGGCCATTTATCGCGTGTTGCGCGACGCCGTGCCCGATTTCACGGGTGTTGCTGCCTGAGCCACTTTTCGGCCTTGCTCAGTGCAAAGCTCTCTCGCGTTAATCCTTAATCTTGGTTTGCCGCGCTTGCCTTCTCGGTTGGGCTAGGATTCGCGCGGGACAAAGAGTCATACGGGATTCGCAAGCGTGTCATACACGTCGCCTATGCCGCTTACGTGGTTAGCGCGTGCGTGCCTGCTTCGCCTTTGAGCTTTGAACGGAGGCCTTGGTGCGCGTCACCATGATCGGCGCTGGTTATGTCGGCCTCGTGTCGGGCGCGTGCCTTGCCGACTTCGGCCATCATGTGACCTGCATCGACCGCGATGCGCGCCGTATAGCCGCGCTCAAGCGCGGCGTGATCCCGATCTTCGAGCCAGGGCTATCGGAATTAGTCGGCAATAATGTCCGCCAGGGCCGGCTTGAATTTGACGTCGAACTCCGGGCAGTCGCCGAGGCGGAGGCCATTTTTATCGCTGTCGGGACGCCGTCGCGCCGGGGCGACGGTCATGCCGACCTGACCTTCGTTTATGAGGCGGTGCGGGAGATTGCTCCGCTGCTTGCGCCCGGAACGGTGGTGATCACCAAATCGACCGTGCCAGTCGGTACCGGCGACGAAATCGAGCGCATTCTGCGCGAACATCGGCCGTCGCTGGCGGTGCAAGTCGTATCGAATCCGGAATTTCTGCGCGAGGGCGCGGCCATTCGCGATTTCAAACATCCCGATCGCATTGTCGTGGGTACCGAAGACGTGCAAGCCCGCGCGGTGCTCGCTGAAATTTACCGGCCGCTCTACCTGAACGCTGCGCCGATCCTCTATGTCGGCCGGCGAACAGCCGAGTTGATCAAATACGCCTCCAATGCCTTTCTCGCCACGAAAATCACCTTCATCAATGAAATGGCCGATCTGTGTGAACGCGTCGGCGCTGATGTGCAGGAAGTGGCGCGCGGCATGGGCCTTGATAATCGGATAGGAGCAAAATTCCTTCATGCCGGTCCGGGCTTCGGCGGCTCGTGCTTTCCGAAAGACGCGACCGCATTGCTCAAGACCGCCCACGATCACGGCGCGCAGTTGCGCATTGTCGAAACCGTGACCGCGGTCAACGAGCAGCGCAAGCGCGCAATGGCGCGCAAAGTAGCCGCGGCGCTGGAAGGCTCAGTTCGCGGGACGACCATCGCGGTGCTCGGACTGACGTTTAAGCCGAACACCGACGATACCCGCGACTCGCCCGCCGTGCCGTTGATCACGGCGCTGACCGATATGGGCGCGCGCGTGCGCTGCTACGATCCGGCCGGCATGGAGCAGGCCAAGCTGCAATTGCCCAACGTGACTTATTGCGACAGCGCCTACAGCGCCGCCGAAGACGCCGATGCCGTGGTGATCGCCACAGAATGGGAGCAATTCCGCGCTCTCGACCTCAAGCAGCTTCGGCGCATCATGGCGCAGCCGGTCATCGTTGATTTGCGGAACATCTATCGTTCCGAAGAAATGCGGCGTGCCAAGTTCCGCTATGTCGGTGTCGGCAGCGCCGAAATGGCCGCGGGCAAACGCGGGCGAGATCTTCGCACACGCCGGCCGCCGATCGTCCACGATCGGTTGGAATCGATCGACCGCAGTGTCGAGCCGGTCACGTAAAGCTCATTCTTGCCGTCAGGCGGTTTTGCGGCCGCCGCGCGCCGCCGATTTACCGCGCGCAAACGCAAAAAGAAGAACGGCGACCGCCCCTGACCCGACCAGCAACGCAAGCGTTTGAATAAGTGCTGCCGGCACGAAGACCGTGGCGGCAGCCAACGCGCACAGGAAAAGATTTAACAGAAAGACGTACCCCACGATTTCTCGCACCGAGAATCCGCGTTCGGTGGCGAGCTGGTAAAAATGCGTCCGGTGCGCTTGCCAGACGGGTTCACCGCGGATCAGCCGTCGCAATAGCGTAACGGTGGCGTCGGCAAGATAATAAAGCGGCATCAGGATAGCGGCAGCCAAGTGGCCGTTTGCGGCGAGCAAAACCAATAGCCAGCCGAGCAGTAAACCGATCGGCAGGCTGCCGACATCGCCGAGAAAAACTCTGGCGATCGGGCGATTGAAATAGGCGAATCCGACGACGGCGCCCCCGAGTGCTGCGGCCAGAAAAGCGCCGTAGGAAGGCAGCGCGTGTGCGGCGCCGAGCAGCGCGAAGGTGGCGGCCAAAGGGATAATTTCGGCCGCTGTCATCCAGTCAATGCCGTCCATGAAGTTGACTAGATTGACAAACCACAGACCCCCGAGCAGCAAAATCAACCGTTCCAGGCTCCAGGGCATGACAGGAACGATGCGGAGCTCTTTCGGCAGGCTAAAGATGACGGCGGCGACGATAACGGCCTGCAAGAGCAAACGCGGCACAATCGGCAGCGGTCGGATATCGTCGATAGCGCCGACACAGGCCATCGCCAGCGCGGCGGCGACGATGATTGTCAGTGGCAGTGTCGCGCCCTCGGGGAAGGCGTAGACGGCAATCGCGATCGCGCTTGCCGCGACCACTGCGGCAATCACGGCTATGCCGGCGCCCTGAGGAGTTGGCGTGAGGTGGGAGGATCGCGCGTTAGGTTTTGCCAGCGCATAGCGCTTGAGGACGGGGTACAACAGCAAAATCGCGGCCGCGCTGGCGAGTGCTGTGAGCACGGCGGTGAGCAGACCGGTGACCACGGAGGACATTTAAATCCCATCGGGCAATGCCACCGGGCTGCAAGTCCGAGGCGGCTCAGCGTGCATCATAATAGGCGATCTATCTCACGAGGCAGCCGTCGGTCCAAGTGTGCCGAAGCCGGTGGGGTGAGCGTGGGTGTTTAGCGGGCTCGCGGTGCCCGGACAACGGAAAGAGTTTCTAGTCCCGTCCGTACTGGTCGGTGACGCGCACAATGTCGTCCTCGGCGAGGTAACTGCCGACCTGAATCTCGATTAGCTCGAGCGGAATCTTTCCGGGATTACCGAGCCGATGCAGGCTGCCAATCGGAATGTAGACCGACTCATTCTCGTGCACCGTCCGCGTTTCCGTCCCGACAACGATTTCCGCCGTGCCGCGAACCACGACCCAATGCTCGGCACGATGAAAGTGCTTTTGCAGGGACAGTGTGGCGTTTGGTTTCACCACAATGCGTTTGACCTGGTAGCGCGCGCCGATGTCGATACCTTGGTAGTAGCCCCAGGGTCGATACACCCGCAAATGCTGATCGGCCTGCGGCCGATTCTGCGCCTTGAGTTGCTCGACTACGGCCTTGACCTCTTCGGCCTCGCCGCGCGAAGCCACCAATACGGCGTCCGACGTCGCTACCGCGATGACGTTGTCGAGGCCGACGACGGCGGTGACGATGTTGTCGTCCGAACGCGCCAGGCTGTTGCGGGTATTTCGGAAAACCACGGGTCCGACGCCGACATTGCCTTCATGATCGTGCGGCAGTACGTCCCAGACCGAATTCCAGCTGCCAACATCGGACCAGCCGAGATCGACGGGAACGACGGCGGCGCGCGCGGTCCGCTCCATCACGGCGTAATCGATCGATTTCTTCGGCGCCCGCGCGAACGGTTCGGCCGCCAAGCGCAGGAAGTCGAGATCGTTCGTTATCCCGGCGACCGCCGATTTTGCCGCTGCGGCTATATCGGGTTCGAAGCGCGCGATTTCGTCGATCATCACGTCGGCGCGAAACAGAAAATTGCCGCTGTTCCAGAGAAAATGCTCGGCAATATAGGCACCGGCCTTTTGCGCATCCGGCTTTTCGACGAAGGCGTCAATGGCCAGCGCCGCACCGCCGTCGAGCTTCGCCCCGGGACGAATGTAACCGTAGCTGGTCGCGGGGTAGGTCGGCGTGATGCCGAAGGTTACAATCGAGCCTGCGGCGGCGGCCTTTGCCGCTTCCCGGCAGGCGTTTTCCAGAGCCTCGGCGTTGCGCACGACGTGATCGGCGGCAAGGACGAGGACGCACGCTTGCGGCCGCCGCTTGCCCGCCAACTCCGCGGCGACAGCGACGGCCATGGCGGAATCGCGGCGCGATGGCTCCAAAACAATGTCGGCTTCGACATCGCACTGGCGCAACTGCTCGGCCGCGATGAAACGAAAATCGGAATGGGTGATGACGATCGGCCGATCAAATAAGTCCGTGTTGGCAATCCGG
>Ga0209169_10000064_pt1 | contig 59755 bp, 48 predicted proteins | sample HubBroMetageWRM4_FD_188346 | JGI IMG/M metagenome (GOLD analysis project Ga0209169, IMG submission 188346) | Warmed soil microbial communities from the Hubbard Brook experimental Forest, New Hampshire - Hubbard Brook CCASE Soil Metagenome WRM 4... | ecosystem: Environmental > Terrestrial > Soil...
CGCGCTCAGCCGCTGCGCCGCGACGGCGGCGCTGGCCCGCCGGCGTTCGGTCTCGGCGCCCAGCAGCGCCGCGCCCTCGTCGGTGAGCCGGTAGTACCGGCGCAGCCGGCCGTCGGCGACCTCCTCCCGGTCCGGCTCGACCAGCCCCGCCGAGCGCAGCCGGTCAAGTGCCATGTACAGGGTTCCGGTCTGCAGCCTGGTCACGCCGCCCGAGATGCGCCCGGCGTCGGTGATGATCCCGTAGCCATGCTGGGGCCCGGCCGCCAGAGCGGTCAGGATGAGGAACGTGGGCTCCAGCATGCTCCGTTTTTTCATGTCATAGACATATCTCAATCATCTACACATAGCAAGCCGTGCAGCCCGCGCCGGACACCGCCCCCGCTTGGGCTGCGGACTTGCCCGCCTGGATTTCCGAGCTGATGGATGTCAGGTTGCCCAGATCGGGGCTGTAATGTTTCCCAGTATAGAGCTGTAAGGTTGCCCAGAAAACCGTTCAAAGACTGCCGTTCGTGGCATCCTGAAGTGCATGAAGGCTACCAGCGAGCTGCGCCCTCGCCGACTCGTAGAAGTCGTCCCTCAGCGCCTGCGCGAAGAGCCCGTCGTGATCCTCACCGGGCCTCGTACGGTGGGCAAGAGCACCCTGCTCGCCGCTCTCGCGAACGAGTTTGACCGGCCCGTCCTCGACCTTGACCGCCCGGACGCGCGAACGGCAGCAGCCAGCGACCCCAGCTTCATCGTCTCGGGCCCCGGGCCGGTTCTCATCGACGAGTTCCAGCACGTCCCGGAGATCCTGGACGCGATCAAGGCCGAGCTCAACACGGACACCAGGCCAGGGCGCTACGTGCTTACCGGCTCCACTAGGTACTCGGTCCTGCCGCAGGCGGCCCAGTCCCTGACCGGACGGGCCCACATCATCAACGTCCTGCCATTGTCCCAGGGGGAACTTCACGGGCACCGGGAAAACTTCGTCGACCGGCTCTGGGCGGACCCGGCTAGGCTGCCGGAGATCCCATCGCGTCCGGTAACCAGGGACGACTACGTCGATCGCATCCTGGCAGGCGGCTTCCCCATGATCTTGCACCGCCTGACGACCAGGGCCCGCACGTCATGGTTCGCCGACTACGTAAACCTCGTCGTGATGCGGGACGTGCTCGACATCGCCAAAGTACGGCAGCGAGAAGCACTCCCCCGGCTGCTCCGCCAGCTCGCGGCGCAGACCGGCCAGATGCTCAACATATCCAAAGCCGGGCTGGCCGTCGGCCTGGAAAGCAGCACCGCAAACCGCTACGCAACCCTGCTGGAGGCCGCCTTTATGATCCAGCGGCTGCCCGCATGGGGCACGACCCTCGGCAAACGGATCACCGCGTACCCCAAGGTGCACGTCATCGATTCGGGACTGGCCGGCTGGCTGCTCGGGCTCAGCGCTGCGAAGATCGCCAGCCGCGACCCCGCTGTGTTGACCGAGTTCGGGCATCTCGTCGAGACATTCGCCGTCGGGGAGATCCTCAAGCAGGTGAGCTGGTCCGAAGAGGTAGCCACGGCTGCATACTTCCGGACGCAGGACGGGGACGAGGTTGATCTTGTCCTGGAGACCTGGGACGGCCGTGTCGCCGGGTTCGAGGTGAAGGCCGGGTCCCGTGTTCAGGACCCTGACCTGAGCGGGCTCCGGCTGCTCCGCGACAGGCTAGGTGAGCGCTTCATCGCGGGCTTCCTGCTCAACCTCGGGGAACTCGCCTACCACAAGGAAGAGCGGATCATGGTAATGCCGCTGTCCGGGCTATGGTCCTTAGCCTCAAGCGAGGGTGTGCCGGTCGTAACGGCCAGGTTTGTCTGACCGGTGGTAGTACAGCCGACCCGACAACCTGCGGGTAGCCTGCACCAGTGATTATCCGGGAGGCGCGGCCCGATGAGTACGTGGCGGTTGGAGAGCTGCGGGTGGCGGCGTACCGGGCGCTGGGGCTGCTGCCTGAAGGCAGCCGGTATGCCGAAGCACTGCGCGGATTCGGTTTCGCCGACGGCTGCGTGGTGCTCGTCGCAGTCAGCGAGGCGGGGAGCGGCATCCTCGGGACGATCACGCTTGAGCCGTTCGGCCTGGCTAACGAACTCGCGCAGGACGAAACGGAGGCGGATATCCGGGCGTTCGCGGTTGCCCCGCAGGCGCAAGGACAGGGCGTCGGCCGGAAGCTGCTGCTCGCTGTCATCGAGTGCGCCGGGAAGCGCGGGCTGTGCCGTCTAAGGCTGTGCACGCAGTCGGCCATGAAGGCGGCACAGCATCTCTACACCAGGACCGGGTTCTCAAGGACTCCGGATCTCGACTTCCAGCCCGTGCCCGGAATCACACTGCGAGCATATGAACTCGCCCTGCCATCCAACCCGTTTCCCGGGCAGCAACCGGACAAGCAACCTGCGTAGTTGTCGCTTGCACTGTGGGGGCGAACTTTCAGGGACAGATGAGGCCGCCCTGGTGCCAGGGGCTCGTGTGATCCGAGTGTGTCATCGTCTTCCTCGCTGAGCTTGTGCCAGTTCGTGGGTCAGGGTCAAGTTCTCGCGGCGGCTATAGGGGGATCATGATCACTTGCGACGGCCGTGAATTCTTCCGTAGGGACCCGCAGGACCTCCCCGATGGCTGCGCAGCACGAGCGCGATCTCGACGCTGCTGGCCAGCTCCCACCGGAAGACGATTTTCGTGGCGACGTGCCAGCCTCGGGCGGTCAGGCGGAATGGTACGAGTTGGGATGGCGGCGTGAGCGGTCTTCGCTTACACTGAATCACGTATGACGATCATGATTCAGGGGGTTGACGCTGCAGTGACTGGAACTGATGTCGGTGCGAGGATCGAGCGCGCTCGTGTCGCAGCGGGCTTGAGCCAGCGGGCGCTCGCCGACGCGACCGGCATTTCGCAGTCGACCTTGTCCCGGGTCATCTCCGGGCAGCGGGCAGCGAAGGTGCCTGAGCTGATGGCTATCGGGTGGGCGACGGGAGTCACGGTGGCGGAGCTGGCTGGGACGGGGACGGTGACCGAGCGGGCCGAGTGCGCCGCGCGTGCCACGAACCACGCGGACATGGATGGCATGCGCGAGGCGCTGCTGCATTTCCTTGAGCTGGACGATTACCTGTCCGGCCAGGCGATCCCGGCGACGGTCTTACCGGGAGGAGAACGTTGACTGCCGAGACGGAAGGCAGCGTGTCTGCTGCGCAGTTCCGTCGTGATCATCATCTCGGAGTGCAGCCGCTAGGTGATCTCGTGGCGGTCATCGAACAGGCGACCGGGATCGACGTGGCCGTGCTTGACGCCGGCCCGGACGAGCATGGACTGACCATGCGGGATCCCGTCCGCGGGACCATTTTCATCGGTGTCGCGCGGACCCGGAACCCCATGCGGCAGCGGAGCACCCTTGCTCATGAACTCGGTCACGTCCTGTTCGAGGACTGGGCAGACAGCGATGCGGGCGACTGGAGCGACCGTAACCCGGCAGAGATCCGCGCTGACGCGTTCGCGCGGCATCTGCTCGTTCCCGCCGAAGGACTGCACGACTTCATCGGGGACGAGTCCTCCGTCGGGGTATCCGCCTTGTCGGGTGTGGTGCAGCGGTTTCTGATCTCGCCTCCAATCGCCGCGATCGCGTTGTGCCAAGCCGGGTACATCGATGAGGCCACCAAGCAGGACTGGATGACGCTGACCACTCTGCGACTGGCGTCCAGGTTCGGCTGGGTGGATCAGTACCAGGAACTGCAGGCCAGCTCTGACCGGCGCCGGGCGCCGCAGCGGCTGCTCGCCCGGGCGATAGCGGGTTACGTGGAAGGCGTGCTGCCCGCACAGGCCATCGCCACCTTGCGCGGTATCAGCGTGGAAACCCTTGTGGAGGAACTCAGCGAGGCAGGCGTGACTACGGCTGAACAGCCGGTGGCGTGGGCGGATCCGGGCGAGCTGCCCGACGCTGATGTTGACCTCGCCGCGTTGGACGCCGACCTCGCCGCAGCCGACGATGAGATGACAATGACATGGCAGCGCCGAGAAACGTCCGATGCGCGTCAAGCCGATCATTGATGCCGGTCCCGGCCTGAACTTCCTGTCCATCAACAGGGAACGCCTCCTTATCGCGGTTCTCGGGCCGCTCAGCGCACCCGAGACTGTCCGGGACGAGGTTTTCCGCAAGTCCCGGCAGGACGACCGCTTCCGTGCTGCCGCAACAGTGTGGCGCAAGCTGACCGACCACTGGATCCAGATACTGCCCGATGACGTGACGCCGGAACTAGCCACGGTGGTCCAGAGAGTCAGCGGACTACCGATGGCCGAACGGATGAAGCATGCGAAGGACCTGGGCGAGATCATGGTCATCGCCCACGCTGTCGTGGCAGCCGAATCCGGGCAGCCCGTGACGGTACTCATCGACGACGGGTCCGGCGCCAAGATAGCCACATCCGAAATCAGGCGATTGCAGCGGCTGGGTTCCAGCGGACGATCCGTGGGATCCATAACCTTGGCGAGCACGCTAACGGTCCTGGGGCGAGCGGCGGGCAAGGAGCATCTGCCTGACCAGTCGGCCATGCGCGATACGTACAGACGACTGCGCGAACTCGACGACGGCTTGCCGCCCATCGAGAAAACAGATCTCCTATCGGACACGCTCTGGCCACGAGCGTCGCAGCTTATAGAGGCCATGACCTTGTCGGCACCAAGGCGGCGACAGGCGTCTTGATGAGCCCGTGATGGCTGACCATTAGGTACGAAAAACTTCGGCACCGGGGATGCTAATAACGTATTTATTCGGGGAGGGCGAAGAGAATCGTGGATACGGCAATCGTCACCGGCTGGGCCTGCGGGGCGTCGCTAGCTGCGGGCGAATGCTGTTAGAGGTCCGAAGTCTCTGGACGTGTCTGCTGTTTGAAGTGCTGTGATGTAGGTGCGGCGCAGTTGGCCTGGCTCGGTGAGTGAAGCTCCTCCCCAGGTGAACCGGTTTCCGCCGAGTGCCACGATTAGTGCGTCTGAGGCTAGCCGTGACCACCGTCCGTTCCCGTTGGGGAATGGGTGGATTACCACCAGCCGGTACCCGAACCTGATTGCGCATTCGTCGTCGCTGAATCGTGTCGCGCTGGTGTCGGCAAGCCAAGCCTGCACATCGGCTTGGAGATCGCGCATGTCGACGCGTATCTGCCAGTACGGCACGCCGAGGTTCCTTTCGGTCGTCCTGTACTGGCCTGCCCACGCCCAGACCTGGTTGTACATCCGCTGGTGCAGGCCCTGAAGCCACGCTTCCCGTGTCACCGACTCCGGCCGGAGCCGGCGCCGCGAGAGGAACAGCCAAGCCATGGTCCGGCTGATGCTGTCCGCCTCGGCGCGGTTCAGCTCCTTGCGGGTAAGCGTCGGCAGCAGCAGGCCCTGGCGCTCCTCGTCTGTCAGTGGCGTGCCGTCGTCGGGTTCGTCGAGTGGATCACTCATCGGCACTTCGGCTCCACAGGCCGCCTCGTTCGAGCAGTTGCTCGGTGAGCTGGTCCTCCATCTGCCTGGCTTGGCCAGTCGCCTGGCCTTCAAGCCGCATTGTCTGCTCGGTGGCCGCCACCTGCCGGTGGGCCAGTTCGCGGGCCCGGTCACGTACGATCGCGGTCAGCGGGCGGCGCGGTACGAGCAGATAGACAAGATCGCAGCCGAGCGCATCGGCGGCGCGGCGCAATGTGTCCAGGCGGATCCGGTCGGCGGCTTCAGACTGTTCCAGCCTGGTCACTGCGCCTGCAGTGGTGCCTAGCCGTTCGGCGAGGGCTGCGGCGCTCATGCCTAGTGCTTCGCGGATGGCGCGAACCCAGCCACGCGGCGGCCGCGCGAGCCCTCGGAGCTGCTGCCACTCCTCGAAGTGGCCATCGAGCAGCTCCCGGCTTCTGATCGACACCTGGTTAGAGACTCTGGGCATGAGGAGACCAAACTGGTGAAGAGCAGTTCACTATGAAAATCATTGATGGTGCAGTATAGCTCATGATGGATACATCGTATCATGATGTTTAGTGCACTATGGATACATCTTGATGTCATCTACAGCTCACTATAGATGACCGTATGCCAGCCTCTGGAAGCGCGCTAGGGCCCGCGCTAGCTCGCTGCGTCGGGGTCGCCTGGGCGGACTATGCCGGTTTCGTGGGCCAGGATGACGGCCTGCAACTGGTCGCGGAGGCCTAGCTTGGCGAGCAGGTTGCCGACGTGGGACTTTACGGTTGTGATGATGTATCCATGACAGACTTCCCGACTGGCTATGTCGTTCCCCCTGGCGTCGGCGTGACGAGCGATCCGGGCCTGAAGGCGTCGCAGCATTCCACTAGCGGAGCCTTGAGCGTCTTCGAGACCACCGTCGGAGCCGGGCCGCCGCTGCATGTCCATGACCGCGAAGATGAGTGCTTCTATGTGCTCGGCGGCGAACTGTCCATCCGCTGCGGCAGCGACACCTTCGATGCCCCGGCAGGCAGCTTCGTGTTCTTGCCCCGCGGCCGCCCGCACCGGTTCTGGGCCAGGGACGAGCCCGCAAAGCTGCTCCTGATTACCGTCCCAGGCGGCATCGAACACTACTTCCACCAGATCAACAACGCCACCACCGACGAGGAGCGCCACCGGATCGGCGAGCAGTACAGCATCCGTGTCGTATCTGAGTGAGCCAGCCGAAGCAGCCACCCGTCACCACGATTCGGCCATCGTCCAGCCGTTGAAACCCGTCTGTGTCGGTGAAGGCATTTTCGCAGGCAGGGGAGTTCGCCGCGAACGCGGTTCTGCATTCCGCGTCGGGGCGGATGACCCCCGCCCGTCGAGCAGGCCCAGCCCGGCCACCACTGCCCGTTCGGCCTCAATGCCCTTGATTTTCTCCCCTAACGGGCCTATGCCTTCCCACCCGCCGGCACCCAGAGCGGGACCGCGGCACCTTCCGCGGCGCCGTTGCTCACTAGACTCGCTGGTTGGAGTGGGGTAGAGAGCTGGAGGGATGCCGTGGAGCGACCGTTCCGGGTGCGCCGGTCGTGCCTGGCCGTGCCGGCCAGCAATGAGCGGTTCATCGAGAAGGCCCAGGGCCTGCCCGCAGACGAAGTGTTCCTTGACCTCGAGGACTCCGTTGCCCCGGCAGCCAAGGAACAGGCGCGAGCGAACGCGGCCGCGGCGGTCGGCGGAGACTGGGGCGGGCGGCTGGTCGCGGTACGGGTCAACGACGTGGGCACGCAGTGGGCACACAGGGACGTGCTGGCCGTCGCCTCGGGAGACGTCCGGGCCGACGTCATCATCCTGCCCAAGGTGACCTCGCCCGATCACGTCGTATGGCTGGACCTGCTGCTCGCCCAGGTAGAGCGAGAGGCGGGGCTGGCGGTCGGGCAGATCGGGATCGAGGCGCAGATCGAAGACGCCCGGGGTCTTGCCGCCGTGAACGCCATCGCGGCGGCGTCACCGCGGCTGGAGGCGCTCGTGTTCGGGCCCGCCGACTTCATGGCAAGCGTCGGGATCAGGTCGCTGGATGTCGGCGGGCAGCCGGAAGGCTACGTCGGCGGCGACGCGTATCACTACGCGCTGATGCGGATCCTGATCGCGGCTCGCGCGCACGGCCTGCAGGCCATTGATGGGCCTTACCTCAAGGTCCGCGACGTCGACGGTTTCCGGCGGTCGGCAACGAGCGCGGCGGCCCTCGGCTATGACGGCAAGTGGGTGCTGCACCCGGACCAGGTCGACGCGGCCAACGCGGCGTTCGCGCCGTCGGAGGCGGACTATTCGCGCGCGGCGCGGATCATCGAGGCCTACTCGCATGCCACCGAGGTCGACCAGCGGGGCGCGGTCATGCTCGGCGACGAGATGATCGATGAGGCATCGCACAAGATGGCCCTGGTCATCGTCGCCCGGGGTCGGGCGGCAGGCTTCGGCTAGCGCTCCGGCCGGCGGGGGAGCCGAGCCAGCCGGCTCATCATGAGGTGGCGCTCCGGCCGGTGGGGAGCCGAGCCAGCCGGCTCATCATGAGCTGGCGCTCCGGCCGGCGGGGGGTCGAGGCCAGACGGCTCATCAAGGGCTGGCGCTGCGGCCGGCAGGTAGTCGAGGCCGACCGGTTCGTCATGGGCTGGCGGTCCAGAGGGCTCCGGAGGCGGTCGGGCGGCCGTAGCGGTCGCGGACCGCGGTGTGGATCGGCTCGTTGCCTGGGACCGCGCTCACGACCATGCCGCGGTCGTCGAACAGCGGCGAGACCAGCCGGTATTCGAAGAACCGCTTGTCGCCGCCGTCGCGGGCACGGGCGGCCTCCGCCATGGCAAGCGCCTGCAACGGGCCGTGCACCAGAAGCCCCGGGTACCCTTCGACGTCGCGCGCGTAGTCGCGGTCGTAGTGAATGCGGTGCGCGTTGTAGGTGAGCGCCGAGAACCGGAACAGCAGGGTCGGCGACGTGTCGATTGCCCACTCGTCGGCGGCGGCCGGCACCACCGGGCTCTGATCGGCTCCGGCTGCCGGCGCGGGCGTGGGCGGGGCTGCTTCCCGGTAGACGATGTCCTGCTCCTCCTCGACCACGATGCGGTCGGCCTGAAGGATCTGGTGCCTGATCACGACGAAGGTCAGCGGTCCGGACCGGCCCTGCTTTTCCTGGGCGGACAGCACGCTCGTGCGTCTGGTGGCCGGCTGACCGCACCGCAGCGATCCCCTCGCCGATACCCGGCCGCCAGCCCACATCCTGCGGCGGCCGGGTCCTGGCGGGGTAGGCAGCGTGCCGCGGACCGGGTGCCCGTCGGGGCCCAGGTCGGCCTGGGCGGGCCGGTCGAGCAGGTACACCCAGTGCCATAGCAACGGCAGGCCTTCGGCGCGCTGCAGATCGGGAACCGGTACGCCGAGGAGCGCGCCCAGCGCTTGCGCGGGTCCGGGCAGCAGTACCTCAGTGCGCTCGACGACCTCGTCCATGTCGGTCCCATGCTCCTTCCCTCACCCCATTGTGATCAAGTTTGGCCGACTAACTAAGTTAGTCACCATGGCACCAGCTGAACGAGCCGGCGCAGCTGGAGCACCCGGTCCCATGAGCGCCGGCGCCCCGCTTGACGGGCTGACTGTGCTCGAGGTCTCGACCTTCGTGGCGGCCCCGCTCGGCGGCCTGACGCTGGCCCAGCTCGGCGCGGAGGTTATCCGGATCGACCCGGTCGGCGGCGGCGCGGACCTGGGCCGGTGGCCGCTCGCCCCGTCGGGCACGAGCCTGTTCTGGACCGGCCTGAACAAGGGCAAGCGCTCGGTCACGCTCAACTTCCGCGACGCCGCGGGCCGGCGCATCCTCGGCGAGCTGCTCGCCGCCACGGGTCCCGGGGGCGGGATCGTGCTGACGAACGCGGTCGGGCAGGCCTGGCTGGGTTACGACGAGCTCGCCCGGGTCCGCCCCGACCTGATCCACCTGCAGATCCACGGCCACCGTGATGGCCGCGCCGCCGTCGACTACACGGTCAACGCGGAGACAGGGTTCCCGCTGATCACCGGGCCGGAGGGACTCGAGGGCCCGGTGAACCACGTTCTTCCTGCCTGGGATGTGGCCTGCGGGCTTTACGCGGCCGTCGGCCTGCTCGCCGCCGAGCGGCACCGGCAGCGCACCGGTGAGGGCGGCCAGATCACGCTCGCGCTGGCGGATGTCGCGCTGGCCGTCGCCGGGCACCTTGGCTTCCTTGCCGAGGCCCAGGTCAACGGGACGGACCGGCCCAGGATCGGGAATCACCTGTACGGGGGGCTCGCGCGTGACTTCCGTACCCTGGACGGCGAGCGGATCATGGTGGTCGCGCTGACCAGGCGTCACTTCGCCGACCTGGCCGCCGCTACCGGACTGGCCGGCACGTTCGCCGAGCTGGAGCGGCTGCTTGGCGCCGACTTCGGCGAGGACGGCGACAGGTACCGGCACCGCGCGGTGATCACGGCACTGCTCGAGCCGTGGTTCGCCTGCCGCAGCCTCGCGGACGTGGAGCGGGACCTGGCGGGCAGGTCCGTGCTGTGGTCCAGGTACCGGCGCTTTACCGACCTGGCCAACGACGGCACGCTCACCGCCAGCCCGCTGATGCGGGAGATCGATCAGCCGGGTGTCGGGCCGGTCCTGGTGCCGGGCTCGCCGCTGACCATGGACGGCGTCCGCGAGGCCGGCCCGGCACCCGTGCTCGGCGCCGACACCGCCGCGGTACTCACCGGGATGCTCGGCCTGTCCGCGGCCGAGGTCCGGACCCTCGCCGACGACGGAGTCGCGGGCTCGCGGGCCGCGAAGTAGAAGGGACATCAATGCGACGCCTGGCGGAAACCGAGGGCCTGACCGAGACGCAGCGCGACATCCGGGCCGCGGTACGGGAGTTCGTGGACGCCGAGATCATCCCGGTTGCCACCGAGCTCGATCACTCCGACACCTACCCGGACCAGATCGTGTCCGGCCTGCGGGAGCTGGGAGTCTTCGGCCTGATGATCGACGAGCGGTACGGCGGCCTCGGCGAATCCCTGCTGACGTATGCGCTCGTGGCCGAGGAGATCGCCGCGGCTGGATGAGCATCTCCGGCATCATCAACACCCACTTCATCGTCGCCTACCTCATCGCCCACCACGGCACCGACGAGCAGAAGGCCGCCTTCCTGCCGAGGATGGCGAGGGGTGAGATCCGCGCGGCGTTCTCGATGTCGGAGCCCGGCCTCGGGTCCGACGTCGCGGCGATCCGCACCGCCGCGACGCCCGCCGGTGACGACTACCTCATCAGCGGGCAGAAGATGTGGCTGACTAACGGCGCGTCCGCCACCCTGGTCGCGCTCCTCGCCCGTACTCCCGAGGGAGCGCCGAAGCCGCACCAGAACCTGACCGCGTTCCTGATCGAGAAGGACAGCGGGTTCGGCGAGACCCGGCCGGGGCTCATCGTGCCGGGGAAGCTCCGCAAGATGGGGTACAAGGGGGTGGACACGACCGAACTCATCCTGGACAACTGCCGGGTTCCGGCGGCCCGGGTGCTTGGCGAGCGTCCCGGCCAGGGCTTCTACCAGATGATGGACGGGGTCGAGGTGGGCCGGGTAAACGTGGCCGCGCGCGCCTGCGGGGTCGCCCAGCGCGCCTTCGAGCTGGCCATCGGGTATGCGCAGCAACGGGAGGCCTTCGGCAAGCCCATCGCCAGGCACCAGGCGATTGAGTTCAAGCTGGCCGAGATGGGGACCAAGGTGGTGGCGGCACACCAGACCGCGATGCCCCGATGCTGCTCATCGGCGAGGGCACGGCCGAGATCCAGAAGATGATCATCGGGCGCCGGCTGCTCGAGCGCTTCAAGATTGGATAACCACGGGGACGTCGAGCGTGGGTGGGACACGCACCACTGCTCGTTCGGCCTCAATTTGGGTTTGAATATGCCGGTGCGGACCTTGGCCTTTTGCCTAGCTGGGGAGGCTGAAGGCCCAGTTCAGGATGCGGGTGGGGTCGGCGCCGTTGACCGTGGTGCCGGTGCCGGGGCTCGCCAAGGTGACGCCGATCAGGGACCGGCCGTTCCTGGTGGCCGCGAACAGCAGGCAGTGCCCGGCGGCCGTCGTGTAGCCGGTCTTGATGCCGATCGCGCCCGGGTAGACGCCGAGCAGCGGATCGAGGTTGTGCCACAGGTACGCGTGGTGGCCGGAGCCGGCGGCCAGCCGGTAGCTGCGCTGGTCCACGATCGAGCGGAAGATCCGGGACGTCATCGCGACGCTGCCGAGGGTGAGCAGGTTGGCGGGGGTGGAGTAGGTCGAGTACTCGGTCGGCCAGGGGAGCCCGTCGAAGTTGCTGAAGTGGGTGCGGGTCATGCCCAGGGCCTTCGCGGTGGCGTTCATCTTGGCGATGAACGCGGTCAGGCCCGGGCCGTAAGCGTCGGCCAGGGCGTAGGCGGCGTCCGCGCCCGAGGGCAGCAGCAGCGCCTCGAGCAGTTCGCTGGCGGTCAGCCTGTCCCCCGGCTGCAGGCCCGCGGAGCTGGCGTCGTGCTCGCTCACGTAGCTGACCACGGCGGACGGGACGGCGATCGTCCGGCTCAGGTCCCCGGCGCTGATGACGACGAGCGCGGTCATCACCTTGGTGATGCTGCCGATCGGGCGTTCGGTGTTCAGCTCGCGGCTCCACAGGACGGTGCCTGTCGACGCGTCGGCGATGGCGGCGGCCCTGGCCTGCACGCCGCTCGGCGCGCTCGACCTCGCGGTTGCGGCGGTGGCGTGCGTGACGGTCTGGGCGAGGCTCGGCGGCGCGGTTACCGCCAGGGCCAGGCCGGCGGCCAGGGCCGATCCCGCGGCCAGCCGTGCTGTCCTGGCCATTCGGGTCGTTCGGGGCGTTTGCGGCGCGCGCCGACCGCGCGTGGCCATGGGTACTCCTGGGGGATTCGGTATCAGTAGCTGCCGGGCGACAGCGGACAGCCTTTCAGGTCCGGCATTTCATGGCAAACGCGCCGCGCTTAATCCCTCGGCCAGGCGTGAACGGGGCCGCGGGCCCGCAGGGTGACCGGCGAGCCCGGGTGCAGGTGGTGTTCGCCGATGATCCGGACGATGATCGTCCGGCCGTCGGCGTCGCGTTCCGGCTGAACGTGCAGGACGGCGTCGTGGCCGTGATAGCCGTAGGAGGTCACCCGGCCGGGTATGCCGTCGCCGCCGGACGTCAGTTCGATCTGCTCGGGCCGGACCAGGACGGTGACCTGGCCGTCCGGCACGGTGACGGCGGCATCGAGCGGCAGGGTGCCCAGGATCGTCTTCACCGCGCCCGCGTTGAGCACGCCCTCGAGCAGGTTCGCCTCGCCGATGAAGGCGGCCAGGTCGGCGTCGACGGGGCGGTCATAGAGGTCTTCGGGCGCGGCGTACTGCGCGATCTTCCCGTCGCGCAGCGCGGCGACCCGGTCGGCGATCGAGAGGGCCTCGTCCTGGTCGTGCGTGACGAGGACCGCGGTGGTGCCGGCCCGGCGGAAGATCTCCTGCACGTCGCCGCGGACGCTGGCCCGCAGGTGAGCGTCCAGCGAGGCGAACGGCTCGTCGAGCAGGACCAGGGCCGGCTCGATGGCAAGCGCCCTGGCCAGCGCGACCCGCTGCTGCTGGCCACCGGAGAGCTGGTGGGGGTAGCGCGGGCCGAGGCCGCCCAGGCCAACCGTCTCCAGCATGCTCGCGACCCGGCCGCCACGCCGCTCCCTGGCGCTCAGCCCGAACCCGACGTTGGCCCCGACCGTCAGGTGCGGGAACAGGCTGCCTTCCTGCGGGACGTAGCCGATCCGGCGCCGCTCAGGCGCGAGGTACACCCCCGGGCCATCGACGACGGCGCCGCCGATCGTGATCGTGCCCGCGTCCGGTCGCTCGAAGCCCGCCATCAGCCGCAGCAGCGTCGTCTTCCCGCTGCCGGACGGGCCGAGGATAGCCGTCAGGGACCCGGCCGGCACCTCGAGGTCCACGCCGGTCAGCACCGGGTGCGCGCCGAAGGCCTTATGCAGGCCGGAAACCGCGAGCTGCCGCATGTCCCTATCCTTGCGCGTGAGCTGAGCGATCGAAGAAGCGGCCGAGCACGTAGCTGGGCACGGCCGCCACCACGATCATTACCAGGGCGAAGGGTGCCGCCTGGCTGTAAGAGAGGTTAGTCTCATACGCCCAGAACTGGGTGGCCAGCGTCTGGGTGCCGGTGGGGATCAGGAGGAGGGTGGCGGTGAGTTCGGTGACCGCGGACAGGAAGACCAGGCAGAACGCGGCGACCAGGCCGGGGCCTGCCAGCCGCAGGGTCACCCGGCACAGCACCGCGAGCCGGTGGACGCCCAGCGACCTGGCCACCTCATCCAGGCTGGCCGGCGCCCTGGCCAGCGACGCCTTGACGCCGACAAGCGCCAGCGGGAAGAACATGATCGCGTAGCAGGCGATGAGCAGCATCGACGTCCCGTACCCGAACCCGGCCGCGTAACGCTCGGTGAAGTAGGACAGCGCGAAGGCGATGACCACGCCTGGCATGCCGAGCACCAGGTAGGTGCTGCGCTCGAGGAGATTCCGCATCCGCCCGCTGTGCCTGATGGCCAGCATGGCCACCGGGAACGCCATGACCGTGGCCAGCGCCGCCGCCGTCCCGCCGTACAGCGCCGTGTGCCCGGCGGCGTCGAGCAGGGAGACGTTGGACCCGCCGGACAGCGCCGGGGGCAGGCCGTCGACCATCCAGTAAACGGCCGCCGCGATGGGGACGCCGAGCGCGAGCAGGGCCAGCGCGGTGAACAGGGCAAGCACGGGCCAGCGGGTCCAGCCAAGCTGCTGGGGCGGGCTGATGCGCTGGGTCATCGGGCCGGAGCGGGCGATCCGGCCGCGGCCGCGGAGCATGCCCTCGCCGGCCAGGACGAGCAGGCTGAACACGACCAGCACCAGGGACAGCGCGCACGCGGCGTTGAAGCTGTACCCGTTGAGCTCGCTGAAGATCTCGGTGGTGAAGGTCTGGTAGTTGAGGATCTCGAACGCGCCGTACTCGGCGAGCAGGACCAGCGCGACAAGCAGGCAGCCGCCGAGGATGGCACCCTTGGCCTGGCCCAGCGTGATCTTGATGAAGGTACCGACGCGGCCCGTGCCCAGGCTCCGCGCGACTTCCTCCTGGCCGGGATCGGCCCCGCGCAGGCTGGCCGCCACCGGCAGGTACACCAGCGGGTAGACGGCCAGGGTCATCACGATGACCGCGCCGCTGAAGCCGTGCGCCCAGGTCCACAGCGAGTTCCAGCCGAAGCTCACCACGAAATCGGGGATCGCGAGCGGTACCACCACGAGCACCGCCCAGGCCCGGCGGCCGGGCAGGTCGGTCCGCTCGACGCACCAGGCGGCGCCGGTCCCGATCACCGCGCAGGCCACCGTGACCACGACGGTGAGCCGGACCGTGTTCCACAGCAGCGAGCCGGTAAGCGGCCTGAAGATGAGGTGGGCCACGTCGGAGATCCCGGCGCCGTGCGCCTCGATCAGCAGGAAGACCAGCGGCAGCGCCAGCACCGCCGCGACGACGACGCTGACCGCCAGCAGGGCCGCCGGGCGACGGGCGCGCGCGGGCACGGTGCGCGCTGGTACCTGGGGCACCTCGCGGTCGGTCAGCGTTCCGGTCGTCATCTCACCGGTCCAGCACCGTCGCGCGGGTGGTCGGATGGCCCGTCGCGGGTGGTCGCATGGCCCGTCGCGCGGGTGGTCGCGCGGGTGGTTGCACGGCTCATAGGAGGCCTACCTGGCGGAGCAGGGCGATGGCCGTCGAGCCGTCGCCGAGCTCGGCGATCGTGATCGGGTAGGGCTGCAGCTGGTTGAAGGGCGTCTCCGGGGCCGAGGTCGTGACGCCGGAGCCGAGCGGGTACTCATAACTCTGCTCGTTACCCGAAGCGCGGGCAATAATCTCCTCCCCCTGCTTGCTGACCAGGAAGGCGAGGAATTTCTGCGCGTCGGCCTGGTGCTTGCTCGACTTCAGCACCGCCGCGCCGGAGACGTCGATGACGTAGCCGGGGTCATCCGGGGCGAAGTGGGTGATCTGCGAGTGTATCGACGACTTGCCGTCCTCGGCCTCGAGCCGGTACCAGTAGTACTGGTTGATGACGCCGAAGGCGACCTGGCCGCGGTTCACCTCGTCGGCGATCGTCTCGTTGTCCGGGAGGATGTGCGCCGCGGCGTTTGACTTGATGCCCTCGAGCCAGCTGAGCGTAGCTGCCTTGCCGTAGGCCTTCAGCACCGAGGTGACGATCGGCTGGAAGTCGGTCTCCCCGGCGGCGAAGGCGAGCTTGCCCTTGTACTTCGGGTTGGCCAGCTGCAGCACGCTGGTCGGCAGCTGGCTTTCTGAGATCAGCGAGGGGTTGTAGATGAGCACGCTGACCCTGGCGGACACCCCGACCCAGTCGCGCTGGGGGGAGTTGTACTTGGCGGTCGCCTCTTTGAGGGTGTTTGGGTCCACCGCGGATAGCAGGCCCTTTTCCTGGAGGAACTCCAGCGGGGGCGAGTTCTCCGTGTAGAAGACGTCGGCCGGGGAGTGCGAGCCCTGCAGCGCGATCAGGTTGGCGAGGGTGTCCTCGTCGTCGTTTCGGACGTTGACGGTGATCCCGGTCTGCTGCTCGAAGGCGGCCACGAGGCCGTCGGTTGTCTGCTCGTGCTGGCCGCTGTACAGGGTGATAGAAGGCCCGGATGACGCCGAGCTGCAGCCCGCGAGCAGCCCGGTGGCGGTCAGCGCCGCGGCCAAGGCGGTGACGGCGACCCGGCTGCGCGTCACGAGGTGGCGCGTCACGAGGTGGCTCCCGGGCAGATCGAGTCGACCTTCTTGCTCGCCACCGAGATAGCCTCCTTGGCCTTGCTGCCCGTGCCGTTACTTTCGAAGAACTCCTGGTAGGCGTCGGCGAGCTGGCCGATGGCGGTGCCGAGGGCCCGGTCCGGCGCGCTGATCTGCCGCAGCGGGCGGATCTGCGCCTCGGCGTAGCCGACCGGATCGGCATCGGGGTCCGGGCCGTCGCTGAGGACCGCGCTGACCCGCTGGCAGGTATTCTGGGTGGCCGCTACCGAGTGCGCTGGCGAGCCGCACGAGCACAGCATCAGTACCAGGAGGCCGGGCGCGGCGGCGAGCCCGGTCAGGCGGATCATCCTGGTCAGGTCGGTCATCTACCCCTCCTCGCGGCCGTCACGACCGGCCCGCAAAGAGCTTAGCTTAGGCTAACCTAACTAGTTGCACCAGTATCATCATGAGAAACTTGACTGTGATCCAGCCCGCACTCGTGCTCGTGCACAGTCCGCTGGTCGGGCCGCTGACCTGGGAACCGGCGGCGGAGCGGCTGCAGAGCGCGGGGCGCGTGGTCGTCGTTCCCTCGCTGGCCGGGGTCATGGACGGCGAGCCACCCTATTACCGGAGACTGGCCGCGCGGGTCGCGGGCGAGGTGGTCGGCGCGTGCGCAGGCAGTCGCGTGGTGCTGGCAGGCCACAGCGGCGCGGGGGCGCTGCTGCCCGCGATCGCCGCGGAGATCGCGGCGTGCGGCAACGCCGCTGACGTCGCGGTGCACTGCGCGATTTTCGTGGACGCGATCCTCCCCCATCCGGGGCAGACCTGGTTCGAGACGGCGCCCACCGCCGGCTGAGGCAGGGCGGGGGGTTGAGGTAGCGTCGGGAAGGTGAGCAGCGGAGAGTTCGTAAGGGATACCCGTTACCTGGACGGGCGGTTCTCGGCCGACGGGCGGGACGGCACGTTCCCGGTAGAGGCCGACCGTTACCGGCTGGTCGTAGCGCGGGCCTGCCCGTGGGCGAACCGCACGATGATCGTGCGGCGGCTGCTCGGGCTCGAGCCCGCTCTTTCCATGGGCATCTGCGGGCCCGAGCACGACTGGCGGAGCTGGACGTTCGACCTGGACCCCGACGAGGTGGATCCCGTGCTCGGCATCCACTGGCTGCGGCAGGCCTTCGAGAAGGCGGTGCCGGGTTACGACCGGGGGGTCACCGTCCCCGCGATCGTGGACATCCCGGCGGGCGCGGTGGTGACCGCCGACTTCCGGCAGATCACCCTGGACATGGAGCACGAGTGGACCGCCTACCACCGGCCGGGCGCTCCCGACCTGTACCCGGAGCGGCTGCGCGACGAGATCGAGGAAGTCAGCGCCGGGATCTACGCCGACATCAACAACGGCGTGTACCGGTGCGGGTTCGCCGCCACCCAATCGGCGTACGAGGAGGCCTACCGAGTCTTGTTCGCCAGGCTCGACTCGCTGTCCGAGCGGCTGGCCACCCGGCGGTACCTGGCCGGGGACACGATCACTGAGGCCGACATCCGGCTGTGGCCCACGCTGGTCAGGTTCGACGCCGTCTACCACGGGCACTTCAAGTGCAACCGCAACAAGCTCACTGAGATGCCCGTGCTGTGGGCGTATGCCCGCGACCTGTTCCAGACGCCGGGCTTCGGCGACACGATCGACTTCGCCCAGACCAAGCAGCACTACTACCGCGTGCACACCAGCCTGAACCCGTCGCAGATCGTGCCGGCCGGGCCCGACCTGTCCGGCTGGCACGAGCCGCACCACCGGCAGGACCTCGGCGGCCGCCCGTTCGGCGAAGGGACGCCGCCAGGTCCGCCCCCGACGCAGGAACGGGTGACAGGCAGCACGTCGTAACCTCTTGACGCCTATAGGTGAAAACGGTAGCGTTCGCCTTATAGGGGGTGGGCTTAATGCGTGACCGCGGTCCCTAATCCCGTTATTTCCGAAGATTATGGTTGTAGATCTAGGCTTTAATGATTAGCCCGCTCGCAGTGGCCCGCTTACCATTTGATGTGCATTCACCCCGTGGCGCGTTCCGCTTCTATGAAGAATGTCATGCCGGTGTGTTACGTCCATTTCCGCCGAAGCAGAATGCCCTGCCGCCGTCCATGGTCATGATCTGACGAAGAACGACACGTAGAGGTGTGCGATGCCCATTACCACTAACAAGAACACCCTCTACGGCCCACCACTGGTGAATCAGAAGTACTCCCCGCTGCTGGCTCCCGTCTTCAACAACGTCGACCGGCTCATCTACACCGGCTTGCTGAACAACCGGATGAGAATGCTGCGGGCCGGCGGCCTGATCGGCCAGCAGCTCGAACTCACCGTGCCGAGCTGGATCGCCACCATCGCGGCCGAGAACGGGCGCGAGCCGCCGCTCGTGGTGGTGTCGAGCAACCGGGCCGCCTGGATCCGGGACGGCATCGACGCAGGCAACACCCAACTGGCAGTGCTCGGCCTCCCCGCCTACCTCAGCGCCAGCGACCTGCGCGCGCTGACCGACTTGAGCAACAAGGGCATCTCGCCGCCGCTGTACGCGCCGAGCCGGATCGGCGCCAACCGCAACGTCTACGTGGTCGTCAACATCGCCGAATACACCCTCTACAAGGAGAAATTGGCCGGCACCGGGATCACTCCTGTGGGCTGGAACTTCGCCAAAGCGGTAAGCGCGCAGCGCAACATGCGCATGGTCGGCTTCGGCGCCACCCGGTTCGCGGCGATGGAGTTCTGCAAGACCCTGCGCCAGCAGGCGGCTGCGGCGGGCGGCGCGGCCCCGTGGGACTCGGCCTGGATAATCGACGACAACGTTGTCGCGCTCTCCAACTTCGCCGGCTTCACCGCGGTCGAGAATGTCCTCGGCGCCAATGCCTGCGCGGGCTTCCACGGCGGCACGCTGGCCGAGGCGCAGGTCACCGACAAGGCCTGGGCACTCGCGCAGATCGCGGCCGGCCACGGCCAGCAAGCGGGCGCCCTGCCTGCGTCGGCACCGCCCGGGATCGTCCAGCAGATCGCGCTGTGGAACATCGACTACTTCGACAACAACCATCTCAACTTCGGCCCGTCGTTCATTACCTCGGCCGAGGACCTGAGCATCACCAACTACTTCAACCGCGCGGCCATCCCCTACCAGTTCTACAACGGGATCGGCGTGGTCAAGGAGGATCCGGCCTACGATAACGGCGGTGGCGCAGCGGCTCTGAACAAGAACCGCCAGGATCTGGCGAGGTGGATCACCGCCGCCGAAAGCGCCACTCCGCCGGCTGGTACGCCGCCACCGCCGACCCAGGTGCAGCCCGCCGACCCCGCCGACGGCGGGGTGCAGACCCTGGGCAACTTCATCACCGCGCGGGTGCTGCCGTATGCGCCGGCGGTTGCGGCACAGGCCAATAACGCGAACATGCAGGCCCAGGCCAAGAGCCAGGGCGTGGAGCAGCTGACAAGCGGCGCACTGAACGCCGGCTTCGTGAATCCCCCCGCGATCGCGGCCACCTTCCAGATCAACGGCGCCGGCCAGCAGCCAGTGCAGATGCGCAACCGGCCATGACCGCGCCATTCACTGATCTCACCGTGCTGGCCACCCACCTACGCAGCCTGGCCGGCGCGCACCAGCCGATCGTGCTGGACGACTCGATCCTGGCCGCGACCTCCGCCACCGCGATCGCAGTCGCGTTTGCGCTGCCGGCCGGGCAGAACCTGAGGGTGACCGGGATCGCCCCGGGTGACATCGGTGACCCGACCGACGACGTGCTGACCATCGGCACCGGCACCGGTTCGGTGCTGCGGCTGGCCGGCGTGCCGATCGCAGTCAGCTTCTGGATCGCAGGCGGCACCCTGCAACTGTCCGTCACCGCCACCATGCCGGGCCGCTGGACCTTCACCGACAGCTTCACCGACCTCACGCTCTTCCCGTTCGACAGCCTGACCGTGACCGACGCCCGGTTCGTCTACAGCTCCGTCGAGCAACCGACGTTCAGCTGGCCAGGCGAGGAGCACGCCACCATCGACCTGCAGCCCGGGCAGAACCTGCTCTGCCGGCTCGGCCTGGGCGGCGTGTCGCTTGTGGCCAACCTGCTCGGCGCGGTGATCGGCAAGGACAACTCGTTCCGCTGCTACGGGCCGTTCGCGCCGACCGCCGGTCAGCAGCTGCCGGTCGGGACGCTGACCGCCTCCATCGACACGTCCGGGTTCAGCATCGGCACCGCGCCCAATGCGCTGTCGCTCGCCGCGCCGCGGGTGGCCGTGCGGATTGGTACGGCCGACCACGACACCAATCCGGTCCAGGAGATCGATCTGCTGGTGCTGGGCACATTCCAGCAGGTACTGCAGGTGTCGGTAGCCATCCCGATGGCCGGCGGCCTGTACCAGGTCTCCACCACCCCGCTGCCCGGCGACGGCTCTGTCACCAGCCTGATCAAGAGCCTGCCCGGCGGCGCCGACTTCACCGATTACATCCCGGCCGAGCTCAACTCGATCTTCGCTTCGGTCGGGCTGGACAACTTCACCATGGCCGTCAACACCACCCCGGAGGTCAGCTACCTCGGGCTGTCTATCAGCACCTTGCAACCGTGGCCGCTGATCACCGACGTGCTGGTGCTGAAGGGGCTGAACCTGGTCGTCGAGGTGCTTGACCCGTCCGGACTGAACTGGACCTCGGTGTGGATCGCCGCGCGGGCCGAGTTCCTGCCGCACATCTTCACCGGCGAGTTCGACTTCGCCATCGGGCTGGAGAAGCAGACCTCCTGGGAGGTCAGCGCCGTGAGCGGCAGCTACCACCGCTCGGTCAACCTGGGCGACCTGGTGGAAGGCCTGCTCAACAGCCAGGAGTCGGTGCCTGCCGTGCTGCGCGCCATCTCCTTTGCCGACTTCGGGGTCAGCGCCGCCCGGCCCGCGCCTGGCCAGCCGTTCGACTACACCTGCTACGGCAACGCCCAGGTCGCGCTGCCGCTACTCGGGACCGAGCTGACCGCGCAGCTGACCGTGGTGTTCAGCAAGACCACCGCCGGCTACTCGGTGCACCTCGCCGGTGCGCTCGCGATCGGCGGCGAGGCGTTCACGCTGACGCTCGATCTCGGCAGCGCTGACTCGAAGCTGCAGGCCACATGGGAGTCGACCGGCCATCCGCTGGGGTTCGAAGACATCGCCGCAGCCTTCGGCTTCACCGATCCGCCAGCGATCCCCGACGGCCTCGATCTGCAGCTCGCCGGCGCATCGTTCAGCTACGACTTCACCAAGTCTGAGCTGATGCTCACGGCGGAGTCCGCAGGCGGCGGCGGCGCCGTGTTCATCGCCGATACCGGCACCGCGTCTTCGGCGCTTTATCTGTTCGGGATCCACGTCCCCCTGTCGATCCACCTCTCGGACATCCCCGTCGTCGGGGGCAAGATCCCGGACGGGGCGAACATCGGCGTCCTGGACGCGGGGGTGTGGGTGCTGTCGCGCCCGGTGACCTCCGACGAGGTGACCCAGCTCAACAACCGGATCAAGGCGGCTCCGCTGCCCCATGGGGTCTCGGCTGCGCTACCCCTGCTCCCCGCGCCGGAACCCCCGGCCACCTCGCTGACGAACCGGCTCCTGCTGAGCGCCACGCTTCAGCTCGGCCCGGCAGGTAACGTGCCGCTGCAGTTGTCCCTGCTGTCGATGACCGGTGCCGCCGCGGCGATCGGCCCCGCCGACGCCAGGGCTGTGCCCGGCGCCGCCCGCGGCACCGCCGCTGCCATTGCCCCGGCCGGGGCGAGCGCCGACGTGGCGGCGACCGGCGGCGCCGGGGCGGTCACGCCGCCGCCGACCAGCCCTGACGGGGCGAAGTGGATCGAGGTGAACAAGGCGCTCGGGCCGCTGTCGGTGCAGCGGATCGGCCTGAAGTACGCCGATAGCGAGGTGTACTTCCTCGTCGACATCGGCTTGTCCGCGGACGGGCTGACGGTCGACCTCGCCGGGCTGGCGGTCAGTTCACCGCTGAAGACCTTCGCGCCCAGCTTCCATCTGTCCGGCATCGACCTCGAATTCAAGTCGAGCGTGTTCGAGATCGCCGGCGAGTTCCTCAACGTGCCGAAGGACCAGCTCCCGGCCGGGGCCGACTTCGAGTACGCCGGCGCCGCTACGCTGGCGGTCGCCGACTTCGACCTCACCGCGCTTGGCTCGTACGCGCGCATCAGCGGCCAGACGTCGGTCTTCGTCTTCGCGGTGCTCGACTACCCGCTCGGCGGGCCTGCCTTCTTCTTCGTCACCGGCGCCGCCGCCGGGTTCGGCTATAACCGCAGGCTCATCCTGCCCTCGGTGGAGGAGGTGCCGAACTTCCCGCTGGTCGCGGCCACGATAGATCCCTCGTCGGTGTTCCCGGGCGGCAGCAATAAGAAGGATTCACTCAGCCAGGCGCTCGGGGTGCTCGACAAGTACATCCCGCCGTCGCTCGGCGATTACTTCCTCGCCGCGGGGATCCGGTTCACCACGTTCGAGATGCTGTCCTCGGTGGCGCTGCTGAGCGTGGCGTTCGGCAACCGGCTGGAGATCGCGCTGCTCGGGGACAGCCGGCTCAGCATCCCCGCCGACCCGACGGGCGAGCATCCGGACAACCCCAAGATCGCCAGCGTCGAACTGGCCCTCGAGGTCAGGATCGACCCCGACGAGGGTGACTTCAAGGCCTCAGCCGTGCTGACCACCAACTCGTGGGTGCTGTCGCCAGATTGCCGGCTGACCGGCGGGTTCGCGTTCTACATCTGGTACGGCGGCGAACACGAAGGCGACTTCGTCATCACCCTCGGCGGCTACAACCCGCACTACCAGCCGGCGCAGTGGTACCCGAACGAGCCGCGTCTGGGCATCAACTGGGCCCTCAGCGATGTGCTCACGATCAAGGGCGGCTCCTATTTCGCGCTCACGCCGCACGCCATCATGGCCGGCGGCTCGCTCGAGGTGGTGTTCCAGGCCGGCGGCCTGCGGGCCTGGCTGACCGCCAACGCCGACTTCCTGATCGAGTGGCAGCCGTTCCACTACGAGATCGACATCGGCATCTCGGTCGGCGTGTCGCTCACCTTCAGCCTGTTCGGCGCCAAGATCACGCTGAGCCTGGAGATCGGCGCCTCGCTCGAGCTGTGGGGCCCGCCGTTCGGCGGGACCGCGACGATCCACCTGTGGATCATCAGCTTCACGATCCCGTTCGGTGACCAGACGCCGACGGCTCCGGCGCTGAGCTTCAACGAGTTCAACGTCGCGCTCCTGCCGAAGGGGCAGGGCGCGGGTCAGCAGGACGCGCTCGACGCGCAGGGCCCCAGGCCGGCGCTCGCGGCGGGGGCCGACCCGCGGGCGAGCGGAGACGCGCAGGCCAGCACGCCCATCTTCATCGTCCCGTCGATTACGGCCGGCATTATCGAGTCCCCCGCGAGCAACAGCAAGCTGAGCATGCCGCTCGTCGCCGCCGGGGCGCTGGAGATCCAGGTCACCACGCACTGGCCCTCGACGCAGCTGAATGCCGGGCCGACGGATGGCGGCGGAAAGGCAGCACCCGCCCCTGACCAGCCGATCTTCTCCTATCAGGAAGCTGTGTACGCCAACCCGATGCACGGCACCGAGCCATTCACTGGCACCCTGACCGTCGAGATCATCTACGACACAAAGACGTCCTTCAACGAGCATTTCGTCTTCGAGCCAATTCTCAAGAACGCCCCGGCGGCGCTGTGGACCAAGTGGGATAGCGCGGGTCCGGCCATCAACCCGCCAACGGACAGCGACGGCAACCCCATCGTCACCGTCCCAGACGTGCCCTTCGGCATCCGCATTCGCGCGCGCGCGGAGGACGATCGCGACCCGGGCGTTCCCATTCCGCTAGAGAACTTCGCGACCGAGCCCGAATCGATCTGCGTCTCGTGGCCGACCTACAGCCTGCCCGCCGAGATATCGGGAGACGGGCTCGACGAAATAGAGCACACGATCACCGATCATGGCGTCGGGGACACCCGGATGAGGATCATGCAGCAGCTCACCTCGGCCGGAATCCGGAATCTTCCAGGCACGGTGGCGTTCAGCCCCGGGCTCGCCCGGCAACCCGACGATCTGTTCCTCGATGTCCCGGCGGTGGCCAGCCTGGGACAGGTACCAAGCCCGGGCAGGGTGTGAGAGGCGGCGATGAACGATACCCAGCAGCCGGCCGATGACAACGGCGGCGTCCCGGTCGGCGACATCCGCTTCTACCAGGCGATCGTTCCCCCGCTCGAGGACGGGAACTACACCCTGCGGGCGAGGCAGACGCTGGCCGGCCTGCCCGGTGCGGAGCCCAGCCCGTCGATCCCCACCGTCACGCTGCAGTTCGCGGTCCGCGGTCCGCGGTTCACGCTCAACCCGGCGGACATCAGCTCGTATTTCCCGCCGCCGAGCCCGCCGACTCCGTTCGAGGGACAGCTTCCGCACGTAGTCGTCTCCCGCAAGACACTGCCGTGGGAACGCCTGCTCGGCCCGGATCCGGACTATCAGGGGATCCCGTGGCTCGGGCTGCTTGTCGTGGACGAGGACGATGACGGCGGGATCCCGAAGGTGCAAAGCGGCATCGTGGCCGACCTGCTCAGCGACGGCGGCAAGCTGCCCGCAGGGACCATAGGCCCAGCGTTGAGCACAGGCAACCTCGACGACGGCGAATCGGCCGATGACCCGTGCAGTTACATCGAGCTTCCGGCCGGCCTGTTCGCGGCGATCGCGCCGCGGCTGGCCGACCTGCCGTTCCTTGCCCACGCCCGAGGTGTCGACACCGGCAACAAGCCGATCGAGGGCATCCTCGCCGACGGGATCTACTCGGTGCTTGTCGGCAACCGAGTTCCGCACGTGTCGGCCGTCAACGCCGCGTTCCTCGTCTCGCTGGAGGGCTTCGGCGAACTCCTGGCCGGGGAGCCGGGCGGGGAGGCGGCCAGGAAGGCAGTTGGCGGGGCCACCACGATCCGGCTTGCCGTCCTGCACTCGTGGAACTTCCAGATGGGCGGCGAGGACCCGTTCGACGTCCTGATGTCCGCGGACCGCTCGGGCCTGCTCGCCATCGATCCGCCGGCGGTGACCGTGCCCAAAGCGGGCGCGGACTGCACGCCGCAGGCGATCACGGTTCCCGCGCCCGACCCGGCATCGCCGGCGTTCGTCGAGGAAACCGTCCGCTACGCACGGCAATCCGGCTACGCGGCGCTGACCCACGACTTCCGTGACGGCGGCCTAACGTTCTCCTGGTATCGCGGCCCGCTCATTCCCTACCTGCTCGGGCTGGTGGTCAACGAGGATCAGTCCAATCCCGTGTTCCGGATGGCGGACTCGCTGCTGCGCTACGACCCGGCTACTGGCCTGTTCGATACCAGCTACGCCGCCGCCTTCGAACTGGGCTGGCTGCTCGCGCTGCAAAGCGAGGGATTCGTCGTCTCGCTGCGTACCTACCTGCACCAGGTGAAGGCCAAGGGCCTGCGCCTGGTCAGTCGCCAGCAGCTCACCGCCGGCCCGTTTCCGCTGGATCTGCCCGCAGACCGGGCGGCATCGATCCGCAACGGAGTCGTCCTCGATGCCGTCGTCCGGTGGCTGGCCACTCAGGGCACCGAGGCGCTGCAGGCAGCGCTCGGATCAACCGCCTCAGACGGCGAGGTCACCTCATGAACAACAGCTCGCACCCGCCGCGGCTCTCCCCGCTGCACCGGTTTCTGTCCGACGAGTCGCATCAGCAGGACTTTCTCAGCGTGGTTCCGAAGCCCCCTGACGCGGTGCACCAATGGCTCGCCCAGCTCGTGCTGCTGACCGGCGTCCCCTTCGAATACCTGGTGCCGGACGATGCCATGCTGCCGCCGGAAACCATCCGGTTCTTCTTCGTCGACGAGAACTGGATCGAGCGGATGATCGACGGCGCGCTGAGCGTCGTGGCGCGGACGGGGCTCGACCAGTTGATCACCGACACGCTGCGTACCGTGCTGCGCGACCCGGTCAACGACGTCTTCACGACACGGGTGCGCAGTCGCCTTCTCGGCGCAGACGTCGCGTCGGCCGGACCGGAGGCGATCAACTGGCCGCTGACCGGCTTCCTCATCCGTTCCGTTGTCGCGGACAACTGGAAGGGCATTGTGGTGGAGAACGCATCGAAGAACCCGCCGCACGCGCCGCTGACGATCTTGCGGCTCGACCAGCCGGCGCAGGGGGTTGTCCTCGGCCTGTTCAACGGCCAGCTGGGCTCGGTGACCTTTAAGCACCCACCGGAGAGCCTGCACTTCGGCGTCGACGGCCTGCAGGACTCTCCCGAGACGTGGCGGCAGAACCTGCGCCACCTCGACACCGGGAAATACTACGAACCCCTGAAGCCATCCGACGTCGTCCACCGCGGCAACAGGGTGATCGACGTGGCCGGCACCGCGAACGCGATGAAGGCGAAGCTCGATCCGGCTCCTGCCGTCTTCACCTCGGCGGAATTCGCGATACAGATGATCCAGAGCCCGAAATCGGTGACCTTCGAGATGATGTACCCGGCGATATGAACATGGCGTCGGATGCTCCCAACCTCCTGGTGCCGATGAACGTCGACGCGCTCGCCGTCGGTGCCGACTCGAATTCCTGGATGCTGCACGTCCCTGACTTCGCGACCGGCATGAATCAGGGAAACTTCCTCGGGTATCAGCAGCTCGCCGCCGATATGTGGCAGGAAAGCAAGTGCCCCTACCAGCCAGGCGTCCACCTGCGCTGGGCGCTGCCCGACGGGATCGCCCAGGGAAGCGCGGCCGACAGCGGAGAGCCGGATTACATCCAGGTACCCGACAGATGGGCGATCGTGCGGCTGTCCGGCGCCGCGTCGCAGACCGAGCCGCCCGGGATACGCGCCTGGATGGTCGAGAGCGACTTCGTCAGCGAGACCCCGGCCGGGACCACTCAGTGGCCGGTCATGCCGACCAGCTCCGATCCGACGCCGGCCAGCTTCCAGTACGTCCGCTACGTCGGCAGGCAGCTGGACTTCGGCAGCTGGCCGGCGGCCGCGGCCGCGAGCTACCTCGGCGACCTGGGCGCGAAGCTGACGGCCGTCGGATACGGCAGCGCCACGTTCGCCGCGTACTACCCGGTGTGCTCGAGCGTCTTCGGGTTCGTCGACGACCTCAGCGACTTTCCCGGCGCCTCCGCCGGCAACAGCGTGCAACTCAGCTACCTGGTGGCCGGCTGGTACTCCGACCCGGCCGCGGACGTCTTGTCCGGCTACGCCAATACCGACGCCGGCCCGCACCGCTGGCAGGACAGGATGGCCTCGCTCCGTTGGGCCTGGTACGACGAGACCCCCGGCGGCGGCGATGCTCCGTCGCCGCCCGTCCCGCAGCCCGCCAGCACGATCATCCACGGCTTCGTGAGCCAGGTGACCTGGACCGGGCCGGGGACGCGGTACCGATACGGGCCAGGACAGTCCGTCTCCCCCAAGCTCGCCGTCGGAAGCAGCTCGCTCGATGCGCTCGCGGCGGTTATCGCCGCCAACTCATCGGGAAACCTGGACAGCGCCGAGCTGGAGCGGCTTCTTGTCGCGTTCCAGAACGACCTGCTGTCCATCTACGACAAGGACGCGGACGCGGCGACGATCGTGTCTGAGCTGAACGAGCTGCTGCACGCCGCGTCGTTCGGATCGCGCAGCACCGGCACGGTCTACGAGATCCGCCGCGCCGATGCCAACGCCCCGGCCAGCGCCGTGCTGTCGGGCGACGCCGCCGCGGCGGTAGCGCTTCCCGGCGACGTCGGCGACCTGCTGACCGCGATCAACCGGCTGCAATCGGCGGCGGATACGACGGCGGCCGGCCTCACCTCGTACCGGCAGCAGTACTTCTACGTCTGGCACAAAAAGGCCGATGGCGTCGCCGTGGACGACGCCGTGCTCGCGCGGATAGCCGGGAACATCTCGGCGGCCGCCGGCAGCCTCCGCGACCTTACCGGTCAGGTCGAGGCCGCGAAGGAGGGCATCAAGGACTCGCTCGCCAGGTATCTTCCCGGCTACGAGCTCGCCCCGCGTCCTGACGCGCGCTACTGGGGCCCCAGCGACATCTCCCTGCTCATCACGAACGCAGGCAGGACCTTCAGGCAAGGCGAGGACGGCCAGTACAGCCAGACGGGCGACCTCCCCTGCCGGGTCACAGGGGACACGCTCACCGCCCTGCGTTTCACCCCGCCCGGCGGCAACCCCGTCATGATCCAGACGGATGAAATCGGCGCCGATGTGCCCGCGCACGCCGCCACCCCATCAGGCCACCGGTTCGACGAGGCGATCGTCCCGGACCTCCGCGCGCTGCTGCTTGAGACCGTGCTGCTGGATCCCGATCAGGCGATGTACCTGGCCGGGAAGTTCGGCCAGAACGCCGGCATCTCGGTCACGGCCCTGGCAGCCAGGATCCAGGAGCACCAGGCCATCAACTGGAATGCGCCCGCCGACCAGACGCTCCCCGACCTGAGCGGGTACCAGGGACGCACGCCCTGCCCGGCCGCCGTCACGTACTGGCTTTCCGGCGACGGCACCGCGGGGAACCCGTGGGTTCCGATCATGATGCAGTGGCAGCTGGCCTGGTATCCGGCCTACCAGTCCGGCCCCGGGGTGCCCGGCGCCCTGCAGGCCTGGACATTCGACGGCACCGATTACCAGCTCGATCCCGGCTATCAGCCGCCGGCCGAACCTGTATCGGCGCTGGACGGGATCACCGTGGTTACCCCCACCCCGGTGTGGAACCTGCAGCGCCGGCTCCAGGCCTACAACATCGCCCGCCCGGACAACCCGGACAGCACAGCAATCAAGGAGCTGATCAGCGCGCTGAGCACGATCGACGTCCTGTCGCAGAACGCCGGCGGAGCGAACCTGTCGCTGACCATGCTCGACCAGACACTCCAGCTGCCGCCGATCAGCCGGGACACGGGCGGCCTCGCCGAGGCCGCAGACGGCGGAACCGTCGTCGACCTGATCGACCGGCGCTACGAGACGGCTCCGTGGGCGGCGGCCAGGCTGGACGGTGATCAGTACTTCCCGATCCGGGCCGGTCATGTCCGGGTCACCCGGGTCAACGTCGTCGACGCGTTCGGGCAGTTCGTGCCCCTGCCCGACGATGCCGTCACGAACCCCACGGTGAGCACGCAGCTCGCGTCCGGCATCGCGGGACACGTCCAGCTCCGGCCGCGGCTCTCTCAGCACGCCCGGCTGCTGCTTTCTTTCGTGTCGGCCGCGGACGATGCCGTGGTCACCGGGCCTGACCCGGCCACGACACCGGTATGCGGCTGGCTGGTCGTCAACCATCTCGACCAGAGCCTGCTGCTGAGCAGCGCTAGCGGCGCGGTGCTCGGCAAGCTGCGCCTCGACGCGCGGCAGCAGCAGGTGCTGTGGGATCCCGATCCCGTGCCGGGCAGCGCCGAGGGCGCCCCCGCCGAGCCGATCGCGAACCCCCACCTCGGGGCCTTGCAGGCCGGCGTCCTCCGGCTGGCCGGTGCCGACTTCGGGCACCTGCTCAGCTACCTGGAGCAGGTCGAGGAGAAGATCAACCCCCCTGGTTCCCAGGTGAATTCGAAGGTCGCGGCGCTGATGGGGATGCCCATCGCCGTCGTCCGCGCCGGGCTGCAGATCCAGCTTGACGGCGCGCCCGTGCACGACCAGAGCGCCGCGGCGGCCGACAAGCCGGAGGACTACGGCTACTCCGAGATCGGCTACCCCATAGCGCTCGGGGACCTCAGCCAGCTCGACGACGGCCTGTTCGGTTACTTCACGCCCACGGCCGGATCGCGCGGGACCGACTACGGCACGCTCTACGTCCCGGGCGGCGCCGACGTCAGCTCGTGGACGGGGCACTTCATCGTGCAGCCTGACCCGGACCGCCCTCCGGTCCGGCTCGCTCCCTACGCCGACGGCGAGCCGTCGGCGCCCGCCTACGTGACCTTGCTGATGGATCCGCGCCTCGCGGTGAAGGCGAGGAGCGGCGTCCTGCCCGCCAAGGCCGTGACCTTGCCGGTCCAGGACACCTCGGCGGTGCTGGCGTCGCACGAGCTGTTCCTGCAATCCAGCCCCATCCTGACCAGCGCGCAGGAATTCGCGATGCCGCATCCCGACAAGAGTTACGGCACGTGGTCGTGGCTCACGCTCCAGCGCGACCCGGGCTCCCGCGACGGCTTCCCGGCCGTCTGGCGGGAGACGACGGACTTCGGGCAGCGGACGGGCAGCGCCGGGCTCCCGGTGTATCCGCTGCTGATTCAGGACGGCTGGCTGCGGCTCCGCGTCCCGTCGGCGTCCGGCGCCGCGATCATCTACTTCACCGTCGTGGGCGGGACCAGCCTGGTGGCCGAGGGGACCACGGTCCGGCTGACCTGGGCGGCCCAGCTGCCCGATTCCGGTCACCACCTGCAGCTCAAGGCCGGCGAAGGCCCCGCCGGGCAAGTACCCAACCAGTCACCCGGTTTCCCGCAGGTCATCCAGGTCACGACCAATTTCACGCTGACCTTGATGAACGGCGACGACGAGGTGGACAAGCAGCAACTTACCGTCCGGGTCCGGTCATCCTGAACCGGTTTCGCCACCTGGAGGAGCAGCGATGTCCGAGCCCGTGATCCCGAGCCTCGAACTGGCCCACGACAATTCGGCGATGGGCACGAACAGCCCTGATACGTACGGGCTCCACCTCGAAGTCGACGCGCCTGAGGCATGGACCTACGTGCCCGCCGGGCGTTTTCCTGACTACACCCCGCAGATCGTCGTCTCGGCGCTGGCGGATAACACCGCGGCTGCGCTGTGCGCCTCGTCGACGGCCGCCGGCCAGATCAACGTCAAGCTGCCGGCCCGCGCGTCGCTGTCGGCCGCGGGCTTCGATGCCGCGTCGAAGACCTACTCCTGGACGATCTCCATCACGTCCGACGACCCTGCCACCGTGGTCATCGGTCCGCAGACGCCCCTTGCCTTCGATCTGACCAACATCACGCCGGACAACATCCCCGGCTCTGCCAAGATCACCCTGGCCCCCCGGATGAAGGCGAATCAGGGCAGCGGCAAGACGGACATCGAAGGCGCGCCGCTGTTCTATACCGTCGACAAGAGCGAGCCACCCCTCGTGATCGAGGACGTCAAGTGGTCGCTCCCCAACCGGGCCGGCCAGGGGGTGCTCAGCTGGACCGTCACCGGCGACGTCCGGGACTGCGTGGTTCGCGCCAACGGCGAGGAGATCGGGCACCCAAGCGGTAATGGCATTGAATACTCTGCCAGCCTCATCTTGCAGTCGGGGCCGCAGGCCCTTGCCATTACCGCGGCCGACGCCAACGGCAACACCGCCACCTATTCCGAGAACAAGGATTTCAGCGACTTCAATCCGTACTTCAGGTTGCAGGTCTCCAATGGGCGGCCGTTGAGCCTGGTATCCAGCGACCAGACCACGATCATCTACGGCGTCTTCCAGCAACAGGACGGTGCCTATATCTGGAAGAACGATCTGTCAGGTACGCAAGACAACTGGCAGGCCACCGGTATCGCACTGCCCGCCGGGACCGCAACCAGCCCGTGCGTCTTCTACGGGGGCAACTTTTACCTCACCGGGGGCAGCGCGTTCGACCCCGGTTCCTTCGGCTCCGCCTTCTGGGTCTACGCGGACAACACGTGGCAGGCCATCAAGGGGCCCGACGCATGGAGCGAGCCGCGAATAGCCCAGGCGGTCGCCCTCTTCGACGGGGCGATATGGGTCGCAGGCGGATATGGAGCCTCCGGCGCCGTCTACGACGACGTCTTCTCTTACACCCGGGACGGAAACGGCGGGGGCCAGTGGACGGCGAAGCACCCGTTGCCGGAACCGCGGTGCAACGCGTCGCTCGCCAGCGTGGGCGAGGGTTTCTACCTCTACGGCGGGTACACCGACATGCCCGGCGGAAACGCGAAATCTGATCTTTACCTCCTCACCGGCACTGGGTGGGCAGATCAGCAGAAGATTCCCCCTGCCGGCGCGCCTGACTACTGGTGCCTGGGTTCCCTCAAAGACGCCCTGCTCCTGCTGGCCAACTTCTCCGGCCGGGCGTTCACCCTCCGGATGACCTCGGCGCCGAATTGGCAGGGCGATGACTCCAACCTCTCGAACGTTGCCATTAGCCCGAACACCCAGCCGCCGTACGGATTCACCATCGTCGATTTCAAGGACCGGCTTTTCCTGGTGATGGGCGACACCGCCGGGCATTCGGCGTTCGCCTACTACGAACCGCCATTCAGCCATGGCCGAGCGATCCGGGAGGCGTGAGATGCCCGTTAGCCCGCCCGTTCCCGCGCCGACGCGGGATACGATCACGACCCTCACCCTCCTGCCGGTAGCGGACGCCTATGTCGATCCCGGGCACCCGACCGAGAGTTTTCCCCGCCAGTCGCTGGTGGTCTCGTCATCGGGTAACAAGAGCCTGCAGGTCGGATACCTGATGTTCGACCTGACCGCGATACCGTCCGGCGCCACGGTTACGGCGTGCCAACTGGTCCTCACCGTCGACGGCCAGCTGTCCAAGCAAATCGTCAAGGTGCTGCTTGTCGACGACGACACGTGGACCGACCGCATGACGTTCCAGACCGCGCCCGCGCCATCGAAAACACCGGTCGGCACCTGGCTGGCGGAAGGCACATCCCGGGTCGCCACTAACGCCGTCAACCCGGTCCTTGTCGCGACGGTGCGCGACAGGCGGGCAGGCCCGGGCCGGCGGCTGTCCGTCCAGATCAGCTCGGTGTTCGGCCAGGAGGGAGGGGCCAGATCGAACTCGTACTTCTCCTTCGAATCGGCCGCCGTGCCGGGGTCCGCGCCTCGCCTGGTGATCCAGTACCGCCCGCCCGCCGGGCCGCCGGCGCGGGACTGGCCGCAGCCGCAGGCCGATCCCCGGCACAGCGGCCGGTCGGCCTGGAGGTTCGCCGGCACTCCGACGCAGACCTACCTCGCCGATACGGTCGTATCCGGCATGCCGCTGGCCAGCCCCGCCGTCATCGTCGACGACCTGCTGTATTTCTTCACCCCCACCACGCTGCAGGTGCTGAACCCCGCTGGTAAGGCGCCGATACCGCTTGTCTCCGGGCTGAACGCGTTCGGCACATCCGCCGTTGCCCCCGGGGGCCTGCTGTACGCCGCGGCGGCGGCTGAACTTGCCGCCTTCGACCTGACCGCCGGCGGCAAGAAGGCGATCTCGGTGCCGCTCACCGGCTCCTCCGAGATCACCGCGGGAGCCGACGGGAGCGTGTACCTCGTGCAGGGTCTTACGCTGCATGCGTACGTCCGCCGCCTCGACACGCTGGCGCCGTCGTGGACCACGGACCTGGGCACCGGCGTTCACTCCCCCGTGACGCTGAGCGCCGACGGCTCGATCTGCTTCATCGCGACCGGAAGCCGGCTGCACGCCGTCTGGGCCGCCGACGGCAGCGAGGTGTGGACCTACGACCTGCCGTCGGCCGCGGCGCACCTGACGATCCCGGTCTGCGGACGCGCAAATGGCCTGTCGTACTTCGGCGTCGACGACGCGCTCTACGTCTTCGGTTCGATCGGCACGCCGCTGCGCACGCCGCCGCTCACGGAGGTGCCTGGCGCCGACATCAGCCAGCCGCTCATCGATGACGACGACATCCTTTATGCGCTGCAGTCGAGCACGCTGTTCACCGTGGGCGCCGACGGGACAACCGTGACCGGGCACGTCGCGATCCCGGAACTCAATGCGAGCCCCCCGGTCCGTCCGGCGATGGACGGCGCCGGCAACGTGTACATCATCGACAACGACGGCAGGCTCTACGTCTGCACACCCGACCTGAAGGTGGCCAATCATCCTCAGCAGGTGCCCTTCACCGGGCGTGCGCCAGGCCTGCAGATCGCACCGAACGGCTCGCTGTTCTGCGGCTCGGCGTCCGCGCTGTTCCGGCTCACCCCGGCGCTCGATCCGACGGTGACCGTGGCCGCCTACCAGGACGCCACGTGCTACCGGGCGCGGTCATCGCTCGTCCTCGGCGGAGCCGCCCTGCCCGCGTCGGCGAGCGTGGAATTCCAGTCGGGAGATTCGATCACGGTCCGGCCCGGATTCAGCGTCCCGGCCGGCGCCGAAGCGGTCTTCCGCACGGGCTACTGAATGACGTTCGCTACGACACGGAGGTACCTGACATGGAAGACACCGGCCAGCCCGGGGCAACCGACAGCCAAGACGCCATATTCGTCGATGCGCAGGGCAACGTCGGGCTCTCGACCAGCAAGCCTGCTGCCCGGCTCGACGTAAGCGGAGACGCGAGCGTCAGCGGGACCGTGACGGCGACGCAAACGGTGACGGCCAAGGGTTTCCTCGGCGACGGGACCGGCCTCACGGTGAACGGCCCGACGGCGCTGCAGGCGGCTCTGGACGCGAAGTTCGACAAGGCCGGCGGGACGGTGAGCGGAGCTCTCACCGTCGCCGGCGGACTGACCGTCAGCACCGTCGTGGCACCGGGGACGGCAGCGGTCCAGTTCAACAGCCCCGTCGTGGTGCCGAACGTGCGGTCCACGAACCTCAACCAGTACTCGATGTACCCGATGAGCGGCGCGGTGATCTACCAGGACATCTTCGCGGCGAAGTCGGCCGGTGCCATCGTCAAGCTCGGGTCGCCTTCGTACGACGACACGACCTATCCGTCATCCAACCCGTGGAACCACCGGGCCATCATCAGGTTCGGGTCCAACAGCGAACAGGACGGCAACGGCGCGATGGTGACGATCCCGGCCGGTTTCGACACGGTCTGGATCAGGGTGCTCGGCGACCGCTGGAACGCTGTCCACGCGTACGCCCTCGATCGCACCGCGGAACTCGGCGTCTGGGTGGGCGGGAACCGCCAGGGCAACTCGTACTGCCCTGACGGATCGCTCAGTGACGGCACGAATACGACGCACGAATGGCTCCCCATCCACGTAGGCTTCAGCGGCAGGGTAGCGCTCATTTCAAAGCCCAGTACCAACGAGGAATTCTGGTTGTCAGGCCTCGCGTTTACCACGAATCCGTGGGCCCACGCGGCGCAATCGGCGGTCGCATTCGTCTGGGGCCTGAACGGCGGTGACCAAATCAACTGGGAGGGCGTGTGGGGAAGTGACGTCGACTGCTCTGTATCGCCCCAGACGGTGTCGCGGCTCATGGTCCCGTTGGTGAACTCGGGCCGCGACAAGCTGCTCTACGTGATCGGCGAGAACAACGACCCCAACCGCCTGGCTCACGATGGCGTGTGGGTAAACGGCGCGAACGTCGGACGGCTACGGGCGAGCTTCGACAACCCCTTCGCCCGGCACTGGAACAGCAAGATGTATGAACGCTACGCGGCCGTCATCATCCCGGCACGCATGATCACGGCGTCGGGGTTCTGGACTGTGCAGATCGACACGGGGCACCAGAACGACAACTTCAAATTCCGCGAGATCGGCACCCACGATCTTGAGGTGCCGATCTCGCAGTAGGCGCCGCACTCGGGTCAGGAGCCCTGGGTTGAGGTGGTTAGGCCGCAGGCGGGTGGGGGGGTCATCCGGGCCAGACCCATCTGCTGGGAGCTGCTGTCCTGGTAGTAGGCATAGGCGTGGCCGCCGGTCACGGTCGGGCTGCCGAAGTACTGCACCACGCCGTTGTCGGCGGGGATGAGGGCGGTGGCCAGCGCCTGGCCGTTGACCGGGCTGGCGCATTCCATCGTGTGGCTGCCGCCGATCCAGACCACGCCGCCGGAGTAGCTGGGCAGCGAGTCGTAGCCGGCGCCAGCGCCCGTGCTCTCGCGGTGGGCGAAGGACAAGTCGCCATCGGGGGCGAACCAGACCCACTCGCTCATGCCGACCCCGATCGTGCCCCAGACCCCACCGGATGTGGCGACCAGGTTCCCGCCGTAGCCGCCGATGCTCATGCTGGACGAGCCCACCACGGTGTCGCTTGCGAGGTTGTAGATCAGCAGCCGGAAGGCCCCGGTGCCGACGTACAGCTTGCTTCCGTCCGGCGAGACCGCGACCGAACTTGCCGACCCCCCGAGCAGCTGGATGCGCCGGATCACCTGGCCGTTGGCCGGGTTCACCACCGCCACGGTGTCGCCCGCGGCCACGTACAGGCGGCCGTCGGGCCCGCTGGTCAGCGCGCCCTGGGCGCTGGACGACACCTGGCCGTAGGCGGGTACCAGCACCGACCTGACCTCGGCGAGGGTGGTGGCGTCGAAGCCGTGCAGGACCACGTTGCCGCCGCTGTACTGCCAGACCGTCCACACCGTGCTGCCCACGACGACCGGCGGGTTCGGGATCGCCCCGCTGAACGGCGTCTGGCCAAGGACGCGCCCGGTCGCCGGGTCGAGCCGGACGAGGTCGCCTGGTGTATAGGCGTACAGCGAGTTGCCGCTGCCGACCAGGGAGCCCTGGATCAGCGTCTGGTGGCCGCCGTTGAGCAGCTCGGCGGCCCACGGGCCGCCGGGGATGCGCACTGGGCTCTTGCCGGGTGACCCCGACGTCGGGACCTGGGTCGGCGGCGCGGTGGTCGCGGGCGCCGACGACGTGGGCGACGTGGGCGGGGTGCTGTTGACCAGGCTTCCCGATCCCGGCGTCGGGCTGTGGTGCGAGGTGAGCACCACGGCGGCGCCGGCGCTCAGGCCGGCCACCACGACCACGCTCGCCGCGGCGAGCGCGGGCGCCCAGCCATGGCTCAGCAGGCTGAACCCGCGCCGGGTACGGGGAGACCTGACACGGCTTGACCGCGTCCCTCCGGCCGTGTTGGCCAGGCGGAACGCGACATCCTCGACGGTCACCCGGCGCGGGGGCTCCGGGGCGGCGCGGTGCAGCAGGTCGGACAGCCGCTGCTCCTCGGGGTTCATGACGTCACTCCTCCGGTCATCAGCTCGGCCAGCCCTGGGGCATCCCGGAGCCGGGCCAGCGCCTTGGCCGCGTGAGACTTCACCGCGCCCACCGAACAGCCCATCGCCGCCGCGGTCTGAACCTCGGTCTGGTCCGCGAAATAACGCAACACAACCACCGCGCGCTGCCGCGCGGGCAGCCGGTCGAGCGCCGCGAGCAGCGCCTGGCGGGCATCGATCTGGGCGAACACGTCGCCATAGGCCGGGTGTTCCGGCAGCCTCCCGGTGGCGATCTCGCCGTTCCAGCGCCGCTGCCGCCAACGCAGGAACGTGTTGACCATGATCTTCCTTACGTACAATTCCGGCGCATCCTGCCTGGTCAGGCTGGTCCACCGGGGCCAGGCCGCGGCGAGCGCGGTCTGCACGAGGTCCTCGGCGCTCGGCCAGTCCCCGGTCAGCAGCCAGCCAGACCGCAGCAAGGCCTGCGAACGCGCCTCAACAAAATCACGGAACCCGTCCGGTTCAGACGGACGACCTTCCACCGGCAACACCTCCACCGTTACCGCAGACTCCAAGACGCCCATAAAGTCCTCCGTTTACGGCCCAGCGGCCTCACCTATATAGAGGCGCTGGCCGGGCGCGAAGGTTTACTCGCTCAGCCTGCCGAGTTCTCCCGCCGCCCGCCGCCGCCTGGACTCGGCCCGGTAGGACTGCCGCCTCGCCTCGACCAAGCGCTGGCGGGCCTCGGCGAGCTCGGTTTCCAGTCGCCGGACCGTGTCCTCCAGGGCTTGTTCGGCAACGCTGGCGGCGTCGGCGGCCTCGGTAGCTTCAACCACTGCTCGTTCGGCCAACTGGATCTTCTCACGGCGACGGCGCTCCCGCTCGGCACCTGCCTCAGCCGGTATGGGGGTTTTGGGTTTGGCCGGCGCGGGGGACGGGGATGCGGCGGGAGGCGCGTCGCCGGGGGCGGGGGCCAGGCCGAAGCCGGCCCAGTGGGCGGCGCGGACGAGGGTGCCCAGGCTGGCGGCGATCTCGGGGTTGGCGAGGGCCGAGTCGAAGGTTGCCATCACCTCCTCGCGGAGGGCGGCTGGGGGCGCCGCGAGCACGGAGAGGGCCTGGGCGGTCAGGTCGTCGACTAGGCGGCGGCGGGCGGCGGAGAGCTCGCGGATCCGGGCGCCGTCCATGGCGCGTTCGGCGTCGCGGAGTTCGGCTGCCAGGGCGGTGAGCCGTTGCGTCGTCCCCGGCTCCGTGCGCACCAGGCGGTTCACCACCCAGGCGGAGCGCGTCGGCTTGCGCAAGGCGGCGATCTGCTTGGCCACGGCGGGCTGGCCCGCCTCGCGGGCGCGGGCGGCGAGGTCCTGCCGGCGCGGCATGAACTCGTCCGGGTCCAGCCGGTACAGCTCGGCCGTCGCGTCCGCCAGCGGGTCGGCGGGCTCCTCGGCCGTGCGGTCGGAGGGCGTCTCGGCCGTTCGATCGGCGGGCGCCATGGCGGTTGGGTCGGTGGGCGCCTCGGCGGGCGGGTCGTTCATTCGAGCAGAATAGGCACCATGACCGGCATCGTGCCATCGGGGCAAGGACACCTGCTTACCGCGCGGGGGAACGTGATGGCCTTCAAGGCCGTCGCCGCCCAGACCGGGGGCGACTTCTCGCTGATGGAGCGGACCGTGCCGCCTGGCGCGCGGACGCCGCCGCCGCACCGGCACGTGAACTGCTCGGAGGCGTTCTTCGTGCTGGCGGGGACGATCACGTTCCGGCTGGACCAGGCCGAGCTTGACGGCGGCCCAGGTGACTTCCTGCTGGTGCCGCGTGGAGCGGCGCATACGTTCGGGAACCGGGGGGACGAACAAGCACGGCTGCTCGTGCTGCACGCGCCGGCCATGGACGCGTACTTCGAGGAACTGCACCAGCTGTGGGCCGCCGGCGAGGCGCCGTCCCGCGAGGCCGAACGCGAGCTGATGAGCAGGTACGGGATGGAGCCAGCCTGAAAATGTCGGAGGGCGGACGTAGGGTGGGGAACTATGCCGACCCTTCGTCCCATCGCGTCCGCCGAGGTCGATCCGGATCAGCTTGAGCAGTACCGCCGGGAGCTGACCGGCTACTGCTACCGCATGCTCGGCTCGGGGTTCGAAGCCGACGACGCCGTGCAGGAGACGATGCTGCGTGCCTGGCGCGCGGCCGAGAGCTTCGAGGGGCGCTCCAGCGTGCGCTCGTGGCTTTACCGTATTGCCACCAACATCTGCCTGGACATGCTGCGCGGCAGGCAGCGCCGGGCGCTGCCGATGGACCTCGGGCCTGCCTCTCCGCCGGTCGAGGCGCTGCTCGGCCCGTGGCGTACCGAGGACATCTGGATCTCGCCGATCGCCGACGACCGGGTGCTGCCCGAGCACGGCGACCCGGCCGACATCGCGGTGGCGCGGGACACGATCAGGCTGGCGTTCGTGACCGCGCTGCAGCACCTGCCCCCGCGGCAGCGGGCCACGCTGATCCTGTGCGAGGTGCTGAAGATGCCCGCGGCCGAGGCGGCGAGCACGCTCGGTACCACCGTGGCCGCGGTCAACAGCGCGTTGCAGCGGGCCAGGACCACGCTGGCGGCGCTGCCTGAGGAGCAGCGTCCGGTCGACGTCGGGGCGGACCAGGCCGACCTGCTGGCCAGGTACGTGGACGCGTTCCAGCGTTACGACCTAGAGCAACTGGTCACGCTGCTGCACGACGACGCGGTGATGACGATGCCGCCGTACGGCATGTGGATCACCGGCGCGGCCAACATCGTGCGGTGGATGCAGGAGCCCGGGCCGAGCCTGTGCCGCGGCTCGGTACTGGTCCCTGCGGGCCAGGTCAACGGCGTCCAGGCGTGGGCACAGTACAAGCCGGACCCGGCCGGCGGGTATGCGCCCTGGGCGCTGCTCGTGCACGAGCCGTCCGGCAGGCGGCTCAAGCGGCTGACGTTCTTCCTCGACACCAAGGCGATCTTCGCCGAGCTTGGCCTCGCGGCGCACCTGCCATGAGCGGGTTCGGCAAGGCGCGGCCCGATTTTCCGCAATTTCTGGACCGCGGCGTACCGGGCCATCGACGCCTGAGAGCATTATGCAAAACCGGTGCAGTAGCACGGACAGTAACCACAGCGGGTTATTTGCATAATGCGACTATCGAATAAGAAGCTGACTTCGTGAGCGCTGACTTTTCTGATTTCTCCGGTGTCGGGCAGCCGGGCTTCGTGCGCCGGCATGGCCTGGCTTCTGCCGAGCGGACCACCGCGGCCGAGGAGGTCGCGGCCCGGATCCGGGAACTGGGCCTGCGGACCGTCCGGCTGGCGGTGGTCGACCAGCACGGAGTGCCGCGCGGCAAGATGCTGTCGCCCTCGGCGGCCATCGCCGCGATGAGCGACGGGCTCGACTTCTCCGGCGCCATCTACAGCCTCGACACGGGGAACCAGGTGTTCGTGCCCGCGTTCGCCCGCGGCGGGGGGTTCGGGATCGAGGAGTTCACCGGGTTCCCTGACGTGGTGCTGGTGCCCGACCCTTTGACGTTCCGGGTGCTGCCGTGGGCGGACCGGACCGGGTGGATGCTGTGCGACGTGTACTTCGGCAACGGGCAGCCGATGCCGTTGGACGGGCGGGGGCTGCTGCGGCGGGTGCTCGGGTCGCTTGCTGACGAGGGGTATGACCTGCTGGCCGGGATCGAGGTCGAGTTCTACATCGTGGTGCGGTCTGCCGGGGCGCTGTCGCCGTCGGACGCGGGCTTTACCCCTCCCCCGCCGCCGGTGAGCGTGTTCGAGCGGGGCTACCAGTACCTGTCCGAGGTGCGGCTGGACAGCATGGGCGACACGCTGGAGGCGGTGCGTGACGCCCTGGACGGGGTGGGGCTGCTGCCGCGGTCGATGGAGGACGAGTGGGGGCCTGGGCAAGTCGAGTTCAGCTTCCCGCCGATGGCCGGGCTGGCCGCGGCCGACGCCGCGATGCTGTTCCGGTCCGCGGTCAAGCAGGTCTGCCAGCGGCGCGGGCTGCTCGCCACGTTCATGTGCCGGCCCGCGCTGCCGAACTTCTTCTCCTCCGGCTGGCATCTGCACCAGTCGCTGGTTTCGCGCTTGGATGGGTCCAACGCGTTCGCCAGCGATTCTTCTGCCTTGTCCGACGTCGGACGTTTTTACGTGGCCGGCCTCCTCTCGCACACGGCGCCGATGGCGGTGTTCGCGGTGCCGACGGTCAACGGGTACAAGCGGTTCCGGCCCTACTCGTTCGCGCCGGACCGGGTGAGCTGGGCGGTGGAGAACCGGGGCGCGCTGGTGCGGGTGCAGGGCTCGGCGGGTGACGCGAGCAGCCACGTGGAGATGCGGCTCGGCGAGCCTGCCGCGAACCCGTACCTGTACATGGCGGCGAACGTCGCGGCGGGGCTCGACGGGATCAGGCGCGGGCTCGAGCCGCCGCCGCCGGTATCGGCCGACCCGTACGCCGCGGACGCGCCGCCGCTGCCGGGCTCGCTGGCCGCGGCGGTGGACGCGCTGGATGCGGACGGGTTCTACCGCACGGAGTTCGGCGCTCCGCTGGTCGACTACCTGGTGATGATGAAGCGGGCGGAGATAGGGCGGTACGAGAACGCGCTCGCGTCGGCGCCGTTGGCGGAGGGGCAGGACGTGAGCGACTGGGAGATGCGGGAGTACTTCGAGTTCTTCTAGGTCTGTACTGAGTACCAGGTGGTTGCGTCGGCGGGGACCGGCTGGAAGTCGTAGCGGAGGGCTGGCGTGCTGGGGGCTCTCGTGCCGAGGGCGACCAGGGTCACCGATGTGCTGCCCCAGACCCGGCCGTCGGGGAGTTCCTTGCGGACGATGATCGCGGCCGGGTCGGTGACCGGGAGGCCGTCACCGTCGGCGAGCTTGAGCCAGTCGCCCCAGGCGTCGGCGATGGTGGCTGCCGGGTCGCCGGAGGGGCGGTGGGCGGCGAACTTCGGTCCGAAGCGGGCGGCCTTCAGGCTGGCCGACGTGTCGGCGGTCGCCGCGGTTGCCGGTGCGGCGGTCGCCGCCTCGGACGTTGCGTTTGTCGTTGCCTTGGCGGTTGCCTGGATCGGCGGCGGAGGGTAGAGGTGGCCTGGGTTGGTCAGGACGTGGGTGCCTGGGGGTAGGTCTTCCAGGGCGGCCGTCATGCCGTCCCAGGTCAGCAGGAGCGCGCCGGTCGGGTCGGCGCAGACCAGGTGAAACGGGTCGTAGCTGGTCAGGGCTCCCGGCTTTTCGTGCAGCTCTCGCAGGACCGCTTGTCCCTCGGCGGCGGCGCGCAGCGGGAGTTCGCCGCGGGTCCGGCGGAGGGCGGGCGCGGCCGGTTCGCCACGGCCGTTCAGTATGCAGCCGACCCGCGGCACGGCCGGGTGGACCGCCAGCCAGGTGCCGCCCGCCTGCTCATCGCGGCCGCCGATCAGCGGCGAACCCGGCCAGTGCCTGGCAGGCGGAAGCCACGGGCGGCCGGCGAACTCGTCCCTGACCCCGAGCAGCAGCAGCGGCATCGGGGCATCGGGGGCGAAGCTGACCACTACGGTGCACACGCATCGACCTTAACCCGGACCCGTCACCGGCCTGGTCCGGGAATGCGCCTGGTGGCCAGGTCAGCCGGAAATCGCCACCGCGACCGGGAAGTTTCCTACCGTGATCGGCGCGTAGACGTGACGCGTGCTCGTGTTGATCACCGTCACTGCTGAAACTCTGGCCGATCAGACGGTGAACGACAGGCACGCCCGGCCGGGTCCTGGACGTCTTGGCCCGGCGCGTCCACCATGGAAGCTGGCAGCTCGTTACTGCCGACAGGGGGGATGATGCCTGGACGGGGGCGGCTCGGGGCGAGCCTGCTCGGATGCGTGGCCGTTGTGCTCGGGTTGGTCACGGTTCCTTCGGCTAGCGCGGTTGCGGAATCCTCGGCCATCTGCTGGTCGTCTTCGCATGCCTCGCTCGCCGCCGGGCTGTCTCGCGATATCGAAAGGGCGCTGCGCGGCAGGGTCTCCGCCGTCGCCGTGGGGGTCGAGGATCCCGGCGAGGGGCTGCAGTGCTGGCTCAGCGCCTCGGAGCACTTCGACGCGGCCAGCGTGGTGAAGGTGACCATCCTCGGCGCGCTGCTCTACCGGACGCAATACTGGCATAAGTCGCTGACCAGGACCGAGGTGGCCCAGGCCAGGGCGATGATCACCGAGTCAGACAACGACGCCGCCTCTGACCTGTGGACCGACGTCGGGCGGAGCTTCCTCCAGCACTTCCTGGACCTGGCCGGGATGACGCACACGTTCCTGGGCCCGGGCATTTACTGGGGCCTGACCCAGATCACCGCCTCCGACGAGATGCGGCTGCTGCGCCTGCTGGTTACCAAGAACACGGTGCTCGACACCTCCTCACGCGACTACGCGCTCGGCCTGATGGCCGAGGTCATCCCCTCCCAGCGGTGGGGCGTCACGGCCGGAGCGCCGCGCGGCCTGACCGCGCACGTCAAGAACGGCTGGCTGCCCCTCGCCACGCACGGCTGGCGCATCCACAGCATCGGCGACTTCACCGGGCGCGGCGGCGGATACAGCATCGTGGTGCTGACCCAGGACAACCCGTCCATGTCCTACGGCATCGACACCATCGAGGCGATCGCCAAGGAGATCAACCGCGACCTGAACCGCTGACCGGCAGGCCGGAAGCGCGGCCACCGCGGGGGCAGTGTGCCTCGGTGACCGTTCTCGGCCCGCGCGAAGGGTCTCGTGTGCCCCGGTTGCCCCTTGTGGATCGCCGGCCGGAAAGATCTTGGAAATTTCGGGTTCCACGGAAATTCAGGTGGACAGTAGTACACCAGATATTCCACGAAACCCGGATCTTCCATGATCTTTTAGAAAGATAGATCGAATCCTCTCCCGCTCGCAGCACCCGCCACCCCCGCACCATGGTGCCCGGCCGGGTCTGGCCCGGACCACAGGCGGTCAGACCTGGGTCGTCGATTCGATAGTCAGCCGACGGACAGCATGACTGGCGTGCCCCCTCCGGAATCACCGAGACTGGGGAGGATGATCGGGACGAGGGCCTGGTCGCCGGGCGAGCTTCGGCGGGTGCTGCGGGAGCACGCTGGTCTTGACGTGGCGGCGGTGAGGGCGGCCAGCGGCGGGGAGTCCCGGCAAGCGTTCTGGATCACCGACCGGGCCGGAGCGGTCAGCGTGCTGAAGATCATGCCGGGTGCGCCGCCGGGAACGGCCGGGCAGTTGCGCGCGCTGGATGCCGTGCTGGCCCGGCTGGGTGACCGCGGGTACCCGGCACCCCGGCTGGCGGTCATCGGCGAGGTGCCCGGGCTGGTGTTCTGGGTGCAGTCGCGGCTGCCCGGCCGTGTCCTTGACGACAACGGCCGGATGGTGGCCCGGCTGCTGCCGGACCTGCTCCGGCTCAACGACGCCCAGGCGGGCCTGGGCACCGGGCCTCGGGGATGGCGGAGCCTGATCACCCGGACGCTGACCGCGGGCGGCGACGGGTACTGCCTGCACTCCACCCTCGCGGCCAGCCCGGATGCCCGTGACCTGCTGCCGGTGCTGCGCCGCATCGGGGACCGCTGCGGGCCGGCCATCCCGGACGGCGAGGACTTCGTCCACTACGACTTCACCCCGGCCAACCTGCTGTGCGACGGGACCGCGATCACCGGGGTGATCGACATCAACCCGCCGGTCCTAGCCGGCGACCGCGCCTTCGACCTGGCGACCTTGCTGTTCTACTACTACGACCACGACGAGATCCGCGGCCTGCTCCGCGCCCGGCTCCTGGACCTGGCCGGACCACCCACGGCCAGCGCGTACCTCGCGCACATGGTGCTGCGGCAAGTCGACTGGTCGCTGCGCTACCACCCCGCCGCCACCGCTACCCAGCGTCACCTGCGCCTAGGCCGGGCCGTCACCGCCGACATCGGGCCCTGATCAGGACAGCGCCTCGATGGGCGCCAGGGTCACCAGGCCCTGCACGGCACGGGCGAGCTGCTGGTCAAGCGTGATCAGGGCGTCGGCCTGGAGCTTGGTCAGGGCAACGTACTCGGCGTCCAGCGTGTCGGGCCACCCCAGCTCGTCGGCGACCTGCCATGCGACATCCTGCAAGACGCGGTCTCCGAGCAGCCGGATCCGCAGCCCGCGTACGTAGCTCAGCCGTAGCCGGGCATCCTTCCTGGTCATCTCACCGCGGCGTACTGCCTGGTACAGGAGCGACAGCAACTGCGAGCGCAGCAGCGCCGGAGCGAGGATCTGATGGTCGCCGCGGATCACGGTCCCGTCCTGGGCCAGCCGAATAGCAACGTCCGGACCGATCACATACCTGGTCATGGAACGATCAGTTCCTCTCGGTTGCTTGCCGGCGGTCGGTCAGCTGGTCCTGCTGGGCCGCTGCGCCTGCATGCCAGCCTTACGTGGGACCGATGAGGTCCCATTTGTTGCCCGCTATGTCTAGGAACACGGCGACGCGGCCATAGGGCTCGGTGCGCGGTGCGGTGAGAAATCGCACGCCCGCGGTTGTCATCCGGGCGTACGCGGCGTCGAAGTCCTCGACATCCAGGAAGAACCCCACCCGGCCTGCGGCCTGCTTGCCGACGATGGCGGCCTGGTCGTCTCCGTCGGCCCGCGCCAGCAGCAGTCCGGTTGCGGCACCGGGCGGCCGGACGACGACCCAGCGCTTGGCGCGCCCGTCGTTCGTGACCGCCGGGGAGTCCTCCGCCAGCTCGAAGCCCATCGCTTCGGTGAAGAATCTGATCGCCGGGTCATACTCGCTGACCACGATGGAAATAAGGCCCAGATGCACGTCGCCAGCATAGGAGGCCGATCCCTGCCTCCGCTCCGGGTACCCCCGGGAGACACGCCAACCGGGACCCGAAAGCGCAGTTCACTACCGGGCTTAAATGGACACGTCGACATGCCCTATTTCGACCGGAAATCCGGTACCTCCGATAGAGCCGCGCCCTGTCACGGCAGCACGCCGGACAATATGGATAAATGCCATAAATATCTACCTTAGAGGCTAAATGACGGGTCAGTGTACACGTATTGACAATCGCTCGGCGCCCTCGATAAAATTCGAATGATTTAAACCAGTGAGCTAGTGAGATATGGGGAGATTTCGCACTAAGAATCCAAGTCGCGACGTGGACATGCCCTATGCAAAGGAACTGAGCTTGCCCTGATCGCGCGGAACCTGTCTGATGTCATGCTCGTATTAACGGTACGGTTATCTCACCTTGGGCGGTTTTATGTCACGCAAGATTCTGTGCATTCTTTCGGAATGGGGTTTCTGGGGTGAAGAACTGGTCGGCCCACTCGATGCTTTCGACAAACAGGGCTACGAAGTAGTCTTCGCCACCGGCACGGGGAGGCGCCCGGTGCCCCTGCCGCCGAGCGAGGACCCGACCTTCGTCGATCCTCCCCTCGGCCGCACCGTGACCTCGGAGGAGACCGCGCGCAAGACCCACGAGGTGAGTGAATCCGGCAGGCTGGACAAGCCGCTGGACCTTTCGGCGTGGCTGCCTGCCAAGCCGTACCGCAGCTCGCCGAACTACCTGCGCGAAATCGAGAGGTACAACAGCCGCCTAGACGAGATCCATGCCGAGATCGAGCGGGAGTACGACGCGATCCTGATCGTGGGAGGCAGCGGCCCGATCATCGACATGGTCAATAATTATCGCCTGCACGAACTGATACTCATCTTCTACCGCCTCAACCGGCCGGTGGCGGCTGAATGCTACGGCGTCACGTGCCTGGCATTCGCGCGTGACGAAGGCGACCGGAAGAGCATCATATGGGGCCGCCACGTCACGGGGCATCCGATCGAATACGACTACCACGACGGAACCGGCTTTGTCGGGACCGACCTCAACATGGGACCGCCGCCATACCCACTGGAATATATCCTGCGTGACGCGGTCGGGCCGGAGGGCCAATATCACGGGAACGTGGGACACGAGGTCTCTGTGATCGCCGACTACCCCTTCGTCACCGGACGGTCCACAGCCGACTCGTACACGACCGGCAGGGTGCTGGTCGAGATGCTCGAAAACGGCCTTCGCTACTACGGCTGGCGAGGTCCGGATCGAGGTGGCGTCATCAACACCCCCGCCGGCCTCCAGCGGTGAGTGAGCCATTGCGGTCGGCCTCGGTCGTGGCGCCCGCGGCTACCGCTGATGGCCGGGGCAATCGCGCTGAGCGGACCGGGTCCTCCGCCATGTGCGAGCAGTTGCTCGCCGAAGGCATCCGTTATGTGTTCGGCAATCCCGGAACGGTCGAGCAGGGTTTCCTCGATGCACTCACAAGCTATCCGGCCCTGCAGTACGTCTGCGCACTTCAGGAGACGGTAGCTGTCGGCATGGCGGACGGTTATGCGCGCGCGACGCACGGGCCTGCCGTGGTCCAGCTGCACAGCGGCGTCGGCCTCGGCAACGGCATCGGGATGTTGTACCAAGCCATGCGGGGTCACGCGCCGCTAATCGTGCTCGCCGGTGACGCGGGGGTCCAGTACGAGGCGATGGACGCGCAGATGGCCGCCGACCTAGTGGGCATGGCCCGCCCGGTGACCAAATGGGCCGGGCGCGCCACGCATCCCTCGTCGCTGCTGAGGGTTCTGCGGCGGGCGATCAAGATCGCGACGACACCGCCCACTGGCCCCGTCTTCCTGGCTCTGCCGATGGATGTGCTGGACGCTGCCAACTCCGAGGAAGTGGTGTCGGCCGCCCCCCTGGCCACCCGGACGGTCCCCGAGTCCGCGCTGATCACACAGGCCGCCCGGCTCCTGGCGGGGGCCACGCACCCGATCATCATCGTTGGCGACGGGGTAGCACTCTCGGCTGCCCAGCCAGAGCTGGCCCGGGTCGCCGAGGTGTGGGGCGCCCCGGTCTGGGCCGCGGACTCATCCGAGGTGAACCTCAGCAGCGATCATCCGCACTTCCGCGGGCTTCTCGGGCACATGTTTGCCAAGGACAGCCAGCCCATCACGATGAAGGCCGACGCGGTCCTGATTTGCGGAACCTACGTCTTCCCCGAGGTGTTCCCCGCGTTGTCCGACGCCTTCGCGCCGAACGCGCGAGTCGTGCACATCGACCTCGACACCGACGCGATCGCCAAGAACTTCCCTGTCGACCTCGGTCTGGTGAGCGACCCGAAGTTGACCTTGGCCCTGCTCGCCTCCTCGCTCGGGCAGGAGATGTCATCCGCGCAAGAACAAGACGCAAGGGAGCGCTCGCGCCAGCTCGGCACGGAACAGCGCCTCGAGCGTGAGGCCAAGCGCCGCGCCGATCAGGCGCGCCGCGATGACATGCCGATGCCGGCGTCCCGGTTCATGGCCGAGCTGGCCGAGATGGTGCCCGATGATGTCATCGTCTTCGACGAAGCTCTCACGACCTCACCCGATTTGGTCCGCTACCTGCCGCCGACGCGGCCCGGAGCCTACTTCCAGACGCGGGGCGGCTCGCTGGGAGTGGGGGTTCCTGGAGCGCTCGGGCTCAAGCTCGCTAATCCAGAACGGACCGTTTTCGGCTTCGCGGGCGACGGCGGCGCCATGTACACGATCCAGGCGCTGTGGACGGCCGCGCACTACCAGATCGGCGCCAAGATCGTGGTCTGCAACAACGGGAGCTATCGGATACTCAAAGACAACATCCGCCAGTACTGGCGCGAACGCGACGTGCCGGAGCACGAGTTCCCCGCCTCCTTTCAGCTGCGCAATCCCGACCTTCGCTTCGACCGCATAGCTGAGTCGCTTGGCGTGCCCGCGGCCCGGGTCGAAGCTGGGGCGCAGGCGCGGTCGGCCATCAGCAGGGCACTCGAAACCGACGGCCCGTTCCTGATCGATGTCGTCATCGACGGCGGTGTTCCCGAAGGGACCGGGCATGTCCAGTGCGGCCAGTAAGAGGGGATAATCCATGAACCTGACAGGAAAGAAAATCGCGGTACTCATAGAAAGCGATTACTACGAGCCTGAAATCGCTTACTACCAGCACCGGTTTGCCGAGGAAGATGCCGAACTTCATCTCATGAGCCGACTGTGGGGGCAGCCGTCGCTGACCTTCTACGGGCACGAGTACAAGGCCCCGCTCCGGTGCGAGGAGAGTTTTGAGGCCATCAGCGACAAGCAATTGCATGAATTCGACGCCGTGATTGTCCCCTCGGGCATGGTATCCGACCGTTTGCGCTATACCGAGGACGTCGCCAAGCTGCCGCCCGCCACCGAGTTCTTGCAGCGCGCCTTCGCCGACACCAGCATAATCAAGGGCATCACCTGCCACGGCCTCTGGCTGGTGGCATCTGCTCCCGAACTCGTCCGTGGACGCACGGTGACCGGGCACAACAACCTGTTCGGCGACATACGCAACATGGGAGCCATCTACGCCGATCAAGATGTCGTAGTGGATGGCGACCTCGTCACCGGCAGATCGGGGCCGCTCTGCCACCTCTTCGCGCGCAAGATCATCGACACGCTGAACGAGAAGAACTGATCCCTTCCAGGCTTACCGACGCGAGGATCATCATGGCGAAAAACACCGACACGAAGTTCCGGATCGAGGTAGGGCGCCCCCACCCGCTGGGAGCGGTCCCCGACGCCGGAGGGGTCAACTTCTCCGTCTACGCGGCCGACGCCAACGCGGTCACGCTGCTGCTGTTCGACGCGTGGGACTCTCCGGTGCCGATCGAAGTCATCGAGCTTGATCCCAAGGTCAACCGGACATTCCAGTTCTGGCACGTCTATGTAGCCGGAGCGACCTCTGGCCTGCATTACGCGTATCGCGTTGACGGCCCACGGGATCTGTCTGGATCCGGTGACCGCTACAACCCTGACAAGGTTCTCATCGATCCGTATGCAAAAGGCGTGACCCAGGCCCTGTGGGACCGCGGCCGCGCCTGCGATGCCAGCGACAATCTCGACTGCTCGATGCGCGGCACCGTCATCGACATCACGGCTTACGACTGGGAGGGCGATCAGCCCCTGAACCGGCCGATGAGCGAGACGGTCATCTACGAGATGCACGCTGGCGGCTTCACCAGGTCTCCGAGCTCCGGGGTGGAAAGCCCGGGCACCTTCGCCGGGATCGTGGAGAAGATTCCCTACCTGCGCGAGCTCGGCGTGACGGCGGTCGAACTCATGCCGGTCTTCACCTTCGATGAATCCGGGATCGGCGGGCTGGCCGCAGATGGCACGCAACTGCGGGACTACTGGGGCTACAACACGGTGGGGTTCTTCTCGCCGCATTCGGGCTACTGCCTGAGCCCCGAAGAAGGCGGTCACGTCAAAGAGTTCCGGGATATGGTCAAGGCCCTGCACCAGGCCGGGATCGAGGTAATCCTGGACGTGGTCTTCAATCACACGTCCGAAGGAAATCATCTCGGCCCTGTGATCTCCTTCAAGGGCCTTGCAAACGATACGTACTACCACCTCGTGCCCGGGGACAAGCAGTACTACATGGACTACACCGGCTGCGGGAACACCGTCGAATGCAATCACCCGCTAACCGAAAAATTCATCAGCGAGTGCCTGGAGTTCTGGGTCCTCGACATGCATGTCGACGGTTTCCGATTCGACGAGAGCTCGGTACTATCGCGTGGCGCCGATGGGGCTCCGATGACCTATCCGCCGCTGCTTTGGAACATCGAGCTGCTTGAGGCACTGGCCGATGTCAAGATCATAGCGGAGGCGTGGGATGCTGGCGGCCTCTACCAGGTAGGCAACTTTCCTGGCGGCACGCGGTGGTCGGTATGGAATGGGCGCTACCGCGATGCTATACGCCGCTTCGTTCGCGGGGACGGCGGCCTGGTGGGCGAGGTCGCCACCCGGATCGCGGGAAGTGCGGACCTCTTCCAGCCCTCCGGGCAAACCCCGGAAAACAGCGTGAATTTCATCACCGCCCACGACGGCTTCACACTCAACGACCTTGTTTCCTATAACGCCAAGCACAACGAGGCAAACGGCGAGGGAAACCGGGACGGCAACAACGACAACGACAGCTCGAACTGTGGTATGGAAGGCGACACCTCCGACGCGGCGATCGAGGACTTCCGCAGGAAGCAGATCAAGAACTTCGCCGCGATACTGCTGCTTTCCCAGGGCGTGCCGATGATAGTCGCCGGCGACGAGGTCAGGCGGACACAGCGGGGAAACAACAACGCCTATTGCCAGGACAACGAGATCAGCTGGTTCGACTGGGGCGGCGCTGTCCGGAACGAAGATGTCTTCCGGTTCTTCAAAGAAATGATCTCCTTCCGCCGCAGGCATTCAATCGTGCGGCGCCCGGATTTCTTTACCGGGGAGACGAACGAGCGCGGCCTGCCGGACATCGCCTGGCATGGGTGTCAGCTCAACTCCCCCGGCTGGTCCGATCCTAATGCCTCCGCACTGGCCTTCACCCTGGGCGGCTTCGACGGGGACGAGGACCTGCATGCGATGCTCAACATGTCCGGGCAGGACCTGGAATTCGAGATTCCGTCGGTGCCGAGCGGCCGGTGGTGGCGGGCGGTCGACACGTCATTGCCTGCACCCGAAGATATCGCCGAGCCTGGTCACGAAATCGAGGTGAAGCCGACCGACCATTACTGCGTCAATGCGCATAGCGTGGTAGTTCTCGTCTCCAAATAGTCAGGCCGCAGGCAGCCCGGGAAAAGGACAACTGATGGATAAGATGCATTTTACCTTTTCGGATACCATTGCCGGTTATGTTACCTCGGCCAAGGATCCATCAGCCGGGACATTCGGCCTGCAGACAAGCGACGGCCGGGAATTCCAGGTGAAGCTGACCGACGTTACCTACGCAGAGGTGATCCGGAATCCGGGCGAACCCTTCCAGGACCCGGGTGTACCGATGGAAAGCCTGCTTGTGCCCGGCCGCTACATGTTCGCCTGCGGCATCTTCTACCCGGAGGGCGGAGACTACAAATTCGAGGCAAAGCGCCTCATAGTCGTGGGCCAGACCGAACATGACTGGCGCTTCGAATCCGCTGACTGGTGGATAGATCAGATCCGCGCCCTAGCAGAATTCTATTTCAATGCGCAATTCCCGGACGGCGTCATCGACTACCGGAACTACCGCACCCAGCTGACCCTGGAGGGCCAGCAGATTGCGAGCACCCGGCAGGAAACCGACACCATCTCGCGGATGATCTACGGCTTCGCCAGCGCATACATGCTGACGGGCGAGAACCGGTACCTGGAAGCCGCGGAGAAGGGGACAGAGTACCTGCGGGAGCATATGCGGGCGATCGACGAGGAAGAAGAGATTGTCTACTGGTATCACGCCGCCGACATCCAAGGTACCCACAAGCGCAACATCTTCGCCTCGGAGTTCGGGGATGACCTCGACGCCATCCCGGCCTACGAGCAGATCTACGCACTTGCCGGGCCGGTTCAGACCTACCGGGTGACCGGGGATCCGCGCATCTTGCGGGACGCCGAAATGACGGTGAACCTGTTCGACCGGTACTTCCTTGACAAGGACCAGGGCGGCCACTTCTCCCACGTCGACCCGGTGACGATGGACCCTCGCAGCGAATCCCTCACCCACAACCGGGCCCGCAAGAACTGGAACTCGGTCGGCGACCACGCGCCCGCCTACCTGATCAACCTCTGGCTGGCCACCGGAGACAGGCGCTACTCCGACATGCTCACCCGTTGCGCTGACCTGATCGTCACGCACTTCCCCGACTACGAGCAGAGCCCGTTCGTCAACGAGAAATTCTTCGAGGACTGGACCCACGACCACGAGACCCCGCTGCAGAGGAACCGGGCCATCATCGGCCATAACCTGAAAATCGCCTGGAATATCATGCGGGTACACCATCTCAGCCCGGACGACCGCTACGCCGCACTAGCGCGCAAGATCGCGGCGTTGATGCCCGAGGTGGGCAGGGACAAGCAGCGCGGGGGCTGGTATGACATGGTCGAAAGGGAACTGGCACCCGGCGAGGAGTTCCACCGGCTGATCTGGCATGACCGCAAGGCGTGGTGGCAGCAGGAGCAGGGCATCCTCGCCTTCCTCATCCTGGCCGGATCGCTGCGGGAGCCCGAATACCTGCGCCTGGCGCGCGAGTCGTCGGCCTTCTATAACGCCTTTTTCCCGGATAACGACTCGGGCGCCGTGTACTTCAACGTGCTGGCCAACGGCATCCCGTACCTGCTGGGGACCGAACGGTTCAAGGGCAGCCATTCGATGTCAGGCTATCATTCGTTCGAACTGTGTTACCTGGCCGCCGTCTACACGAACCTGCTGCTCACCAGCCAGCCGATGACCTTCTATTTCAAGCCCAAGCCAGGGGCATTCAAAGACAATATCCTGCGCATAGCTCCCGACCTGCTGCCGCCGGGCACCATTAAAATCGATGCGGTCTGGATCGACGGGAACCGCTATGCCGACTTTGACGCGGACGCATTGACCGTCAAGCTCCCAGAGCCGCCGCGACGACGCGCGACGCCGCATCCCCTCACGATCCGGCTGGGGAAGGATGACTTGAACGCGCCCAGCGATACGACGGAAGGCCTGGAGGTCCGGGTTCGGATCGTTCCGGCCGGCCTTCCTTACAACATCGAGTACGACCTCAGCGGGACGATAGCGCAGCTGACGCTGGACGGAACGCTTGACGACAGCGCCGCGCTTGCCCTTAGAGCGGAGCTGAACCGGATCACCGCCACCCGGCCGAAAGAGCTGGCTCTGCATCTGTCCGGCTTGCGCAGCATATCCGGCGTATGTGCCCGGGCTCTGGCGCTTACCCAGCAAAACCTGGACGTGGCAACGACCATTTCCGTGGTGGGTGCCACCCCCGAAGTGAAGCAGGTGCTCGGCGATGTGGGGCTTCTGGACGCAGCGACGGTGCTGGACGCGGATACCGCTGCGGGGCTTCGGGACCGGCCGGGGCGCGGGGCTGGCCATTCAACCCCGCGGCCACGCCAGGCCGAGCCCTCGCCTCAGGCCGACGTAGTCAACAGGCAGAGGTAATCAAATGGTCAACGCAACCGAATCTGAGCTGCGCTCCTACGCCGTCGGCTGGTTCGCCGCCCTCGACAGGCACGTCGGCGTCGAAACCCTGCTGCCGCTCCTTGCCGACCAGGAGCTTGAGATGCATTTTCCGGAAGGAGTGCAGAAAGGCCACGCCGGATTCCGCAACTGGTACCACACCGTCACCACCCGTTTCTTCGACGAGGCCCACGAGCTCAAGCAGTTCGCCGTGACCAGATCCGACAGCGCTGGCGCGGAAGTAAGGCTGGTCGTCAACTGGCAGGCGAAGGTCTGGGACCCGCCGGAGCCGCGCAGCATCTGGATCGGATTCGATGCCAGCCAGACGTGGGAGCTACAGGGCTCTGCCGCGGACGGCGGCCTGAAGATGACCCGGTACATCGTCGATGCGCTGGACCCGATGGCGGGGTCCCCGTCATTGCCGGCGCCACGGGGATCCGCGACCGTCGAGGTTGTGCAGCGGTACTACCAGCTTGCCAACGACGGTGACTGGGCCGGGTGGACGGACCTGTTCGCGGACGACCAGGTCATGGACGAGCAGATGGCCGGCCATGTCGAAGGGCAGGAGGCGCTCCGCGTGATGATGAAGGGCTTCCCGGCCATGTACACCTCGTTCCAGAACGTTCCGCGATACATCGTGGCCCAGGACGACCAGGCGACCGTGGTGTCACACATCTCCGCCACGACCCCGGGCGGGCGGTCGATCGAGGCCGGGGTAGCGAACTACTTCCGCATAACCGACGGCCGAATCGCTTACCTGGCTAACTTCCACGACACGGCTCCCTTTAAGGAAGCCTGAAGCGGGAAAGCCCGACGCTCGGAGAATTCAGATGACCATTCCAAATGTTTATCGCTTCGTCGGCCGCTTCATGGAGTTGCCTCGTGACCACGTGAACGCTTACGTGGTGGAACTCAGCGACTCGGTGGTCGTCGTGGACACGACGCTCGCGCTGTCAAGCGCGCGGGCACTCCGAAAGAAAGCAGAGTCGTCCGGCAAGCCGATCGAGGCCGTCCTGCTCACGCACGGGCATCCCGATCATTACACCGGCATGGTGGCGTTCGAGGACGTGCCGCGGTTCGCCTCCCAGGGCTGCCTGGAGTTCGCCCACCGTGAAGACGTGGTCAAGTCGCCGGTCGCGAAGAGTCTGCTGGGCGACGACTACCCGGACCATAGAGTCTTTCCCGACAAGATCATCGAGAGCGGCACGACTCTCACGTTCGGGGGAACGGACTTCACCTTCCATAGCCTGGGCCCTGGCGAGTCTGACGCCGACGGCATGTGGACGTTCGAGACCGGCGGTCACACGTCGGCGTTTATCGGCGACGTCGCCACGCTGAACTGCCATTGTTTTTTCCGGGACGGTCACGCCTACGACTGGCTACGCACCCTGAACGACTTGTCGGGGCGGTTCGACGACCGGGCACTGCTGTACCCCGGCCACGGCACCTCGCCTGTTGGCACCGAGGTGCTGGACTGGCAGCGCGGTTACATTCGCGCCTTCTTGCACGCCGTCGACCGGCTAGAAGGGAATCCCGATCCGGCCGGCCGGCCGGCTCAGGAGAACGTCATCGCCGCGATGAAGGAATACCTGCCGACCGACGCCACATTGTTCCTGCTGGACTATGAGCTCGAGAAGACCATACCGCGTTACCTGCCGAGCTGATCGCCGCGATGCGATCGCCGATCGCGGCGTCCCCCGCGTGCATCTTGAGGAGCAGGTCTATTGAAGCAGCACTGGTCACACGTCGCGCTCAACTGCCGGGATCAGCAAGCGACGGAGGACTTCTACCGGAAATGGTTTGACTTCGAGCGTGCCAGAGTGGTGCCGCTCGGCACGGAACAGATCGTTTTTCTTCGCCAGGGGGATGTCCGTCTTGAGCTGTTCCGTGCCACTGCCGACGCGAGCGGTGAGCCCACCGCTGACGGGCCTCAGAGCACGGGAGCTGTCAGGCATATTGCCTTTCAGACTGACGATCTGGACGCGTTTCTCACCCGAATCGGCGATTCGGTCCCGATCTCGCTGGGGCCGCTGAGCTTCGAGAATTTCATTCCGGGATGGCGCACCGTATGGCTCATCGATCCCGACGGGCTAATCGTGGAGGTCAGCCAGGGCTACCGAGATGACTGAGGAGACATAATGCCCGTCGCTCAGATCGCGATTCTGCTCGGCGTGCTCGTCGCGGTGAGCCTGAGCGTGCATTTCATTCACAAGTACTGGCCTTACGCGAAACGGCAGAAGCACAATGACGTCGCGGGGTTCATCTTCGCGGCGGTGGCCGTCTTCTACGCCGTGCTCCTGGCGTTCGTAGTGGTGGTGGGGTGGGAAAACCTCGATAGCGCACGCGAGGCGACGTACACCGAAGCCGATCAGCTCGCCAACATCTACTGGATATCGCGCCACCTGCCGTCGCCCCAAGGCGCGGCCATCGAGGGCTTGAGCTTGAAATATGCGCACACTGTCATAGGCATTGAATGGCCGTTGATGGACAAGGGCGAGAGTTCCCAGCAAGCACAGCTTCTCCTCGACCAGATACGCGACGACGTGTTCGACTTCACGCCACGGTCGGTCCGGCAGCAGGCTCTCTACGAGCAGGCGCTGGTCAGCGTTGACGGCCTATCGGCGGCGCGGCGGGACCGTCTTGTCGACATGGACGAGTCGATACAGGAACCACTGTGGGTGGTGCTTATCACTGGCGGCGTGATAACGGTCTCCTTCTGCCTGCTCTTCGGTCTGGAGAGCAAGACCGCGCACATCGGGATGGTAGCGGGGCTCGCGATCCTGATCACGATTTCGCTCCTCCTGGTCGAGGACATACAGTATCCCTTCGCCGGCAGCCCGCACATCGGCCCCACAGCGCTCGAGGTATTCCTGTCTCAGACGCAGCAATAGTGCTTCCCTGCGGGCACGCCCGGAGGCCCGGAAGGCAGGCGGCTCAGGTCCCGTACTGCAGGATCACGCCGACGACGTCGGCCCCGGGGTTAGGGTAGCCGTGGGTGTCGCCGACGCCCAGCAGTTCGGCGGTGCCGGGGATGAGCGCCACCGCACCGACGTCGATCCGGTACGGTCCGCCCGGCAGCGCGGCCTGGGTCAGGTGCCCGGCCGAGTAGTGCAGCAGGTACCCGACCCCGCAGCAGCGCCCCGTCGGCAGCCACAGGCCGCCGCGGCCGTCGGAGCTGAACTGGCCGGGACCGAACCCGTAGCTGCGCCCGGCGACCTTGGACCACGCCGAGCCGTTCCAGTGCAGGATGGCCAGCGGGCCGCCCTGGTCCTGCTCGTTGCCGTTCGCGATGGCATAGACGCTGTGCCTGGACTGCTCGTAGATGCCGGTCAGGGCCGGGTCATTAAAACCATGCGGTTGCTTGGCAGGCAGCAGCGACGCCACCGAGGTCCGGGACCAGGTGAACCCGTTCCAGTGCGCCACGTCGGCCCCGTCGAACGCCCAGATGTCGCTGGCCGACAGGCCGCTGCCGCCCTCCAGGCCGTGACCGGACGCAACCTGCGACCAGGTGCGGCCGTTGTAATGCCAGGCGCCCAGATCGGCGCCGGGCACGTACGGCTGGCCGAACACCCACACATCGGACGGGCTGAGCACGACGGCGCTGCCGATCGCGCGGGAGAAGGATCGCATCACCGTCCAGCGCTGGCCGTTCCAGCGCAGCGCCCGTGATTTGCCGAGCTTGTCGGTGAACGCCCAGGCATTGGCGGCCGAGCTCGCGGCGGCCGCGACCACCGTCTCGTTGCTCTCCCCGGGGAAGGGAACCTGCGTCCAGGTCGATCCGTTCCGCTCCCAGGCGGTCGGCTTCGAGATCCCGTCGAACGCCCACCCGCCGTCCTGGCCGACCGCGGTGACCGCGGTGAAGCCGCCATTCGGGCCGCTCGCTACCCGCTTGACGATGTGCCAGGACGAGCTGGCCGGAGCCGAGTGCGGGGTAGTGGCCGCGGCCGCCGAACCCGCGCCCGCTGAACCTGCGCCCGCCGAACCCGCGCCCGCTGAACCGCAGCCGCCTACCGCCAGGATCGCGGCCGTGAGGCCCGCAGCGCACCGGGCGGGGCGAACGCGGCGCCACCGTCGGCGCGCGGATCCGGTCTGGCTCACCACGATGCTCACGTCTGGACTGTTCGGCATGGTCATCCAACCCTTCGCGACCGGTTAGGCCACGTGATCCGCGGGCGCGCCGATCTGGCGCATATTTGTAGATCGCTGAAGGGCAGACTTCGGCACCTGAATCGCCGTCACAGCTCGGTAACGATCGCGCGGAGATACGGCGCCTCCAGCGTCAACGGGGCGAGAGATTCATCGGAGCACGACGTTGACGATCTTGCCTGGGACGATGATCAGGCGGGCCACAGTCTGCCGCGGGTAGTCGGGGTGCCTGGCTAGCAGGTCGGCGATGTCCGCCTGGGTGGCCTGGGCCGGGACCTCCATGAAGAACCGGACCTTGCCGTTGACCTGGACCGGCAGGGTGACGGTATCGGCGGCGGCCAGGGCGGGATCGGGCTGCGGGAACGGCTCGTACGCGACGGTGCCGGAATGCCCCAGCCGCTGCCATAGCTCCTCGGCGATGTGCGGTGCCAGCGGGGCGACCATCAGCACCAGCGGCTCGGCCAGGGCGCGCGGCACGCGCGGCAGCCTGGCGGCGTGGGCGGTCAGCTCGATCAGCCGGGCGATCGCGGTGTTGAAGCGCAGCTCGGCGAAGTCGTCGCGGACGATCGCGATCGTGCGGTGCAGCAGGCGCGCGGTGGCCGCGTCCAGCGGTGCTCCAGGTGGGTCGGCGGCGGACGAGATGCTGTCGGGAGAGGAGGGGCTGGCGGAGGACCTGGGCGGTGCGCTGACCAGCGTCTCGCCGGTGGCCTCGTCGACGATCATGCGCCACAGGCGCTGCAGGAAGCGGTGCACGCCGGTGATGTCGTCGGTGCGCCAGGGACGGTCGGCGTCCAGCGGGCCCGTCGCCATCTCGTACAGCCGCAGGGTGTCCGCCCCATAGGCGGCGTACATCTCGTCGGGGCTGATGCCGTTCTTCAGGCTCTTGCCCATCTTCCCGGCGCGGCGGGTAACCGGCTCACCGCGGTAATCCCAGCCGTCCTGCCGCCGGACCACGCCGGCCGCGGGCACGTACAGGCCACGGGCATCGGTGAACGCGTCGGCCAGGATGTAGCCCTGGTTGAACAGCCTGCCGAATGGTTCGGGGGTGCTCGTGACGCCCAGGTCGTACAGGACCTTGTGCCAGAACCTCGCGTACAGCAGGTGCAGGACGGCATGCTCGACACCGCCGACGTACAGATCGACCCCGCTTGGGGCCATCCAGTAACGCTCGATGTCCTCCTCGACGGGCGCCTTGTCGTTGGCGGGGTCCAGGTAACGCAGGTAATACCAGCAGGAGCCCGCCCACTGCGGCATCACGTTCAGCTCGCGCCGGTAGCGTTTGCGGCCATCGCCCAGGTCCAGCGTGACCTCCGCCCAGCCCTCCGCCCGGGCCAGCGCGGGCACCGGGTCGCTGTGGTCGTCCCTGGGCACCGGCCGGAAGTCCGTCAGCTCCGGCAGCGTCACCGGCAGCATCTCGTCCGGCAGTGCGACCGGACGGTCCGTCTCGTCGTACACGACAGGGAACGGCTCGCCCCAGTACCGCTGGCGGGAGAACAGCCAGTCCCGCATCCGGTACGGGCCACCGCTAGGGCCGATCCAGTTCCGCTGCAGGCGCTTGATCCGCTCCGGCCAGTCGATCGCGTCCAGGTCGGCCAGCAGGCGTTCGGCGTACGCGGTGATGCGCAGCATCCACTGCCGCAGCGGCCTGCGGTACACCGGGTAGTTGCCGACCGCGCTGCGCCCCTCGTCGGTGACCTCCTCGTCGG